>WNFO01005255.1_pt1 | contig 11289 bp, 9 predicted proteins | sample 5400251 | NCBI WGS metagenome assembly WNFO01 (sample SAMN13153354, study PRJNA577476) | soil metagenome | isolation source: 100 cm saprolite under Madrone tree | place: USA:California | collected 2016-06-14 | reverse complement strand
TGTTTGTGGGCCGATCGTGGTACGAAGCGTGCTCACCTCTAAAACGCATCAGTACGCCTCGCAACAGGAGAATGCATGGTTCGGAATGGCGAATTCAGCATGGAAGACGTGCGGCGAGTCATCCGTAAGGGCTGGTGGGTAATTCCAACGTGTGTTGTGGTTGGTGGGGGACTGGGTTTGCTAATCGCCACGTTCCTTCCGAAGGAATACACTTCTCAGACCCTAGTGCTGGTGGCCAAGCCTACGGTACCGACGGAATATGTGAAGCCGGTTGTGACGGAGGACTTGAATCGACGCCTCGCGTCAATGCAGGAACAGATTTTGAGCCGGACGCGTCTTGAGCCGGTCATCGAGCAGTTTGGCCTCTATCACGACGACCGCAATAAGGTTCACGTTGAGGAATTGATTGATCGCTTGCGGAAAGCAATCGAGATATCGCCGCTGGCGCCGATGGCGGGCACCGAAGATCGCAGCATGCCGGGATTCAGCGTCAAAGTTACCTTCAACAATCCGCAGTCGGCGCAACAGATTTGTACCAGCATCACCTCGATGTTTATGGAACAAAACGCAAGTGCTCTGGAGCAGCAAGCCGTTCGCACAACGTCGTTTCTAAGCGAAGAACTGGATAAAGCCAAGGCCAAACTGGACCAGCAAGACGCCAAGCTGGCCCAATTTAAGCGTCAGTACATGGGCTCACTTCCAGAAGAGACGCAGACGAATTTAGGTGTTCTCATGAGCCTCAACTCGCAACTGGAGGCAAATAGCCAAGCGCTTAACCGCGCCCAACAAGATAAGGGGTTTGGCGAATCTCTTTTAGAACAGCAGGAAGCAACCTGGAAAGCCTCTCAAACCGGGCAGAACCCTGAAACAATGGAAAACCAGCTTCGGATAGTTCAGGAGCAACTCACCGCTCTCGAAGGTCTATATACTCCAAAGCACCCGGATGTGATCAAGAAAAGGAATCAGCTCGAGGAACTCAAAAAGAAAATCGCGGAGACGCCGGAAATCGTCAGTCCTTCCAAAGAGAAACGGCCATCCGTCGAACCGCCTCAGATTCAGCAACTTCGAGCGAGTCTACGGCAACAGGATCTCAACATTGCGGATTTGACGAAGCGACAGACACAAATACAGGACCAAATCCGGATTCTTCAAGGCCGCGTGCAGGCCAGCCCCATGGTGGAGCAACAATTGAAAGAGTTCATGCGAAATTACCAAAGCGCGGCAGACTTCTACAATGAACTACTTAAAAATCGCGAGCATTCCGCGATGGCAACGAGCTTGGCTCATCAACAGGAGGGCGAACAATTTCGCGTGTTGGACCCTCCGAGCCTCCCAGCCGGTCCTTCCTTCCCTAAGAAGATCAATTTTGTAGGCGATGGCGTGGGCGCCGGGTTGGGTTTGGCGCTTATGATCCTCTACATCCTCATGATAATGGATAAGACTTTCCATACCGAGAACGATGTGGAGGCATGCCTGAAGGTGCCAGTTCTTGTGGGTATCCCCATGTTGGAAGTACCGGCCTTCGACAATAGTGGTACGGCACTTTCAGAGCATCACGCTGTTGCCAGCGAATGAATTGGCACAAGTTGATCTGAGGACAAGATGAGTCGAATTCACGAAGCTCTAAAGAAAGCGGCGCGAGAGAGGTCCACGCAACTTTCACCTGGATCGGGACGAGGTGCCGTGGAAATTGCAGCGGAAATCCCTCGACCTGGCGTAACCGAACCAAACCTTCCGAGACTTCCTGAGCAGGGTCGAGTCGCTGTCGCTGACCACGACGGCCCGCTACAGTATGACGCTCTTGTTAAGCGCTGTGCCCATCCAACTTGGCGGCTCAATGGTCTATCTAATGTCTTTCAAAATGCCAGGAACGGGAGCGGCGCGGCTGAGCGGTTCCGCACGTTGCGTTCGCGTCTATTCCAGAGTGCCACCACACGCACCCTGCGGCGGCTCTTAATAACGAGCAGCATCGCTGCCGAAGGAAAGACCTTTGTTGCGTCAAATCTAGCGCAATCGATCGTTCAGCAGCCGGAAAGGCGTGTCCTGCTCATCGATGCAGATTTGCGCGCGCCGCGATTGCATTTGGCTTTCGGCGCGCCGAGATTTCCAGGGCTAACGGACTATCTGCGAGGTGATGCAGATGAATATAATGTGATTCAAAAAGGCATGGAAGAGAATCTTTGTTTGATTGCGGCCGGGAACCCGGTGTCCAAACCGAGCGAACTTCTACTCAGTCAAAGAATGAAAAACTTACTGGATTTGGTTACGCCGATTTTCGATTGGATCGTAATCGACTCGCCGCCGGCCTTGCCAGTTCATGATTCAAGCATTCTTGCTGGCTTGACGGACGGAGTTTTGCTTGTCCTGCGGGCAGGTGTCACGCCTATGGCTGCTGCGGAGAAGGCAGCTGCCGAATTCAAGCATAAGAATTTGCTCGGCGTGATCTTCAATCAAGTAAAGACGAGCGATTCCTATGGAGAGTATGAGTACAACAATCGGCCTGAAGCGACTTGAGTTCAGGATCGAGGGCTAGGATTCATAGCCAGGCTTGAATTCGCGAATGCTCTAGAGCAAAGATTGCGCGATTCGCTCAGATCCGGACTTCGGGTATTCCCCTCGCTGCAGGAGCCACAACACCGGTAATAACAAAACTAAGCCCACCAAGAAAAAAACGATTCCCCCCTGGTGATGCAATCTACCGGTGAGAAAACTCGGGTCGACATACATTGCCAGGAGCGTGAGCGTGGCGATTCGGATTCCGTTCTTCAGGATCATGATAAACAACCCAAAGATCACAAAAAGAGCCTTTTTCCAAAAAGTTAGAAGATAAAAATGAGCGACTATCAGCGCCAGGATGAGCAGCACCATACTTGAACGGATGCCGCTGCACTCCTGCGTCACTTCTATATTCACTCCTGGAAGATGGAATATAAAGCCTTCGCGCAGGGCGGGAACTCCGAAAAGGTCAAAAAACGCGCCCGTTATCCATGCGGAGCCGGTCTGAAGAATATAGATAGTTCGGTTGAGAAGGGATTGGGGTAGAGGAACCATCAAGAGGAGAAACAGAAGCGGGAAGGAAGCAGCTTTTGATGCAGCTTTTCCAAATAGGAGCAGGAAACCCGACATCCATACCATTACAAGGGCCAAAATTAGGCTTGAGAGTCGAAGATTTGATGGCGACCCTCCGCTGACCAGGCTTGCGATCAGTCCTACGCAAACAGCACAAGAAAATAAGCCGGCACCTAATGTCCGATCATAGGAGAGATCCCGGAAGATCTTGCGGTGGTCGACAACAAGGATCCAGGCCCCGATGAAGGGAATTAGCATGAGGTAGGAGACTTCCCCACTCACGTAGGCCATTTGGATGAGCGCTATGAGCGGCTTGGCAAAGACGAGCGAGGAGAGCAGTATCCAGCCGCCGAACAAGAGCAAGCGCTCCTTGAAGGTTGCGTCAACTCCGTTTATCGCCAAATGTCCACTCCACCGTTAACTGCTTCCATCCGGGTTCTGATTCAAGAGAGAGAGCTAGCCATTAGCTAAGCATTTGAGTCGCCGATTTTCGCGTGCCAATTTCCTACCACTACGGGCCCGATTACCGTCCCCTTTTCCTGGGGATTCTTCGCTCAACAGATAAGTCTATGAAAATAAATGAGTTGAAACAGCAGGGCTCAATAGTCGGGGCCTTTGAGGAATTGGAAGCGGAAAGGCACATCGTGGTAACTATTTTCTCCATTCGACCTAGAAATCGTTCCCGACTGTAGTCAGCTAAGCTTCCAAGCCGTCACTTTGTGTATAAGTCACACTATTTCAGTGGCTTGCGGCAGCACTGCCCCAGGCACATCGGTTCATTGGCGGTCGGCATCTGGCAGGGTGATTGCGACAACACTCACGCTATGGATACCCCAACCAACGCTGACAGGTGGTATGCGCTGCAGGTAAGAACTCGCTGGGAGAACTCAGCAACTACTCTGCTGTCCGGTAAAGGATATCGGACTTTTCTCCCGACGGTAAAGGCGAAAGAACGGCGGAGTGCCCGGTCCAAGGAAATAGCTGCGCCTCTTTTTGCAGGATATGTTTTCTGCCAATTCGATGCAGCCAATCGGCTGCCCATTCTTGTGACCCCAGGCGTCATCGCCGTTGTCGGCCGCGGCCGCGTTCCCATACCCGTGGAGGACTCCGAGCTGGCGGCCCTCCAAACAATGGTCGCCTCGGGCTTCGAGCCTGAGCCTTGGCCCTACCTGGAAGTAGGTCAATCCATCCGGATTGAGGATGGAGCCTTAGCTGGCCTGCAAGGGATTCTCGTTAGCTTTAAGGGAAGCAGACGGATAGTGGTTTCGATCTCCTTGCTAAAGCGGTCCGTAGCCTTAGATATTGATCGATCCAGCGTCTGCCCAGTTCAGGCACCACGAACGAGTGATTTTGGTTCACTCGCGAGACCTGGATTGCTGCAAGGCGCGCTCGCTTAGCCCAGGATTGCTCGTCGTCCAAAGGCGCGCGTTGCGGCTGGCCAAGCGCAAGAATTTTCTGAGCTGTGGGATTTGAGGGACATGGGAAATAACTATTCCAGAATTGCCGCGGTGGCTGATTCGCGTTCGTCCCATTCAAGAAGTCGCCAAACGTCCTTGAGTTTAACTCCCTCTACTGTGAGACGAGCAGCGATTTTCCAAGAGCAAGTTTTTCACGACATGTTGCTGCTGGAGCGTCGGCGCGCCGAGCGATCACGGAGATCTTTCGTTCTGATGCTTCTGGATGCTTCGGCATTTGTTGATGGAACTGCTGAAAGCGTACTGGCGTCGGTCACGTCAGTGATCTTGAAGTCAACGCGGGAAACGGACCTGGTCGGTTGGTACAAAGATGGAATCATATTAGGGGTAATCTTCACGGAAGTCAGTCTCGAATCTGGAAGTCCCATCACTGACGTCCTGCGTTCCAAAATCGTCAATGCCCTCCCCCCCGAATTAATCGGCGAATCCACATCGAGATTGGCTATCACGGTCCATCTTTTCCCGGAGAGCCAAGGTCGAAGCGGAACTGATCCTGTGGCGGACTCGAGACTGTACCCTGAACTGTCTCCAGGCCGATCAAAAAACCAAATCTCTCAGGCGGCAAAAAGACTAATGGACATCACGGGAAGCGCGGCACTGCTGATGTTGCTCAGTCCCGCGTTTGCGGTGATAGCTCTTCTAATCAAACTGACATCAAAGGGCCCTACGATTTTTCAGCAGGAGCGACTTGGACAATTCGGACATCGGTTCATGTTTCTGAAGTTCCGAACCATGTACACCAATAATGACCCCAAGATTCACAAGGACTACGTCCAGCGCTATATCTCGGGCCAGGCGCACAGAATCGATGCTGGGAAGGATGAGGCAGTTGTTTACAAGATTACGGAAGATCCGCGGGTGACACCGATTGGCAGGTTCCTGAGGAAGACCAGTCTCGACGAACTTCCCCAGTTTTGGAATGTTCTGGCGGGAAAGATGTCCCTGGTCGGGCCGCGGCCTCCGCTGCCGTATGAGTTTGAAATTTACGACGTCTGGCACCGCCGAAGAGTCCTGGAGGTCAGGCCTGGGGTTACAGGGCTGTGGCAGGTCAGCGGCAGAAGCCGCACGCGTTTTGATGAGATGGTTCGACTGGATCTTCGATACATCCAATCTTGGTCACTCTGGCTCGATTTGAAGATTCTGGCTGCGACGCCGCGCGCCGTTCTGAGTGGCGAAGGCGCTTTCTAAGTAGGCCGCCCGTCTGCTGTTAGGCTACCCTGGCGGAAGCTCAACCCTAAGAATCGCTGCTGCAATAAACTAACGAGGCGTGAGCAGGAATGATCTGGTTGTGCCGTCGGTGCGCACTTGCACCTCGACCAAAATTTGACCACCATTGTTGATGCCCCTCGCCCGTGTAAGGACCAGTCCTGCCGGCGCCGTGACTAAGTCATTCAAGTCTGTGCTTTTACCGTTTTCCCAGATGACAGCGCGACTCTCGCCTTTTGAATTCGACGACGAGCCGACCGCTTGTACAAGCCTGTTCACCGCGAATGACTGACTTTCGACGCTGCCTGCAAGTGATTTGAGATTACGCATCACACCGCCATGCCACAGAAAGGCGTCGCTCGAGTGATTGGCGGTTTCGGCCCAACCAACAACGTCGCCTAAATCGTTGAGCGCAGACGCGGTGCTGTGCATGCCCCCCAGAGTGCCGATATCTCTTATGGTGCCACCCTGCCAAACCACAGCGCGCACGACACCACCAGAACTCGATGCAAACCCACTCGAAATGCCGGTGATGTCTCCATTGGCGTTTATTGCGAGCGCGGTGCTCCCACTACCGGTGGGTCCAAGATCGGCGAGAGAAAGCCTTTGTCGATTCCTCCACAGCACTGCACTCCCCCGAACGTTCTTGCTAGAAATTGCGCCAACAATTTCGCCTTGGTTGTTAATCCCATGAGCCGAGCTAGTTTCACCAAGTGTGCCGAGATCCGACATCGTGCCGCGGTCCCACAGAAATGCATGGGTTTCCCCACCAAGCGTCTTGGATTCACCGACAATCTGCCCCAGGTCGTTGATCCCATTCGCCAAGCTGAAATCGCCGCCGAGGGTACCCAAGTCAATCATCACGCCGTTTTCCCAAAGAAAGGCATGGTTGGCCGAAACTCCAGTAACCTGGCCGGAGTCGTTGATATGAGTAACATGCGCGAATTTCGTGTTCGAAAGTCCGCCTAAATCGACGATTGTGTATGCTCTTCGTTGAGCTGCGAGGCTCGCATATGCGAACGTCAACAGCAGAACGACCAAACCTTTTCGGAAACAGCTCATTGATGCTCTCCTCGGCGGGACAAGAGATTGTTCCGGACTGCCGTTGCTTGGCTAGTCCGGAAACCATCATTAGTATGGGGCGGTCTTTGCGTACTTCGGTGCAACACGGGGACCACGTTTCCAAAGCGCTATTTACCACTAAAAGGCAGTCTGCCCAAAGGACGGCAGCGGTTTTTGGGCCCGCATTGCCTTCCTTGGAAGGCGGACTCCGCCGCCCAATAGTCCATTCGGCGATCGACTAATCTTGATGAGGGAACGTGGATACAGCACCAATCGGCCGAACGAGGCGACATCACACGCAGGGAGGCGTAGAACGAAGTTTAGCGAAGCAGGTGATTCGGAATAACTGCATTGCGGCGAAGTTCTACGAGACCGAAGCTATCTTTCGGGCCCGATTGAGCGCTGGTTTGCGGTTGAGTTCAAGATCTTGGCGATGTTACCCATGAGCACGAAAGATCACCAAGAAGCAGCTGTCCTCAATTAGTAGCAGCGCTTACCACACCTTCCACGGGCGCTTGCCCGAAGTCCACAATTCTTCCAGTAGCGCTTTGTCGCGGAGAGTGTCCATGCTTTGCCAAAAACCCCGATGGCGAAATGCGTGAAGCTTTCCCTCTTGCGCGAGTCTTTCCATGGGCTCGCGCTCCCAAACCGTTGAATCGTCAGCAATATAGTCAATTGCCTGCGGTTCAAGAACGAAAAAGCCGCCGTTGATCCAGCCGGAGCCGCCGTCCGGTTTTTCCTTGAAGCTGGAAATCACGCATTGCTCGTGCTCTAGACTGAAGGCACCAAATCTGCCGGCCGGTTGCACGGCGGTCAAGGTGGCAAGTCCGCCTTGCTCACGATGGAAGGATATTAGCTTTCGGACGTCAAGATCGCTTACACCATCCCCGTACGTAAAGCAGAATGTTTCGTCTCCGATGTGTTGACGCACGCGCTTGAGCCGCCCGCCGGTCATGGTATTTTCGCCGGTGTCGATCAGGGTAACCTTCCAAGGCTCCACGCCGTTGCTCAGGAACTCCATTTTGTTGCTTCTGAGTTCTAGAGTGAGATCACACATGTGCAGAAAATAGCTGGTGAAGTATTCTTTGATTAAATATCCCTTGTAGCCGCAGCAGATAACGAAGTCGTTGATTCCATGGAAGGAATACGACTTCATGATGTGCCACAGGATAGGCTTGCCGCCAATCTCGACCATGGGCTTGGGTCTTACGAGGGTCTCTTCACTTAACCGAGAGCCGAAGCCGCCTGCCAGAATCACTGCTTTCATGAAGAAAATGTCCTCCGAGAGATCTACCTGTTATTAACCCCAATTAGAGAGCAAATTGAGGACCGACCGAGCGTACCTTGGGCAGACCAATGGGTTCGATTGATATCTAGTAACATGCTTGTTTTCAATCGATTACAAGGATCTAGCCCTTAACCGAATCGGCGAACTCCCGTTGGGTTAGGGTGTAATGAGCCAGTCTCTAGCATTGAGAAAATTCTTGCCACTTTTCAGACTCACATTTCTTCCCCGTAAGGCCGCGCGCCAGCCGCTAAAGCCTTGATTCAACTGAGGATGACAATATTGCACGCTTGCGGGATTAGAGCCCAACAGTCGCTCATCGTAGCAGGCGGACGTGCGAACCAACTATCTGTCGTGCAAAACCTGGCTGTTAGCCTGGCCGCCAGTGGGCGTAGCCAGGATCTGCAACCGGAAAAGGAAGTAGGAGGTGTCTCCGATACGCTCCCAACCCGGGACGTTAACCGGAAGGCTGGATTGCGGATACGTGACTGCTGCTGGCATAGTGTCAGTCACGATGGCGACCGCACCCGCTTGCGCGAACAATGAACGTACTTTGTCTTGGGTGCCAGCCGGCGCGAACCAGTATTGGTTCACATTTGGCGTCGGAATTTCGGCGATGACCCGGATACGCGCAAGCCGCGCCCAGTAATAGCTGTCACGAGGGATTCCTATCGTGGCAACAGATTGTCCCTCCCGAACGCCTAGTTTCCGCAACCCTGCTGCGACCTCCGCTTGTTCGCTCGCAGTGTGCCGCAGGATCGAGTGAAAGTCGCTGATTTCTCCACGTACAATGCCAGCACAAGTTGTGAGAACGGTTGCGACTACGACGCACCGGGCAAACTGCTGGAAGCCATCCTTTCTCTGTAACTTGGCGGCCACAAAGAGGCTTATCCATAGCATTACAAAAAAAGGAGCAACATATCGTGGTTCAACTCGTACGAGAACATACATGCCGAGGGCCGCGCCTGCCGGTAACCACAGCGCCCAGCCCGACAGAAGGGCTCTGAAATAATCCCGAAGCTTTCCCTGCGCGAGGATCAGTGCAAACAACAAAACCATATACTCTTTTTGCTGGTGACTGAGAATCTCCCAATAGGCATTGTAGCCCTCGCGCAGAATACGTGACTGTCCCGCCGGTGAAAAATGGAACTTCCAGCCCGCTAGCCAGTAGCTACTGCCGTACCACAAAGGAAAAGTGCCCTCGACCGGTGTCGCAAATTCATACACTGGAGGATCCGTCGAGAGGCGGCGAGGTGGATGAAGCAAATTCTCTGCCTCCTCCGTCTGGCCTCCCCACTCCACCGGATTAGCCTGGGGTCCAACAAGCCACCTATAGGTCAAACGTCCGGCGTCGCCGAACGTGAATCGTCCCTGCGTATGCGATAGGACTGCGACCCACGGTCCCGCGACAAGCGCGAAGCAAACAGGAGCAAGCAGAAAGCGCAGAGCGTTCTTACGCTGTCGGAGGGAAATGAATCCTGCGACGGACAGGAACACGAAAGAAAGCGGAAACATAACGGTTTTGGCTAAATATCCGAACGCGAGTGCGGCGCCAAAGAGGGCATACGTTCCCGGTCCCGCCTGGCCAGACTGCATGCGCTTCAGGAGACCCGCTGCGAGAAAGACAAAGAGCACCACGAATATATCGGGCGTTGAACCGGGATCCCCCTGGCCGGAATGTCCACTAAGGTTCGCCATAGCCATGGTCGAATAAAGAAACAATCCTAGTCCGAGGGTGTGCCAGGCGGTTTCTGAAAGGCCGGTCGCCTGGTCTTGCGGATTCGCATTCGCTCGTTGCTCTCGAATAACTTCTCCAAGAAAGAATTCAAAGGACGCATAGGCGCCAAGGTAACCAACAAAATTGACAAGGTGCAAGAGCGTCGCTTCCGAGTACCGAGGAACCTGCAGGAGGTAAAGTCCAATCGCCATTAACCAAGAATATAGGGGGCTGTAAAAACCGTTTATGGCAGAGGTCCAAGGTCCTTGAGCATACCTCTCCGCGATGTCGAGGTAGGCCACGCCGTCGTGGTCGACTAGCTGGCGGTGCGACCATGCCTGCACAAAACCGAGCAACACCACGATCGACCAGAAAACGGTCCTTCGTCGGTGCGCTTCGGTAAACCAACTCCAAAGCAGCCGCTCGCCGGAAGGGGTAGTGGCGATTGACTGCAACTCGCTCGTCGCATCCAGAACCTTTGGACTCATAACTTCTCCCTTTACGCCGATTCCTACCGCGTTGGCTGTGTTGGCCGCGACATCGGAGGGATGCTAAGCCTTACCTCAGAAAACAGCTTACAGCCGAGAGCCTGCACTCTGGGCTGTAAGTCTTACTCAGGTCACATTGTTGTGAACAGTGTGGTGGGCCTCTCCGGTCCCAGCTAGTTCGGAAGCAGCCCGAACACGGAGAAGGAGAAGTGGGCGCCTACGTAAACCTTTCCATTAGCGGCTGTCGGCACGGTGAACTTCACTGCGGGAGCGATAGAGCCAGTTCCGCTGCTTGGACTGCTGTAAAGCAAAGTCCCGACGTTGGCCGCATCGTAAGCGTCTAAGATTGCGGCAGTGCCGTTTTGCCAACCGCTGTAATCGATGATCCAGACGACACCCCCCGTTGTGCCATTCGCGGAAACTGCCGGTATTCCCCCGCGAGGCGGGAACGTATTGGTAGATTTAGCTGATTGGGGTGTTGAGATAGTTCCGTTGGAAATCTGGAACTGACTCAAAGGAAAGTTCTGGCCCGTAGTATAGATGTTCCCATTCCAATAGGCTGGAAGGCCATAGTTGCCGCCGTCAAGCAACGTTGTATTGGGCGGCGGCACCGGGACCACCTCCTGCAAATCGTTATTGATTGACGAATTGAACTTACCCATGTTCGTCTGATCCAGGAGGTACAGGATGGCGACTTTGCCCGTCGCGATCGCCAAATGCGGATGCGCGGTGGAACCTACTGCATCCGGAAGGATGAGCACGCCCGCTGAAGCCAGATCGATGTCATTCGCATTGAAGGTGGCTTGGTTAAAGGGAGTAAACCAGTCGAGAACGGATCCAGTTGGACTCAGCTTCACAGCCGAATCGCCCCAATTAGTCACACCATCGTAGGTGCCGTTCCCAGTCGAGACATAGATATTGCCACTGGCATCGGCGGCGGGTCCTGCGCCAGCTTGCCAGATTCCGCCTCTGTTACACCCTTGGGAT
>WNFO01005251.1_pt1 | contig 11292 bp, 10 predicted proteins | sample 5400251 | NCBI WGS metagenome assembly WNFO01 (sample SAMN13153354, study PRJNA577476) | soil metagenome | isolation source: 100 cm saprolite under Madrone tree | place: USA:California | collected 2016-06-14 | reverse complement strand
CGACGAATTCGCTGATGAGTGCGCCGATGAATTTGAATGGTTAGTGAAGGACGTCCCGTGTGTGGAAGTCCCGTCGTGCGAATGCGCATCGGGTTTGGGAGCCGGGCCGCCCGGCAAAGCGGACGCTTTGTACTTGACCGGGTGCGTGCCCTTCTGTGACTTATCCAAAGAACGGTCGCGGTCCGCAATCATGGCCTGGCCGCTACGCGCGCCGAAGACTAAACCTTCAAGAAGGGAATTGCTGGCGAGGCGATTGGCGCCATGGACACCGGTGTCAGCGGTTTCTCCCGCAGCGTAAAGACCAGGGATGGAAGTGTGTCCCGATAGATCGGTTTTGACTCCGCCCATCATGTAGTGAGCAGCGGGGCAGACCGGCGCCATATCCGTGGCAAGATCGAGGCCGTAGCTGAGGCAGGTCGAGTAGATGCGCGGGAAGCGTTTTTGCAGGAATTCGGCGGACTTGGCGGTCATGTCCAGGTACACATGTTGTGCATTGGTGCGGTGCATTTCGCTGACGATGGCGCGAGCCACGACATCGCGCGGGGCTAGCTCCTGGGCTTCGGCGTAGCGCTTCATGAAGCGCTCGAGAAGAATATTGCGGAGGATGCCGCCTTCTCCGCGCAGAGCTTCGGAAAGCAGGAAACGCGGCGCGCCTTGGATGGCTAACGCTGTGGGATGGAATTGCATGAATTCCATGTCGGAGAGGACCGCACCCGCTTCGTAAGCGATGGCCAAGCCATCGCCAGTGGCGACTTCGGGATTGGTGGTTTCACGATAGATCTGGCCGAGGCCGCCGGTGGCAAGAAGAACAGCGAGTGCGCGGACCTCGTGAAGCGAGCCATCGTTTTCGTCGATGAAGCGGACGCCCACGGCGCGGCCGTCTTCCAGGATCAGGCTGGTGGTGAAAGAGTGGGCGCGAAGATGGAGATGCGGGATTTTGTGCGCGCGAGCGAGAAGAGCGCGGCTGATTTCGCGCCCCGTGGAATCGCCGTGAGAATGAAGTATGCGGGAGCGGCTATGCGCGGCTTCACGCGTGAACGCGAGTTTGGTGCCGGCGCGATCGAACTCGGTGCCCCATTCAATGAGTTGATTAATGTACTTAGGGCCTTCTTCGACGAGGAGAGCCACGGATTCGGGGCGGCAGAGGCCGTCGCCAGCGTTGAGCGTGTCCTGTTCGTGAAGGCCGATTTCGTCTTCGTCGCTGAGCGCTACGGCGATGCCGCCTTGCGCCCAGGCGGTGGCGGAATCGCTGAGATTTGATTTGGCGAGGACCAGGACGCTGCCGGCGCTGCTGAGTTCAATGGCGGCGCGCAAGCCAGCTACGCCTGAACCTACGACGGCGTAATCGGCTTGATAGGTTGTGGGGGAGGAAGTCATAAGAGGTTTCGCGCGAACGTTTCCAGCCAAGGGTTTGTAGGTACAACTTCTTCCTTGCAGAGTTTGCAAAACAAACCCTGAAACCCTAAACCCCAAGTATGGTAGGAACAATTTTGGAATCGTGCAAGGGCGCGCAACGCGAGGCGAAGATCCGCTGTGTGCTAGAGTTAAAAAGATTTCCATGACAAAAACAAGGCACACTCTGGTGAAATCCGCGGCGGGAAAGTATGAAGTGGTTTGCGGCGCGGGTGCGCTGGCGCGGCTATCGCGCGAGATCGCAAAGATTGGAAAGTTTTCGAGCGTGCATGTGGTGACTTCGCGAAGAGTGTGGGCCGCAGTTGGGAAGAGAGTGCTGCGCGGATTGGGAAGTAGAATGAGAGCGCGGGTGCACAAGTTTGACGATGCAGAGTCGGCGAAAAATCTGCGCAGCGTGGAGTCGATTGCGCGAAGTCTGGTGAAGGCTGGGGCGGACCGCAGTGCCGCGGTGGTTGCGGTGGGCGGCGGAGTAGTTGGAGATGTAGCGGGATTTGCGGCGGCGAGTTATTTGCGGGGAGTGGCGCTGGTGCAGGTGCCGACAACGCTGGTGGCGCAGACGGATAGCGCAATCGGCGGAAAGACCGGTGTGAATTTGCCGGAAGGCAAGAACCTGGTTGGGGCGTTTTATCCAGCACGGCTGGTAGTGGTGGATACGGATACGCTTGCGACATTGCCGGAAAGGGAATTTTGCGGCGGGTTGGCGGAAGTGATCAAGTATGGCGTGATTGCGGATGCGAAATTGTTTGCGTTCCTGGAGAAGAATTTCGAGAAATTATTGGCGCGCGATGCGCGCGCTTTGGAACATGTGATTAGGCGATCGGTGGAGATTAAGGCGACAGTGGTGGGAAAAGACGAGCGCGAATCCGGGTTGCGCGAAATTTTGAATTTCGGACATACCTTTGGGCATGCGCTGGAGAGTGCGACGGCTTATAAGAAATACCAACATGGCGAAGCGGTAGCTTGGGGAATGATGGCGGCGGCGTTGTATGGACACGAGGTCCGAGTGACGCCGGCGGCGGATGCTTCGCGGCTTATTTCGTTGATACGGCGGATGGGGAAATTGCCGGCTTGGCCCAGCGTGCCCGCGAAACGACTGATTGAGTTGATGAGATCGGACAAGAAGGCGCGCAACGGGAAATTGCGATTGGTACTGACGCCGGGAATCGGAAAGGCTGGCACGTATGACGCGCAATCGCTGGAGAAACTGGAACTGATCTTGCGTGTGACAGCGCCAGTGGCGGAAGCGCACCCGGTGCGGCATGACTGAGGTTGTGGTATCGCGCAAAGAGACTAGCAAGGGGACGCGTCCGGAAGGCGCAGCGAATGAGACGGATGCGTCGCGCAAAGTGCGCGAGATGTTTACGCAGATTGCGCCGCGGTACGACTTGCTGAATCACATTTTATCGCTGCAGATGGACCGGATGTGGCGCGCGCGTACGGCGAAAATTCTGCGGCCGATTCTGCAGCGCGGCGATGCAAAGATTCTGGATTTGTGCTGCGGGACGGGGGACCTGGCATTTGCATTGAGCCGGCGGGGGAAGGCGCGGGTGTGGGGCGCGGACTTTGCGCACACGATGCTGGTGCGGGCGCGAGCAAAAGCGGCCGAGGCGAGCGCGGAAAACGGGGCGCGGGCGATTCCGTTTGTGGAGAGCGATGCGTTGCGGCTGCCGTTTGCGGATGAAGCGTTTGATTTGGTGACGGCGGCATTTGGATTTCGCAATCTGGCGAATTACGAGGCGGGACTGCGTGAGATTCGGCGGGTGCTTAAGACAGGCGGCACGATTGCGATTCTGGAGTTTACCGAACCGAAGCCGGGGTGGTTTGGGGATTTGTACCGGTGGTATTTTCGCGAGGTGTTACCGCGGATCGGCGCGATGATTTCCGGTGATAAGGCGGCGTACGCGTATTTGCCGAAGTCGGTGGCGCGGTTTTTCCAGCCGAAGGAGTTAAAGGAATTGATGTTGGACGAGGGATTTGAATCCGTCGAAGCGCGGGTATGGACTGGCGGGACGGTGGCGTTACATACGGGGCGCAGGCGCGGTGGCGTTTGAGAGAGTGAGAAGGGAAGAATCAGAAGAAAACGGAACGATAGAGAACGAAGAAGAATAATCAAGATACAAAAAGAAAGACGGCGGGCTGAACCCGTCGCTACAAGAATAAGTATCAGCCTTAATTTTCCAGCCCGGTGGCGCGCATTTTGGTTAGCAGGGTTTTGGGTGCAATGCCCAATTTTTCGGCGGCGCGAGTTTTATTCCAACGACACTCGCGGAGGGCGTTTTCGAGCAGAATGCGCTCGACGTGCAGTTGCGCGCGATTGCTGACGTCTTCCAAGCTGCCTTCCCAGGAAAATGAATCGGGGACAAGATTGGGCGGAGCGCTTTCCGTTCGAATGGGAGTTGCGACGGACGGCAATAATTCCGGGGTGATTTCCAGACCATCGGTAAGGATGGCAGCGCGTTCCAGCGCGTTCTGGAGTTCGCGCACATTGCCTGGCCAGGCATAAGAGCGCAGCTGACGGCGAGCGCTATCGTTGAGGCAGAGTTGGCCTTTGCCAAATTCGCGACCGAATTTTTCCAGAAAATGCGCGGCGAGGAGAAACAGATCGTTAGCGCGTTCGCGCAGCGGAGGTATGGTGAGCGGCACGGCCGAGATGCGGAAGTAGAGATCTTCGCGAAAGAGTTTTTCCCGGATGCGGACGGCGAGATCGCGATTGGTGGCGACGATGATGCGGACGTCGACTTCGATGGATTGCGTGCCGCCAACGCGTTCGAAGCAGCGTTCTTCGAGGACCCGAAGAAGTTTGGCTTGGCTGGCGAGAGGGAGCTCGCCAATTTCGTCGAGGAACAGCGTGCCGCGCTGGGCCATTTCGATTTTGCCGGCTTTGCGGTTGCCCGCTCCGGTAAATGCTCCGCGTTCGTGCCCGAAGAGTTCGTTTTCGACTAGGCCTTCAGGAATGGCGGCGCAGTTCAGCGCGATGAAGGGTTGTTCGCGGCGATTCGAGAGATGGTGAACGGCGCGCGCGAAGAGTTCCTTGCCGGTGCCGCTTTCGCCGAGCAGCAGCACGGTAGCTTCGGTGGGCGCGACACGTTGCAGTTGATGGCTGACCGCTTTCATGGCATCGGATTCGCCGACGATACGCGGGAACCCGTAGCGCGCGGAAAATTCCTCCCGCAGGATCAGATTTTCGCGCAGCAATTCCTGCTGGCGCGTGGCGCGTTCGACGAGTAGTTTTAGATGGTCAAGGTCGACAGGTTTTTGGATAAAGTCAAATGCGCCTTCCTTCATGGCGGAGACGGCCTCTTCGACGGAGCCGTACGCGGTGAGCAGAATGACGGGAATTGTGGAGTCGGCTTGTTTGGATTCGCGCAATACTTCCAAGCCGGACGCGCCCGGCATTTTTAAATCAGTGACGACCATCTGGTAGCGCTTTGCGCGGATTTTCTGAATCGCGGCGGAACCGTCCGAAGCCTCTTCAACGCGAAAACCGTTGCGCTCCAGCGCTTTTCGCAACATGGCGCGGAGTTCGGTCTTATCTTCAACGAGAAGTAAAGGTTCCATCGGTTTTGAAACGTTTCGAAGTACGCCTGCAGGGCATCGGACGCCGCAAATCAGGATGAACCATGAGTGGTCCCGTTACGCAGCTAGCGCGCCCAGCCCGGATCACCCCCGGCGCTGCGAAGCTGGTCTTCCAGATCGCTGAGTTGCTGTTTGAGGTCGGCAATTTCTTTTTTCTTTTCGGCAATTTTATCGTTCTTGGCGTTAATTTCCGCACGCGTATATTGTTCCTGCATGGCCTTTTGGGGGTCGTTGTAATACTGGATGTCGGCTTTTTCGGCTTCGCGCTGGAGTACGCTCAGCTCCTCTTCGGCATCGGAGATTCTCCTTCGCTGTGCAGCAAAGCGTTTGCGCCAGGCGGGTTCTGAGTTGGGATCTTCTTTTTTCTCCGCGTCGTTCTTCGAGACTGAAACTTTAGTTGGTGCCAGCCCGCCGTCGGATCTATCGGACGGCGTCGAAGCCTCTGAGGGAGCAGGAACATCGGCCGGCTTAGTTGCGACGTCATCATCGGTGAAAACCTTCTTCGGCTTAGGAGCTAGTTTTTTCTGCTCGCGGGCCTTGCGAGCGGCATCTGCAACAGGATCGCCGGTGTTAGCTTGCGATTGATCTTGCTGAGCAATCGCGATGGAAGAAGCGAAAGAGAGACCGAGTATGAAGAGAGATGAGAAGAACAATTTGGTGGTTCGCACGGTACTACCTCCGGGGCGCGCATTGCGTCCCAATTACCTTAGATGGTGACCTCTTTTGATTCTACTGCCTCTGGAATCGTAGGGGCCGCGGGTAGCGTAACGATAAACTCCGCGCCGCCCTCGGAGCGGTTCTGTGCTTCGACGCGGCCGCCATGCTGTAAAAGAATTTTTTGTACGACGGCCAGACCGAGGCCGGTGCCGTTTACTTTAGTGGTAAAGAAAGGACGAAAGAGCTTGGGCAAGACATCGGCGGGAATGCCCGGGCCATTATCAAGGACACGAAGGCGTTGAAAGTTTTCGTTCTCGGAATGAACCGTTTCGCCGCGCAGAATTACGGATGGAACGGCAGCGTGGTTGGAGGCGGCTTCGGCGGCATTGCGGGCAAGATTTAGGAATGCCTGGCGAAGCAGGCCTTCGTCACCGGCCAGCTCGGCGAAATCGCCGTCAATGGTTATTTGCACCAGTGGTTGAAGCTCCTTTATTTCGCATACCATGCGATCGAGCAGCGAGTGAAGTGCAACGGGTTCCTCTGAGATTTCCAGTGGGCGGGCATAGCGCAGGAATTCGGTGACGACGTGAGTGATGCTGCGGGACTGATCGAGGATTTTCGCGGCATTGTCAGGAGTGTCGGCGGCGTTCGGATCGGATTGAATCATTTGCGCGTAGCCGGAAATAGTGGCCAGGGCGTTTTTGAATTCGTGGGCAATGCCTGCCGATAGTTCGCCGAGAGCGGCGAGATTTTCGCGGAGTTGCATTTGCTTTTGCAGCGATGCCAGTTCGGTAAGATCGCTGAGCAGGCAGATGGCGCCGGTGGCTTTTTGCTCGCCGCGACGGATCGGGGAGATGGTGACGCCGAGTTCGCGATGGCTGCCGTCGGGGGCGATGTGCGCGGCTTGTTCGCGACGGAAAATTCTTCCTTCCGCGAGGCACTGCTGAATCAAGCCGGTGAGAGTGCTTGATTCGCCGAGCGCTTCGCTGAAACGGCGAAAGACCAGACCCTTGATGCCGAGCGCCTGTTCCGCGGCGGGATTGGTGCCGGAGATCAGGCCATTGGCGCCGATCACGATTAAGCCCGCGGGCATATTGCGCGTGACTTCTTCGCTTAAGCGAGCGGTGTTTTCGGCACGTTCGCGTTCGGCTTTGTGTAGCCGTTCCAATTCTTTTTCTTGCTCACGAAGTCTCAAGATCACCGCTTGCATGGAGGCAGTCATAAATGCAGGCACGTTTTCTGCACGTGGAACCGGATCGCGGCCGGGAAGTTCGCTGCTGCTCGAACGGCCGAGAGTGCGCCGCAGCAGGAATATCGCAAGTCCGAGAATCCCGACAAGGATCACGGCGGTCATCACAAAGAAGAGCCGCGGAAACGGAAATCCACTCTGCTGGGGAGCAAGCACGAAAGTGAGGAGTTGCGAGGGCATGGCCGACTCTTTAGCCGAGTGGCAGCAAAGACCAGCGCGAGCTAGTCCCGGGCCCAAAAAACATGATCAGGAACGCGGCGATACCGAGAAAGGTGCCGAGGGGAAGCTGGTACCGGCTGGCGATGGCCCAGCGCAGGCTACCGATCCCGCCCAGCCCCATCTTACTTGCCCGCCGGGCCAAAGCGCTTTTCCATCCGGAGGCGAAGAGGACCAAAATAACACCCACGCCGATGAAAGTTCCAAGTAGCGTTCCCAAGAGTATGGTAAGGAAAGCGCCGCGCACTCCGAGAAAAGTGCCTACCATGAACATCATTTTGACATCACCAAAGCCCATGCCTTCGCGGCCGCGAACCATTTTGTAAAGAAGCGCTGCTGCCCATAGAAGGCCGCCGCATAAGACCGCTCCGAGGATGGCGTCTAAGACTCCCGGGGCCCACTGTGGCAGGGTTGCGGCAAAATGGCGGCCGAGGAACATGCGGGCGACACCGTCCGCCGGCGGCACGCGAACGGCAAACGAGATACCGAGGCCAACGCCGAACCAATTGACGAGGTCAGGCAGGATGCGTTCACGATAGTCGGTGACGATCAGAACTAGCAGAATACTACTGAAAAAGAGCCACTTAAGTGTCGCGATGGAGAGGCCAAAACTCAGGTAGCAGGCGACAAAAAGCAGGGCGGTTACGAACTCGATGGTTGGATACATCGCCGAGATCGAAGTGTGGCAATTGCGGCATTTTCCGCGCAGCAGAAGCCAGCTGAGTACCGGAACATTATCGTATGCCTTGATTGCAGCGCCACACTCGGGACAACGTGACCGCGGCGACACGATGGAGACACCTGCAGGAATCCGCGTGATGCAGACGTTCAGGAAGCTGCCAATCAAAAGTCCGAAGAGGAAAAATGCAGCGGTGATCACAGTTTTACTTTGACATAGGAGTGGAGCCGCCTCAATTGGGACGCGCTGGAGCAGTGTCCGATGCCTAACGAGGAAGCACGATTTTGTGGGCTCAGACGGCTGGGCTATAGTGAATAAAGAGCACTATGAACTGGTTCGAACAGAGAATTCGCCGCTACGAGCACCGCCGATGGACGACTGATGATAACCGGCGCGTACGCCCTTTTGAATGGGGTACGGAGCACCTTGGGGGAAGCCCAGATGAAGCCGACCCGCAGGGTTTTTTGGCGGAATGTGCGCGCCGAGCGCTGCAAAACAGCCGGGATTGGTATGAAACCGACCCAGCCAGCGATTACCGGCTGGATTCCGAGAATGTGCTTACGTTTAGCTCATCGATCGAGTCTCCCTGGCCGGAAAACAACACGGTACATGCGCAATTGTTTCCAGCGAAGTACAAACGAGCGGCGGTGCTGGTTTTGCCGAATTGGAACGCGAAGTGGCATGGCCAGCGGGGGCTGTGCGAATGGCTGCAGCGGCTGGGCATTTCCGCGCTCAAGATGAGTCTGCCGTACCACGACCGCCGAATGGCCAAGGGTCACGAGCGAGCCGACCAGCTGGTTGGCTCGAATATCGGATTGACGCTGCAAGCGAATCAGCAAGCGGTGCAGGACGCGAAGCGGTGTCTGCGTTGGCTGGAACAGAGCGGATATACGCGCATCGGAATCTTGGGCACGAGCATCGGGTCTTCGGTTGGCTACATCACGATGATGCACGACCAGGGCGTACACGCTGGAGGTTTCTTCCACGTTTCGACTTATTTTGCCGATGTGGTGAGTGGCGGGATGACCACGAATCACGTGTGGGAAAGCCTGCGCGAACACGTCACCGTGGATGAATTGCGTGAATACTGGGCTCCGGTTAGCCCTATGCCATACGTAAAGCTGGGTATGGGAGCAAAGCGAAATACATTTATGGTGTACGGCAAATACGATCCTACTTTTCTGCCGGAGTTGACCGAGAACATGGTGGAAGCGCTGCACGAGCACGGCGCCAACCCGCGAACGCTCGAGTTGCCTTGTGGTCACTATTCACTGGAATTGATGCCCTTCAGCTACATTGCCGGCTACCGAATGCTGACCTACCTCAGGTCCGCGCTGCGGTAAGCGCTTGTGGGGGTAACTGACTCACAGAGTAGGAACCGGCAATGCATTGACCGCCTTGATTAGGTCACCTACTCTGAATGAAAGCAACATCGAATTGTTTCCGCAAGCAGGGAAAGAGCGCGCATTTAGAGGAGAATCGTGTGTCAGGCGGAAGTGAACAGAGTTTCGAACTGAGAATGAAGCAATTGCGTGCCGGGAAGCGCGTAAACTCGCGCGTTCCTGTGGCGATTGAATGGGAAGAAGCTCGCGAACGACACTCGGCGCAAGGGTGGACGGTGGATATTAGTCCAAACGGCTGCCTCGCGGTGGTGCCGCAGGGATTTCCTGTGGGCCAGAAATTGGATCTAGTGAACCTGGTCAACAAGAACGTGTGCAAAGCGATCCTGATTTGGCGCGGGCACGAAGGGCGCACGGGCTGGGAACTAGGATTGGAACTACAGAATCCGCCTGAAGATTATTGGGGCCTGGATTTTTAGCCGATTATGATGATCAATCGGGAAAAACAAGTGGCGAGCCACACTGATTTTACTTCGCGCTGGTGAAGAGAACTACGTCGCTCACGTTCGTACCGCTCGCAATCGAGATCTGTTTCCCGTCAGGGGAATATCCGCGATCCCAAATCTCACCAGACGTAAAATGCGTTAATTGAGTGTCAGGAGCGTCGCCAACCTGTGAAATTGCCCACAGATTTGGAACGCCTGTGCGGATGTCCGTGGCAGCCAACGAATGATTATCAGGCATCGGGCAAGCGGAGTATGGACTCTGGTCAACCGTCGCTCGGATCCTCGACTCGGACTCCGTCGGTGCGTTGTGCGTATCGGTAGATAGATTGATGCTGCACAACTTTCCATCTTTGCAAAAGCCAGCGAACCATCGGCGACTGCCATCTGGAGACAAATTAGGAGTGCTAACCGCAATTCGTTGCGACACGCGGGTGGGCTCGCTGCCGTTCAGGGGAACGGCGTAAATGTGCGCGGCGCCGGTAGGAAGTTGTCCTCGAAAGAACACCCGGTCACTTGCTGCTCCGCAGCGAGGGCCGTCTTCGCCAGAGCCATTCGTCAGCTTCGTCGAGGTCCCCTTGTGAAGATCGAGCTTAAATAGATGAGAAGTGCCGTCGAAATCGCTGCTGTAAACGACGGTTCTCCCGGAGTCGCACACAGCAGGCGAGGCGTGAAAATGGCCGTCAAAAGCAAGCTGTCGCGAATTGCCGCCAGCAGTGTCCATTACGAAGAGTTCCCAATTTCCCGAAGGATTATAGATAATCCGGCCGTCGGGAGTAAAATCCGAGCCGATTGTTCCATCGAGTCGTCCGCTGCTGATTTGGTGCACAGCGTCCGGAGTAGAGGCTGGCCCGATCCATAAAGCACTGGATGTGTTGCGCTGTACCGCGGCAATGGTGCGTCCATCGGCGGAGACCGCGACAGTACTGTAGTCGGTCAGATCGTTTGAAATGCGGCGGACCGTGCCTCTCGGGTAGGCCACGAGCCAGAGTTGTACAGGCACCGGGTAGTGTCTCAGTTTGGTTTTGACACGGCGAAATAGGGCTGGCCGAGTAAAATAGGGCAGGCTATCCCTATGCCACTTCCTGACCAATTCATCCATCGCTATTGAGAGCCGTACCACGACTCCTTCTGTCGATTATGTGCGCGACAAGCAGCGATGGCGAAGGAAGAATCTGGCTTGATCCGGGACGAGAAGAACCATGTTTGCGATCCCTATCTCGTCGAAACTTTTAGAAAGCATGGAATAGACCCCGTGTGGTTCCTTAAGCGGCTTCACAAGATTTCAAACTGAGACACTACCGGGCACCGCGGTTTCTCGGAAGCCGCCACAAGCAATGCGCTGCCGTCCGGCAGCCACGCGAAATCGATCAATACGCGCCAACGCCGCCCCTGCAACGAAACAAGCTGAATCTGCCTGCGAGCGAAGTGCGTGAGTACGCCGCGGGCAGAAGGCGGCTAACCGGGAGGATGTCAGGCGTGTGTCGAGTTTTCCACCGTCAGCCTTCTGAAATTCCACTTTTTTCCTTGCGCTTCAATCGGCTGCGAACGTATTGTTAGCCTATCTATAGGGGGCTTATCACGGACGGCACCTACATCTGGGAAGCCGGTTGCCGGAGCGCAAGACAAATTGCGTGCCGCGCGAACGGAGGCGCATCG
>WNFO01029261.1_pt1 | contig 11293 bp, 12 predicted proteins | sample 5400251 | NCBI WGS metagenome assembly WNFO01 (sample SAMN13153354, study PRJNA577476) | soil metagenome | isolation source: 100 cm saprolite under Madrone tree | place: USA:California | collected 2016-06-14 | reverse complement strand
CGCGCCCAAGACGCCGCGCAGAAATTTTCTTCGGTGGCTGCGAAGTATCCAAGCACGAACCCAGGAAAACTCGCGGCGTATTACGCTGCTTTGTGTCTTGAAGATCTCGAGCGCCACAATCAGGCGCTGGAAGAACTCAACAAGATCAGCTCGGGAGGCGACAAGGAACTTGCGGCCATGGCTCAATACCAGATCGCCGTGATTTACGCGCGCACGGGAAAGACCGCCGATGCCGTGAAAATCTTACGGACGCTGGCCGACCACTCGTCGGTCTTCGTGCCGCGCCCGCTGGCTTTGCTCGAGCTTGCCGGCGTGCTCCGGCTGAGCAATCCGCAGGAAGCCGCGAATGTCTACCAGCAGATCAAGAAGGAGTTTCCGAACACCGCAGTTTCCGAAGAAGCGGAGCGGGGCCTGGATACGCTCGCGCCAAAATCTTGACCGGGAAATCGCGAGCCGAATAAGGCGATCAGACAGCAGTGTCTGTCCCACCGGAGCGAGCCATCGATCGAGCTTCCTCACCTGCACCCTGGGCGATGCGCGCGGAGAACTCTCTTGGCCGGCGCTACCCTGAAGCACAACATCGCTACCGCAGCTTGTACGCCCGGGACCGCGACCGCATCATTCATTCACGCGCCTTCCGCCGCCTGGAAGCCAAGACGCAGGTTTTTACCACGCGCTTTTCCGATCATTTCCGCAACCGGCTCACTCATACGCTGGAGGTTTCGCAGATTGCCCGTACGGTCGCGGGGGCGCTCGGCCTGAACGTGGAGCTTGTGGAAGCTCTCGCGCTCGTCCACGACATCGGGCATCCTCCGTTTGGCCATGCGGGCGAAAAGAAACTGAACGACTTGATGCAGGCGCATGGCGCCTACTTCAATCACAATCTTCACGCGTTGCGCATCGTGGAGCAGTTCGAACAGCGCTATCTGGATTTCCCCGGCCTGAATCTTACCTTTGAAGTCCGAGAAGGCATCATCAAACATTCGCATGAATACTCCGCGAAGGAGTACCCGCACTTGGCCGAATACCTGCTCGACCTGAGGCTTCCCCTCGAAGGCCAGCTCATCGACTGGGTTGATGAGATTGCCTACAATACGGCTGACTTCGATGACGCTCGTGAGGCCGAGTTGCTCGATCTTGACGCTTTGTGCGCTGAGGTTCCGATTTTCGGCGAAGCGTACTCGCAAGTGGACGCCGCCTATCCCCAGGGACGGGACAAACTCAAGTTCAACGAAGCACTGAAGCGTGTCCTCGATCTTCTGGCCACGGATCTGATCGAAACAACGGAGAGACGCGTACGCGCGTCAGGCGCCTCAACGGTCGACGATATTCGGCGCGCCTCGAAACGCCTGGCAGGACTTAGCGACGCCTTCGCAGAATGCAACGCCGAGTTAAAGCGCTTCCTCTTCAAACACATCTATAATCATCCGGCCATCACCGAAGACCGTGACCGTTCCGTGCGGTACCTCGAAGAGCTCTTCGGCTATTACCTCAGCTCGCCGGGCTCGATGCCGACTTCCCACGAGGAATCCGCGCGTAGCGAGCTTCGCCATGTCGTGGTGTGCGACTATATCGCGGGGATGACGGACCAATTCTTGTTGCGGCAGCACCAGGAACATCTCGGCTCTTCCAAGCTGATTGGGTGAGACGCAAAACGCCCCGAACCCGCGCCATGGCACGGACGCACTTCGAAAAACTCATTGCCTTGTACGAGGCCGCACCGATCAATCAGTGGTTTCGGCCGCGAATGCGCATTCCTGCAGAAGGCCACGCGGAAATTGAAATGACGGTTCGCGAGGAATTTTATCACGCGGCCCGGGCGATTCACGGGGCGGTTTATTTCAAAGCGTTGGATGACGCCACATTTTTTGCCGTCCAGTCGCTCGTCACCGACACGTTTGTCTTGACCTCGTCTTTCCAACTTTATTTTCTTCGGCCCGTTTCAGAAGGCCATCTTTTGGCGCGCGGCCGGGTCGTCAGCCGCTCGAAGCGCGTTTACATTGCGGAAGGAGTGTTGCTGGACGGCCGCGGCAAGGAAGTCGCGCGCGGAAGCGGCACCTTTATGCCGAGCACAGTGGCTCTGGGCCCCGATTTGCGTTATCACTAGTTCTCGCCGTCTTAGTGAAGAAGAGGCATTGCGGAACGTCCTGCGCGCGTATTCCTCGGATTCCGGTCCGCGATAACCGAAACCCGCGCAGCATGAGCAGAATGGCATCCTGTGGTAGGCTGGGCGGCCAGCGGGCAAAGCGAAGAGGACAGGATGTCGCCGAACACACACGCATTTCCAGTCTTGCGATGGGGCGCGCTGGCTTGGATGGTGATCTGGCTGCCCTCTTACATCCGCGTGTGGGGCTGGGCCAACCTCCTGCACTTGTGCGATATCGCCGTGATCCTCGCCTTCATCGGCATCTGGTGGGCGAATCCTCTCCTGATTTCCAGCCAGGCGGTGAGCTCGCTCGCGGCCGGAGTGTTCTGGTGCCTGGACGTCGGCTGGCGGCTCGCCACGGGACGTTATCTAGTCGGCGGGACCGACTACATGTGGGACACGCGGTACCCGCTCTGGGTGCGGCTGCTCTCGACTTTTCATGTTGGGTTGCCGCTGGTGCTGCTGTGGGCCATGCGAAAAGTGGGGTACGACCGACGCGCCCTGGCGCTGCAAGCTGCGCTCGCCGCGGGGCTGCTGATTGTGTCGCGGTTTCTCTCGGCTGAACTCAACATGAATTACGCGTATCGAGATCCGCTTCTGCAGCGCACTTGGGGGCCTGCTCCCGTTCATCTTGCGGTGATCTACATTCCCCTGGTGGCGCTGATTTATTGGCCCACTCATCTGCTGCTCGCCTGGCTCTTCCCCATCCCTGCGGGGCCGAAATAAACCGTCGTCTTGCTCGGAAATCAAGCTGAAGTGATAGAATCGCCCGGCTCAAAGAGGAGAGAACATCCATGCGCAGATTTTTCTTCACGGTACTGTACTTGACCGCGGTCTTGTCGGCTGGCCTGACGGCAGAAACCGCTTTCGCGCAGCAGGAACCCGATTGGTCTAAGGTTCAAATCAAGGTCACCAAGGTCGCGGGGAACATCTACATGCTGCAGGGACAGGGTGGAAACATCGCAGCTTCCGTGGGGGAGGACGGGATCGTCATCGTGGACGATCAGTTCGCCCCGCTCGCGGACAAAATCCAGGCCGCGCTGAAAGGCCTGGGCATTACCGACAAACCGGTGCGCTTTGTGATCAACACACATTTTCACGGAGACCACACCGGCGGAAACCTGCCCTTTGCGAATACCGGTTCGACGGTCATCGCACAGGACAACGTCCGCAAGCGGCTCGAAACCGGCGGCACCATGGGCAACGGCGGCTCGTTGAAAATGGAGGCCAAGCCCGCACCGAAAGGCGCCCTGCCGATTATCACCTTTGAGCACGACGTGACAGTGCATCTGAATGGCGAGGACATTCGGGCGCTGCACTTTCCCGCCGGGCACACCGACGGCGATGCCGTGATCTTCTTCCCGAAAAACAACGTGGTGCACATGGGCGACGATTTTGTGCGCTACGGCTTTCCGTTTATCGACGTTGGCAGCGGCGGCAGCGTGCAAGGCATGATCGCCGCCATGGAAAAGGCGGCCGCTCTGCTTCCGTCCGACGTGAAGGTGATTCCCGGTCACGGCGCGCTCTCAACCTTGGACGATGTCCGCGAATTCGTGAAGATGCTCAAGGAAACTTCGGCGGTCGTGGAAAAAGCTTTGAAAGACCATAAGACGCTTGACCAGATGAAGCAGGAAAAGATTCTAGCTCCTTGGGAAAAGTAGTCCGGCGATTTCATCAAGACCGATGCATTTATCGAGACGCTCTATAATTCCTTGACGGGAAACAAGGGAGAGTTTGTGAAACACAATTGAAGCGAGGAGGCTGATTCGGCCGTGATGGCCATGACGCAGTGGAAGACAGGCTCAAGCCCGTCCCGCATCAGGCGCGAAGAGTATCCGTGCGGTAATGCCGTTGCGGTTCGTCCGCGTCGTGATGCGCCCACCACTCGCGCCACGCATTTGCATCATTGCCCAGCGGCACACCGGTGATGGTGCGGAGCGCTCCATAAACCAATTCCCGCGTCGAGGTATCGAGCGAGTCATCGTCCGCATAGTTCAGCAATTGAGGAACGGCGGCTAACCTTTCCTCTCTGGTCAACATGCCCGACTTAGCGAGGCTGCATGCGGCGCGCTCACGGACTCGGGGAGCGCGGTCGTGAGCAAGAATGTCGAGGAGTGGATCGAGCGTAGACTCACTGCCCAGCATCGCCAATCCTTCGACCGCCCAGTAGCGCGTGTTTTCATTCACATGGTGCGAATAGGTCAGCAGAGTCGCAAGCACGTTTTGGGGTTCCACGCCGCGGTTGCCTAAGGCGCCGAGTCTCCAAAGCGCCAGCGAACGTTCACCCGGGTGATCTTTGATCTGTTGGATGAGGCGGGCGGCTGTTTGCGGAGACTTGCTCAGGTTGTTGGCAGCAAGGTCCACTTCCACCGCGGCCGTCCGTACTGCGAGATCTTCGGAGTTCAGCGCCGCCAGCACCAGATCGAAGAGCCGATCCGTGCTTTGCAAGCGACCCCGCCAGGCATCGACATTCTGACGGATCAGGTTTAGAGATGTTCCATCGCGATGGATCGCTCTTTCGAGCAGGCGTTCCGCTTGCTGCTGGGGAGCGAGGTGGCTAATCTCTTCGATACCACTCTCTTCGGGCGCCGGCGTTCGCACCAGCGAAGCCGCGGGCAACCCTGCATGCCCGGCATTTACCCCTTCCCATTTACTCCAAGCCCCCGTGGAGCGAGCAGTTTGGAAACCAGCGAAAAGAGATAACGCGCCGGCAACGATCAATGCGGCAGCGAAAGGGATGGAATGGCGCGACTTGACATCCGCCGTCGTCTGAAGGTGTTGGGGTGAGTGGCCCTTTTGCTTGTTCATTCGCGCCTTGCTTCGTCCTCATGGGTGGGCAAGATACCCCGCCCGTTCTAGGTGCGAAGTTATAAGGCGCGGAGAGAGCTCACAATGAGCCTTGGTGCCGGTCGGCGTGAACTCGAACCGCAAGACCCATTCGCTCGCTACGCTATGCCCATCAAGCTCGGGCGAAGAAAACTCCCAGCGACGCGCCGCCTGCAGTGCCAAATCCGCAAAATACCTGCTCGCGGTTGGCGTATCGAGCTCCGCTTGGGTCACGTTGCCCGAGGGGTCCACGTGGACTCTTACGCTCACGCGGACCTTCCCCTTGATCGTCTGTCGCGCCTTCTCGGAAACATCCGGAAGCACCTGATCCAGCACTTCTCCGTTCGCCCCTGTTGGAGACGCTTTCGCCGCCGGTTGTGATTCAGCAGCGGGCTCCGGAGGGGATACCTCGCCCAGTGAAGCCCGCTGTTTCTCAGTGATGGCCTTCAAGGAGCTATCTTGGGGGATTGGTGCGGAGTGCAGAGAGGACGATTTCGCCTCTTGGGTAGCCGGTCGCTGCTCCGTCTTTGGCTGGGACTTGAGCTTCACTGGGGGCTGCACGGTTTGCGGCGGAGTTTGCTCCACGGACTGTTGTGCCGAGGCCGCAGAAGGAGCCGTCCGCAACTCCGGGCCGTGATTGAGAATCTTTGGAACAATGAGGATCGCCACCAGTACAACTACAACAGTGATCGCCACGACTGGAACCAGTGAGCGTGACTTCTTCGGCGTTTGCTTCCACCTCGCCATCGGGTCGTGAGGTTCTAAGAGCCCCGGCAAATCTCTCGCTCCGCGCCCGGGCGGCACGGGTGACAGTGGCACGGACAACGGGTCCACCGCGGTTCCAGGCAAAGGAGAAACCGCCGCAGGAGAAGAGGCGCTCTTTGGTTTTGACGCGGCCGCCGCCGCTGCTGAAGATGGATTCAACCGGGCAGCTATGTCCCCCACGGTCCAACGACGTTTCGGGTCACGGCGAAGAGAATTGTGCGCGATTTCCAAGAACGGTGCAGGGAGACTCTTCGGCACGACCGGGTCTGCTTTCTGCTCAGGCTGCCAAGAGGGAAGATGCTGGGTGAGGGCTTCAACCAGCGTCATCCCGAGCGCCCAGGCGTCGCCGGCTGGAGAGATTACGCCGTTCGCAGCCTCTGGCGCATGGTAGGGGCTTGGCCGCACAAGATCGGGCCCGGGTGCATCTGCTCGGCACACACCGTCAATCGAGAGCTTCAGCCGGTCGCCGGCGGCTAGAATGTTCGTGGGTTTGACATGGCCGTGCACAAACCCTTTGGAATGAAGGTAGACGAGGGCGTCCAAGACGGGTTCGAGCATGTCGCGCGCTTCGTTCGGCGTGAGCGGCCGCTCTGGCAGAATTTGGGACAGATCCTCGTCTGCGTATTCCATCACTACGAAAAGTAAGTCAGAATCGGCGATTTTGCAGCGTCCCGATTGAAACAGCTTAAGCAGATTAAGGTGAGAGAGTTTTCCAGCCAGCTGCCAGAGCGAGAGCTGGTTCTCTGCATCCGAAGAACCCGCGCGAACCAGTTTAATCGCGGCTTTCTGGAGTTCGGGGCCGCTACATTCCGTGAGGAACACAGCCTCGTGCTCTGAGCCGCCCAGGTATTGGCGCAGAGAGAATCGTCCCTCTACGACTTGGCCTTCCCACTGTTTCCAGGCCTCGGTCGGCATCCGTATCGTACCCGAGCACTCACGCTGCGTCTCGCTGAAAACAATGCGCCGGGCGTCCGAGGCAGGACTGGGGCTTTTGAAAGTCTGGTCAACAGGCGCCTGGGGGCTGGACGCTTTTCTGCAGTATTCTTGCACAAAACGGCTCGAGCAAAACGCCTTTATCAGTCATTCGTGACGAAGAGGGTAACCGCTTCGCGTCAAAACATGCAAGATGGGCGTCATGGCAAGCGTCGTCACGACAGCCATCAGCACGAACATGGCGAACAGCGTCGGCGAAAGCAACCCCAAGTCCAGTCCCACATTGAGCAAGATCAGCTCCATCAAGCCGCGAGTGTTCATCAACACGGCCTGGCGCCCATTGCGGCACAAGAAATCGAGCTGGTCTTGTCCTCCGGGTTATCCCGCGAATCTACGGCACGTGACTCCAGAACAGGTGGATTGTGCTTCCTCAAATTGCGATTATCGGGTCGCTCCCCTCAATTTTCGCTTGGGTCATGTGGAAATAGTTCGGGGGGGAAGCTTCTAGCTGGACGTACCAAAACTGACCATGAGGCCAGTAGTTTTTCAGCATTCTCATAGGCTACTCTGGCGGCTAGCTCAGGCTAGATTCCAGCCTCTGGGAGAGCGAACGTGTTTTGTGACCGATGCGGACTGAATTTCCTGCCAAAGCAATCCGTGTGTTCGCGCTGCAAGAGAGTACCCACGCGATACTGGTTTCAGTTGATGAGCTTGGTAGCGCTGCTCATCGCAGTGCTGTGCAACGCCTTTGTGGGTATGTTCCTTCTGCCGCGATATGCCGTGGCGCAACACCCGCGGTTTCTTTTTCGAGCTTGGTCGTGGTTTGACGAAAAGGCCGGTTTGTACGGTTGGGTGATCTTTGTGGTTGCTCTCCTGGTGTGGGATTACTTTGTCTGGAAAGAGGCTCGGCCAAAAGTCAAGGGCTGGTTCACTCGCAAACTGCTGACCCTTTCGCTCGCGGCTGGTATCGCGCCCATGATTCCCTGGTGGATTCCCGCAGGCCAGCCTCCCGGCCAATTCCTGGCCATGATCGGTAGGTATCCTGGTTTGCCGGCGATTCTGGCTTGGGGAGTGGTGATAGTGGTTACCGCGCTGCTGTGCATCGATGCCGAATCCCGCGACTATCTCCTAGGTCACGGGCGCACACTCAGCGTGATCAGCTTCGGCATGCTTTTGCTCGTCCTTTCGCTGACCATCGTCGGTTGGTCGATGGCCTACTGAGCGGGCGCAAGGCAACGGAGCGGTTCCGGGACACCTCGGTGGTCTTTGAATCTGCCTTCATGCTCCCCGTGCCAAAGTGAGGAAAAGCGTTAGATAGCGCTTTAGTTTTTGGGTGATCAGGAAGTTTTCCTTCACATGCTGATGGCCGTGCTCGCCGAGCTTGGCCGCAATTTCCGGATGCGACAACAGGAAGCGGATTTGATATGCCGTGCCTTCCACGGAATGCGCCAATAGGCCCGTGTGCTTGTGAATGACTTGGATGGGAATGCCACCGACAGCGGAGGCCACCACCGGTTTTTTCTTCCAGAGAGCCTCTGAGACGGTCAGGCCAAATCCTTCGCGCAGGCTTTTTTGAATGACGATGGTGGATGCGCGCTGTAGGGCGTTGACCTCGAGTGGGGCCCACGCAGGCAGCTCAAGAACCTTGATGTCGGGGTCAGAATCGGCCTCGCGCAGGACTTCCTTAAGAACCACGGCACCTTCGGGATCGTCTGAGGCGCTGCCGCCGGCGAGAACGAGCTGGCAGTCGAAGTATCGTTTCACAATCCGATAGGCGCGGATGACCCCGACGGGATCCTTCAGCCGGTCGAAGCGCGAGATTTGCGTGAGGATAGGGCGGTGGGGATCGATCTGGTAGCGCGCAAGAACCTGGGCGACGAACACGCCGTCGAGGTCGCGATTCTTCTCCGAGAGTGGGTCGATCGCCGGATAGAAAAGATACTGCGGAATGGGAAGCTGCCGCGAGAACTCCGGCGAAGAAAACATGGCGCCGTCATAGCGAGCGACGAATTTTTCTAGAAAATCCCAGACCACCCGGTTGGGGTGGGAGAGATCGATATGGCAGCGCCAGCTCCAGTGGTTGCCGTTCTTTTTCCGGCCGTCAATGAGTGCGGCGGGCTGGGGGTCGTGGATGACCATGAATTCCGCGTCGAGAGGCAGGCGCTCGCGGTTTCGTTCGTTGTAGGCCAGAAAGACCTCAAAATCTTTGACGTTTGCATGATACGGAGCGCCGTGCAGCGCATTGTGGAAGGATTTCGTGACCTCAAAGAAATCGTCCCCGCCGGTCATGACCTCCCAGCGAATATTCAGGTCCAGCTCCTCGGCAAGCGGCACGAGGCGATTGAGAATCTCCGCAACGCCGCCGCCGACGGCAGTGGAATTGATCATCTCGATGCTGCGCCCGCGTAGCGGCTTCGCAAGGGCGCGCAGCTCGTCAATCTCGCCTGTGCCAAGGAGAGCCGCGTACTCCTCCAGGGGTATGCGGCTGGCGATCTGGGTCTCGCTCATACTTTTCTCCTTTCGCGGTCGATCAAGCGCAGCAGCTTGGCCCGGGCGCTGTCGAGCGTGTTGGTGTAGATGTCGATGCGGTCGACACTGTTCGCTAGCGTTCCAAGGCCCAGGCCGTCGGCGAGCCAGTGCGAGAAGTCGTTGGTCTTTAACTGCAGCCGCAGGCGGGAGGAGATGAAATGAAAATAAAAGGAAGCGTGACTCAGGTGCTGGATGCCGTAGCGAAATTCGTCCAGCGTGCGGGCCGTTAGCCCGAAAGGGACGGTGACTTCCACGCTCTCGCAAAAATAGAAGCGTTCGAGCGCTGTTTGATTCACGAATTCCGCGTGCCCGTCACAATAATCGGCGACCACCCTGCACAGATCGCTGCGGAGCGCCGCGATGGAGAGATAGTCCCGGACGTCGAGTGCCGCGAGTTGTTCCGCCAGGTCCTCGCGATTGGCGTCCGCGTAGGCCCACTGCGCAAAGTCGTTCGAAAAGCCTTCGGTGAGGAAGTGGTGGCTTCCCAGGGTTTGGAAGGTGTGATGGAAGATGGATGCGTCGCTGCAGTGTTGTAGCCCGGTGAGCAATTCCGCTAGCGTCCCGGCCGATTGGTTCCCGATGCGCGTGAGATAGGAGACCGTGAAGAATTCGAACGCCGTTTCTGCGCCATTCATGCGAGTGCTGCCTCCAATCTGCTGAGCGCTGCGGCGACCTCAGCCGGCCCACGCAGGCGAAACCTCGCGCGCGTGCGCCGTGCTTTGCCGACCAGGATCGAAATCCCGCGGCCCACCGCAGCAAAAGCCGGCTCGTCGGAGAGGTCGTCGCCAAAATAGATGGGGAAAGCGTGCGGGAAGCGCCCCTTCGAGAGGAACACCCGAACCGCGGAGCCTTTGTCGCGAATCGCAAGCGGCACGATCTCGATGTCGCGTAGATTTTCGAATATGCGAAGCGTCTTCCTAAGTGCGCGGAGAGAATTGCGGATGCGCTGGCGAACCCGGCGCTGAATCTCAGGTTTTGCGGCGAGAAGATGAACAGAGAGACTCTTGCCTTTGTCTTCGATCCATACCCCTGGATATCCCGCGAGATGCCTGGAAAGGACACCGTGCGCTCTCTTGATCGCCGAGCTTGCCGAGGCGGAGAGACTACTGCGATTGTTGCGTTCCCAGCCGTAAAGACCCAGATAATGAACATTGCGAATGGCCACGTGCCGCGTGAGCTCGCCGCGGCGCCGCCCGCTGATCACCGCGACTGTAACTCGAGGATGGCGGGCAAGCCTGCCGAGAACGCGTCGCACTCCAGGAGCGAAACGAACTTGATTGGGGCGCGGCGCGATCCGAACAAGTGTTCCGTCAAAATCGAGGAAGAGGATGATTCGGCGGCTCCCATGAACGCAGGCCGCAACGCGGCTCCAATGTTTGAATAAGTGGGGGGCTGGGCGGTAGGGGCGGATCATGACACCTGTGGCACCTCGATGCGCTCAGCGGAGTCGATGCGAATCTCGGTCAGATCGGAAAGAAGATTCGCAGCCCAGCGAAAAACGTTGTGCTCGCGGACGTTTTGGCGCATCCGCTGCATCCGGAGAGATTGCTGGTCCTCAGGCATTTCGATGGCCCGGTAAATGGCGTCAGCGAGTTGCTCAATGTCGTAAGGATTGACGAGCAGCGCGTCGGAAAGCTCGTGCGCGGCGCCGGTGAAAGTGCTGAGGACGAGCACCCCGCGCTCGTCATCCCGCGAGGCGACGAACTCCTTGGCGACAAGATTCATGCCGTCGTGGAGCGAAGTGACTAGGCAGAGCGAGGCCGCGTGGTAATAGCGCGCGATTTCTTCATGGGAATGATGCTTCTTTATGAAGACGATCGGCTTCCAGCGTCCGGCCTGGAAGCGCCCGTTGATGCGCTCGGCTTCCTCGCTCACTTCCTCAAGGAATTCTCTGTAACGCTTTATATCCGTTCGGCTTGGCGCCCCGATCTGGACGAATGCGAAGCGGCGCTGATACGCAGGATGTAGATCGAGGAAATGTTCGATGCCCCGAAAGCGCTCGAGGATTCCCTTGGTGTAATCCACGCGATCGACGCCTACCCCGAGCAGGCTGGCTTCGATGCCCAGCTCGGCGCAGATGGCGGCGCGCTCCAC
>WNFO01005246.1_pt1 | contig 11295 bp, 11 predicted proteins | sample 5400251 | NCBI WGS metagenome assembly WNFO01 (sample SAMN13153354, study PRJNA577476) | soil metagenome | isolation source: 100 cm saprolite under Madrone tree | place: USA:California | collected 2016-06-14 | reverse complement strand
TCGCCATTCTGCGCCAGGGCGGCCACGAGGTCCTCGCCGCCTCGCCCCAAGAGGGCATCAACACCATCACCGGCGAGGGGCTCAAAGAGGCCATGGCCGGCACGCAGGTGGTGATCGACCTCGCCAATTCGCCCTCATTTGAAGACAAGGCGGTGCTGGAATTCTTCGAGACCTCCGGCCGCAACCTTCTCGCGGCGGAGGCCGCGGCGGGCGTCCGGCACCATGTCGCGCTATCCATCGTCGGAACCGACCGGACGCCCGACAACGGCTACTTCCGCGCCAAGGTCGCCCAGGAGAGACTGATCGAGGCCTCCGGCATCCCCTACACCATCATCCGCGCGACCCAGTTTCTGGAATTCCTTGGTGCCATCGCCGCTGCAAGTGCGGATGGAAACATGATCAGGCTCTCGCCCGGCCTGTTCCAACCCATCGCGGCGGACGACGTTGCTGCCATCGTCGCCGATGTGGCGCTCGCGGCGCCGCGAAGCGGCATCGTCGAGATCGCCGGCCCGGAACGGGCGCCGTTCAACGAAATCATCGCCCGCTATCTGAAGGCGGTCGGCGACCCGCGTGAGGTCGTGAGCGACCCTGAGGCCCGATACTGGGGCGGCCGGGTCGAGGAGCGCTCGCTCGTACCGTTGGGCGAAGCGCGCCTCGGCCGCATCGGTTTCGGCGAGTGGCTCCGCCGCTCGCAGGCAGGAGCCTGATCCGCATCGTTGCACTCCAACCCCTCAATCGGCTTCAAAAAAAGGCAACATCATGGGGGTCGAATAGGTAATGCTGGCCAACATGGTCAAAAGGACAAATGCGCCCCATGCGACGATCCATAGATAAAAAATTGCCCGGTCCGACATCTCCATGCATCGTCGACAGCATACCCGCTTGTCAGAGGCCCGTTGCGAGAGCGAAATTCGCTCTCGGCTGCTCGAAAAAAGTTCTGTCTCTTCACCCACCAATCGCCTCCCAGATCACGAACTATGAGTCCAAAAGCGCAGGTAGCTTGGGCTCGTTCTCTGCATATTTTCTGGAAAAATCGCCAATGGTCTTCAGTTCGGTCTCACGTCCCTTGAGATCAGGTCGGCGATGCCGTTCTCGGTAGCTTTGTGTGGTGGATATCTGTCGAACGGATTGACAAACTTGCGCCCGCTGGGGCCGGTGCCGCTCACCTGCAGGACGGTGTCTTCCTCGATCTCGATGAAATGCGGCAAATTGGCGGGCTCGGTGTAGAAGCTGCCGGCTGGCAGGATTTTCAACTTGGCGCTGTCAAACGTTTCTCCGTAACCGGTTGCGTACACGCCCGACAGGATGGTGACCTCGCGGGCATCTGGATGCGTGTGCGGCGCAATCTTGAAGCCCTTCGGGAATTTGAGGCGCAAGGTGTAGGGGCCTGATCTTAAGGGATTGCCGACCAGATTGACCTGTTCCATTCCTGGAGCAGCAAGGGGACCTTGTGACATCCAGGACATCTCGGGCGGCGTCAGCGCGAGGGCCTCCGGCTGGTGCGCTTGCGCCAGCGCGCTGACGATAAGCATCAAACCGGCCGCAATCGATGCGCATCCCGGCACGAGGTTGTCCCGGTTCATTGCGATCTTCCATACCCCGGCCCTGGCGATTTTGCGTTCGATGACGAATTTGGGCACAGCACTTCTCTCCGTCTCGGCATTTCGGGACACGCACCACGCGCGCCCGCGCAGAGGGTTTTGCAGTTGCCGAGAGGGACGTCTTGAGGCGAAGGTCCCAAAAAGGGCCGACGGGTGCCGAGGACGTTAGGGACAGATGTCCCGCATTAGCGCACGCGGGTCAGCCGGCTGTTGGCGCCGAGGCCTGCTTCCCGGGCCAGCACGATTGCCTCGTAACGGTGCTTGACGCGAATCTTGTCGAAGATCCGTGTAATATGGTTTCGGACGGTTTTTTCCGAAACGCCAAGCGATGCCGCCAGCTCCGCATTGTCCATGCCTTCGGCAATTCCTTCGAGGACCGAAAGCTCGCGCGGCGTGAGTTCGTCGAGCGGCAGCTCGTGGCTGCGGGCGGGGATCGCGGGCGCGGGTTCTGCGAGAAAGCTCCGGATCTCACTCACGAGGCGTGGCCAGGCTGGCTCGTCGGCAAGCGGCATATGATTTTCACTGTCGATCTCGATGAAACGAGAGCCGGGAATGAGGCTGACAAGCGCCCGACCTTCTTCGATCGGCACCACCTGGTCACCTTCGGGGTGCAAGATAAGAACGGGGCACTTGATCCTGCGGGCGGCTTCCCGCACGTCCGCGTTCCAGCCAATCTCAAGCAATCGAGCCGCGGTCTCTGCGGACGTTGCAGCGCGCTGGTGGTCGCACCAGGAACGCCAATGCTCAACCGTGCCGCCTGGCTGGAACGCATGCGCCCATATCAGGAGCAGCGCATTGTCTTGCGCCCAGCCGAGCCTCAAGAGAGAGGCCACCACACGGGTCTTTTCGGTTTCGACCGGTGGATTGTGCCGCAGCGTTCGTCCAAGCGAGTAGGTGCCGTACAGAACAATTTTACGGACCCGCTCCGGATGCCTCGCGGCGTACTCGATGGCGACAGCACCGCGCTGGCACGCCGCCAAGATCGAGAATTGCTGGAATTCGGCTGCGTCGATGACGGATTCGAAGTCGCGGATCCAGGTTTCGAATGAGAGGTCTCCTGGATCCCGGTCCGAGAGCCCGCAGCCGCGCGAATCATAGCTCAGCAATGTGTAGTCAGTAGAAAAGGCCTCCAGCCAGGGCTGCCAGGCCAAGCTCCGCCACCGAGACTCGAGATGGGTAAGCCACGTGGCGCACATCACGAGCGGAGGCCCGTCGCCGCTGACCGCGTAGGCAAGCTTCACACCGTCCGGGGCGGTACAAAACTGGATCTTCTGCTTCATTGCTGGCATTCAAATAGGGCTCGTCCCGATGGCCTCCTAGATTCAGCTACTCTGAGACGGCTTCAGGCGCGGCCGAGCTGCACCTGGCGGTCGACTGCGATCCACGTCGCTCGAGCCACGGCCAGCAACGTTCCAGCTTCACCATAGGCCGCGGCCTCGGCAACGCGTTTGCGGCCGTCGCGGCCGGTCTCCCAGGCAGTGATGACGCAGCGTTCTCCCGGGCGCGGCCGTGTCTCTATCCGTGCCGACATCCGGCCGAGCAGGATCGGCGTCCGGTCGAAGCTGCCGCTCTCCCGGTCGTGACAGGAAGCATAGCCCGTGGGACAATCGAGCGCCGACCAGAGAAATTCGGGCGCGACGAAGCCGTCCTCCGCCGTCAGGGTCGGATCCGGTGTCCAGGTCGCCGCGAGCACAGCCGAAGCATTGCAGGATTGACGCACGAGCGGTCCGGCAAAAATGCGCAGGCCATCTCCTTTCGCCCTTGCAGGACCGCACACGAAACACGTCGGCAGCATGTGCTCGTGTGGCTTGACCGGCGTCAGCAGCTCGGCCGCGGATGCCTCGTCGAAGCTTGCCTTCTCCAGGCGCGTAAGTTCAACACTTGCCGGTCGTCCGGTGGCGACGACGGTGGCGCCATCGCGAAGCTCCCATGACCCGTCGTCCGTCGCGACGACATCGAGCTGCTTATCCAGGGGAGGCGGTGCGCGCAGCGTTACCTCCGCGCCGCCGGGAATGTGCCCGGCCAGCCGGCCGCAGACATATCCGCCGTTCCCGGAGTTTGGAGGACCGCAGTAGCGCTTGTCGATGATAATCGATGTCATCGATACTTTCCTCTCTTGCCTCTCTTGCCGCGGCCCACGCACGCTACCTTATCTTGAGCACGATTCTTCCCTGAACCGTCCGATTGGCCACGGCGCGCATCGCTTCCTTGACCTGTTCCAGGGGAAGGACGCGATCGATGTGGGGGCGAATCTTCCCCTCGGCCAGCAATTGCGCCAGGGTGTCATTCATGCGCGCGGCCTGCTCAGGGAATTTCTCTATCCAGGCACCGGTAAAGACACCAACAATGGAATAGTTCTTCAATAGCGGGAGGTTCATTGGCACCGAAGGAATCTGGCCGCTGGTGAAGCCGATCGGCATCAGCCGTCCGCCCCACTTCATCAGCCGCGCCATTTGCTCGAAAATCGTTCCGCCGACGTTGTCGAAGCAAACATCGACACCTTCTCCACCGGTTATCGACTTGATCCGCTCGCGCAGGTCCTCGCTCCGATAGTTGATGACATCGCAGACACCGTAACCGCGCACCAAACCTGCCTTGTCGTCGGAGCCGACACCGGCGACGACGCGCAGGCCCAAATGGCCGGCGAGGTCGACGGCGGCGAGGCCAACCCCGCCTGCGGCGCCTGTGACAAACACCGTTTCACGGGGTTGCGCCCGTGCCCCCTCGACCAAGGCGTAATACGCCGTGCCGTAGTTGTGCCAGACCGTGGCCGCCGTTTCGAAGGCGACGCCGACCGGCAACCGCACACTCTTCCATTCCTTGGCGATCATCCGCTCGGCATAGCCGCCGGTCCAGCTCGCGCACGCCACGCGATCGCCCGGCCGAAATCTCGTGACCTTCCCGCCGACCGCGATGACGATGCCGGCCGCTTCCGTGCCGGGCACGAATGGCGTCGGTGGTCGCATCTGGTAACGGCCCGAGACCAGCAGCAGGTCCATGAAACTCACAGAGGCCGCATAGACGTCGATCAGAATCTCGTCGCTGGCCGGCTTCGGCTCTTCGATCTCGCCGATGCGCAGGTCCTCTGCGCCAGTGAACGCGCTGCATAGCACGGCTCTCATCGTAGCACTCCAACAAGCCGAGGCGGCCGCCCATTGACGAATGGCACCCGTTTGTTCCGGGCTTCGCGTCCTTCGAACGGAGGATGCCAAGGCGAAACTTGGGAAGTATTGCGGAAATAGCGTAAAGCGAGACGCGGAGCTTCGACGACATCCGGATCCATCCGATGGTGATATGTCGGAAAATGGACGCGACTCTAGATCTTCATCATCAAGACAACCTTTAAAGCCGTCAGCCGGCGGCGGCGAGAGTTGCCGAAACAGCAGTGACCATTTCGGACGAGATCTTCGACAGCTTCGCCACTTGTTCCTGTTTCGTCATCATTTCCTGCCGTGCGGCTGCGAGTTCCTCCGCCGACGGCACCACGATCTTGACGCCGCGGGCCTGCACTAGCTCGCGTGCGCGAGACTGTGCGGCCGCCATATCGGCCCGATATGAGGGAACGTTCTCTCGCCAAAGATCGGTAAATACCTGCCGAAGATCGGAAGACAATTTCTGCCGGAAAGCGAGGCTCACAAGCGGAATATATTCACCGATAAATTGGTGGTCTTCGAGCACATGGCGGATTCCCGATTCCCAGAATTGTCCACTCGCGACCGTCTCGTGGGTCGTGATCAGCCCGTCGAACGTGCCTTGCGAAAGTCCGAGCGGCACGTTTTGCAAGGGTGTGGTAATTGGGATCGCGCCCATGAACTGCGTGCGCCAAGCCTGGCCCGCTCCGCCATTATTACGAATTTTCAGGCCCCTGAGGTCGCCGTAGGAATTGAGCACTTTGCTTGTGCTGTACCAGTTGAAAAATCCAAGATCGAGCCACGGACCGATCACATGCGAACTCATCTGCTGCTCGATTTGTTTCGCGAGAAGCTGCCCCGGTCGGCTATCGACGACACGATGCACCATTTTGATCGAACGGCCGTAAAGGACGGGCAGCTGAAAGAAATCTCATCGGGAACGATGCCGGTCAGGGACCAGCTTCCCGGTGCTGCCATCTCGACCTGTCCCTGCAGGAGCGCCTTGCGGGACCACGACGACTTCATTTTATCTGCCCTTCCTGTGTTGGCTGACCGACGGCCGCGGAGGCGCCGATAGGTGGCGTTGGATGGCTGGGTGATGCAAGTTCAAGGCGCTTAGAGGACAGCTGCATGCTGAGGATGAACGGCCGTTACACGCCACGCTGCCGCGCCTTGTCCCATCCCTTCAGGCCGCACTCCCGGCTCAAGCCGATCATTTCGGACCGTCCGTTGAACCGACGAATCGGCGTCCGCTCGGGCCCATGCCGCTCACCTGAAGGATGACGTCTTCCTTGATTTCGATGTAATGCGGAACGTTTGCCGGTTCGGTGTAAAAGCTGCCGGCTGGCAGGATCTTGAGTTTGGCGGCATCAAACGTTTCGCCATATCCGGTCGCGAACGTTCCCGACACAATCGTGACCTCGCGAGAATCCGGGTGCGTGTGTGGCGCGATCCTGAAGCCTTTCGGGAATTTGAGTCGCAATGTATAGGGTCCCTGTTTGGCCGGGTCGCCGACCAGATTGAGCTGCTCCATTCCCGGCGCCGCCAAGCCACCTTGCGTCGTCCATTGCATCTCGGTCGGCGTCAGAGCCACAACACCCGTCCCGCCGGTTTGCGCCGTTGCAAAGGCACAAAACGAGCCGACGGCAGCGATCAGTGCAATCGTCAGGCGATAGTCAGTGCCGATCAAGGTTCTGTTCCACGCCATGTGTAAAATCCTCCAAGCGGTCAAATCCGCGGTGCATCACATTTTCCAGATGTTAAGAGAAACTTGATCCTGTATCTTGAGGCGCCAATGTTGGATCGCCGTGGCGCGCGCCTTAACTGCATCGGTGTTGCGATGACGCGATCGCTTCCAGGCCGCAATGAGCAGGACTGCGCCGCAACCAAGTGCATTACTCAGAAACAAGAAAGCCATTTTTCAATCGCCCTGGTTCTCGATCGCATACGCCATCGCAGACGCGTGCGCGCTCCTTGAGCATGGGATCGATGGATCAGCGATGCCGTTCTCGATAGCGTCGCCGTATCGCTGATCTAATTCGGAATTTCTGGCGGAATGATAAACTTGCGTCCGCTGGGGCCTGTACCGCTCACCTGCAGGACAGTGTCTTCTTTTATCTCGATGTAATGCGGAACGTTGGCTGGCTCGGTGTAGAAGCTGCCGGCTGGCAGGCTCTTCAGCTTGGTGTTGTCAAAACTTTCTCCGTAGCCGGTTGCGAACACGCCCGACAGGATGGAGACTTCGCGGGAATCTGGATGAGTATGCGGCGGGACTCTAAAACCTTTTGGGAATTTCAGACGCAGCGTATAGGGTCCAGCTTTGGCCGGATCGCCGATAAGATTGACCTGCTCCAGTCCTGGCGCCGCCAAGGCACCTTGCGACGTCCATTTGATTTCAACGGGCGTCAGAGTCACGACGCTCGAGGCGCCAGTTTGTGCCATCGCGCGACCTAGCATCAGGCCAGCGGCGACCGACAAAAGTGTCAGGCCAAGGGTCACATTCCAATTCATAAGCAATTCCCTTAAAGTAAGCGCCTCTGGTTTTCAAAAAGTCGTGTCGGCTAACGAATTGCGCTGCGCGCTTGGGTCTGGCGATCTTCGGCCCGGCGGCGACCCAAAATGCGCGGCAGCAGCATGGGAACGCGCCGGCGATACTGCTGGTAGGTCGTGCCGAACTCAGCGATCAGATCCCGCTCCTCGAACTGCAGGCCGACCAGGATGTAGGCCGTGGTCATGATCGCGAACAGCAGATGGCCGGCGGTCATCTCGGGCGTGGCCCAGAATGCGAGCAGGAAGCCCAACATCAGTGGATGCCGCACGATTTTGTAGAGCAGGGGCGTCCTGAACGATTGACCGGGTAACTCGGCGCCGCGCAGTTCGAAGAAAGCCTGGCGCAGGCCGGAGAGATCGAAATGATCGAGCATGAAGGTCGAGGTCAGCACGACCAACCAGCCGAGCCAATAGACGCCGACCGGCAACCAGGCCGTAATTCCGTCGATCTGCCAGACGGGTATCGGGATCGGCCGCCACTGCCAGAATAGCAGCAGAAGGATCAGGCTGGAGAGCAGCACGTAGGTGCTGCGCTGGCAGGCCACCGGAAAGATCTTGGCCCACCATTGTTTGAAGGCCGGGCGCGCCATAATGCTGTGCTGGATTGCAAATATGCCGAGCAGCAGCAGGTCGACGACGATGGCCTCGCTCAAATCCGTGCGCCCGCCGACGTCGATCGACTTTGGCACGAGATAATTGCCGACGAAGCCGACCGCGTAGAGAAATGAAACAAGGAAGACGGCATAACTCACGATGGCGTAGAACAGTATTAGAAGACGCGCGAACATGAATGTTTCCCTATGGTGCCGGCGGCAGCGGTGCCGAATGCAAGAGCCTGAACCGTTCGATAGCGAGCGGGCTCGATCAGGCCTGATTGTTATCACCGGACCGTCCCCTGTCCGTCCCCCGGGGCGCAGACAGGGCAAGGGGAGATTTCATGACTGGGTTCTCGCTTCAGACGCTCGGGTTCCCGGAAATCCACGGTGACAACGGCCCGATCAAGCTGAAGCTGCGCAAGGGTCTTGCGCTGCTGATCTATCTCGCGGAGGCCCAGGGCGCCGTTGCACGGGACGTGATTGCCACGCTGCTGTGGCCCGAGAGTCCCGGCGAGACCGCCCGCGCGCGATTGCGGCGCATGCTTCATCGCATCGAGTTTACGGTCGGCCAGCATATTTTCGAGACCGACCGCACCAGCGTGCGGTGGTCTCCGGCGGTCGAACTGAAGGTCGACTCGCATCTGTTCGAGAGCGCCTGCGATCGAGGCGATTTCGAGGAAGCCTGCCTGCGCTATCGGGGTGACTTCCTCGCGGGCTTCTCTCTGTCCGATTGTCCCGAGTTCGATGATTGGGCGTTCTTTCGCCGCGAGGCGCTCAGGGGGCGGCTCATGCATGGGCTGGAACGCCTCGTGCAGGACAAGAATGCCGCCGGCGAACATTTTGCCGCGGCAGCTCACGCGGGACGCCTTGTCGAGCTCGATCCGCTGAGCGAGGTGTATTGTCGGCATTTGATCCGCAGCCTCCTGCTTGCCGGCGATCGAAGTTCGGCAGAACGCCACCACGCGGCGCTGACACAGCGGCTGCGTGACGAGCTTGGGGTTGCGCCCGAAGCCGCGACCGAAGCGCTCATGGACCCCACCGCGGCGCCGCTGGTCCAGGCCGTTCCGACAACACTCTATGTAGAGGGCGCCGGCGCACATCTGGCGTATCAGACATACGGAAGCGGCGAGCTTGATATCCTGGTCGTGCCCGGCTTCGTGTCACACGTGGAACGCGCTTGGGAGCATCCCTCGTGCCGGTCATTTCTGGTTTCATTGATGGCGCTTGGGCGACTCATCATGTTCGATCGTCGCGGCATCGGGCTGTCGGACCGGGTCGGATCAGCCCCGAGTGTCGAAGTCACGGCCGAGGATATCGGCACCGTGCTGCGGGCGGCGCACACGCGTCGCGTCGTCCTGTTCGGGGCGTCGGAATGTGGGCCGGCATGCATCAAGTTTGCGGTCGATGAACCCCGGCTCGTGGCTGGCCTCATTCTGTTCGGCTCATTGGCCAAGGGCTGTTGGGCGCCGGACTATCCGTACGCGTTGCAGGCAGGCCAATATGACGCCTGGCGCCAGCAGCTCGTCGCCGAATGGGGCGGCCCTGCCGGGATCGAAACCTTCGGGCCGAGCCTTTCTCGTGATCCCCAGGCGAGGGCCTGGTGGGCCGGGTTGCTGCGCGCGGCCTCCAGTCCCGGCGGCATCTGGGCCGTGCTCAAGGCGTTGCGCGACACCGACGTGAGACACCTCCTGCCAAAGGTTTCCGTGCCCACGCTGGTGCTGCACCGCCGGAACGACCGGGCCGTGCGTATTGCGGCAGGCCGCGATATGGCCAGCCAAATCACTGGAGCTCAATTCGTTGAGCTCGACGGCAATGATCATTGGTTCTTTGCGGGTGCTCAGCAACCAGTGCTCGAGGCAATCAAACGATTCGTTAATGCTCTGCCGCGCGGCAGCAGGCCAACGCGGCAACGCCAGGTCAGCGGCTCAAGCATCTATCGGAAGTGACCGGCGCACGGTCAAAGTGACGCGATTCCCCAAGGCGGTCAGTTTCATCGTATTCACCGAAAAAAATCCGTCACGCCGCAGCAACAGCAACTCGCGACCTTTATGGCAGCACCCTTGCCCTCTTGTTGCTCTGTCCAAATCAGCGCCCGATTGGAATTGGTGGTCCGGACGCCGACGATTGTTCGCGATCTTCCAGCCGCCGGCCCTCTGGGGCATCGCCATCGCTGATGCACCGGTGGGCATTATGAGGCCGCTAGACGGGGGTCACGACGGTCCTCGGATTCACCATATCGCGAGATAAAGCGCTATCGGGTGCATGGACTGCTCCAGTTTCCCAACTTGTGCCTCGTTTGACGTCTGAGTTCGTGGAAACCAATCCAGGTGCGGGTTCGCCCCCAAATAAGAACCGAGGGAGACGTGTCATGTTGCTGAAGTTACGCAGGATAACCGCCGTGCTCACAGCGGCCCTTACACTCGCTGCTGCCTCCATTCCCACCAACGCCGAAGCACAAGGCTTCTATGGTCCTGGGTATGTTGGTGCGGGCGGCTGGGGTCGCGGCGCTTGGGGCGGCGGCGGCCCCTACGGCGGTGGCGGTTGGGACAACGCCGGTTGGGGCGGCTGCGGCTGCTGCTGTCGTCGAGTCTGGGTTCCGCCGCCTCCGCCTCCGCCGCCGTGCTGTTGCTGCGGTGGTTATGGTGGCGTCGGATATGGTCGCGGTGGTTATGGTGGCGTTGGTTATGGTGGCGGCGATTATGGTGGTTGGTAATTTGTGGATCAAAAGCCGGCTGCCGTAGAAATCAGTTTCTTGGCCAAGAGCCAGCACGCGAGTCGGCCGCCGGGCCGTGTCCGTGATCCAAATCGATGATATCGCCCACCAGGCCAAATTCTGTGCCCCGCCGGGCTGCAGATAGAAACCTCTCGGCTTGGAGTTAATACGACAGATCCTTAGGATGCCAAGTCAGGCTGATGTCGCTTTTTGTGAAGGGTTTCGGATGACGGCCCATCGCGACGAATCGGCTTGCGCTGGGGCCGTCGTCCGAAAGCCTCTAGCGAAAGAACCCGCGGGAGATGAGGTGCCGGCGGTGACGCGCGCGCTATGGCGATTTGATCGCGGTGTTGACGGTGGACGCGAGGCGCGAGAGCGTGGCGGTTAGGTGATGGCGGGCGCCGGTGGGTCTCGGGCTCGCTTGAGCACCGATGACGATGGCAGAATGTCTGCCGTTGGGGCTAAAGTCATCACGCCCGTACGTGTCGCGTCGGAGCGCAAGGCGGAGGGGGAACAGCATGGCAGCGCGCGGATCAGGTGGACTGCTCCTTTGCGTGGGTCTCCTGCTTGCGATGCCGGCGCTGGCCGCCACGGCGGCCGACCGGGGCGAGTGCGCCGCCAGCGCCGACAAGCCCGACGTCGGGGGCGCGGCCTGCAGCCGCATCATCGACGATGCAAGCGAGCAGGTGGCAGAACGCGTCGAG
>WNFO01012333.1_pt1 | contig 11299 bp, 11 predicted proteins | sample 5400251 | NCBI WGS metagenome assembly WNFO01 (sample SAMN13153354, study PRJNA577476) | soil metagenome | isolation source: 100 cm saprolite under Madrone tree | place: USA:California | collected 2016-06-14 | reverse complement strand
CGGCAAGACGACCAAGAAACCCACGCCTGTACATGCGAAGCCTCCTCAGTGGTGTGACCGTGTTGGATATGCGACATCGGGTGGTGGATCACTGTTCGGCCAATCGTTTTCCTTGCCCCGGAAATCCGGCCGGGGATGCGCGTTCACGTAGGCCGCGACGTTGAAGGCCTGGCTGTCGGTGAGCGTGCCGGGTGTATCGAACGGCATGTTGCGACTGATGAACTCGGCTGCGGTGCGAACGCGCGTCATGCCGGCGCCGACATTGTAGGACTCCGGCCCCCACAACGGCGGCGCGCCTGCCGTTCCCTCTCCCATGGGACCGTGGCATTTGACGCATGTTGCCGCGAACACACGCGCCCCGGTGGCGGTGTCGGCAGTGAAGCTCGCCCACTTCTGCAGGCGCGTGGAGGCGCCCCCCCCCGGCGGCGCGACCGCGACACCGCGCGACAGAAACGCGAAATAGGCGATGATGTCACGCATGTCCGATCCCGCCGGATCGAGCGCGATCCCGTTCATGCTGCGGCGGAAGCAATCGTTGACGCGGTACTCGATCGTCTCGACGACGCCACTCCGGGGCCGATACTGCGGATACCGCGCGACCACGCCGACCCAGGAGCCGGTCTCGCGGCGCCCCGCGTCGAGATGGCAGCTCGTGCACCGCAGCCTGTTGCCCACGTGCCGCGGTAAGCTGTCGCGCGTCGCGGTGAGCAGCGCGCGCCCCCGGCGGACCGCGTCGCCGTACGGACCTGAAGGGATGACCGAGTCGACCGCTGCCGTCGAGCCACTTGCTTGCGCTGGACGCGAGGAGTCGGTTCGACGGCATCCGGTCATGCAGAAGATGCAGATGAGAACGCACGTACTGGGGCGCACTGGGCGAGATAATACCGGCATTTCCGACGGCGGCAACCTTTCAGGGTGTGCGCGTATCCAAGCGGGCGTATCCTCCACCCAGGATTGCTATGATTGCGCCGCTGCTTGCTTCGCTGCTGCTCGTCGTCCAAAACCGCCCCGCCCTCGATTCCGCCACCGTCACGCGGGTCCTCAATCAGCTCAAAGCCAGCGATTCGGCCGTATGCGCGCTCGCCGGCGAGGCGCTCACCAATTACGGCGGGTTCTGGGGACATCGCTTTGCCGACCCGGGGATGCCGATGCCCCAGCCGATGCCGACGCCAATGCCGATGCCCGGCGGCGGCGGGGGTGGGGGTGGGGGTGGCTTTCATGTCAACCCGCACGAGAACAGTCGCGACATTGACCCGGCGGTGCTGCGAGCTTTTCGCGCGGTGATTCGCGACGACAACCGCTGCGTGCGCAACATCGCCGCCCGCATGCTGGGAAACTATGGCGGCTCGGAGAGCTACAACCTCTTCATCGGAATGCTCAAGGACGCCCGCGCCGACTTGCGCGAGACCGGAGCCTTGGGCCTTGGCGAGCGCGAGGATTCGCGGGCCCTCGGGCCACTCGGCGATGCGCTCAGCGGTGATGATAGTCCCGCGGTCCGCATGACCGCTGCCTGGGCGCTCGGCGAAATCGCGGAAAAAACGTCGATCACCGCGCTGACCCGCGCGCTCGGCGATCGCGCGCCGGAAGTGCGGCGCACGGCCGCGTGGGCGCTGGGTGAAATCGGGGACAAGAGTGCCGTGCGGCCTCTAGGCGCCGCGCTCAGTGATCCCGTCCTCGAGGTGCGTCTCACGGCCGTGTGGGCATTGGGCGAGATCGAGGACGCGTCCGCGGTGCCGCTGCTTGTTACGGCGACGAAAGACCGTGACCCGCGCGTGCGGCAGCAGGCCGCGTGGGCGCTGGGCGAGATCGAGGACGCGCAAGGAATCGCCCCGCTCGAAGGTCTCATGCGCGATCCCGTCCCCGAGGTGCGGAAGACGGCGATCTGGGCTCTGGGGGAAATCGAGGACGGTGGCGCGGTGAGTCCACTCGCGGGCGCTCTGAAAGACAGTGACCCGGAAGTGCGCGCGCTGGCCGCCTGGGCCCTCGGCGAAATCGAAGACGCTAGCGCGGTGGAGCCGCTGGTCGGCGCGCTCAAGGACAGCGACGAGGATGTACGGGCAACCGCCGCCTGGGCGCTGGGGGAAATCGAAAGCCCGCGCGCCTTGGACGGATTGACCGCGGCGCAGCGCGACGAGGTGGGTTCGGTCCGTCGCGCGGCGACGTGGGCGCTGCGGCAGATCGACGACAAGGACGACAACCACAACGTTCACGTGCACGTCCGGCCGCACGTGAAGGTCAAGCCTTGATGCGGCCTCGCTCGACGATCTGAAAGTAGTCCCGCAGCTCCTCGGCCTCTCTGACGTCGTCCCAGCCGAGGAGCTGCTTCATTCGGGCAGCTACTCCCGGGACGACTGACCGCGCCTGGTCCGCGAGCTCGTAGAACAGGTGCAGGCGCCGGATCAGGATGTCCTGGACGCGGACCGCCAATTCCCGCTCGACGGCGTAGCTGACCTCGGCCCAGATCTCGGGCCGGCCGGCGATGATTGGTTCGCCGAGCCGTCGATCGCGGTCCACGAGATTGAGCACGGCGGCGGCCTCGCTCCCGTAGTACGCGACCAGGTGCCGGGCCGTCGCCTCGGACACGCCGCGCGCTCGTGCCGCCTCGACGAGTACCTCGAGCTCGGCGGCCTCTCCACCGGGTAGCGGCAGGCGATCGGTCTGCGCGCGCGAGGGGACTGGCCGCGCGTCGAGCTCGTGCAGGCGCGCCGCAACGCGATCCACCACATCCCGCGCCATCACGCGATACGTCGTCCGCGTGCTCGTTGCCCATGCGCCGGCGCGGCACGGTGACATGCGCGCCCTTGGTGAGCCGCAGCATCGGCGCGGCCTGTGGGTCATCGAGCCGGCGGAGCGGGTCGGACCAGGGGCCGGTGGCGTTGACCACGACATTCGCGCGGATGCTCGCGGTCTGGCCCGTCAACACGTCGCGCACGACGGCGCCCCGCACGCGTCCGTCGGGCTTCAGCAGCGCCGTCGTCTCGACATAATTGGCCGCGAGCGCGCCGGCACGGATGGCGCTGCGGATCGTCGCGATGACGAGGCGCGCGTCGTCGGTCTGTGCGTCCCAGTACAACGCCGCGCCGATGAGACCGCGGTCGCGCAGCGCGGGCTCGACGCGTCGTACCTTCTTGGCGCGGAGCCAGCGGTGCCAATGCACGTTGCGGAACACCGACAAGAGATCGTAGAGCCACATCCCGGCACGCAGCTTCCACGCCGGGATCCGGCCGCCGCGATAGACGGGAAACAGGAATGCAAGCGGCCGGACCAGGTGCGGCGCAATCCTCAGAAGGACGCGCCGCTCGCGGCTCGCCTCGAAGACGAGATGAAAGGCGCGCTGCTCCAGATAGCGAATGCCGCCGTGGATCAGGCGCGAGGAATGTGATGAGGTGCCGGCGCCGAAGTCGGATTTGTCGACGAGTGCCGTGCGGAACCCGCGCAACGCGGCGTCGCGCGCGATGCCCGCACCCGTAATGCCGCCGCCGATGATCAGTACGTCCACGGGCGTCTCGACCATGGACGCCAAGGCTGCGGCCCGCGTTTGCTCCAACTCCCCTCCACTTGGGGCTGGTGGTAGGTTTCGACTCCCAGGAAGAGGGAAAGAATCTAATGCCCGGTCTCAACGGACGGCGCGTCGCAGTTGTGGCGGGCGTCCGAACGCCGTTCACGAAAGCCGGCACGTCGTTGAAGGACGCGCGGGCTGTGGATCTTGCGCGCTATGCCGCCCGCGAGCTCCTCGAGCGTACCAATTTGGATGGGACCGAGGTCGACGAGGTCATCTTCGGGCAGGTCGTGCCTTCGGCACTCGTCCCGAATGTCGGTCGCGAGGTGAGCCTGCTGCCGCAGCTGCCGAAGGAAATCCCGGCATACTCGTTGAATCGCGCCTGCGCCTCAGCGAATCAGGCGATCACCGCCGCGCAGGACCAGATCGTGCTCGGACACTCGAACGTGATCATCGCCGGAGGGGCGGAGGCGCTTTCCGATATTCCGATCCTCGCCTCGCGCCGCCTGGCGGACATCCTCGTGGAGGCCAGTAAAGCCAAGTCGCTCGGCTCGCGTATCAAGACGTTCGCAAAGATCCGGCCACGCGACCTTGTGCCGGTCTCGCCGGCGATCGCCGAGCCATCCACCGGTGAATCGATGGGTCAGTCAGCGGAAAAGATGGCGAAGGAGAATCACATCTCGCGCGAGGCGCAGGATCGCTGGGCGCTGCGGAGCCACCAGCTCGCCGCGCAAGGAACGACGGACGGGCGTCTCACGGCGGAGATCGCGCCCTGGCTTCCCAGCCGCGCGGGTGGAGAAATCGTCCGGCAGGACAACGGCATCAGAACCGACACGTCGCTCGAGCAGATGGCGAAACTGAAGACCGTCTTCGATCGCCGCTACGGAACGGTGACCGCGGCGAACTCCTCGCCTCTCACCGACGGCGCTTCCGCGGTCCTGCTGATGAGCGACGAAAAGGCCAGGGCGCTCGGCTACGAAGCGCTCACCTACATCCGCTCGTACGCGGTTGCGGCGGTCGATCCCGGCTGGCAGCTGCTCCAGGCGCCGATCTTTGCCGTGCCCATGGCGCTGGAGCGTGCGGGCATACAGTGGAAGGACCTCGGTCTGATCGAGCTTCACGAAGCATTCGCGGCGCAGGTGCTGTCGAATCTCCAGGGCTTCGCCGCCAAAGGCTGGGAGATCAACGAGGACATCATCAATGTCATGGGCGGCTCGATCGCGATCGGCCATCCGTTCGGCGCGACCGGCGGCCGGATCGTCATCACGCTCTCCAACGAGATGCGCCGTCGCGATGTCCAGTTTGGGCTCATCTCCGTGTGCGCGCAGGGCGGGATGGGATTCGCGATGGTGTTGGAGCGCCGGTAGTGTCGACGATCGCTCGTCCATCGGCGCGCACCGCTCCCGCTGTCACCTGGGAGGTCAAGGACGGGATCGCGACCGTCCTGCTCGATCTCAAGGGCCAATCCGTCAATGTCATTTCCCGCGCGGTGAAGGACGAGTTCATCGCGTGCTTCGCGGCCCTGGCCGACGATTCGCGAGTCCGTGCCGTCGCCTTCTTTTCCGGCAAGCCGGACAATTTCATCGCGGGCGCCGATATCGAGGAGTTCGTCCAGCTCACCTCGGCCGCGGAAGCCGAACGACTCTCGGCCGACGGGCAGGAGATGCTCGACCGCATCACGCGCTTGCCGAAGCCCATTGCCGTCGGTATTCACGGGGCGTGTCTCGGCGGCGGACTCGAGTTCGCACTCGCCTGCCACTATCGCGTGGCGACGGACCATCCCAAGACACAGATCGGCTTGCCCGAGGTCCAGCTCGGCATCCTCCCGGGGGCGGGAGGCTGTCAACGCTTGCCGCGTCTGATCGGCCTGCGTGCCGCGCTCGACATTATCCTCGGCGGTAAGACCGAACCCGCCGCGAAAGCTTTCCGCCTCGGGATCGTGGACGAGCTCGTTCCTGAGTCCATCCTCGCCGACATCACACTGGCTGCGGCCCGGCGCATGGCCGACGGCTGGCGTCCCAAGCGAAAGCGTCCGGGTGGATTCGTGGGATTCCTGCTCGACGGCAATCCGCTGGGCCGGCGAATCGTGGTCCGGATGGCGCGCAAACAGGTGCTCGAGCGCACGGGCGGCCATTATCCCGCCCCGCTGGCGGCGCTCGAAGCCGTCGAGTACGGGCTGCGGCACGGCATGGCCGAGGGACTGCAACGCGAAGCACAGCTGTTCGGCCAGCTCGCAGTTACGGACGTCTCCCGCAAGCTCGTGCAGATCTTCTTCGCGACGAATCAGCTCAAAAAGGATCCCGGCGTCGCGAACGCGCCGCCGCCGGTGCAAGTGCAGCGGCTGGGCATCATCGGCTCGGGCTTCATGGGGGCGGGGATAGCAGGGACCGCTGTGGCCCAGGCGCAGGTCGATGTGCGAATGAAGGACGCCGACGTCGGCCGCGTCGCGCAAGGCATACTCGCGGCGCGGGCCATCGTCGATGACCGGTTGAAACGGCGGCGCATCACCAAGTACGAATACGCGCGGCAAGTCGCCCTGCTCTCGGGTGGCGACACCTACGCCGGCTTCGGCCGCGCGGAGCTGACAATCGAAGCCGTGTTCGAAGAGCTCGGTGTCAAGCAGCAGGTCCTACGCGAAGTCGAGGCCGTCCTGCCGCCTGACGGCGTCTTTGCGTCCAATACCTCGACGATCCCGATCACGCGCATCGCCGAAGCCGCGCGCGCGCCAGAGCGGGTCATCGGCATGCACTTCTTCTCGCCGGTGGCGAAAATGCCGCTGCTCGAGGTCATTCCCGGCGCTCGCACGGAGCCGCAGACCGTGAGCACCGCCGTGGCGTTCGGGCGGCGGATCGGCAAAACCGTGATCGTCGTGAAGGACAGCCCGGGCTTCTGGGTCAATCGGATCCTCGCGCCATACCCCAACGAAGTCGGGCATCTCTTCGCCGAAGGCGCGTCGATCGAGGATATCGATAGCATGGCCGTGCGGTTCGGCTTCCCGGTAGGACCGGTGACGCTGCTCGACGAAGTGGGGCTCGACGTCGCCCTCAAGGTCGCCGGCGTCATGCAGGAGGCGTACGGCGATCACATTCAGCCCGCGCCCGGTCCCGGGATCGCCGTCCTCGTGAAGGAAGGCCGTTTGGGTCGCAAGTCAGGCCGCGGGTTCTACATGTACAAGGATGGCAAGAAGCGCGGCGTGGATGAGAGCGTCTACAGTCTGCTCGGCGTCCATCCCAATGGCGGCCCTCGCCCCGCCGAGATTTTGCAACGGCTCGTGCTCCCGATCGTGAATGAGGCTGCACGGGCACTCGGTGAGGCCGTCGTCCGGAACCCTCGCGATGGTGACATCGGCGCCATCTTCGGATTTGGCTTTCCCCCGTTCCGCGGCGGGCCGCTGCGGTACGCGGACGATCTCGGAGCCGAGCGCGTGGTCACCGATCTGGAGCGGCTCGCCGAGCGGTATGGCGCCAGGTTCGCGCCGTGTGAAGTCCTCCAGGAGCATGCCCGTGCCGGGACCAAGTTCTACGCCTGATGCTGCGCGCCGTCTTTCTCTGGCTGAGCGAGCAACCGCGCATCTTCAGATTCGTCCGGAAGAACCGGCTTGCGCGCAAGCTGGCTTCGCGGTTCGTCGCCGGCGAAACAATCGACGAAGCGATGGCGACGGTGCGGGAGCTCAACGCGAGTAACCTGTCCGCCTCGCTCGATCTGCTCGGCGAGTCGGTACTGCACGCCGAGGAAGCGCAACGCGCCTGCCAGATCTATCTCGAGCTGCTCGAGCGGATTCACAGCGCCGGAGCCAATGCCAACGTCTCGGTCAAGCTGACCCAGATGGGGCTCGATATCGACGAGCACCTGTGCGTGAACAACATGCGCGCGATCATCGGCAAGGCGAAGCAGTACGAGTCATTCGTACGCATCGACATGGAGCAGTCGAGCTACACCGCCAAGACGCTACAGCTGTTCACGGACGTGCTCTATCCCGCGTTCGGCAACGCGGTCGGCGTCGTGCTGCAATCCTATTTGCGGCGGACCGCGGCCGACGTGGAGGCGATGATCACGCTGGGCGCACGTGTGCGGCTGTGCAAGGGAGCGTACCAGGAGCCCGACGACGTCGCTTTTCCCAAGAAGAGCGACGTCGATGCCAACTACATCACCTGTATGGAGCGGTTGCTCGAACGCGGGAACTACCCCGGTATCGCAACCCACGATCTGAAGATCATCGATCACGCGAAAGCGTTCACGAAAACCAGAGGCATCTCGCCTGCGCGCTTCGAGTTCCAGATGCTGTACGGTGTGCGGCGCGACCTCCAGTACAAACTGCGGCGCGAAGCCTACAACATGCGCGTGTACGTCCCGTTCGGCACCCATTGGTACCCGTATTTGATGCGCCGCCTGGCCGAACGCCCCGCCAACATCGCGTTCATCACGGCGAACATTCTCAAAGAGTGGACGACACGACGTTAGGCGGTTACCAGCACGTACACGGGCGTCCGCCGGCGTTCGGTGCGGTGGACGGTCAGGCGTACTCCGTCGACACTTTTGCCGACGACTTGGCCGAGCCCGGCCGGTACGGTGCCGCGTTGCTCTTTATCCGTTGGGGCGAAGGAGAAAGACCCGTGGGCCACCTGGAAACCGATTACATCGGCTTCGGCGCGACGCCCGCCGAGGCGCTCGCGCCGGTCCTGGCCCTGACGCTGGAAGAGGTGAAGGCCCATCTCGATCGGTGTGTCGCAGGGAGCGGCGCGTGAGCGCCACGAGCGGCGTCGTGCTGGCGCGGACTGCCGGCGGTTATCGCGTTCACACCGACGCTGGCGAAATCACCGCGTCACTCCGCGGCAAGCTGAAGTACAAGGACTCAGATCGCGTCGTTCCGGGCGACGTCGTTGTACTCGAGGGATCGACGATCGCCGAGATCCGCCCGCGCCGTTCGGTACTCGCCCGTCGGGCGGCGCAGGGCAGCAGCGGCGCGGGTCCCCGGCGCGCACAGCCGGTGGCGGCCAACGTGGATCAAGTGATCGTCGTGAGCTCCGCCCGTGACCCGGAGCCGAGCCCCCGGATGATCGACCGGTTCCTCGTCATTGCGGAAGCGAATGGTCTTCCCGCAGCGGTGGTCCTCAACAAGATCGAGCTCGACCGCGCCGTCGAGGAAACCTTGGCGCGCCGCTTCAAGACCGCCGGCTACCAGCTGCTGGGAACGTCAGTCAAGGCGGATGAAGGCCTCCCCGCGCTGCGCGATTTGTTGCGCGGTCGGCACTCGGTCTTTACCGGCGCGTCGGGCGCGGGAAAATCGAGCCTCCTCAATGCCCTCGAGCCTGGGCTCAAGCTGCGAGTCGGCGCGATCAGCGAGAAGTGGCGGACCGGCAAGCACACAACGACCGCCGCAGAGCTGGTGCCTGTTGCCGGCGTCGGCTACGTCGTGGATACTCCCGGACTCCGCGAAATCGGTGCCTGGGGCATCGATCCCAATGAGCTGGGCGCCTGCTTTCCGGAATTCCGTCCGTATCTCGATCAGTGCCGGTTCGACAACTGCCGGCACCTCGCCGAGCCCGGCTGTGCCGTCCGTGGGGCGCCGGCCGGCGCGATCGATCCCGATCGGTTGGTGTCCTACGAGCGGATCTACGAGGAAGTCAGCGAGCCTTCCTGGACCAGCGGCCGGCGTCGCGGGAGGTGACCTTGGCCATCATTTGCGCGAAGGCGGCGTCGAGATCGATGTGCTGCGAGTTGGCAACGCAGATCACGACGAAAAGAATGTCCGCCAGCTCCATCGAAATCGATCCGGGCGGTTCGTCCGGCTTCTTCGGCTTTGGTCCGAACTGATGATTGATCTCGCGGGCCAGCTCCCCGACTTCCTCGGCGAGGCGCGCCACGTTCGCGAGCGGCGAGAAATGGCCCTGTTCGAACTGCCCGACCCATTGATCGACCGCTTGTTGCGCTTCACGAAAGCTCATGTCTGACCTCGTCGCGCCCTTCAGGGGTGAGCGGTACGCCGCCGTCGAGCGTCTCAGCGCGCTGATCGCGCCGCCCTATGACGTCATCGATCAGGCGGAGCGGGCGCGGTACGCGGCGCTCGCCGCAGAGAATATCGTGCACGTGATGTTGCCGGAAGCGCCGCCCGGTAGGCCGGAAGACGACCGCTACCGCGCCGCCGCCGAGCGCCTGGCTACCTGGCGTCGCACGGGCGTGCTGCGGCGCGACCCGGAGCCGGTGCTGTACGTGCTCGCCCAGGACTTCACGCTGCCGACAGGAGAGCGGCGCACGCGTCGCGGCGTCTTCGCCGCCGTCGTCGCGGAAGGGTACGAGCCGCGCCGCATCCGGCCGCACGAGCGGACGCACGCCGGCCCCAAGGCCGATCGCCTGGCGTTGATGCGCGCTACCGCGACGAACATCGAATCGATTTTCCTGCTCGCGCCCGATCGCGACCGCGCGCTCGCGACCGCCGTGGCTCACGCTTCGCAGGGCACACCCGACGCGACAGCGGAGTTGAACGGGGTCGGCATCCGTCTCTGGATCGTTCACGCCCCTTCCCCCTTCCCGCTTCCCCTGTCCCCCTTATACATCGCCGACGGCCATCACCGCTACGAAACGGCGAGCGCGTATGCGCTCGAGAATCCCGTCGCCGATCGCGTCCTCGCGTTGATCGTGTCGGCGCAGGATCAGGGACTCGCGGTGCTGCCGACGCATCGGGTGATCTTCGGAGCGGGGCGGGAGCTGGAGCGTCTGCTGCCGCGGTGGCGGGAATGGTTCGACGTGCAACCCCTCGCGGCAGAACGTGATCCGGTCGCCACGCTCGCGTCCCTCGGCCAGGGCCGCACCGCGTGTCTCGTGGCCGACCGCTCGCGCATCCTCACGCTCCTGCTCAAGCCCGGCGCGTTGCCCGACCGCTTGCCCAGCCTCGCGCAGAGCGCCGCGGTGCGCGATCTCGATGTCGCCACGATCGAGACGCCCATCGTGCCCTACGTGGCGGACGCGAAAGAGGCCTTGGGGCTGGTCCAGCATGGCGGCGCGGCGGTGGCGGTCCTGCTCAACCCGACGAAGGTCGACCAAGTCTTCGCGGTGGCTGACGCCGGCGACGTGATGCCGCCGAAGTCGACGTACTTCGTTCCGAAGGTACCGAGCGGCTTAGTCCTGCGGCCCCTGTCGTAATGCGGCGATCAACGCTTTGCAGAACTGTGGCAGGTCGGCGGGCGTCCGCGACGAGATGAGGTTGCCGTCTACCACCACCGCGCTGTCCTCCCACACGACGCCGGCATTCTCCATGTCATCCTTGATCGCGCGGACACTCGTCGCCCGCTTGCCTTTGAGAATCTTCGCGGAAATTGGTACCCAGCCGGCGTGACAAATGAAGGCGACCGGCTTTCCCGCCTGGTAGATCTCACGCGTCAGTCGTAGAACCTTATCGGAGCGCCGCAGCTGATCGGGGGCGAATCCTCCCGGAATCACGAGGGCGTCGAAGTCGGATCCTTCGACTTGATCCACGCTGGTGTCCACCGTGACCGGATAGCCACGCTTGCCGGAATAGGTTTTCTCGCCCATTCCTGCAACGGTGGTGCTGGCGCCCTCCTCTTCCAGACGGATCTTCGGATACCACAGCTCGAGATCTTCGTAGAGCGGCGCCGCAAAGAAGAGGACGCGCTTGCCTTTGAGAGTCATGGCCGGAACCTATATCTTTCGGCGCTGTGAGTCCACGTCCGAGACAACAGATTCTTGATAATCTCGATTCGGTTTATCGAGAGGCTTACGAACGTGCGAAGGCGACGAAAGACGATCGCCGGATGGCGGATCTCGATGCCGCCTATCAGCGTG
>WNFO01014079.1_pt1 | contig 11300 bp, 12 predicted proteins | sample 5400251 | NCBI WGS metagenome assembly WNFO01 (sample SAMN13153354, study PRJNA577476) | soil metagenome | isolation source: 100 cm saprolite under Madrone tree | place: USA:California | collected 2016-06-14 | reverse complement strand
GAGGCGTTCCAGTCCTTCACACCGAGGGCCAACGCGGGATTCAGCGATGTCGGCGCGTCCCACGAGAGGATCTCCACCGTGCCGCCGCCGCCCCGCTGGGGCGGCTCCGCCGGGCGCGCCTGGGCGTGCGCGATGCCCCCCGCCGCGAGCAGCTGGCGTGCGAACGGCGCCGTGAGTCCGGCCCCGACCATGATGCCGATGAACGCGCGGCGGGAGAGCCGCCCGCGCTCGACTTCGCCGATCAGCTCCCGGATGTCGTTCTCGTCCACGGGCGTCTCCTTCCATTCATCGTGCGCCGCTCCCGGCGAAGATCCGCCGCGCGGGTATCATACGGCGATCCGCAGGATGTTCGCGAGGCGACTACTGAACCGATTCGTCGGAGAAAGTCTCGGTGAATGAAGGGGTTAGCGGCGCTTCCGTCCACTAACCCCTTGGGCTGGATTTGAACCGGCAACCCGTCACCGCGTTTGGGCCTCTTTGGCTCGCGTTGGGGATAACTTCCTGGGAAATTCCTGCGTGAAGTCCGGGTTGCCGACCTCCGTCAACGCGGTAGTAGTCTCGCTGCCTCGCCTGAGCCCCTTCACCTCTTCGGGTCGGAACAACGACTACCGAGATTCCGCTTCGGCGGTGGAGCCAGCGTGGCGGCGGACGCCAGGGCGTCGTCTCGAGAGAGTGCTCGTCCCTCCGCCCACGCCCGCTCGAGGCCGCCCGGCCCCTGACGGCAACGCCCTCGAGGCCAGCCCCCGCGCTGCCGTCCCCAGGCGCGCCTGGATCTGGCCAGCGTTGATGCATCGCGTGTTCGCCCTCGATGTCCTCGCTTGCCCTCGCTGTGGCCCCACCCGCCTCGGCCGCAATCGGGTAGACTCCTCGCTCGATGGTCCTCGAAGCCTCACTCTCGCCCCCTGCACCCGCGCCTTGACCGCCAGCCCGCGGCGGCGCAGGATCACTGGGGCCCAGCGGGTGCGCTTGAGGCCGACCTTGGCCTTCGCCCTCTCGACCGCGCCGTTCCAGACCCCCCGTCGGGGCTCACGGGGGAGGCCGGACTGCCTCGACGCCGGTCGCCCCCGCGGAGGTGGCGTTAATCGTTCCTATGCGCGCGGCTATGGCACCAGCAGGGTCGGACCGATCCGGCGCGCGAGCTCCCTACCGCCGCTTCACCGAGGGATTCACGACGGGTGATCTCCGGGCCGCGGAGACGCTGCTCCGCGGCCTCGACTGGGAGCCACGAGGGCCCGCGGGTCAACCCGTGTATCCCTCTACGATCTTCTCGTCTCGGACGCGTGCTTCGCCGGGGTCGAGCCCCGCCGCTCGCCGAGCCCGTCTCTGGCGGAGCAAGTCCCAGCACTGATCGAGCGTGACCTGTATCCGTCGGAGCCGCGCACGGTCGGCGTCGGACACGTTCGCGTGAGACTCCCGCTCGAACAACTCGTGTTCCTCCGCCGCAAGCTCGTTGATCCGGCTGAGTACCTCCGCGTCCTCCATGGCGCCTCCCCACTGCCGACTCACGACGTGTGACGCCTGAGTCATTGTTCCTCTTTGTGTCCCTGAATCGTTGGTCCGGCAAGGCCGCGCTTCCTGCGGCGCTCCGCCCGGACGGCAGCTGCGACTGCGAGAGCGTGCATGGCGTCCTCCGTGGCGAACCCCCGTCGCCACCGTCGTCGTTTCGAAGAGCCCGTGGCCATGGCTGCCACGCCCAATGAACCTTTCCACAAGAACACGCAATGTGGAGCCCGCTCAGGTCCTCTTCGCCGAGCTGGACTGGCATGCCCCTGATGCCGCGGAAGACCCCCCGGGGCACCTGGTTGAGCGAGCCGACCAGGGCAATCGCCCGGGGCTGCCAGTTGTCGGCGAGGACGGAGCCCCAGTCCGGTCCCGGCAACCAATCCGCCGATCCGCTGGCCGGCGTGTCGTGCTCTTGCTCAAACTGCAACACTGGACAGCGCAGTGGCCTCGACGCGCTCTTAAGGGGTAGACGCAAGAGTATCGACTCGAACACAGCAGGGCAGGAGTTGGGCGATGAAGACAGTCATCAAGCTGTTCGAGATGGCCGCCCGAGCGGACCGGACGGCCATCGTGGTCATACGCATGGGGCTCGTCGTGGTGCTGGTCTGGATCGGGAGCCTCAAGGCCTTCCACTACGAAGCCGAGGGCATCGTGCCGTTCGTCGCCAACAGTCCGTTCATGAGCTTCGCCTACCACCAGCCCACCGGGGAGTACCGGCAGCACATGAACCGGGAGGGCGAGCTGATACCCGCCAACCGGGAGTGGCACGAGCGTAACGGAACGTACCCCTTCGCGTACGGCCTCGGAGCCGTGATCGTCGCCTACGGGCTGATGATCGCCCTGCACCCGTGGCTGCCTCAGGTAGCCGCCATCGGCAGCGTCCTGGTCTCCGTGATGTCGCTCGTGACCCTGTCCTTCCTGGTCACGACGCCCGAGTGCTGGGTGCCGGCCCTCGGCAGTCCGGAGCACGGCTTCCCGCTGCTGTCCGGCGCCGGCCGGCTGGTCGTCAAGGACGCCATGATGATGGGCGCGGCGCTGGTGACGATGGTCGACTCGGCCAAGGCGTACTTGCGACAGCGGGCCGAGGGCCCTCGGGCGGAGGTGTCCGGGCGGGAGCTGGAGGCGAATCATGGCTGAAGTCGTCGCGGGGATCCGAATCCCCGACAGCAAGCTGGCCCGGGAGGCGACCGCCCTGCTACGGACGCACGGCACACCGTTGCTGCTCGCTCACTCGTTGAGAGTGTACCTGTTCGGGGCGATCCGAGGCCGCCACCGGAAGCTAACCGTCGATCACGAGCTGCTGTATTTCGGGGCTATATTCCACGACTTCGGGCTCACCGCGAAGTACCGCAGCCAGGACCACCGGTTCGAGGTTGATGGGGCGAACGCGGCTCGCGACTTCTTGCGGGCCAACGGCATCGACCAATCGACGGCCGGGGTCGTGTGGGACGCGATCGCCTTGCACACGACGCCTGAGACTCCGTGGCACAAGCGGCCGGAGATCGCGCTCGTCACCGGAGGGGTCGAGGCGGACGTCCTCGGCGATGGGCTGGATGAGATCCCGCCTGGCGATCGGGACGCGGTACTTGCCGCATACCCGCGAATCGACTTCAGGCGGGGGATCGTCCAGGCCTTCAGCGACGGCTTCGCCCACAAGCCCATGACCACGTTCGGGACAATGAACAGCGACGTGCTGGAACGGACGCTGCCCGGGTACCGCCGGCCGAACTTCTGCGACCTGATCGTCGCCAACCCGCTGGGAGGATGAGTGGCATCATCCGGGGTATGCCGCGTCTAATCGCTGCACTCATGCGCCAGCTGTAGCTGCAAGTCAGGTGCTCGGGTGATCCGATCGCACATCGCGCTCTGAGTCGATACGGAGCGGGAGTTTGTGGGCCGACGAGTTCGCGGGAGCCCCACGAAGGTACCCAGCGTAGTGTCCTATGTGGGACGGATGGGGACGTAGGACGAGGAGGACATGATGGCAGCCAGACTTCCGTCAGTGAGGACGACCTCCGCATGGCGGCCCAGAGGACCACGATGTACGTCGATACGCTGCCGGTGAAGCGGGTCCCCGAATAGTTTCCTGGTCAGCAAAACCGTGGCGCAGCGCCGCCCCTAACCCTCCGCGGATCCGAGCTTCTTGACCGCTCCAGGCGCCCAGCCTACACTCACGCCACCTGTCTGACCTTGCCGCGGTTGGGAGGACTCGCGATGCAGTGTCCCGGCTGCCAGCACGAGAACCGCCCACTGGGCAAATTCTGCGAGGAGTGTGGCACATCCCTCGCGCGCCCTAATCAGGGTGGCCCGCCAGCAACGTCCTATGCGGACTTGCAGCGGGAACTCGAGCACCTTACGCGCGCCCTGAGCGAGTCGCTCGAGCAGCAGACGGCGACGAGCGAGATCCTGCGCGTCATCTCGAGCTCGCCCACCGACGTCCAGCCCGTACTCGAGGCCGTCGCCGAGAGCGCGGCGCGCCTCTGCGAGGCGCCGGACGTCTCCGTCTTCTTGCACGAAGCGGACCATCTGCGCGTGGCCGCTCGTCACGGCCCAATCCCATCCGACACCGCTCTGCCGTTGAGCCGTGCGAGCGGCGTTGGCGAGGCGGTGTTGGCAGGGCGGACGGTCCACGTCGCCGACATGCAGACCGAACTCGACCGGTTCCCAATCAGCGTCCAGAACGCGCGGCGCTTGGGGTTCCGGACGGCACTCAACGTCCCTTTGATACGCGAGGGTGTCGCCATCGGCGCGATTAGCCTTCGCCGCGCCGAGGCCCGTCTGTTCACCGAGCGGCAGGTCGCCCTCCTCCAAACCTTCGCCGACCAGGGGGTCATCGCCATCGAGAACGTGCGCCTGTTCACCGAGCTGGAGGCCCGCAACCGCGAGTTGACCAACACGCTCGCGAGACAGGTGGCAACCAGCGAGGTGCTGCGGGCGATTAGCAACGCGCACACCGACATCCAGCCGGTGTTCGAGATCATCGCCAGGAGCGCCCGCCGCTTGTGCGGAGCGGCCTACGCGCAGGTTCAGCTCTTCGACGGGCACTCGATCCACCTGGCCGCTCTCGACAGCGCGAATCCCGAAGGCGACCCCGCGATCCGGGCGGCGTACCCGCTGCACGTCGGAGATGGCAGCGCCGGCGGTCGGGCCATCCAGACCCGCTCCGTCACGGAGATCCCAGACCTCCTCGACGAGGGGACGTATGCGTTCAAGGCGGTCTGGGAGTCCAGCGGCCTGCGCAGTCTCCTCGCCATCCCGATGCTCCGGGACGGGACTCCAATTGGCACCATCGGAGTGGGCAGGGTCGAGCCGGGCCGGTTCCCGCAGAGTCAGATCGATCTGCTCCAGACGTTTGCCGATCAGGCGGTGATCGCTCTCGAGAACGCGCGTCTGTTCAAGGAGCTCCAGTCCCGGACCGAGCAGCTCACCCGCTCGGTCGACCAACTCACCGCGCTGGGGGAGGTCGGCCGCGCCGTGAGTTCCACGCTCGATCTTGAAACAGTGCTGACCACCATCGTCTCGCGCGCGGTCCAGCTCTCGGGGCTGGACGGCGGAGCGGTGTTCGAGTACGCCGAGGTCACCAAGGAGTTCACCCAGCGGGCGCAGGCCGAGACGGGCGGGGCCCTCGCGGCGACCCGGCGAGGCGCGAGGATCCGGAAGGGCGAAGGAGTCGTCGGCCGGACCGCCATCACCAGGGAGCCGGTCCAGGTCGCCGACATCACGGTATCGGGGTCCTACGTGGGTCCGAACCAGCAAAACCTCATCGATTCCGGAGTCCGGGCCATCCTCGCGGTGCCGATGGTCCGCGAGGACCGGCTCATCGGATGTCTCGGCGTGTCCCGCAACCGCCCCGGCGAGTTCCCTCCCGAGACCATCGAGCTGCTGCGGACCTTCGCCACGCAGTCGGCCCTGGCCATCCAGAATGCCCGGCTCTTCCACGAGATAGAGGACAAGAGCCGCCAGCTCGAGGCCGCCAGCCGTCACAAGTCCGAATTCCTCGCCAACATGTCCCACGAGCTGCGGACCCCCCTCAATGCCGTCATCGGCTTCTCCGAGGTGTTGATCCAGCGGATGTTCGGCGCCCTCAACGCCAAGCAGGACGAGTACCTCAAGGACATCTACGCCTCCGGGCAACACCTGCTGTCGCTCATCAACGATATCCTCGACCTCTCCAAGATCGAAGCCGGGCGCATGGAGCTGACCCCGACTCCCTTCCACCTGCCCAGCGCCCTGGAGAATGCCGTCACCCTGGTCAAGGAGCGGGCCAGCCGCCACGGTATCGCCCTGCAGCTCGACCTCGACCCGCAGCTCGGCGAGCTCGTGGGGGACGAGCGCAAGGTCAAACAGGTCCTCCTCAACCTCCTATCCAATGCAGTCAAGTTCACCCCGGAGGGAGGCGGCATCAGCCTGAAGGCTAGCCGGAAGGACGGCCTGGTCGAGATCGCCGTCACCGACACCGGGGTCGGCATCGCGCCAGAGGATCATGCGGCCGTCTTCGAGGAGTTCCGCCAGGTGGGGACGGCGGACAAGAAGGCGGAGGGCACGGGCCTCGGGCTGACCCTGGCCAAGAAGTTCGTCGAGCTGCACGGCGGCCGGATCTGGGTCGAGAGTGAGCCGGGCCGCGGCTCGACCTTCACCTTCACGCTGCCGGTGAGCTGATGCGGTGGTGACCCGACGAGCATTCCGTGGAGTCGTCACTAGCGGTCTCCTCGCCGCGCCGCTCGCCGCCGGGGCGCAGTGGTCACAGTATGAACATGCGATGGATCTGCCACGAGACTGAGAACCGCCGGTGCGAGATGCACGCCTTCTCAGGCGGTCTCCGGCGCGCTGCTCTCCGAGATGAAAAGGAATGCCTATGAAGGGCAAGACGTACGACGCCGGGGCTGCGGCGTATGATCAGTTCACCGGTCGCTGGTCCGCCGCGTTCGGCTCGAGTCTACTGGCGGCAGCTGGGGTGACTGTCGGACAGAAGGTCCTTGAGGTTGCTGCTGGCACCGGAGCACTGGCGGCCATGGCAGCCCCGCAGGTCGGCGTCTCGGGACGTGTCGTCGCCGCCGACCTCTCTCTGCCCATGCTGCGAGTAGCCAAGGGAAGGATCGCCGGACTCGCTGCGGTTCCTGTTGTGATGGATGGCCAAGACTTGGCGTGCAGAGACCAGAGTGTCGATGTGGTGATCTGCCAACTCGGTCTCATGTTCTTTCCCGATGCTAGGCGCGGGATTCAAGAATTTCGCCGAGTGTTGCGGCGAGACGGGCGGCTGGCGGTCCAAGTCTGGTCGTGGCCAGACCGTGTCCCATTCTTCGGCGTGCTTGCCGACGCACTCTGCCGGTACTTCCCGGACCATCGCGACGCGCTCTATTCGCCAGCGGCCCTAGCGGATCCAGATCGTCTTGAACGGCTACTAGCCGCGGGGTTCCGGAGTCTCTCAGTAGTCAAGGAAACGCGGGAAGTCGCATTCGAGAGCTTTGACGAGTACTGGAGCGGTATCGAAGCTGGGGGCGGTCGGCTTGGCCAGTTCTACCTAGATCTCGGAGATCGCGAACGTCGGGCTGTCCGAGATGAAGCATCCAGCCGCATGGTCGCGGTTGAGTCCAACGGACGGCTGATTCTACGTGCGGAGGCACTCATAGCGGTAGGTACCAAAAGGGATTCATGACGGCCGAGCGAACGGCGGACCCGATGGTGAACCGACGGGCCTTCATTACCGGCATGACCGGTGGCCTCCTCGCCGCGCCCCTCGCCGCCGCGGCGCAGCACGCCCGCTCGGACACCAGTCCTGTTCATGTCGGCATCCTGGGCTACGGCACGGGGGTCCTGCCGCATCTTCGCAACGCATTTCGTGCGAAGCTCGCCGATTTCGGTTACGTCTCAGGCCAGAATCTTGTGATTGACGAACGGTATGCCGATGGACGACGCGACCGGGTGCCAGGCTTCGCCGCTGAGCTTATCGCTCTCTACGCTCGTGTTTTCGTTGTCGTCGGACCTTACGTCCTGAAGATCGCCAAAAGCGTCGTTAGGACCACTCCCCTCGTAGCGATTGATCTCGAAAGCGATCCGGTTGCCGCGGGCTTCGCGAAGAGCCTCGCTCGACCCGGAGGAAACGTGACCGGAACGTTTTTTGATCAAGCCGACATCGCGGGCAAATGGCTCCAACTTCTCCGGGAAGTCAATCCGAGGCTATCTCGCGTGACAGTCGTCCAGGACTCGTCGACCCCTCCGTATCAGCTCGAAGCGCTCAAGGCGAGCGCAAGATCGATCCCGGTCGAGCTCCACACGCTCGTGATCGCGACCCACGACGACTTCAAGGGTGCTTTTGAGAGGGCGTCTAGGTCACGTGCCGGGGCTGTCGTGCTCTTATCGTCGCCGCTCGTGTCCAGCTATGGCGACCTGCTAGCACACCTCTCGACCGCGACCCACCTCCCGACGGTCTCGATGTTTCGCGAGAACGTGACGGCTTCGAGCTGGTCATCAACCTCAAGACCGCCAAAGCCCTCGGCCTGACGATCCCGCAGTCGCTCCTGCAGCGGGCGGATCAGGTCATAGAGTGATGGATCGACGAACATTCCTCGGTACCTTGGCCGGCGGCCTCCTTGCCGCGCCGCTCGTCGCCGAGGCGCAGACGCCGGGAAAGACGCCGAGGATAGGCTTCGGCGAACCAGCACTTTCTCGACGCCTTCCGACAGGGTCTCCGCGACCTGAGGTATGTCGAAGGGCAGACCATTGTCATCGAGGATCGATGGGCGGATGGCCGACCCGATCGTTTCCCCGAGCTGATTGCCGAGCTGATTCGGCTCAAGGTGGATGTGCTCGTCGTGGCCTCGACCTCCGGCGCCATCACCGCCAGAAAGATCACGAGCACGGTGCCCGTGGTGTTCTGGGGCGTGAGCTTGGGACATCCGGGTGGAAACATCACTGGAGTGGCGCTCGGGACCGAGGATGGGTTGGCCGGGAAATGGGCCGAGCTCTTGAGAGAGGCGGTGCCCAACGCCACCCAGGTCGCCGTGCTGGGGAACCCCGACGCCCCCGGCCTAGCGCCGCGGGTGAAAGAGCTACGATCGGTGGCGGCCACCCTGAAGCTCGCGCTCCACATTTTCGAAGTGCACGGCGTGAGGGAACTCGACAGTGCGTTCAATGCCATGTCGAAGGCGCACATCGGCGGGCTGATCGTGGTGGTGGATCCGCTTACCCTCCGGTATCGCGAGACCATCGTGCGGCTGGCGGCGCAGACCCGGCTGCCGGCGGTATACGGCTTTGGCGAATTTGTCCGCTCGGGCGGCTTTATCGCGTATGGGCCCCGCGTTCCCGATCAAGCCCGTCGGGCCGCCGCCTATGTGGATCGAATCCTTAACGGCGCCAAACCGGGCGACCTGCCCGTCGAGCAGCCCGCGGAGTTTGAACTCTTGATCAACCTCAAGACCGCCAAGGCCCTCGGCCTGACGATCCCGCAACCGCTCCTCCAAAGGGCGGATCAGGTGATCGAGTGATGAACCGGCGGGTCTTCATCGGCACCTTGGCTGGCGGTCTCCTCGCCGCGCCGCTCGCCGCCGGGGCGCAGCCGGCGGGCAAGCCGCCTCGCATCGGCTGGCTGTCCGCCGGATCGCAGCCCGATCCATTCCTGGAGGGATTTCGCGAAGGACTCAGAAGGCTCGGCTACGTTGAAGGCCAGACCATCGCCTTCGAGATTCGACACGCACAAGGCAGCCTTGAGGCGTTGAGCGCAGGGGCCACCGAGCTGGCACAGTCCAACGTCGCCCTTATCGTCGCCAGTCTCACGGCGGTCCGGGCCGCTCGGGCACTCAAGGACATTCCTATCCTCTTCACGATCAGCGGCGATCCTGTGGAGGCAGGCCTTGTAAGGAGTTTGTCGCGGCCCGGCGGCAACCTTACCGGGATTACGTTCCTGTCCCTCGAAGTCGCAGGCAAGCGCGTGGAGCTCCTCAAGCAGGCCCTCCCTCGCTTGCGGACGCTCGCTGCGTTGTCGAATACCGATCATCCCGGGGAGAAATCCGAACTGCGTGCCACCGAGACAGCCGCTCAGGCGCTCGGAATCAACCTCATCTATGTTGCTTTTTCCCAGTCTCCCTTTGGAGCAAGCCCAGAGCTTGGCAAGGCGCTTGAGGCGATCCGACGGGCACAGCCGGACGCGATGGTCGTCTTTCCCGAGGGTGCGACGATGGCCAACCGTCTCCACCTCTCCAACTTTGGCATCGCGCAGCGACTGCCGGCGATATTCGGCTGGAGCGAGTATGCCGACGCTGGTGGATTGATGAGCTACGGCGCGAGTCAGCGTGACACGCACGCTCGGCTCGCCATCTATGTCGACAAGATCCTGAAGGGCGCCAAGCCCGGCGACCTGCCCGTTGAGCAACCCACCAAGTTCGAGCTGGTCATCAACCTCAAGACCGCCAAGGCGCTGGGCCTGACGATCCCGCCGTCGCTCCTGCAGCGGGCGGATCAGGTGATCGAATAGTGGACCGGCGGACATTCCTCGGGACCTTGACCGGCAGCCTCCTCACCGCGCCGCTCGCCGCCGAGGCGCAGGGCGGCTACAACCCCGAGTTCAAGATGTCCGTCGTGGTAAACGAGGAGACCGCCTGAGGCCGAGCGGCGATCAGATTTGCTGATGCCGTAGGACACCAGGAAGGCCGACAGATCTGCGGAAGGGCAGAGGCTTAGCCCGCCGGCCATGGGTTCACCGGAACGCGTGACGCCGGGGACCGAAAGATCGGCATTGACAGTGTCATCGCGTCCCACTTAGCATCGATTCGCTTTCCCCTTCCTCAACCGTCCCGACGTCATGGAGGCGGCCATGGGCAAGTACCTCTTCCAAGTCTCCTACACCGCGCAGGGTGCCAAAGACCTTCTCGAGGGTGGCGGCAGCAAGCGGCGGGCCGCGGCCGAGCAGGCGGCCAAGAGTGTCGGCGGCAAGATCGAGTCCTTCTACTTCGCCTTCGGCGATGCCGATGCCTTTGTCATCGCCGCTGTGCCGGATCACGCCAGCGCCTCGGCCATCTCGCTGGCGGTCAGTGCCTCAGGCGGGGCTCACTGCAAGACCATCGTCCTCATGGCCCCCGAGGAGGTCGACCAGGCGAGTAAGAAGCCCCTTACGTATACCGGGCCGGGCCGCTAGTTTCGATTGGCGGGACTTCGATCCATCGGAGGCCACGGTTTGCCTCGGCACGAGGACTGCTGTGACATGTTAAAAGCTATCGGGAGAGGGTTATGGCGATCAAAGTGAGAGTCAACCTAGCCAACGAGCAGGAGTTGCTCGAGCTGCCGGGCCTCGGCCTGGCAGAAGCGGCCGCGATCATCAGGTTTCGCGCCGAACATGGTCCCGTCAGGGACGCTGACCAGCTCGCTACGATCTTGAGTGGGTTCCCGCTCAACGAAACGCTGCGAGAGCGTGCCGACTTCGCTCCCTCCGACAGCACAGCCCCCGAGGCACCCGGAGCCTAGCACCTGAAATCCTTAAGCACATGAGCGGACTAAGGGGCACGGCGCATGTGAAGCGGCTCGTGCTCGTCGCTCCTTGCATTTGGCTGATCGTCGCGCCAGCAGCAGCGGCGGCCGATTCCAAGGAAGCGTGGGCCGCACTCGTCAATGGCGGTCATGTCGCGCTGATCCGCCATGGCAACGCGCCGCCCGGCTACGGGGACCCGCCCGGTTTCAAGATCGACGACTGCGCGACCCAGCGAAATCTGGATGAGGAAGGACGGGCGCAAGCCAGAGCGCTCGGCGAGGCCTTCCGCCAGCACGGTGTACGCGCAGAGAAGATCCTCTCCTCGCCCTGGTGCCGG
>WNFO01012237.1_pt1 | contig 11300 bp, 9 predicted proteins | sample 5400251 | NCBI WGS metagenome assembly WNFO01 (sample SAMN13153354, study PRJNA577476) | soil metagenome | isolation source: 100 cm saprolite under Madrone tree | place: USA:California | collected 2016-06-14 | reverse complement strand
GAGGCCGAGAGGAGATTACCGTCGTTTTCACCGACGTCCGGGATTTTACTGCGATCTCCGAGTCCGCCGACCCCGACCTTCTCATGCACCAGACGTCGCGCTATTTCTCCGTGCTGACAGAGGCTTTCCTCGCCGAAGACGGAACAATCGACAAGTTCATTGGTGACGCCGTGATGGTGTTCTGGAACGCACCCAATCCACAGCCTGACCATATCGAGCGAGCCTGCCGGGCAGCTCTTGCGGGCAGACTGGCGTGCGAAAAGCTCAACTCCCAGTTTGAAGCTGAGGGTCTGAAACCCTTCTTCACACGGTTTGGCATTCATGTCGGCGAGGCCATCGTCGGCAACCTGGGGTCCGCCGAGCGCATGAACTACACGGCTCTTGGCAATACGGTGAACCTGGCGGCGCGCCTCGAGGGCCTGAACAAGCAGTTCGGGACCGCTATCCTCGTGAGCGAAGGCGTCTACTTGCGGGTCCAGCACTGCTTCCAGTTCAGAGCCTTCGAGGCGGTCATTGCCAAGGGCATGACAAGGGAAACCCGCATTTTCGAGCTCGTTGGGGCATCGACATGAAATCAGCTTCGGTCCTGCGAGGTGTCGTGCTGGGATTGCTCGTCTTGCGGCTCGTGCTCGTCGTTCCAGCGGCCCGCGCGGGCGAAGATGCCATCAAAATCGGTATTCTGCATTCTCTGTCCGGCACCATGGCCATCAGCGAATCGGTACTCAAGGACACGGTGCTCATGCTGATAGCAGACCAAAACAGGAAAGGTGGGCTGCTGGGACGGAAACTGGAACCGATCGTCGTTGATCCGGCGTCCGATTGGGACGCCTTTGCGGAAAAGGCCCGGGAATTGCTCACGCGGGACAAGGTCGCGGTCGTGTTCGGCTGCTGGACCTCCGTCTCCCGCAAATCCGTTCTGCCGATCTTCGAGCAGCTAAACGGCCTGCTCTTCTACCCGGTGCAACATGAGGGCGAAGAAAGCTCGCACAACATTTTCTACACGGGAGCCGCACCCAATCAGCAGGCAATTCCGGCGGTTCGATATCTGATGAGCAAGGAGGGAGGCGAGGTTCGCAGATGGGTTCTGCTCGGCACCGACTACGTCTATCCGCGCACGACCAACCGGATCTTGAGCGCGTATCTCACTCTCGAGGGAGTATCGCCAGACGACATTACGACGATCTATACGCCGTTCGGCTATTCCGAATGGCGAGAAATCGTCGACCGGATCAAAGCCTTCGGTTCGGAGGGAAAAAAGACCGCGGTCATATCAACAGTAAACGGAGATGCGAATACGTACCTCTACAGGGAACTTGTAGCCCGACAGCTAGACGCCAACGCAATTCCAGTCATGGCCTTCTCAGTCGGCGAGCGCGAATTGCTCGGTGCGGACATCTTCCCCGTCGGGCACCTGGCGGCCTGGAATTATTTCGAATCTATCAAGTCAAAAGAAAACGAGGCATTCATCAAGATGTGGGCGGATTTCAACGAGCAACGAGACAAAATCACGAATGACCCGATGGAAGCCACCTTCATTGGCTTCAGGATGTGGGCACAAGGCGTTGTCCAAGCCGGCACCACAGACGTAGATGCGGTCCGCCAGGCCATGTACGGTCAACGAATCAAGGCGCCGAGCGGCTTCGAGGTGGTGATGAACACCAATCATCATCTTTCCAAGCCAGTGATGATAGGCAAAATAAATTCTTCCGGGACCTTTGATGTCATTTGGCAGTCAATCAACCCGGTGCGCGCCGATGCCTGGAGCAGGTACATCCCCGACAGTGCGAAGCGTACGGCCGATTGGACCTTTCCTTGGATCTGCGGGGGCTGCATCGAGCCGACATTCAAGGACTGGTGAGGGTTTCGGCGTTCTCGAGCGATGCCATGGGGCTTCCGGTGATGCACTCAGAACTTTAGAATGCCCCGCAAATGGGCACGTTTGAGACCTGTCGGACTCTGAGAACGTTCGTTTTATCGCGTAGACCGGAAATGGACGGCGCGTCCTCAGAATGGCGGGTTTGATCCCGGACGAACAACGCTCACTTGCCCTCGCTGCGAAGTTCAGCGCCCGAGCGACCTCGCCAAACTCTCCAGATTCTGTGGACTGATGCGGATCAAACCATGCCGCGGAGCATCGATATCGGCGATCAGGAGCAAGGCAATCGAGATGACAAAAGGCAGTACCATGGAAAGCTTCATTACGCCCTTTCGCGATCGATAGCCGAACAGCACGTTAGAACACAGCGCGATAGCCGTCATGAGAAACCACGCGGCGGTGGGAATCCGGTTCCAGAACGCCGCTTGCGTGTACCCCTGTGAATTGATTACGTCGTTCATGCCAGCGAGAACTAGAGCCGCAATCGGCGTTGGTTGGTCGGCAGCCGGGCGGCGGACCGCAGCCCAGAGATCAGCCTGCAACTGGCTTGTGCGCTGACTTATCTGCTCTCGTCGAACGTCGTCCTCATTAGTGTAGAATTGGATGCGCTGGTCGAGATAGAGGCCAAGAAGCTTCCGCACGTTTGCGGCATCCGCCTGTGATAGAAAGTCGGCACGCAGGATTTCGGTCCCAATTGCGTTGGCTTCTCCTTCTTCGAAGTTCTTGCGCTGATCGTAACGATTGGTCGCCATCGAGAAGCTGAAACCTATGATCAGTGCGAGCAGCGTTAAGTTAGCTGCAAGAATGACCCCAATATCCTCATCCTGCTCATCGCCAGCGCTCGGGTTACGTCTACGCAACCACGAGCCCGTCAAAGAAGCGAGCCACAGCGTTACGAAGGCCGCCACGAGCACCAGCAAAGGGTAGTGCGTCAGATTTTCCATGACTCTGACCGCTCGACCAGAACACCAAACCTTTGGTACTTGCCAGGAGCGGACTCTGACGTGCCTTCACCAGGGTGTCACGCACTTCGTTCCCAAACCGCCAAGGCCGCACGTTTGGCGTGATCGAACGAGACTGGCGGACTTCCGGTGTTGGCACCTTTGAGACATGCCGATCGAGCTGAACTTGTCTGCCTAACGGGGCAGACCGACAATGGTCGGGGCACGGTCAGAAAGGCGAGATTGAACCAGTTCGGAGATCGCGAGATACGGCCGCGGCGGTTCTACCGGGGACACCGCAATGCGCAAACCGGCTGATCCTCCATCTCCCAATCTGCCGAAACTGCATAGTATGCGTCTGGCGGTCTACGATAACTTTCAGAATAGCTTGGCGACGCTCTGTCAAGTGTGCTGCAAATGACGGCCAATAAACCAATAAAACTCGCATCGGAGGATTTGGACCATGAAGATGGGTCGACTGATATTGAGTGCGCTGGCTTCAAGTATAGTCCTGGCGGCGGCGAGTTTGCCGGCTTCCGCGCAGCAGCAACAAAAGCCCAACATCGTTGTGATCATGGGCGACGACATAGGCATGTGGAACATCGGCGCTTACCATCGCGGTATGATGGCCGGTCGAACGCCGAACCTCGACAGAATATTGAAATCGATGGGCTACGCCACCGGCCAGTTCGGCAAGAATCACCTTGGCGACAAAAACGAGTTCTTGCCCACTGTTCACGGCTTCGATGAATTTTTCGGATATCTATATCACCTCGACGCGATGGAAGACCCAGCACATCCTAACTACCCTCAAAACCTTTTAAATGTTGTCGGCCCGCGCAACATGATTCATAGCTGGGCAACCGACAAAGATGACCCCACCGAGATGCCGCGCTGGGGCAAGATCGGCATGCAAAGGATCGAGGATGCCGGCCCGCTCTATCCCAAGCGTATGGAAACAGTGGACGACGAGATTCGCGACTTTGCCATCAATTTCATGGACAAAGCCAAAAGCGACAACAAGCCGTTCTTCGTCTGGCTCAACCCTACGCGCATGCACATCGTTACGCATCTCTCTCCGAAGTATGAGGCGCTGCGCAACGCGGAGAACGGCTGGTCGGAAGAGGAAGCCGGTATGGCCCAACTCGATGACGATGTCGGTCTGGTGATGAAAAAGCTGAAGGACATGGGCGTGGACGACAACACCATCGTCGTCTTCACCACCGATAACGGCACCGAGGTCTTCACCTGGCCTGATGGCGGACAGACGCCATTCGCGCAGAGCAAGGGCACAGTATTGGAAGGCGGCTTCCGCGTGCCCTGCATAATCCGCTGGCCTGGCAAGGTACCGGCAGACACGGTGCAGAACGGAATCTTCTCCGGTCTGGACTGGCTGCCGACCTTCGTGGCCGCAGCCGGCAATCCGAATATCACCGACGAATTGCTGAAGGGCAAGGAGATCGGCGGCCGGACTTACAAGAACCATCTAGATGGCTACAATCAACTGGCTGCCATCGCCGGCAAAGGCCCTTCCGCGCGCCACGAGATTTTCTACCTGGGCGAAAGCACGGTCGGCGCGGTGCGCATTGACGACTATAAGTTCCGCTTCATCGACCAGCCCGCCGGCTGGTTGGGCGAAAAAACCAAGCCTGACGTACCTTACATCACCAACCTGCGGCTGGATCCGTTCGAGCGCACGGGCTGGCCAAACAATGGGACGAAAGAAGGCGGGCAGCAGTACTTCGATTGGTTCAAATACCAATTCTGGCGTTTCGTGTTCGTTCAGCAGGTAGTGGGCAAGGAACTCCAAACTTTCCTCGATTACCCGCCGATGCAAAGGGGCGCGAGCTTCAACCTTGACGCAGTCAAAGCGGAGATGGCGAAAAGGATGGAGCAGGCGGAAGCGGCTGCCAAAGGCCCTAGCCAGTAGAGCGTGATGACTTTTCTTCGAATCGTCATCTCGCTCTTTTGTTTGAGCGTGATCTCCGCGCAAACGCGTTCCGCGTTTGTCGCGAGGGAATACCGGCCCCACTTTTCCGGATCTTGCTCTAGAGATATACCTTGTACGGGAATGGTGCAGGATCGATCTGAAACAGCACGTCGCCGGCTTTGACCAGCACGTTGGGTTTGACGGGAATGGCGGAGATCTGATCCGACACATTCGGCGTCACCTCCAGCACGGCGTCCCGTGACCGTCAACTTCCCAGATGGTGTGAGATAGTTGAACAGGGCGAGGAATGTCGCGAGGATCAGCAAGCCAACCAACACGGCGACGGAGCCAGATGCCATCCCCAACGCACTAGCTTGAACTTTGAGAAGATTGCCCAGAGGGCGACGATATAGAGGCAAAGAATGATGAGCATGGCATGCTCCGTCGCGGGCTCGCGGCAACAATAAAGCCTGTCGCTCATTAACTGAAGGCATCGGAAGCGCTATGCAGTTTCGGCAGCGCGCCGAATTTGCATAGGCGGCTCGCGGTTCTCGCTCCAGTATCCTCGAAGACACCAGCCCTTGACCACCTTTCCGGGATCAGGGCAGTTCTGATGGAGGTTTGATGAAGAGCCGGGTTTTTCATTTCCTGGCTGTCGCAGTCTTCGGGTTGGCGATCGTTTTCGCCTCGTCATCCCGCGTTTCTGCGCAAAGCGATCCCTTGCCGTCCTGGAACGACACGGCCGCAAAACAGGCCATCATCCAATTCGTCGGCCGCGTCACTACGGCCGGCAGCGCCGATTTCGTCGCACCTCCCGACCGTATTGCCACCTTCGACAATGACGGCACGCTATGGGTTGAGCAGCCGATGTATGTTCAGCTTGCTTTTGCGCTCGACCGCGTCAAGGCAATGGCCCCGATGCATCTGGAGTGGAAGGACAAGCAGCCCTTCAAGGCCGTCCTCGAAGGCGACATGAAGACGCTGCTGGAGTCCGGGGAGCGCGGCCTCGTCGAACTCATCGTGGTCACGCACGCAGGCATGACGACCAGCGAGTTTTCGTCAATCGTGACCAACTGGCTTGCGACTGCGCATGATCCGCAGTTCAAGCGCCCGCACACCGACCTCGTATACCAGCCGATGCTCGAACTGCTCGCCTACTTGCGTGCGAACGGCTTCAAGACATTCATCGTGTCGGGTGGCGGCGTCGAGTTCATGCGGCCGTGGACCGAGAAGATCTACGGTGTGCCGCCCGAACAGGTAATCGGATCATCGATCAAGACCAAATTCGTCATGCGCGACGGCATACCAACGATATTTCGGCTGCCCGAGGTCAATTTCATTGACGACAAAGCCGGCAAGCCGGTCGGAATCAATGAGTATGTCGGCCATCGCCCGATTGCAGCCTTCGGCAATTCCGACGGCGATCTTGAAATGCTGCAGTGGACGACGCTAACCGACGCTGTCAGGTTCGGCATGATCATCCATCATACCGATGCCGAACGCGAATATGCCTACGACCGGCAGTCGCATTTCGGCCGCCTCGATGTCGCGCTCGATCTAGCGGCTACCAACCAATGGACGGTCGTCGACATGAAGCGCGACTGGAAGATCATATTTCCATTCCAAAAACAGTAAGCGGCGGAAATGTCAGTAAGGTTGACAAATGCCAGCATCCAAAGGTTGAGGTGTTTAGATAATGTTGCGACGCATTGTCGCCATCTCGTCAAAAATAGGCACGTTGATCACACGTGTTAGTAGAGTTAAGTTAAAAATGCGATTTCGGGTCGCCTCGATCACACTGCCTACTCTGCTGTTTGCGATCCGAAGCTAATTCCTTCCGACGCTCGTCGCTATAACATTAGTTGTCCGGTCAAATATACTTTCTGTTTGGGGGAGAGTAGAAGTGGCGTTGAGTAGAGTTTTCAGCTTTGCCGATCCGTCGGCGTGCCAAGCGGTTATTCGGTTTGCCGACCTCGAGCTAATTCCCACGGCGAAAGGAAGATTTCATGCCGAGATTGCACAAATCGGCATGAACAAGCTCTGGATGCAGCGATTTCATATATCGCTGCCGCAGGTCAATACTGTCGCGATCAAGCCAGGCCGCAGATCGATTGGCTTTCTTACCGAACCTAGTTCGTCACCATTCCTGCACTGTGGCCTGGAAGTTTTGCCCGGCGACATCATCGTGAACAGGTCCGAAGTCGTACATCAACGATCTGATGCTAACCTTCATTGTGGCACGATGTCTCTTCCGATCGGTGATCTGGATGCTGCTGCTGAGAAAATAATTGGCCGTGCATTGCCGAAAACGCCGGACAAACGAATTATTCGCCCGGCTTCTGCGCGGATGCTCCGACTACTAAAGCTGCACAAAAGCGTGGGGCAGCTTGCCCATGACACCCCGGACATTCTGGAGTTGCCGCAGGTGCTTCGGGCGTTGGAGAATGAGCTCATTTATATCATGGTGAGGTGCCTTGCCGAAGGCACTGCCGTAGAGCCGACCGCTGGCAGCCGTCGTCACGACATCATCGTCGCACGGTTTGAGGAATTCTTGGAGACAAATCCCGATCGGCCGCTCTATCTCACCGAAATTTGCGCAGCGATCGGCGTCGCGGAGCGAACACTTCGCGCCTCCTGCGAAGAGCATCTCGGCATGGGGCCAATCCGTTATCTCACCTTGCGCCGAATGCACCTTGTGCGGCGGGCGCTCCTGCGTTCGGATCCATCCAAGGCAACAGTCACGCAGATTGTTACTGGCCACGGCTTTTGGGAGCTCGGGCGCTTTTCGGTGGCCTACCGCACGCTGTTCGGAGAGGCACCATCATGTACGCTGCGGCGCCCCGCGGAGCAGCCGAAAATCCATCTCGATCGTCCGTCATCACTCGCATCCGCAAACTTGCGGGCAGCTTGACGCTCCTAGATGCCTTTGAATGGAGTCGCCAAGTTTACCGACCCGTTTGCCGTGACAGGCAGTTATCAATCTGCCGATGTTCAGCTATTTCCCACAGCGAGGGGAAATTTTCACACCGACTTTGACCGGGCTCAGATTAAGGCCCAGACCAGCTGCCGTCCTTGCCGTTAGTGCATGGCGGCCTTGGCAACGCCGGATATCGTAGTCTCAGCCGGACTAAGAGGTATCCGGGAAACGCTTAGCGGGAGAAGAGTTCAGCGGCGTACCCCTCCGGATCATAGTTGGATTGGGAAAGATCCTCCAGCGCCTGGACCGGCACAGAAACGACGTTGGGCATTCCCCACGCCGTCGAGATTCGTACTTCTTGGGAGACCCACACGATACTCTGGGTGAAGACGTTGCTGACGACAGCCGCGACGCGGCCGTCGCAATCGACCACCGGCGCTCCCGAGGCGCCGTGATCTATAACCAGGCGGTTCTCGCCTTCATACATTTCCAGGAGCGCCGTGCCGGCGAGTTTCCCGCCATCTCCGAGTTGAACGAACCGTCCTCCTACGAGATGAAAGCGGCCGGCCGGATAGGCGAGCGTCACAACCTGTTCTTCCGGCACGAGCGGCTCCTTACGGATCGCGAAGCTCCGCGCGGCGGAAACGGCGCGTTGAAGTTCGACTACGGCCAGCTTTTCCGCTTGGCCCGCCGTCAAGCGCTGGATGCGTGCGGCGATGAACTGGCTGTCATCTCCGTCGACGATCTCAAGCTGTTTCCAGTCCTGAGTCGAGAGCTTCATCCCTGCTGTGACGTGCTCGGCGGTGACGATCGTTGTCGGGGACAGGAACCAACCGGTGCCTCGCACACCTATCAGGTTAGGCCGCGTATCGCGCTCCACGTCATCAAAATGCCGCATGATGCTGACGGTCGAGTGCGCAAGCTGCGCGCGATCGACACAGACTGCATTAGCCCGAGTGCTTGCAAGAACAACGCAAACAACGAACAGCCGATAGCCGCTGTACCCACCCATCGCCATAAGCCCCTTGCCCGGTCGTAGGAAAAGGCGAACTCTGCGATAGGGCAACGGGACGGACCAGCTTATCCGAAGGTTTTTCCGGAACTCGGGATTTTTCGCGCGCAGTGTAACACTTTCGTCACAGGCCGCTCGCGTATCTGCCCTACAGCATCCGCGCCGGCTTGCCGGATTGCATATTCCGCCAAAACGCCGCATCGACTTCTTTCCGAACCCGCATAGTCGAACGCGGTCAATTATCTGATGCTGTCGCTCGCGGTGAGACCAGAAGCTTCAACTGGTCGCAAGAGAGCTGTCCGCCGGGTCCGCCTGGACGGCACATATGGCAAAAAGCGTAGCGCTTACGTTTAGCGATCCTGACGGCTACGCAGCCGCATTCGACGACATACGTATCAATCTCACCATAACAGGCAGCGGAGACTTCAAGGCACGGCTGACACGGCTGAAATTGCAGCATCTGGAGGTTCATCGTTGCTGTGAAAGCCTGCGGCGCATCGCCTATATCTCGCTGCCTCCGGAGCAAATATTCGTATCGTTTCCGGTCGGGATGGCAGCATCCCCAATATCCGACGGATTTGCCTTGCAGGACGGTGACTTTGTTTTGCACAGCCGCGGTGAGCACACCTATCAGCGTTCAGACGGTGCGTCCCAATGGGGCCTGATATCGTTACGGCCCGAACAGCTTGCCATTTGCGGCAAGGCGTTGACCGGGCGGCCGATCGTGTCGCCGCGCGCCAGCACAATAGTCCGCCCTTCGCGCGCAGAGGTACTGCGATTCCAACGCCTCTTTGCGCAAGCCTGCCGCCTCGCCGAAGCCAGACACGAACTAATCGAGCGCCCCGACGTTGCACCGGCCCTCGAGCAGAAGATGCTTCACGCGATCATCAATTGCCTGACCGCGAACGAGGCCAGCGGCAGTCTCACAACGAGACGGCGTCATACCGCCGTCATGATTCGTTTCGAAGAAGCACTAGACAAACGCATTGATCAAAAAATCAACATGCCCGCGCTTTGTGCCGAAATTGGTATACCGGCGCGGACCCTGCGGATGTGTTGCGCCGAATTCCTCGGCGTAAGCCCCACGCGGTATCTGTTGCTCCGACGGTTGAACAAGGTTCGCTGGGCGCTGCGACGTGCCGATCCTTCAACAGCGAGCGTGGCAAAGATCGCTCGAAGCTACCAATTCCTCGAGCTTGGGCGCTTCGCGGTGACGTACCGCACTACCTTCGGTGAATTACCTTCAACCACGCTGCAACGCGACCCGCAAACATATCTACGGGCTGCCGAAACTGCATAGCGTTCACAAAGCGCTTCGACCAATTTCTCCCCGCGAAGCGTCCGACAGATTGCGCACTGCATGATCCGTGTGTCGGTCAGAAAAATGCGGACATCGCACTCGGTCTATTTATGGAATTGGGCAAAGGCTGCGGCCCGGGCTTCGGAGAGCAACCATACATTGAGGAGGGTAACCATGAGTCTATCCAGAAATATCTGGGGCGCCCTTGCCGTGTTGTGTACTGCCACAACGATGGCAAGCGCTCCCGCCTTCGCCCAGCAGGGACAGAAACCCAACATTCTCTTCATCATGGGCGACGACATCGGATGGATGCAGCCGAGCATCTATCACCGTGGCCTGATGGTCGGCGAAACGCCGAACATCGATCGCATCGGCAATGAAGGCGCGATGTTCGTGGACTATGTCGCCATGCAGAGCTGCACTTCCGGCCGCAACGCCTTCTTCACGGGCATGTATCCGCTGCGCACCGGCATGATCCCGCCTCAACTCCCAGGCAGCCCGTCCTACTTGCGGCCCGGCACGCCTGCGCTCGCGAAGTTCCTGCTCGATCTCGGCTACACCACCGGCGAGTTCGGCAAGAACCACCTGGGCGATCACACCGAAGCCCTGCCGACGGCACACGGCTTCCAGGAATACTGGGGCTACCTCTACCACCTCGATGCCATGCAGCAGGTGAGCTTCCCCGACATCAACAAGACTCCGCTCCAGCAGACTGTTGCGCCGCCATGCAAGAACACGCCGATCCCCGGCGTCCCGGAAGTGCCCGGCGCCGTAGATCCCAAGACCACGCTGTGTCTCACGCCCCCGCGCAACATCCTGTCGTGCAAGTCCCCGGACGGCACGAGCAAGAACCAGATGTGCAGTGACGAGGGCCCGTTGACCCTGGATCGCTCGAAGACCGTGGACGAAGAGATATCGACGCAAGTCATCGACTTCCTCGACCGCAACGACCCGAAGAAAACCAACAAGCCATTCTTCGTCTGGTACAACCCGGCGCGCATGCACGTCACGACCGTGCTGTCGCCGAAGTACGAGGCCATGATAGGCGAGCGCGGCGGGAAGGACTGGGGCGTCAACGAAGCCGGCATGAAGCAACTCGACGACAACATCGGCGTCGTCCTCAAGAAGCTCGAAGACATCGGCCAGCTCGACAACACCATCGTGGTCTTCACCACAGACAACGGCGCCGAGGCGATCTCCTTCCCCGACGGCGGCGTGACTCCGTTCAAGGGCCAGAAGGGCGAGGCCTGGGAAGGCGGCTATCGCGCGCCGATGGTCGTCCGCTGGCCGGGCGTCATCAAGCCAGGAACGGTCAAGAATCAAC
>WNFO01005233.1_pt1 | contig 11304 bp, 10 predicted proteins | sample 5400251 | NCBI WGS metagenome assembly WNFO01 (sample SAMN13153354, study PRJNA577476) | soil metagenome | isolation source: 100 cm saprolite under Madrone tree | place: USA:California | collected 2016-06-14 | reverse complement strand
CGAGAACGCCCTGCACCAGCGCAAGATATGTTTTCTTGATGGCACGCTGACGAAAGGCTTCGCCAAGCCTCGCGTGAGCCGCATCGTTCTTGGCCACAAGAATCACGCCAGAAGTTTCCCTGTCCAACCGGTGAACGATTCCTGGCCGTAGCGGATCGCCCCCCCGCGAAAGCGCTTGCCCGCGCCCCAACAGCGCGTTGACTAGAGTGCCGGAAACATTTCCCGCGCCGGCATGCACGATCATGCCTGCAGCCTTGTTGATGGCCATGACGTCTTCGTCTTCGTAAAGCACATCGAGCGGAATCGATTGCGCTTCGGCCCGGGGCGCGGGCCTCGGATGGGCCTGCACGGTGATGAGTTCCCCGCCGCGAAGTTTCTGGGAAGATTTCGCGGGCTTGCCATTGACGAGGAGAAGGCCGCCGTCGATGAGTTCTTGCACGCGGGAGCGCGAGAGCTCCGGGCAATGGGCCGCGACAAAGCGGTCGAGGCGAGTTCCAGCGTCAGTATCAATCGCCAGAAGCTCATGAATCTTGGGTTGGGTTCCAGCCGGCATGCGCTGATTGTACCAAGCGAGCGAGTGGCCGGGTTGGGACAGTAGGGGGATTGGGGGGACCAGCAAGGCGACCGGCCCTGCGAAAATTGGGCGGACAGCCCGCCTTAGCGGGCCGTCCATTGTCTACGCACACAACCTGCTACAAGAGCACTCCAAGAGTTGCCGACCGGGTTGTACCGTTGTACGAAGCCGAGATTGTGGCGGAAGTCGAGATGAGAACGAAGGACGTGTTAACCGTGAAGCTTACGCTGCCGGCTCCGGCTGGAACGATCACGCTGGAAGGCACTCTGGCCGCTCCGTTGTTGCTGGAAAGGAAGACTTGAGCGCCACCCGCTGGGGCCGGCCCGGTCAGGGTTACAGTGCCCGTGGAAGATTGGCCACCAAAAACGTTCGCAGGATTCAGCGTCAACGAAGAGACAGTGGGGGGTGGTGGAGGCGCAGGCGTCACGGTGAGTGAAGCCGATCTGCTGGCGCCACTGTAAGCCGCAGAGATAGTGACTGTGGTTGAAGCAGTCACAGCGCTGGTGCTAACCGTGAAAGTCGCACTAGTAGCTCCCGCCGCGACCGTCACACTGGCGGGCACTCTCGCCGCCGGTGTGTTGTTGCTGGAAAGCGTAACTGTCGCACCGCCTGCGGGTGCCGCCCCGCTCAAAGTCACCGTCCCAGTGGAAGAATTCCCACCAGTAACACTCGTGGGGTTCAGCGAAAGCGAGGAAAGAGTAGGCGGTGGCGGAGGCGCAGCCGTCACGGTGAGTGAAGCCGATCTGCTGGCACCACCGAACGTCGCAGAGATGGAGACTGTGGTGGATACGGCCACGGCGCTAGTGCTCACCGTGAACGTTGCGCTGGTAGCCCCAGCCGCAACCGTCACGCTGGACGGTACGCTAGCCACCGTCGTGTTACTGCTTGAGAGCGTCACCACCGCGCCGCCTGACGGCGCTGCTCCGCTCAGCGTCACTGTGCCCGTGGAAGAATTTCCGCCCGTAACACTCGTCGGATTCACCGAAACCGAGGAAAGAGTAACGGACGCAGGAGCAGATGAAGATAGGTCGAATTCCAGAATTGCGGGATTTGGATCGTTCTGCGAAACCGCCACGAACTTCGAGGCAGAAATCATATAGATGATGGCGTTGCCCCCGGTCCCGGAAGTGACCGCCATTGTTCCCCGGCCATTGGTTGGCGATGGGCTCACAGAATATGTGGCCTTAAAGGCCGCGCCCGAGACCGGGCCGCTTGGGGCGCCAATATCTTCCGCACCAGTCGTATTGCCCGTGGGGCTGGCGCCGTCCGCGGCGAACTCGCCGGAGAAGACCACCACTTTGAAACTCACCGGATTGGTCGCATACCCCGCATACGTACCCTTCACAGTGCTATTGGTGAACGACACCGCGGCCTGAGGTTCGCCGGTCCCGAACAACACATTGGAATCGGAGACGAAGAGGAAAATCTGATTCGTGTTCACCAGGTAGGCGACCAGGCTGTATCCTCCGATGGTGATCGGTACCCGCCCGTTGCTGGCCACACTGTATGTTCCCGCCGCGCCTGTGACCGAATTGGGCGCACTGCAGAAGTTCTCGTCGTAGGTCAGGGAAAGGGCGCCGCTGCCGTTGGTAGTTAGCAAACCTGCGACTGCCTTGGGCACGCCCGATACACTGCCGCACGCGGAGTGCCCGGTAAGGGTAACCACCATGTTGCCGTTCAGCGAGGCGTTGGTGAACCCTCCCGTGGGAGTATGCTCCTGCACGACGACGCCGTTTAGCAGCGGAGTCGCGGTCGTGACAATGTCACTCTCCATCACAAACAGTTTTCCTGAATTCACGACGTAAAAGACGAAATTCATGGTGTCGGGTGTTCCACCAAACGTGAACGCGAGGCGCATAGTGCCGCGCCCCGTGGCGGTGTTGGATACTGTGTAATTCGCTGCGGTAAAGGTCATCGGATAATCAGTGCCATAGCCGTTGACGTCCCCCGCCGCGTTGCTGAGAGTGCCCGTCCCATTCGATGTAAATCGTCCCTCGATGGCCGCGCGATTATTTCCGTTATCGAAACCGGCGGCGCCAAACGCGTAGTCGCCCGTGATTCTGGCCGTGCTATAGGCAGTGGTGTCCGCTTTTTCCATGGTTCCCGAACCGATCGTGCCGGCCCCGCCAGACGCGTCGAACTCGATAAACTGGGCGTTACCGTTGGCCATCATCGCGAAGGCCAGCCTCGCCGAACTGCCCGAAAAATTTAGGGTCATGACGCCGCGATTGTCGGCACCGATCGAATACGTCCCGGTGAAGGGTTGCGGGCTTGTGGCCCCGGCGCCTGCGCCGTTGGTGACCAGTTCGCCGCTAGTGAGATTGCCGGCGCCGTCCGCCGTGAATCTTCCCACGGCTCCAAAAACAGACGAAGTGGTCCCATTCCCGCTGACCCCGGTGAAAGTAAATGCATAGTTGCCATTCAACGCGGCGTCGTTCACGCCGGTCTGGCCATGGACTGACGCTACAAAAAACAGGGCAAAAAGCGAGATCAGTAGAACATTCAGCTTACGCATCTTTCCTCCAATTATTGGCTAGGCGATTGAAACCGTCGTTTTTTGTGAACTTCTGGCCCTTGACTGTGGCGCGCGGGAGGGTAGCGCACCAGACTCAAAACCAACCTATCCTCGCGCTGGGCACAAGGAACACGCGGAATTCACACTGCGAGATCTGCGCATTTCCAGTGTTTTGAGTCTTAGCGCAAGGTTCCCAAATTTTTTCTTCACACGCCCGGACTTACATCGTCCACTTTTTCTTGGCCCCGGTTTACTTCGCGGCAGTCTGCGCCGCACTAGATATGCTTGACGGGCCGCAGAAGGGCAATCGGGTGGATGCTGCAAAACAAAGGGCGGGAGACACCCGAAACCTCGAGTAGCGGCTGCAAACCGGTCAAGCCGCGTCCCAGCGTCAGTATGTGTCTCCAGAAGTTTCATAAAGGGAGCGTCTCCATGCCATGTTTCTTTGCCATCGGTTGCTGGCCGACGGGACAAATTCTTAGTCCACATATTCGATCAGCCTTTTCCTGCACTAACACGCTGCAATGCTGGAGGTCACGTCAAACTGATCGATCAGTTCGTAGAATTCCTCCCACTGTTGCAGTGCTGTAAGAAGCTCGAGCGCTTTCCCGTAGGCAGCTATCGCTCCGGTTAGATTGTGGAACTCCGCAGAATCCTTAACCGTCCCCCGTCTTCGTATGTGCGCATCCGCCGAGAGTTCGAGGATTCGTTCTATGCCTTTGTTCGCAAGACCCGCGCTAGCGTTCATCATGGCTTGGCCCTCCTTCTGTACGTAAGGGTCCAAGCCTTGGGGATTCCGCATAGGGGAAAGCCTCGAATCTGCTGGCGGATTATCATGGAGGAGGCATAAGGACGGATGCCCGCCTCTTCTGTGGTTTGTGGGACAGGTGATCCGGACGATAACTCTCGACGCGAACCTCATTAAATGGCGGAGTCGGCTCCTTCGACCGAGTAGGCTTCGCCTCGCGCATCCGCCGATGAGACAGCGCACTCTCCACTCAGGCGTTACATATACAGGCCACTTTTCTCCACCAATGGGCGTCAGAATTCCCAGTAAGATTTGAGCCCTGAGAGCCGTTCCTATGGCGAGAAAGCTTTTCGCACTGATGCTAACTGCTGGCTTCGCTGTCGTCCAAGCGCGGCAATCCTCAATCCTAAGAATTTCCCCTGCCCAAACCCAGGGCGCACAGCCTGCCGCCCAGCAAAGCGAGGCCAGAACCAAAATCAATGTCAATTCTGACCTTGTCGTTCTCCCTGTCACGGTCAAAGATCGTTACGGCAATCTTGTCCCTGATCTTCAGAGGGAAGAGTTCCGGATTTTCGACGACAATATTGAGCAGTCCATCGACGTTTTCACGTCCGAGGCTATTCCCCTTTCGCTGGTGGTTCTCATCGACGATGACCTGAAATCGAAGGATGCCGCACAGATGGCTCCCACTCTGCGCGCCATAACCGCCGGAATCAGTCCCGGCGACGAAGCCCTCATCTGCCGCTTCGACCTGTCGTTCTATCCAGGCAAGGGATTCACCGGCGATCTCAATAAGCTGTGGGCCGAACTGAAGGACGCTCAAGACCACAGCGGCCCGTCTACCGCCGGCCCAGTCCCCTTCGTTACCTCGCCGTCGACCCATCCTCTCGGCGTGGGCGAACCGCCCCAGGCGGCGCCGACTAACCTTGGGTCCCGCCCAACCAAAGCCCTGGACGACGCCGTGCATTCCGCCGCTGAGTTACTTCATGATCGTGGAGCTAGCCGCCGCAAGATCATCCTTCTGATTTCCGATGGTCTCAACGGGCCCCAATTCAATCGCAGCACGTATCCCGACACTCTTAAGGCTCTGCTCCACGACAATATATCTGTATACAGCCTGGCTGTCGGCCACTCCTTAAAGCGAAAGTCTTCCCGCCTGGTCAACTACGCAAACGACTCCGGCGGCGACATCTATTACGCCGCCCAAAGCGCCGCCATGGAGAGGCTCTATTCGCGGATAACCGAAGAAGCCCGCCACGAGTACACCCTGGCCTACGTGCCGCGCGGCAACAACCGCAACGCCGATTATCACAAGGTGGAAGTCCGCACCGCACGCAAAGGCGTCACCATCAAGACGCGGCAGGGTTACTACACAGGTCCTTTCGTCGATCCTCCTAAGCAGTAGCGCGGACTGGGGACCCAGACGATCCTCTAGACAGGTTTTAGAAGTCTCGGGTACGACTTTGCACCTGGGGCTCCTGACATTCTCTCGCCAATTCTTCAAGCCGTTGCCTATCCTTGCCCTGAGAGCCGGAAAGTTGAATACTACTGCTCAACGGTTGGTCCTGTGGGAATTGCAGGTTGAAAGGAGAATCGCATGCAAAGCGCGCCTGCTTTGAACTCCGATCTCAATCGTCTCGTAGACCTTAACCGCGACTACATTCGATCGGTGCAAACCTCTGATGTATCGCGCTTCCAGGAGATTCTTGCCGACGACTTTCTCTGCTCCCAACCCGACGGATCACTCGAGGATCGTGAAGCATTCTTGAAACACACCGCAACCCCCGTAAAGATCTCCAACCTCGAGGCCAACGACGTCAAGGTGCGGATCTTGGGCGACGTGGCAATCATTCACGCACGAACCACGTATACCATGCTCGACGGCCAGCCCGGGCACGGCCGCTACACCGACGTCTGGGCGCGTCGGAACGGCCAGTGGCTCGCCGTCTCGGCCCACGTTACCCGGTATTAGACCATGTTTAGCCGGCTGGCACAGAGAATCTAACGGAAAGACTCCTCCCTCTCATCGACGGGGCATCCGAATTTATTTTCGGCGATAACGTATCGGTCACGCGCAAAGGGTTGCTCACCCACTCAAAGTAAGGCATCCTTCCTCGGTTTAGGTCCGCACCACACTAAGCGGAAGTGTCCCAACAACCTATGAATCGTCCGCGGGAAATTACGGCAGCGGCGGTGGTCGCTTTGATTGCCAGCGGATTATTCATTCTGGCTAGTCTTCTCCTCGCGGCCGCCATCGGAGTCATGCTTTGGGGAATTTCCTGGAAATATCCCGGCGTAGGCTTTCACTCAAACGATCCTGATTTCCGGCAGGTAGAGGAGATCATCGGGGCAGGGATTGTGATTCCACTAGTGCTAGGGGTGATCGGGATTTTCACCGGGCGCGGACTGCTGCGCATGAGGCCGTGGGCGCGGAAAATCGCAATCGGCTGGAGCGTCGGCTCTTCGCTGGTATGTCTTGCGGCCCTGGCGCATCCAGGATGGAAGTCCGGAATTCAATTCAATGCATCGGCCATTCTTGCACTGATGCTGGGGCTTTTCCCCATCAATGCCTGGTGGTTGTTACTTTTTTTCGGTCCGAAACGAAAGCACTTTTTGCGACCCCTGGGACTGCACCACAAATTGTCCAGAGACCTTCTTGGTTAAAGGAGCAATTCATGCCGAAGTTGGTCATCGTTGTCGCCGTGATCTTCTTGATCGCCGTCGGCGCCGCCTGGATGCTACGGCGCAATTCGCCGATCCGTGAGATCGAACGCTCGCGTGATGCCGTGGCAACAATCACGAGTTGGCATTACCACTCCATTCGCTTCGTTCCCGGCAGGCCGCCGGAGACCATTGACATGGATATTTTGTGTCCTTCCTTCCAGCACAGGATTGGTTCCATTGTGGACGAGAAGGGAGCTACGCAGGTTCGCGAGACCATCCAATACTTCAACAACTACTACACTCACGTGGGAGATCAATGGCTTGCCGCGCAAAAGCGTCCCGGACAACAGGACCCAGGTATTTTCGAGTGCCGCACAGATGTTGGGCCGCTGGGCGGAGATGAGTACTCGCTGCCTTATGCGGGAATCATGGAGGATGGCAATGTGAAACGCGGCGAACTGAAGGACGTGGCGGGTGAATCCTGCCGTGAGTACGATATTTCGGTGCCCACGCCCCACGATCCCACGGAAAAGGACTATCGGTTCAGAATGTGCATCAATGAACAGGACCACCTTCCACGGGAGACGCGACGCATTCTGCCGGTGTCAAGCTATGAGGGGGTGAGCACCTACCGGCAATGGAATGCGATGAAAGAACCGCAACTGCCCGCCGAAATCGCAAAATGACCGTAGCGCGTGGCAGGCTCAGTGGCGACGGCCAACGGCTAGCCGTATCGGCCCACGTCACTCGGTAATAATGCGGTCGGCCCACTCGACCAGGCCTACAAAAATGGCGGGATTACCAAACTTTGCGCCCCATTGAGTTACGTCCGCTTCCGTGACCCCACGGGCCCGGCTGCAGGCCCCTCAAGCAAAGACGGGAATGTGTTTGGCAAAAAGTTTATCGAACGTTTCGCTAAGCGGCGGCCAGCCAACGGGCACGACGGCATTCGCGGTCGCTTTGCGCATTAGCGAGGTGGCTTCGCCGAGAAGGAAAATTTGCACCTCGTGGCCGGCTTCCGCCAGCGCGAGTCCATGCAAGAACGGAAACGCGGCCTTGGTGGGGTCATCGGAACCCCAGGCGCTCTTCATCATGATTTTGAGCGTTTTCTTTTTTGGCTCCTCGGCCTTTGCGCCCAAGGAAAGAAAAGGAAGGCCTGCTAGCTGAGCTAAGAATTGGCGTCGCGCCATAGTTTCCTCCTACTGTGAGATCTCCGTGGAGAGTTGGCGCAAAGCTTACTCGTTTTTTCCTCGCTGTGTCTAGTTTGCGATTGCGCCAGGCTCAGCGCGGCGCGCGGATGGCGTCATTCATGTCGGTGTTGGCTTTCTTGCAGGAGTCACGGTCGCCCTGGTAGCAGCGCTCGAGATCCTGAAAGTAGCTCTGAAGAATGAGCTGGCGAGTCTTGCTCAGGCCATTGGCACGGGCGTGGTCCAGGGCGGCTCTTGCCTTCTGTTCGGAATCAGTGTCCGGCTGAACGCCGAAATGTTCGATGGCGTTGAAGGTGCTCCAGTAGACTTTGTCCTGGCGCTCGCGCTCGCGCGTCACGGTCCGACTCAAGGGATAGACCAAAAGATAATTGAGACCCAGAACGAAGAACAGCCCGATGATCCCAAGGGCCAGGAGCCGCTTGTACATGGGTGAAGCGTATCGCATCCGTAAATTTCATTCCATCTTATTCTCTTCACCGAGAAGACGGACAAGCAGAAGTGAAGCAGAAACGGCTAACCGTGAGCCTGTGCGCTCGTCTAGTGCGCGAGGTTACGTAAGACTGCCGGTGGAGGCGAGCTTGGCGTACCAGCGGCCGGAGTCCTTGATGGTGCGCTTTTGCGTGCGGAAGTCTACATAGGTGAGGCCAAAGCGCTGGGCATAGCCTTCGGCCCATTCGAAATTGTCCATGAGGCTCCAGTGGTGGTAGGCCCGCACGTTGGCCCCGTAGAGCATGGCGCGGCCAAGAGAGTCCAGGTAGCCGCGCATGAATTCGATGCGGCGGTCGTCGCGGACGCGGCCGTGTTCGTCGGGAACGTCGAGATAGGAACAGCCGTTCTCGGTGATCTCGATGGGAGTGCCTTTGTATTCGTGGGAAATGCGCATGAGGAGCTCGTAGAAGCTGTCGGGCCAGACTTCCCAGGCGAAATCGGTGAGCGGGCCGTGGTGGGCATCGGAATTGTGAAGTCCAGTGGCGTCTTCGCCTGAGCCGGGAGGAATGGCGGAAACAAGCTGGCGGCGGTAGTAGTTGATGCCGAGAAAATCAAGCGGAGCGCGGCAAAGCTCCATGTCGCCGGACTTGACGCCCATGAGTTTGAGCGGATTTTCGCCCGGGAAAGCTTTGGGGTATTCGCCGCGGAGGGCGGGGTGGACGAACCAGATGTTGCCAAGCGCGTGGGCGCGATCCGCGGCCTGGCGATCGGCGTCGCTGGAAGTGGCGGGTTGGCAATGGGACATGCTGAACGCGGTGCCGACCTGGAGCTTGGAGTTGATGGCCTTGATAGCGCGGAAGGTCTGGCCCTGCGCGATATTGACGACGTGCGTGGCGCGCATGCAGTCAGCGAAATTCTTGCGCGCAGGTGCGTGAACACCCCAGGCGTAGCCGAGAAACGTGAAGACCCAGGGTTCGTTGAAAATGCACCAGTACGAGATGCGGTCGCCGAGGGCGCGAACAACGATTTCGGCATAGTCCGTGAAGCGCGCGGCCAGATCACGATTGGGCCAGCCGCCGGCGTCTTCCAATTTTTGCGGGAGATCCCAATGGTAGAGGGTGCAGAGCGGGCGGATTTTTGCTTCGAGGAGCGCGTCGGCGAGACGCTTGTAGTAGTCGAGGCCCTTGGGGTTGGGTGCGCCGGCACCAGCAGCCTGGATGCGCGGCCAGGAAATCGAAAAACGGTAACTGGTTAGATTTAACTCACTGAGGAGCGCGACGTCTTCCTTGTAGCGATGGTAGGAATCGCAGGCGACATCGCCGGTAGCGGCGCCCTTCACTTGGCCGGGAGTGTGCGCGAAGCGGTCCCAGATGGATTCGCCCTTGCCGTCTTCGTTCCAGCCGCCTTCGATCTGATAGGAAGCGGTGGCGGCGCCCCAGATAAATTCTTTGGGAAATTGGAACGGGGAAAAACGCATCTGCGGCTTGAGAAAATCTCGAACGAGGCGGTGGCCGGGAGGCGGAACAGAAAAAGATGCGGCGGCACCGAGAGCGGTGGAGAGAAATTCACGGCGATTGAAGCGATTCCATCTGCTCACGGACTTCCCCCTGGGCGAAAAATTCGAATCTCTACCGGGTTTTGTCGTGCTTGGAACCAAATAATACATCAACCAGGACGAGGACGGCGCCGATGGTGATCGCGGAGTCAGCGACGTTGAAAGCCGGGTAGCGGTAAGCGCCGAACCAGACTTCGAAGAAGTCCGTCACCGCCCCGTGCAGGATGCGATCGGTGACATTTCCGGTGGCGCCACCGAGCAAGAGAGCGAGACCGGCGGCAGCCATCACCGTGCCGCCGTGGCTGGTGACCAGCAGCCAGGCGAGCACGGTGATTACCGCGACGGAGCCCAGGATCAAAATTATGCGCGTAGCGGCGGAGGCAGAATCCGACATGATGCCGAAGGCGATGCCGGGATTGCGGCTGTGCACCAGATAAACGAAATTGTGGATGAGCTCGTGGCGCCAACCTTCCGCGGTTTGCGATTCGAACCAGGCTTTGGTGGCGCGATCGAGGAGAACGACGGCGAGCGTGAGCCAGAGCCAGCGGAGGCGAGAAGGAAAGGTCATGAGGTAAAGGAGGTTAAGGAAGAAGAGGAGACAGCGGCGGTGAACATTTTAGGTTGCCGCCACATTTGCGGAGCCATCGCTTTCGATTTCGGCGAGGGCTTCGGTGCAGCGCTCACAGACAGTTGGGTAGCGCGTATTTTCGCCGACGTGCGTTGAGTAGTTCCAGCAGCGCTCGCACTTCTTGCCGTCGGCCTTTTGAACGCTCACCTTGTAGCGGCCCGCTGACAGCGTGTCGAATACACTGACTTGGTCAACTTGGTTAACTTCTACTATCTCCTTTCGGAGCTCAACTTGCGAAACAATGAATAGCTCGCGCAGATTGTGCAGATAATCCTGGAAAAGCTGAGCTAAGCCGGCATCGGCAGTCAAGATAACTCTTGCTTCCGTCGAGGCGGCGATTGTCTTTTCCATTCGAGCGGCCTCCAGCACTTTCAATACTCCGTTGCGAACTTCGCCGAGCTGCGACCAGTCCCCGTGCTTGAGGATCGGAAGGCCAGTTTTCAGGGCAGAGGCTTCTGGGAAAAGCGCCATGTGTACACTTTGAGGATCGCCTTCTGTCTTTGGAAAATGTTTCCAGACTTCCTCTGATGTAAAAACGAGAATTGGGGCCACCAACCGAAGAACAGAACTAGCAATTCTGTATATGGCGGTCTGAGCGGAACGGCGCGCTCGATTGTTTGGTGCTTTTGTGTACAGTCGGTCTTTCAATAGATCAAAGTAAAAGGCACTCAAATAGACACTGGAATATTCGTAGATCGCGTGGTAGACGCGGTGGAATTCGTAATTCGAATACCAAGCTAGCCACTGTTGAATTTTCTCAGCGGTTTGCTCGAGCATCCAGCGATCGAGTTCTTCGAGCTGATCGTTCGAAAGGGCGTCGCGCGGGGGATCGAAATCGCTGAGATTGCCGAGGGCGAAGCGGAAGGTGTTGCGAATCTTGCGGTAGGCTTCGCTGAGCTGAGTCATGACGCGCTCGCTCATTTTCACGTCGGCCTGGTATTCGACCGAGGAGACCCACAGGCGAAGCAGATCGGCGCCCCATT
>WNFO01014023.1_pt1 | contig 11305 bp, 8 predicted proteins | sample 5400251 | NCBI WGS metagenome assembly WNFO01 (sample SAMN13153354, study PRJNA577476) | soil metagenome | isolation source: 100 cm saprolite under Madrone tree | place: USA:California | collected 2016-06-14 | reverse complement strand
GCTGTCGCCAATGCGCGGAGATTTTTTGCCAGTAATCGTGCAGTTCCTGCTGATTCGTCGCGCGAACAATCGCCAGGACCGGTTCCCAACGCACCGGCATCTTGTGCATGATTTCTTCAAGCGCGCGATTCGCGCGAATGTTCTTTGGCTGCAACGAACGTGTGCTGGCTTGAAAGTGGAGCGGGGGAATCGGCGAAAACCCAATCGCAGTCAGCAGCAACAAAATCGCGCCCGAAAAAATCAGCATGGGCGCGGGTTTGCGCACGGTCCAGCGCACATATTTTGTCACGATTCCGAAGAGCCAGTCGTAGCGAACTGGCGCCTGTCGTTCGCGAACAAACAGAAACAAAATCGAGCACATGAACAGGCCGGCGACGAAAATACCGATCGCGATGAGCACACCAAGTTGCGAAAAACTCATGGCGCCACTCAGCACCAACGCGAGAAAACCTACTGCCGTCGTGAGCGCGCCGAAGAAAACGGCGCGTCCAAGTTTTGCAACCGAGGTGGCAATAGCTTGCTGATGCGGTTCTCCGTCGCCGCGCGCCTGGTGATAGCGCCCGATAGTTAGAATTGCGAAATCGACGCCGAGCCCGACGAGAATGGCGCAGAAGCCGACGCTGACCATGCTGAGCCGTCCGAAAAGAAACTGGCCGGCTGTCAGCGCAATCAAACAAGAGAGGAGAAGGCAAAATGCCGTGCCGACGAGCGGCAGCCATCGGCGAAAACCTGCAAAGAAAATCGCGCCTACTAGCAACACTGAGCCCAGCAACGTCGCTACGACGTCGTAACGCATGCTGAGGGAAATTTCCGACACAAAGGCTGGACGTCCGGTCACGAGAATTTCCAATGGGCCGCCAGTCCAGCCTTCGACTGCAGTAGCACGAAACTCGTTTACCCGTCGCATCAATCGCTGGCATTCAAACGCGCTGGTGGACGTTTCGTTCGCCACGACCAGAAAAATTCGCATGGTGCGATCCGGGGACGTCAGCGGTTGTTCCTGTTCAATGATGGTGCTTTGGGCAAACGGCTTGAGCGCCGGCGCAATCAGACCCAATGGATCGAATGAAAGTTCGAACTCCGGCCGCGGCGAGCCTGCCTCAATCTGTTGCCGCAATCGATGGAGACGATCGCGAATTTTCTCCGGTTGCAGGATCGAGATCGCTTGGTCGAAAGTCGCCGGTTCCAGATTGAGCAGTAGCGGCACCGCCATCGATTGGAGATCGCGAATGCCTTCGGGCGTGGCCATGGGCGAACCCGCGAGCACACGCGAGCACCAGGGTTGCTGCCGCAACCGTTCGGCGAATATCGGCGCGAAGTCGTCCAATTTATCAACGTCATTTGGACTGCAGACAAGCGCGAACGTTAGCTCCCGGGTTTGCTCAAAATCGCGATCGTAGATTTTGAGGCCTTGTACGGATGAGTACCTGCCGGGCAAAACGTTGAAGACCTCAGAATCAAGTCGCAACGATGTGACGAGGATTGCGATGCAAGCGATCGTGACCACCGCCACGCCGGACCAAACCAGCGTGCGGCGCTGCGTGATCGTTCGGGCGATAAAATCGCTGGTGCGCATGAGCAAGCCACCATTCAACACGAATCGGCACGAACATGCCAATGCTGCAGCGGGGAACGCGCGAGGTGGGTAGATCGATCCCGAGCCGCCCGGGATTCTTCTGAAGATGCGCTGAGGACAGCGCATACTACAGCCCCGTTTACGCTGTAGCGTCCGATGTCCTCAGCGGAGAAACGCTATCAAAAGCGGAATAAGAACGTCTCGTTGCCGCTGACGTATCGCAGCGTTTTCTGATCCGGCGCGTGGAGAAATTGATCCCGCAATCCGAGCCAGCCGCGCAGCTGTGGGGAAGCTTGCGCTACGACACCAGACCAGCCCTGGCGAGCGAATGCTCCTTTGACTTCCGCAAAGGACGCGTCTTGTCGGAGCGACAACAACGTTACTCCCGGCCCTTTCGAGACGATCAATTCAAAATCGCCCGTCTTCGAAAAACGAACGAGCGCGTCGCCAATCAGTGTTGTGTTTGGGCTTCGATACATGAGTTGCCCGGTTTTCGTCTGCCATCCAGCGATTGGCTCTGAAAACTCGTGGTGTGAGAAAGTTGCGCAACTTGTTACGTAAAAAGAGGTGATCGCGAGAGTAGATATCAGGTAGAGACGATTGCTTTCAATCGTCCACACAAAAGGCAAGAACACCCGGGCGATTCGGTGAATCGCCCCTACCTCTATCCTCATGGTGCTGTGCGAATGGTTTCCATCGGCGTCGACGTTTCTTGCTTAGGTACAAGCGTGAGTCTCGGCGCGATCGGATGATGACGTTGCAGCCAAACCAGAAAATAAAAGACCCACATTCGCCAGCGAATTGGAAAACTGTTGCCGACATTTCCGCCAAGCACTGCGTTCACTGCTGGCGCGAGCCCGAGCACATTGCGCGGCGCCAAAAACACTTCGATGAATTCCTTCGTGTACCACGCGTTGACAAAACGAAGATAGATATCCATCGCCCGGTTGACCGCGCGCTCATAACTTGCGAAGAGCCGTTTCGCCTTTCGCGGGTGATCAAGAACTTCGTTTAGAACGTCTGCGGATCGCTCGCCGCTGAACACGGCGAGGAAAACCCCGCTGCTAAAAATTGGATCAATGAAACCGGCAGCATCGCCTGCAAGCAACCACCGGTCCCCATGCAAACTTGCGCTGCGATAGGAGAAGTCCGCTTCAACATAAACTTGCGAGACGCGCCGGGCGTTTGTCATCCGTTTGGCTATGATTGGCTGTTCCGCCAGCGTTTGCTCGAGAAATGCTTCAGCGCTGAGCCTGGACTTGCGAAAGATTTCACTGTCGAGAACCACTCCGACGCTGGTGCGCTCGGCGGAGAGCGGAATCAACCAGAACCAGCGATCGATGGCACGCAGCAAAACTGTCAGCGTGCCGTCGATTCCCTCGGCGCGCCAGACACCATCGTAGTGCGCGAAGATGGATAGCTTCTGAAGATGATTGTAAGTCTTCTTAATTTTGAATTGTCTCCCGAGAAACGAGGTGCGCCCGCTCGCATCGATGATGTAACGCGCTCGAATCGAATGAGACGAGCCGTTGGATCCGATCGCCAGCTCGACGTCGTCGTTTGAGAATTCGACTCGATCAACCGCAGTATCTTCGTGGATTTCCGCACCGCATTCGGCAGCGTGATCCAATAGCAGCTTATCGAAATCACCACGTGTGACCTGATAGGCGTGATCGGTTTGCGAACGATAGCCGTCCTTAAAGTAAAACTTGGTTCCTGGTTCCGAACACGCGCCAAGGATTTCACCACCGAACTTTTTCATGAACCCGGCGCGCAAGAATTTTTCGTGCAGACCCAGTCGGGTAAACGCTTTCATGCTGAACGGCAGCAGCGACTCGCCAATGTGAAAACGTGGAAATTTTTCGCGTTCGAAAACAACCACGCGTCGTCCGGCGCGCGCGAGCAGCGCCGCGGCAGTGCTGCCAGCCGGTCCTCCGCCGATGATTGCGACATCATACATAGCGAGCTTCATCGTGTGCTGATGTTAGCAAATTCTCGCCATTTTGGTAGGTACGTCACGCTGTCCCCGACGGGATGCCGCGGGCCCCGTTTGGCGCCAAAGGCGTTATTTCAGCGCCAGCCTGGGGCAGCGCCTCAGGGTGTTCGGAATCCCGCGGACGGCCAAGCGCTGAAAGCGCGATTCAGCCCCATGCGGCTGGTTGTGCAATTCGAGGCAGACGCTCGTTGGAAATGAGACGCCGCGAGCTGTCGGGCAACTCGCGATATTCTTGCATCGACATCACGCCGGAAGTGAATCGCGCTTTCAGCGCTGGTGTTTTCGCTTTTTCTAATCCTGGGGCGCTGCCCCAGGCTTTGACATGAATGCCGCGCCTTTGGCGCTAAGCATATAGCGCTACAGCGCGTCGTGTCTGTCAATTTGTGCTAACGTGTGGGCCACAGGATGAAGCTGATCGATCGATTTATTAGCCGCGAGTTACTGGTGAACGTACTGTTCGCGATCGCGGTGCTGAGCCTGGTGCTCGTTGTCGGAAATATCTTCCGGAAACTGCTTCCGCTGCTGGTGAACCATGACGTGCCGATGGAGTACCTGATCACGTTCATCGCCTATGTGTTGCCGTTCTCACTCATTTTCACGATTCCCTGGGGATTGTTGACGGCGATCCTACTCGTGTTCGGACGGCTCTCCGCGGACAACGAGTTGATCGCGTTGCGCTGCAATGGCGTGAGCATTTCGCGCATTTGCATTCCGCTGGGCGCGATCGCGGTGCTCTGCACGGCGGTCTGTGGCTGGCTCAACGTGCAAGCCGCGCCGGCTGCGCAGGAAAAACTGCGCAGCACCATTTTCGATCTCGCCACGCGGAATCCGATGGCGCTCTTTGGAAGCGATCAAGTAATCGACCAATTTCCCGGGCGTAAAATTTACGTCGGCAAAAAAGAGGGCAACAAGCTCGAGAACATCACGGTGTTCGAGCTGAATCAGAATTCGCTGCCGGTAAAAGTGACTTACGCGCGCACAGGCATGCTCGAAGCCGATTTGGCGAACAAGCAAATTCTCATGCACCTCTATCAGGCGCGTTACCAGGAGCGCGATGAGAAGGACCCGTCGAACCTGCGAAAAATTCGGGACGGAATTAACATGGTCGAAGGCACACTCCCAATCAGCCTCGAAGAGCTTTACGAGAAAGAGAAAAAGCGGCCAAGCCGTTCCGCGTTGTCGATCGAACAATTGCTGGAACAATTGAAAAGCGAGAACAAGCGTGAACGCAGCGCCAGCCGCACCGAAATCAACAAACGCTTTTCGTTTCCCTTTGCGTGCGTGGCGTTCGCAATTATCGGCGTGCCTCTGGGTGTGACGGCGCATCGCCGCGAGACCTCGATTGGGTTCGCCATGGGCTTGATTGTCGCCACGACATATTTTCTGTTCGTAATCATTGGCGATACGTTGCGCGGAAACCCGCAGGCACATCCCGAATTGCTGGTCTGGTTTCCTAATGTTCTTTTCATTGTGCTCGGTGTGCTGTTGTTCCGGCGGTTGGCCCGGCAATGAGCGGACCTCTGTAGCCACGGCCCTGCGGGCCGTCTCTCCTGATTACAAAGCAGCGTAGAACTGGACCGGCCATAGGCCGCTGGCTACAACGTTCACGAAATCGTTCGAGTCCGTCAGATTCGGGATTTTGCTATAATTGCGATGTTTGCCTTCACACCGTATGGCGCATTGCCATGTGGACAGAGATTTGTGACGACAGATAGGACGCGCCGCTGAAACCCCGTCATGATCGAGCGCCTCTTCAAATTGTCCGAGAAGAAAACTGACGCGCGCACGGAAGCGCTCGCTGGGCTGACCACGTTTCTCACGATGGCTTACATCATCTTTGTTCAGCCGGCGGTGCTCTCCGGGAAAATGTTTGGAATCGATACGGGCATGGACTTTGGTGCAGTAACAACGGCAACGGGTCTTTCAGCAGCGCTCGCAACGACGATCATGGCGCTCTACGCGCGTTACCCGATCGCTCAAGCTCCTGGGATGGGTGAAAACTTCTTCTTTGTTTTTTCCGCGCTTCCGGCAGCGACCGCAGCGGGCTTTGCGAACGGATGGCAGGTCGCGCTGGGCGTGGTGTTCGTTTCGGGCTTTCTCTTTTTGATCTTGTCGCTCTTCGGATTGCGCGAGCTGATTTTCAACGCAGTCAGCCCCAGCCTGAAGAATGGCATTGCTGCAGGTATCGGCCTTTTCATCGCATTCATTGGATTGCAGCAGGCGGGTGTAATCGTTAAAGACCCGGGCACCGCCGTAAAGCTGAACTCGCATTTCGCGTCGCCCGATTTGATTGTGTTCTTCGTCGGTATGCTGACGACGGCCATCTTGCATGCGCGCCGCGTGCGAGGCTCGATTCTCTGGGGCATAGTCGTCGCCACAGCATTGGCGTGTCTGCTCAAGCTTACGTTGCCGCAGATGCCCGCAGGCATCTCCGCGGCAGATGACGTGAGCGAGTCCATGCTCAACAAGCGGTTCGAATTTGCGAAAGCGTTAATTGCTCTGCCGCCATCGCTTGGGCCGACATTTTTAAAAATGGACGTCGAGCATGCGCTGACGCTGAAAATGCTCCCATTTGTTTTTGTTTTTCGGTTCATGCTGACGTTCGACGCGATCGGCACATTAATTGCCGTGTGCGAGCAAGCCGGTTTTATGCGCGATAACAAATTGCCTCGCGCGAAGCAGGCGATGGTCTCCGACGCGATCGGGACGGTGGCAGGGGCAGCGCTGGGCACGAGCACGATCACCAGCTTTGTCGAGAGCGCTGCTGGCGTGGAAGCAGGAGGGCGCACGGGACTCGCCAGCTTGGTTGTCGCTGCGCTTTTTTACTGGCGCTGTTTTTCAGTCCAGTGATTGCGATGATTGGCGGCTATCCGCCCATCGCTGCGCCGGCGCTGACGATTGTCGGAGCAATAATGATGCAGAACGTGGCGAAGATTAAATGGACAGATTACACCGAATCGATCCCGGCTTTCCTGATTATCATTGGAATTCCACTGTCATATTCAATTGCCGACGGCCTCGCGCTTGGCTTGATCAGCTACGCCATCATCAAAGCCTTCAGCGGTCGCAGCCGCGAAATCAGTTGGATCACGTACGTTCTCGCGATCGTGCTGGTATTGTACTTCGTTTTTGTCCGAAGCCGAATGGGCTAGCCAACGAAGGACTTCCTCGCAATCGCCAACGCGTGCAGCTCAGGCTTCCTCCGGCTCCGGTGCAAGCGAGAGGGAAGGAGTCGCGCCCGATCTGATCTCTCGATGTCGGAAATGCGGAATGCGTGTCGAAATCGTGTCCCACAGGTAAAGAGCCACGCAGCCCAGGACCACGATTGAGCCGTACGGTCGAAGATGCTTGAGCACGTCGATGGCTGGAAGCGTCGCCTCGAGCTTCTTATCGATCAACATCACATGGAAAATCATGGCCGTGCTGGCGATCGATATGACAAAATGAATGATGCTCAATCTGACGCTCACTCCCAGCGCCACGGCACTTACCACTGCGCCCCACATGAGGTAACGCTCATGCATCTGACCGAGCAGTGCGAACATCAGTAACCACGGAGCGGCGATTGCAATTAGCACTCGCGGGTCCATTGCAGCGTGATGTGCAAATCCAGAGATCCAACATGAGCCGACAAAAAGGAATCCTTCAATGACCAGCCGACCTTGGCGAGCAGTGATGGAAGGTTGTAGCACGAACTGATAAAAAGGTACGGATAATGTTCGGACCCGTAAATAAAACCAACCTGCAACCAGGCGAAGCTGCCGCCGGCGAACGCGCCGATCACGAATGCGGCGCATCCCATAATTCCTGCGAGCCAGGCGGCTGCATGCGGCGGTCTGCATCGCACGACGAATAACGAGCTAATGCCAGCGACAGTAGCGATCCCGATCCAAGCCGCCGGAGTGCGAAAAAGCCACGGTGAAACTATCAATGCTGTCGTCGCCACAAGTCCCACGAGCACACTCAGCGCCGGAATCCATCTTTTTTGCCACAATGGCCAGAGAACAAAAAAAGGCGCTACAAATAACAGTTGCCCTTTGAGCATTGCGCCTGCGGCCAGCAAGCAGCCGCACCAAAACCATCGATTTTTCAACGCTGCGAGCGCGGCGAACAGATAAAAGGGCAGGATCCACACGTCCCATTGTGGCCAGCCGTGCGCGTCGAGAATCATCGATGGTTCGAGCCATGCGACACTCGCCGCGGCGAGACCGCAAACTGACGCGCGATGCTGCTGCGGAAACCTACGCAGCAACAATGACGGCGTGGCCTGTGACGACTGTCGCACGCACAATCGAACCAGAAGGAAGATCGCTATTGCGGACAGCAGTTCGCACACAAGGTTGATCTTCAGCAGGGGATTGACGAGCTTTGGGTGTCCGTCATCGACTTCGGGGAATGTGTTGCGCACCTGCTTCGCCCAAATTGCCATTCCAAGAAGTCGCAGCGGCGGATAATCGAGACCGTAATCATTCTTGTACGCTTTATGTTTGACCCGATCGTAAAGCGCGAGATAGCCCCGGAAAAATCCTGGCCATGAATTGGCAGAGGCTTCGTCGGGCGACAATCGTCGTGCCTGCGTTAGGACTTCGCTGCCCCAGTAAAACCCGTTCACGATGTCGTGCTGATAACGCACGTGCCTCGTCGCGTCGCCGATCCAGCGGCGTAACTGAACGCCTCCGAGGAAAATCGTTGCGATTAGAAGTCCAACGAGAATGGGGCGAATAAATTCGCTAGCGCGGGTCGAAAAGTTTAGGAAACGCAAAAAAGATCGAGTGGCCATTCGTCAAAGGAAAAAGACAGAGATTCGATTCGACAGGTTACAACGACTTATGTTCGAAACTGCGTTCTTTCTATTCGCTCGCAGCGTCGACAGCAGTCGTATGAAACGCCGAATTCATCGGCGCGGAGAACTGAGAGCCGAAAACCAAATAGTGGCCCTTATGAGTCGGTACGCGAAGCATCCGCGCGCTGTCGAGACGCATCTATTTTAAAAGAGCGCCGCAGCACACAGATCAGAAGCCCTAAAAGACTGCTTCGACCTATGGAGTGAACGTATTGACTACAGTGTGCACAGCTCGCCTTGTGCCTTTCACAGTGCTGTGCGCGACGTTCTTCGCTGTAATCGCCGTGCTCTTCGCCACGTTCCTCGCGGTGCGGAGAGGCCCCGCCTGAACACTGCTAGCGCAAACGGCGAACGCGAGAATGACTGAAAACAACGCTTTCATTGTACCTAAAGTATCGTAGCGGAGACCGTGCATGCGCTTATTCGCTTGCCGTAAATAGCCCTATGAAAACCGACAAAACGTTGCCGCACCTCAGAACTTGCCGCGATTGCGAGCGCACTCTGCTAGCGGATTGGCTCCAGCGGTAGGATTCGAACCTACGACCAATCGGTTAACAGCCGACCGCTCTACCACTGAGCTACGCTGGAACAATTTTTCGCCGAATTGCGGGGATACAGTTTGTCCACAGAATCAATAGCGGCAAGTCGTTTTCCGTTTGATTTCATCACCTATGGCGACATAATTAGCATGCGGGGTGGAGCAGCCTGGTAGCTCGTCAGGCTCATAACCTGAAGGTCGCTGGTTCAAATCCAGCCCCCGCAACCAATTTTTCGATTCGCGGCACGGTGGGATTGCGTTTTGTTTTTTGCCGTGACGCGCCTAAATGGCCTACGCAGGCATCTCTTGGCAGCGGAGACGATACAAAGCGACGCGAGGACGCGTGTGCACTCCCAAAGCTTCGCAAAACAGAAAAGCGATTGGTGTGGATTTTGCACGCAGTGCTTTGGAGTGCGATGCGTCCTCGCGTCGCTTTGTATTATTTCGAGTCGCGTTTGCTTTCGCCCGTCACGCCTAGTTCGTTGACGTGTGGGCGGAAAAATTTTTGTCGGCACTGCGAGCTGGTCGGACCCGGGTTTTGTCGAGCGGTGGTATCCGAAGAAGATGCCGGCGGGCGACCGGCTCGGTTGGTACGCACAGCACTTCGAATTGGTCGAGGTAAACTCGACGTTCTATTCCGTACCGGAACCGCGAATGGTCGAGCGCTGGTGCGCAGCGACGCCGAATGATTTCACGTTCGATGTAAAGTTGCACCAACTGTTTTCGTTTCACTCTACACCGGCAAAGTTGTTGCCGCCGGATTTGCAAAGGCGCGCAGAAACGGACGCGAAAGGCAAAGTGAAACCGACACCGGACTTGCAGGAAGCGTTGATCAAAAGTCTTCTGCGCTCAACATCGGTCCTTCGCGATGCTGGAAAACTTGGCGTTTTACTTCTGCAACTTTCGCCTGCGTTTTCTCCGCGGAAGCATCAATTAAGTGAACTCGATCCGTTAATTGGAATGCTAAGCGATTACGAGCTTGCAATTGAGTTTCGAAACCGCAACTGGGCAATCGGCGATCAACTGGAATCGACAATAAATTTTGTGCGCAGGCATCGTGTGATCTTTGTGAACGTAGACACTCCTGCATCGGATCATTTCACTGCGATGCCGTCGGATGTGGATGAGGTGACGAGCCCGAAGGCCGCATACCTGCGGTTGCATGGGCGTAACGCGAAAGCTTACATTACCGGCAAGACAGTAGCTGCGCGTTTCGATTACGATTATAACGACAACGAAATCGCGGAGGTCGCAAAGCGCAGCAAGAAGCTGGCAGAAGAGACGCGCGAGTTGCATGTAATTTTCAATAATAACAATCTCGATTATGCGCCGAGCGCGGCCCTTCGGTTGCGCAAAGCACTGGGCCAAATCGTCCGGACACCGGCACAGACGCTGGAGCTGTTTTAGATACTGCGTCGCAGGTAAGTACACTTGTGAAACGACCGAAAGCGGCGCGAGGATGCGCACGCACTCCAAAAGTCCCGCGTCTGCGGGACAAAACGGGACAACGTGTTCGTAAGTTTTGCACGCGCAGCTTAAGGGATACAGATTGAGATGTGGATTTCTTTTTCATAGATTGTGTTGAAGGGAGGAACCCCCTTTTACTCGAAGCGCGTCAAAGATGTCGAGGCATTTCTTTGCTCGTGCGTTTCGATCACATTCCCAGCCTGATTGTAAACGCGAATCACAGCATCATGTGAGTGGCTGCAGGATTTTGCGTATCCGATTGCATTCTAAAAAAATATCGGTTTTTGCATCCGTCGAGACACGCGTTGGCGAAGCAAAGATACCCTATGAAAAAATTGTTCTTTGGTCTTGCGGTGTTGTCTCTCGCACTGGTGATGGCTGATGCAGCCGAACAAGATACCGTAAATCGCTGCGCCACGATTATTGACCAATTTCAGCAAATGCCCGAGAAAGCAATTCCAAGGGATGTGCTCCGGCATGCAAGAGGGCTCGCCGTCATGAGCGTGGTCAAAGCAGCATTTATTTTCAGCGCTAAAGGCGGACAAGGTGTCGTGATTGCTCGCACGCCTCATGGCTGGTCTGGCCCATCATTTATCGCTACAGGTGGTGGGGGATGGGGCCTTCAGGCTGGTGCCGAAGTGACCGATTTCGTGATCGTTCTAAACAATAACGCTGCCGTGCAAGCGTTTTCCCGCGGAGGAAATGTGACGATCGGCGCGGATGTCAGCGCTGCGGCCGGGCCGGTCGGCCGCACCGCCGCAGGAGCTGTGATGCCAACAGCGGCCGTTTACACCTACAGCAGGAGCAAAGGCCTTTTTGCTGGCGTGTCATTAGAAGGCGCGGTGATCGGAACTCAAAGGGAATCGAATTTCCATTACTACGGCC
>WNFO01005228.1_pt1 | contig 11309 bp, 11 predicted proteins | sample 5400251 | NCBI WGS metagenome assembly WNFO01 (sample SAMN13153354, study PRJNA577476) | soil metagenome | isolation source: 100 cm saprolite under Madrone tree | place: USA:California | collected 2016-06-14 | reverse complement strand
AAGAATAGAGCGACAAACGCCTCGCGCAGTGCCTTAACAGACGAGTCCGGAACCTACCGGATCACCAACGTGGTTCCCGGAATCTACGATGTTTTCATCGAAAAACAAGGCTTCAAGACCGTGGAATATTCGAAGGTAGAACTCACCGTCGACCAAGTTCAAAACCTCGATTCAAAACTCGCACCGAGCGGCATCACAGAAAAAGTAACAGTGACAAGAGGGGCTGTTGCTCCCGTCGATTTGAACGACGCCCAAATCGGAAACGTCGTCACAACCCAACAGATAACGAGTCTGCCTTTGGCCTTGCGAGACCCTTATCAGCTAGCCCTGCTTTCGCCGGGCACAATCCAGAGCAATTCTCTGCTGCAGGGTCTGTCAGTGAATGGTTCCCGCGAGCGAAACAACAATTTCCTGCTGGACGGCACTGACAACAATGACGCGGATATTCCGGGACTGTCGCAGCCCCAGGCTGGACTGACCTCACTGAATCCAGATGCGGTCCAGGAATTTCGAGTCATCACGAGCAATTTGCTGCCCGAGTTTGGCCGCAACACCGGCGCTGTAGTTGACATCGTCACCAAAAGAGGGGGCAATGACTTTCACTCCGACCTGTATTGGTTTGGGCGTTATGACGCACTGGGCGCCCGCGACTTTTTCAATCATCAGTTGGCTTCGTCAGGGCAAGTGGCTGCCAAGGACTCCTACACGCGGAACACTTTCGGAGGCTCCGCCGCGGGACCCATCAAGCGAGACAAAACGTTCTGGTTTGCGAACTACGAAGGACAACGATTCCTTACCACCCTCACTAACACCAGCACCGTACCGACTCCCGCTTTCAAGACTGGTACGTTCAACTTCAGCGGCCGGCCCGTAGACGTGAGCGCGCCTTCTTCGCCCAACAACACTTTCGGTTTGCCTTTGGATCCACTCATTCAGAAGATCTTGGCGCTGTACCCGGCTCCGAATGGGCCCAAAGTGGACGACGTCCGCAGTCTGCTCTATTTTCCCAGCAAGACAGACACTACGGGGGACAACGTGACCGCTCGTTTGGATCACAACTTCACGCCCAACGAGACCTTCATGGCCCGCTATACGTTCAACCGGTTTGAGGATCCCAACTTTGCCCACACAGATTTCCTTCCTGGCTTGGGGGGCACCGGCACTCTGCAGCGCAGACAGGATGCGTCTCTCCACCTGACATCTGTGCTAGGTCAGCGAGTTGTAAATGACTTTCGGTTCGGCGCGAACCGCATCAATTTCCCCCTGACTTGCCAGGGCCTGGATGTCTTCAACAGCTTCGGCCCCACTGATTTTTTTGGCCGAGGACAAGATTTCCCTTTGCCAGGTCTCTCAGGCTTTGGCTGCCTGCTTCAAGTAGACCGAGATGGATCCAGGCGATTCAGCGGTACCTACACAGTCGGTGACGACCTCACTTGGGTGAGGGGACACCATACATGGAAGGTTGGCTTCGAATTCCGTAAGGTCTATTCAAACAGCACCAACGAATTCCTTTCACGGACGACCGTTGACTTCAACAACTTCTCCAATTTCGGCGCACCCGCTTTTCAAACCGGCAATTCAGCGATTGATTCGAATACGTCGCTCGAAAACATGGTCTGGTCTCTTTTCGGCGCCGTCGGTTCTCAAACTCAGGCACAGTTCTTTGACAAGAGTGGAACTCGCGTGCCCGATGATCCCCGCGGCTTCCGCCAACCGGAGGTCGGCGCGTTCTTCCAGGACTCCTACAAGATTCTTCCGAATCTGACACTCAGCTACGGCTTGCGCTATCAGTTCAACGGTGTTCCCTATGAGGTGAACAATCTCCTTTCCACGCTCTTCACGAATCCCAGTGGTTCAGCTCCCTTCACGTTCACAATCGCAGGGGACCGGGAGCACGGGTTGCCCCCGCTCTATAACAATGACTGGCACGACTTCGAGCCACGCATCGGGTTGGCGTGGGACCCGTTTAAGCAGGGCAAAATTTCCATCCGCGCGGGCTACGGTATCTTTCACGACCGGGTGTTCGGCCAGTTGCTTGGACTTACGCGCGGCAATCCGCCTTTCCAGCAGATCTTTTTTGCTCCCACGTTCAATCCGACGTCTGGTGGACCTACGGTCTCCACGCTCCCGCTTCCGCCAACCCTCACCGCGACTGCTGTTGTAAACAACGGAGCGGGCAATTTCCCATTCCTAGTGGACCCGCACCTCCGCATGCCCTACAGCCAGAACTGGAACTTCGGAGTCCAAGAGTCGCCATTCCCCAGCTTGCTTATCGAAGTGGATTACGTAGGGTCGAAAGGTATCCGCTTGCTCCGGGTTATCGACGGCAATCCGCCCCAGCCGAATCTCGTCACGCAATTGGAGGCTTTCTGCGTGCCCACAAATCCGGCAAACTCGTTTCCTTCAGGCCAGTGCGATCAAAGAACTCTTCAATTCAACAATCTTTATTTCGGTGCCGAATCGGGAGTACTGCCGTTCGATGCTGTCAACAACAACGCCTTCCTCCATGCGGCATTCTTTACGGGGGCGGCCTCCTCGATCTATCACGCACTGCAGGTGAACATAACGAAGCGGCTTTCGCGTGGCCTTGCCATCCAGGGCGCGTATACATGGTCCCATGCCATCGATAACTCTTCCGACCCGCTGGTGCCGACTGCCGGCAATCAAGAATTCCCACGAAACTCTCTTGACCTGGCCGCCGAGCGAGGGAATTCCGACTTCGATGTGAGGCAGCGGCTGGTCCTCAACTACACGTGGGAGATTCCGGTCGGCCAAGGACATAGTCATCTGGCCGACGGGGCTATCGGCAAGATTCTGGAAGGCTGGCAGCTGGCAGGCATCACGACTTTTTCTAGTGGCCTTCCATTTGAAATTTTCACCGATCTAGACACCGCCCACACAGGAGAAATCCAACGTGCTGATTTCCTTCCCGCCGCTGTGCCGCTCCCGGTCGCCAACCCACGCACCCAAACCGGACCAAACCGGGCTTTCTTTCCCGATCCGCCATTCGGTCACGGGGGAAACCTTGGCCGCAACCGCTTCAGCGGCCCCGGGATCAACAATTGGGACATGGTTTTGCAGAAGACCATCCACTTCTCCGAACGTCTGGGCCTAGAATTGCGCACGGAAGCCTACAATCTCTTCAACCGCACGCAATTCAATCAACCGGGCAATCGGACGTCCGATCCCGGCACCTTTGGGCAATCGATTTCGGAAGTGAGGCGTGCCGATGGAACCTCGGGCGCGCGGCAAATCCAATTCGGCTTGAAACTCACATTCTGAAAGCCTTTGACACCGAGGGCAGCCAAGCAGGAGGATTATCTAGCTTCGCGCAAGATTTTTTGCAGGCCGCGGTGTTTCTGCAATCGAGAGGATTCAGTCACTAAACCGGCCTGGCATGGGGAGTCGCCGGGTGGCGGGTCAGCTTCGACGATCCAACGAAGTAAAAGGAGGGGATAAAGCTCCCCATGTCTTCCAGGAATGTTACCCGTCGAGAATTATTGAAAATTGGCGCCGCCACGGCCGCAGCGGAGTTCGCGGCCGTGCTTCTGTCTGGATGCGGCGGGGGAGGTACTTCCCCCGGTCCCGGCCCATCCGTTTGCTCCAAATTGACTGACATTGAGCACGTGGTCATCTTCATCCAGGAAAACCGTTCCTTCGACCATTATTTCGGAAGCTACCGCGGCGTGCGTGGATTCTCCGACCAGAGTCTGGCATTCCAGCAACCCGACCCGGGAAATATCACGAACCCGCCGATGGGCATATTGCTTCCATTTCATCTCGACACTTCCAAAACGAACGCAGCGTGCACCCACGACATCACCCATGACTGGGTGCCGCAGCATCAGAGCTGGGACAGCGGCGCAATGGATGGCTTTGTGACCTCTCGCCTCGCGACCAATTCCAATGATGCCGTACTCACCATGGGCTACCTCACTCGCGCCGACCTTCCTTTTTACTATGCCGTGGCTGACGCCTTCACCATATGCGACAACTATTTCTGCTCGGTGATCGGCCCTACGGATCCCAACCGCCTCTACACCATGGCGGCTTCCATTGACCCGGCAGGACAGAACGGCGGACCCTTACTTCAAACGCTTGTCGCAAATCGGTCGTCGTTCTTCGGCAAACTCACCTATACGACGATGCCCGAACAGCTTCAGGCTCGCGGAATTTCGTGGAAGGTTTACTCGTCACCTGACCAGAATATCTTGAACAGCATTTTCTCGGACAACGTCCTCTCGTACTTCAAGAATTTCCAGGACCCCATGTCGCCCCTCTACCAGAATGCATTTGGACCACAGTTTCCGATTGATTTTCTGGCGGATGCGTTGTCGGGAAACCTGCCGCAAGTCTCTTGGGTGCTCGCCTCGATCGTTGACTCCGATCATCCCCCAGCGCCCTCACTCTTTGGGGAGAACACCCTCTCCGCGATTATCAGCGCTTTGACTGCGAATTCGGCGCTATGGGCGAACACGGTCCTATTCGCCACTTACGACGAGAATGGTGGCTTCTTTGACCATGTCGCTCCGGTAACAGCGCCCCCAGGCACCCCCGGCGAGTACGTCACTGCGCCAGCAGTCCCGGACCCCACGGTGGTCGGCAATCCTCCCATTCTCGGCCCCATCGGCTTGGGTTTTCGTGTGCCGACGCTTGTGATCTCTCCGTTCAGCCGGGGTGGGTTTGTATCGTCGGCTCTCTTCGATCACACCTCAGTCCTGCGATTCCTCGAGACACGTTTTGGCGCGGAAGTGCCCAACCTGAGCGCATGGCGGCGTGCCACGGTTGGCGATCTCACGGGTGCCTTTAACTTCAGAAAACCTGATCAGTCGATTCCCGCTCTGCCGTCCACGCTTCCAGCAATTCCGCAGATACTTGCAGAGTGTGCAGCCAGCTTGGCCGGAACAACGCCATATCAAGTGCCGAACCCGCAGAGCTCTCCAACGCAGGAAGCTGGAACGGCGGCTCGACCAAGTGGTCCGTGCTAGGCATCCACGAATTCTTGGTTCAATCCCCAACCGCTGGCACCACGCGGTGATACAATTCCTACGATGCGCTCAAGACTCCTGCACGTGGGAACTGTGTTCATTCTAGTCGTTTGCCTCATATGTCCCCTGGTCGAGCTTTTTGATCACTGGGATCACGCGGTACAAACCGGGAATGATACCGAGTACACGTTGGTCATTCTTGCGTTGTGCGTGGGAGTGGCGTATTCATTTGCACGCTTCATCTTCAAATCCCCGCCGCTTGGTATTGTTGCGAAGAGCGTATTCGCTTCCAGCGTCAAGAAATCTCTCTTTTCCGCGCCATGCAATTCCACTTTACTGCTTTTTGATGCGACGAGTCCCCCTTCCCTCCCACGGCGTATCTAGAAATCTGCGATAGCTGATTCAAAAGGACGATCAGAGGTAGGTCCGTCTGTGGACTGCGCCGCGATGGACCGTCCTTGCATCTCAATCAAGACATATTGCTTTTGTTCTTCCACCACTTATTGGACTGGGTGACTCAAGATGATTCTGGCTTGCCGTTCGTTTTCCGTGCGTCATATTGTTATCGGGATTGCTGTTTCGTTTGCCTTGTTGTTTTGCGCGGCTGGCGTTGCCGCTCAAGCGTCGCGAGTTGGAGCAACTCTTGAGGGCATTGTGCGCGACACCAGCGGCGCTGTCATTCCCAACTCGAAAGTTACGCTCCACAACTCTTTGACCAATCAATCTCGTACTGTAACAACGGATGAGCAGGGTTTCTTTCGAGCAGAGCAGCTTGCTGTCGGCACCTATGAAGTGCGAGTGGTTTTTTGCTCGTACGCCTGGATATCTTGGAAATGGCTATTCCATCCGGCCACGCATGCGGATCGGTTCAAAACCAGTTTCCGGCAACGCGACCTCCATGCTAAGTGTTTGTCAAGAGGGCACACGTTCTCCTGATGCGCTTCGGAGGAGCGCGGGTACAATTTTTGTGGTTCCTTCACCGCGGCTGTTGGCCTCCTAGCCCTGGTTTTTACTCGAGTAGAACCAGACTTCCATTTGCCGTTTCAGACCTCCACGGCTGCGTAGAAGATTGAGCTTGTGTTCTCCTGCTGGTGTGGAAAGTAGTCAAGGGAAGCATCCAGAGCTTGTGCTCCTTCACCCAGTCGCATTAACGGCAAGACCTGGCAGGCCGCGCGCCGAAGGGAGAAGCACGTCTCGATTGGCCAAGGCGCAAATTTAACGCGGTTGGGATCAGACAGTTCCACAATTTTCGGAATTTTTCTGAGTTCGCCAATGTTCTGCCGGTGGATCACTAAATTAGGGGTCAATGCGATTGGGAGTTTCTTGAGCCTTTCCAGGACAAGCAATTTTTCTGGGTGCGATGCGGGCACCGATTGCACTTAGATGAATGCGTACCTGACCAGAGAAAAATTCGCGGCCGGAAAACAAAAAGCTCCACGCCTCAGAACATCGAGGCGTGGAGCTTTTAGTCGAGCCTGCTTTGTTTGTACTGCCAGCACCTCACCGTCAGCGGCCGCCACTGTGATTCTTTCCGTTGTTGTCGCGGGCAGGGCTTGAATCAGTGTGCGGCTGACTTTGCGGAGCGAATCGCTGCGGAACACTTTGCTGTCGAGGCCCACTTGCAAACTGTGGCCGAGTGTACGACGGAGCCGCATGTTGTTGCGGGGCTGCGTACCGGCGGCTCGGAGCCTGCGGTGCAACGTACGAGGTGCTCTGGCGGTACGCGGGACTGGGTTGCGAGTTCTGATGGTACGCCGGACTCGGTTGCGGACGCGTCACGTAAGTGTGTTGTGCCGGGCTTGAATACGAAGGCCGGTTGGCGAATTGCCGAGAATTGTTTTGCATGGTGTTCGGCATGCTACGTTGCGGCGCGGGCATATATGGTGGCCGGTTGGCGAACTGCCGGGAGTTGCCTTGTGTGTTGTTGAGTACGCTGCGTTGTGCCGGAGCTGACGAATACGGAGGCCGGTTGGCGAACTGGCGAGAATCGCTTTGCGTGTGGTTCGGCATGCTGCGTTGCGCCGGAGTCGACGAGAGTGGTGGCCGGTCGGTGAACTGCCGCGAGTTGCTTTGCGTGTTGTTCGGTATGCTGCGTTGCGTGTTGAACTGCCATTGACGCGGCAAAGTGCTGGGCGGACGGTTCGCGGACGAATGGTCGGCAAGGGAGCTGCCTTGCGTATGGGTCGGGTTAATTTGCGAATGCACGAAGGAATTGTCGCGTTGCGCATTGCGGTTCTGGATCGCACCATTATTGTTGGACAAGGTGCTGCTTGAGGGGCGTGCAAGGTTGTTCGTCGCTCTGGCCGTGTTGACAGTGGAAGTTGGCCGGGCGGAGTTCGCCGGGCGATTGGTGTTTACCGCGAGGTGGGTTGGGCGCACACCCGCTGCGCTGGCCGCGACAACGCCGCGCCCGGAGAATAGCGCGGGACGTGCGGTGGCCGCGATGGAGGGCCGGCCGTTATTCACCGAAGCGAATTGTGCGCGACTGGCGCCGGCGAGGTGCTCATGCTGCACCTGCATCGAAGTCGCGGCTAGGTGCTGCTCACGATTGACGGCCAGTTCGGCGGGCGTGGGATTGGCGTTGATGCCGCCCGTTCCACCGTTGTAGCTGACGTTGTTTATGTTGATGGTGTTGTTGATCACGGTTGAGTTGTAGGTGTTGTGAACCTCGTTGATGTTTACGTTGTTCACGCTGGTGTTGTAGTAGAAGCGATCATGATCCCAGCGTCCGCCTTCGTAGCCGAAGCCGCCGTAACCGAAGCCGTAATCAATGCCGCCATAAAAGCCGACGTTTTCACCCCAGTATCCGCCGTGCCAAAAGTATCCCTCGTCTCCCCAACCCCAATAACCGGGAGTCCACAGGAATCCAATCCGCGGCGCGATGACCCAGGTTCCCGGAACCCAGTAGTAATCCTCATCCTCGTAGTCGTAGGCCCAGTAGCCGGGAGTCCAGATGTAGCCATCTCCGGGACAAATGGGCTGCTCGTACACGGGAAGAGGTGGAGGAGCAAAACCGATCGAAATACCGAAGGCCACCTGGGCGGAGGCGATGGAAGCGGTGGCGGGAATCGCCGGCAGAACGAGCATGAACAGCAGCAACTGGATGAAGTATTTGTTTTTCATTATTCCCCCAGCGTACTTTTGGAGCGAAGCCCATGTAGCGCGAGAACCGCTTTGGCCGTGAATAACGTTCAGAGCTGGGTGGCCTGAATTGGTTGCGATTCCTTTGCATCTATGCGGTTAAACACGTAAGCATGGCGAAAGTTGCGTTGGCCGGGGTGGTGACTAAATGCAGCTTCTGCGCCATTTTATCAAATGAAGGTCGCGGTCGCGGTCGCGGATTCGGAATCGCGAAGGCGAAGCAGGGGTGCGTCTCGATGGCGCGCTACGGCGTCTCAAAGAATTCCCAGATGATTGCCGTCGCTATTCACAAGGCTAGCGACCATCCGCTCCTGACCAGCCGATTTGAAGTTGTTGAATCTCAGCCATGCTCGATGCTCATTTCCATCCGGAAGTTACATCGAGCCTGGCCTAAGAGCGGCAACATAACTTCCGCATAGCCCGCTAACGTGATCCAGGCGCAATCCTTAAGAGGCGCCGCTAATCGTCTACCAAGGAGATCGCTTCTGCATGCGATCAGCTATGCGTGCAATTGAATAGTGGTTTTAGTCTAGAGCCTGAATGTTGTTAGGATAGCGTCATGCTCGGTGTCGTGGTGGTCTATCTTGGTCTGATTACCGCTTTTCTGGGTGGCACATCCCTTCTCCGACCTCTGACTTTTCTTGCGATTCGCTCCCGCCGACAAGCAGCGCTGATCCTGGCGTTGAGTCTCATCCCAGTCGTGATAGGTGAATCTCTACCGGCCAGGGAGACACGCATCGCGGCGCCGCGCACACAGCTGGACCAGTTTGCGCCCGTGTACCAGTTCAGTGAGTTCCACTCCATCCGGATTTCAGCCCCGAAAGAGCAGGTGTATCACGCCCTCAAGTTAGTGACGGCTGAAGAGATTGTCTTTTTCCGTACGCTGACGTGGCTCCGGCGCTTGGGCCACCCTGGACCGGAAAGCATCCTTAACCCGCCCCCGCACGTGCCGCTCCTCGATGTCGCCACCAGAACATCATTTCTTGTTCTGGCCGAGGAACTGGACCGCGAAATTGTTCTGGGAACGCTGGTGGCTGCGCCGCCCGGATGGCGCCCCAGCGGCAAACCAACTCCCGACGGCTTCAGGGCATTCTTTGTCACTACAAGTCACACCGGCTTCGCTCCTGCTGCGATGAATTTCCGTATTGAGGACGCGAGTTCCGCTGCGTGTACGCTCACGACCGAGACTCGCGTCTATGCCACCGACGCATCAACCCGCCGCCGCTTTGCTCTCTATTGGCGGATGATCTATCCGGGAAGCGCGTTGATCCGCCGCATGTGGCTACGGGCCATCGCCCGCAGGGCTGAATTGCGGTAGGGATGAAAACTCTTAGCTATCTAGCGCATACTCCAACAGTGGCGTGAGATCTCAAATTCTTGCCGCGTGGGCTGCCCAAAACGACACAACACCGCAAAAGTAGCCCGTGCTTTTGCTTCGAGCCTCCACGCGATGGTTTCTGTATTGTCGGCACCCCGGAAGTAAAGGAGGAAAGCGCGGGTCAGCCACCATTTGATCGAGCTATTGTCGCGGTAGCACTTCTCGAAGTATCTTGATGTTCTGCTCGACGCTCCGGCTCGCGGTGTCGATCACAACATGCTCGCGATCCCATGGATGGTAATCCCTGGAGACTACCTCTTGCCAAGTTGGGAGTCTCAATCCGGGAATGTCGGCCATTCGATTTTCTACCCGGTGTCGATGTTCGCTGGCGTTAGAACACTTGACCTCGATTTCAATGGCACTTACCTGCGCGCGGTTTGCGACTTCGACCCAAGCATCGCGGGTGAGCGGAAGCGGATTCACCGAGTCCGCAATCACCGTTCTGCCGGCCCGGAGGTTATCCTCGGCGATCGGGTAGCCGATGCGATACCCGGTATCGTCGAGAGGCCGGCTGAGCACTCCGGAATCCCGGATTGCTTGTTCAATCGAGTCGATTCGTAAATGCACCGCGCCGAGGTGATGGGCCAGCTCACGGCAATCGCTGTCTTTCCGCTACCTGGCAGGCCACTAAAGATAATGAGCATGCAGCGACTAGTTTATCCTTTGGTCCACCATCAATCAGGTCTTCGCTCTGTTTTTGCGGGTGCTCGCCGGCGGCTGGGGGTCGCTGCGATCCGCCCTGTGAAACCAATAACAACTTCTTGTAAGGATATTCCAGCTCTGACACTGGCCCTCGTCGCTTCTGGGCAATAACGTTAAAGTCCTTGGCGACCAAGATTGCCGTCAATTCCTTCATCGAATAGAGGCAACAAGCAAGCTCTTGCCGGGACAAAGTGGCTCAGGGAATCGGACCTCACCTTTTCCTTCTTGCATGACTAGGCCGAAAATGCCATCAGGCACCAAGGCCTTTCGAATTTTCGTGAGGACGGATTGGAAATCCTTCCGCACCATGTGAAAAAGTGAGTATCCGGCCCAGATCGCGTCGAGATGACTAGCCTGATAGCTAGAATCCCGAATGTCCTTACGGGTGAAACGTATCTGCGGATAGCTTCGCTTTGCCACCTCAATCATCCGGCCGGAAAGATCTATACCTTCTACACGCATCCCGTGGTCAAAGAAATACTTCGTGCTACTCCCTGTTCCGCAGCCCACATCCAGGAGTCGCGCACCCCTTCGGAGATGCGAAAGAAACTCATTCAAGAATGGCCGATCCGGATTTCCCGATTCGTAGTGATCCGCGTAAACCTCTGCCAGAGCGTCATAAACCTCGATCACCTGCTCGGCCACCGATCTGCTGGAAGCAGACTGGGCGACTCGGCTGCGAGACTGGCGTCCTCCGATTTTCATACGAGCGCACTTCGTGGCCGTTAAGCGTTGGCTCCAGTGCTATTGGCCGTCACAGTCCTGCAGACATAGCGCACGGTTCCTAATCGTCGCTATTCTGGCAGGCTTCCGCAGGTCTTCAAAGTCGCTTTCGGATCGAGACTGAAGACGTACACGTAGTCGGGTCGATTTACGGTTTCGTAGCCGAATTCTTGGACAAAGCTACCCTGCATAGACCGTTCCCTCCTCGACAAAGCATAGTGGGTTCTTCCAAGGGTCTTCCGCGTAGAAGGACCGCTCGCCCCAGGGGACGTACCACGATGCGCCGCCCGGTGCGTCATGGACATCTTCGCGCGAGAGACATTGTAGAGTCCTGGCTCGCTCGAACGCCGCCGCCAAGTCGTTTACCGTGAAGTACA
>WNFO01009995.1_pt1 | contig 11312 bp, 8 predicted proteins | sample 5400251 | NCBI WGS metagenome assembly WNFO01 (sample SAMN13153354, study PRJNA577476) | soil metagenome | isolation source: 100 cm saprolite under Madrone tree | place: USA:California | collected 2016-06-14 | reverse complement strand
CGACTTCGACTCCTCGCTCGGCCTGCAGAGCGAGGAGTCGAAGTCGTACGATTTCAACATCAAGCGTACGCCTGGCGACTATCAGCCGAGCGTGCTGGAGCGGCGCGGATAACGTCCGTTCGAGAGGTCTAAGACCAGCTCCAGGTCCGTCCAGAGCGAGGGCAGGTTGTAGTAATTCATGGCGTGGCCTTCCTGCACCCGGTACAGCTGCCCGCGCGTGTCGTAGCAGTCCACGGCGAGGATCTGCCAGGAGTCTTCGTCGACGTACAGCGTGCGGCGGCTGTAGATGTGGCTCAGGCCGGGCTTGAGGGTGGAGTCCACCACCCACACCCGATGCAGCTCATAGCGTGCCAGGTCCTGGTTGATGTGGTTCTTGTGCAGCAGCTCGCCGTACTTGAGCTTGCCGTCCTGCAGGCGGTACCCGTTGTAGGGAACGTAGATCTCTTTCTTGCCGAGCAGCTTCCAGTCGTAGCGCTGCGGGCTGCCGTTGTACATGTCGAACTGGTCGGCGGTGCGCAGGTTGTCGGAGTTCGTCCCCGGGTTATCGAAGGCGACGTTCGGCGCACGGCGCACACGGCGCTGGCCGGGGTTGTAGACCCACGCGCGCCGCGCTTCCTTCGCCTGGTCGATGGTTTCCTGTACCAGCAGCACCTCGCCCGCGAGCCGCGCCGGGGCGGTTGTCTCCTGCGTGAAGAACAGCAGGATGTTGTTGAGCCCGGCCTCCGTCATGCCCGGCTCGTAGTACTGGAAGTAGAACTCCTCCTTGAAGTTCACCAGCGTGTAGCCGCCCCCGGCGGTCATCGGTGCCTGCCCGACCTGCAGCCCCGCCGCCACGCCGCGATAGCGTGTGACGTGATTCCAGAACACCTCCAGTCCGTTCTGTGGAATCGGGAACGGCGTGCCGTTGATCGCACCGGTGAATCCGTTACCGTCCGGAACGAGCTTCGCCGTGGTCGCATTGCGCTTGGTGCCCTCGTAGATGCGCTCCGGGGAGGCGCCGCTGCGATGCGTCGGGTAGACGATCATCTTGTAGTCGGGGTAGGCCTTGAAAAGTGCCTTGTGACCCTCGGTGAGCTTCGCGGCGTACTGCGCCATGTTGGCCGCGGTGATCGTGAACAGCGGCTTGTCGTTCGCGTATGGATCGGGGTAGTGATCCGGGGAGTGATAGTTCGGAAAGCCGGCGTCGGCCGCGGACTTGAGTCCCCCGGTCCAGGCCGGGATGCTGCCATCGGCGTTGCCGGCCTTCTCACCGCCCAGCGGCGTCAGGTCGGCCCCCAGGCGCGCTGCCTCCTGCGGACTCACGGCTCCCCACGCTATGGATGCGAACAGCACTCCTGCTGCGGACAACCGGATCAGAGTTCTCATTGCAGCCCCTCCATAAGTTCGCGCCTCCCGCAGGCCGCGCGCGCCGCGTCAGAACGAGTATTTGATGCTGGCGGCAACGAAATCGCGATCGTTGAGTAGGTTGTACTGGCCGGCACCGCCGTACTGCGTGTAGGACACGTCGAAGTCCCACTTGGAGCGCAGGCTCGCACCAAGACCCACGGTGATCGCATGACGTCCGGCGATGAAGTTGCCGCCGGGACCGGGCGATACGCCGGTCACATCATGCACCCAGGTGGCATGCGGCAGCAGGTTCAGCGCACCGATGACGTTGTTGTACTCGAGGCGGCCGGCAATCACGTAACCCCACGAGAACTTCGTCGGAAACTCCGAAAGTGGCGTGGTAAGACCGGGAAACTCCGGATACCCGCCGAGCGCCGGCTGCCCGCTGAGGGCCGCCCCGGGCGCGTCGTACTCCAGGCCACGGCCCACCGGTCCGCCGCTGCTCAGACTCTCGAGCCCCGGAATGTAGTCGGCCCCGGCCTCGAGTACTACCACCGCCTGGGAGGCCTTCAGCACGTTGGCGAACACCTGTGTGGCGGTGATGTCGGCGTGCCAGGTGTTCTTGAGCTCAAAGCCGAGGATGCTCTGCCCGAGCCCATAGAGGCCGAACTGGTTGCACCCTGTGATCGGGGTCGGCGAGGTCGGCACGCAGGTTCCGGGCGGCGTCACTGGCCCGCCCAGGAGTCTCGTGATCCCTGCCTCGAACGGCGCGAGTGTCGCGTACAGCAGCTCCACCGAGCCGAGCTGCAGCGGCACGTCGTGCCGGAACGCGACCTCGCCCTGCAACGCGGTGCCGGTCTTCTGTATCTGCGTGTTGAAGGACACGCCGAGCATTTTGATGTCCTGCGGGAACGACTCGTAAAGACCGGCCGTCTTGCCGTACTCGTAAGTCGCGATGTTGCTCGCCTGGTTGTTGACATTGCCGCCCGCGAGCAGGGTGTTGGCGCCGATGGTGGCGTACTGCTGCGCAGTCGCGGCGCTCAGGTTGCCGCCGTTCGCGGCGGCGCGCTGCTGGCCGACGGCGGCCCCGGTGGCGACGGCGGCCTGGAACGGCAGGCCGGCGGCGAGCGCCTGGGCGGCGGCGCCGACGGCGTTCACCGCGCCAAACGCGTTGCCGAGGCCCGCCTGCGTGCCGGTTTGGGCGGATACCACCGGCAGGCGGCTGGTGTAGTTCAGGAAGTACACCCCGAGCTGCGTGCCCTGGCTGAAGTTCGGCAGATAGAGCTTGAAGTTGATGCCGAACTGGCCGGACTGCAGCGGCTTGTGATCGGCCAGGCGGTTCACCGCCTGGAAGTCGCTGATCAGGGGACCCCCCAGCGGACCGAAATCCGCGCCCTGGTCGGAAATCGCGCCAAAGCCCAGGAGCCGTGACGTCGAAGTGATTGACCTCGTTGAGGCCGTTGGGAATGAAGGTGCTCTCGCCCCAGTCGACGACCTGCCGGCCGAGGCGCATCTCCGAGGGCATGGTGCCCAGATCGAAGCGCAAGAACCCAAACGCATCCAGCAGTCGCGTGTAGCTGCCGATCACGCCCTTGGCGTCATGGGTGAACTGGACGTGACTGGTGGTGTCGTCCATGACCTTCCAGTCGTAGAGGCCGGAGCCACGCACGAAGATGCCGCCCTTGTCCCGGTAGTTAAGGGCGAGCTCGCTGGTACCGGTGAGCGCCTCGCTGAAGGCGGCGTTCTTGCGGTAGTTGAGGTCGCCGTCATCGATGTTGGGGGAGTACCCGCAGCCGCCGTTGGCGATCGCGACGAGCCGACAGTCGAGGCCCGAGACGCGCCACGCCTGGCCATAGCCGATGGTGGTGTCCCAGCTGCCGGTCCAGTTGCCCGATTCGCTCTGGAAGCTGACGGCCTGCGCGCTCGGCCAGCTGCCCGCGGCCAGCACGGCGGCGAGCGCCATGACGGCGAGGGGCGGACGGCGCCCGGTGTGAACTTTCCTCATGTGTCCCCCCTGCTTCCCTTAAGGCCTTAAGGACGCGCACGTCGGTCAAGCCTGCGGGCTCAACGCCCTGAAGTACGCCTGAAATGTCTGATTGCCTCGGTCTGCACCGTGCCTGCGAAGCTACGTCACATTCTTGTTTGTTGCGGCAACACAAAGCCCGCGTGCGGTGAGTCTATTACTCGGCCACTCGGTGCGGCAAGCCGTTTCCACGTGCATTATCAGCACCAAAGGTGGCGCAGCTGCGCTGCCCGGACAAACTGTATGTCGAGCGCCACACGCGCACCGCGGCGTCGCGCTCGACGACGTCAGCATCATCGCCCCGGATTTCGTGGTGAGTGAGACTCACCGCCGCGCCGTGGGCGCGGATGGCCGGCCGCTCGGCCAAAGCCCGATGCAGGAGGCGCATATCATGACGGCGCAGGACTGTGCGCAGCTGATCGTGGCGGCCATGCGGCGGCGGCGGCGGATGCTGATCACCTCCGCGCGTGGCCGGCTCGGGCGCTGGGCGCGCCTCACCGCCCCGGGACTGGTGGACGCGCTCGCGGCACGTGCGATCCGCGAGCGGCGCTGAGCGCTACTCGAAGGCGATCGCGGGCAGATCGAGTGCGATGAGGAAGTATTCGAACAGGTACTGGATGACTCGGATCTGATTGTGCAAGCGGTGATCGCTTTCCAGCAGATGCAGTGCCGCCCGATACGCCTGCGCGAAGCGCACGCTGTGCTCGAAGGGCACCACGTCGTCGCGCCAGCCGTGCACCACGGCTGCCGGGCAATCGAGCATGCTGGCGCGCAGCTCGGGCAGGCCCTGCATGTAGAGCGCCGGCGCTATGAGGAACACGCCCCGGGCGTGCAGGAGCGAGGCCGAGGTGACCGCGACGTAGCCACCGAGACTCGAGCCGACCAGCACCAGGTCCCCGCTCAACTCCTTGCAGAAATCGACCAGCCTGGCGACGCGCGCCCGCGGCTCATCGATCCCACGGTAGTCGACCGAGTGCGCCAGGTAGCCTTCGCTGCGTGCGACCTCCGCGAGCGCGGAGATCTTGCGCCCCCAGGGCCCGCTCTCCTGGCCGTGAGAGAACACCACGTGGCGGGCGGGCGCTTGCACGGCCGGCTCAGCGCTGGGGGCGGCTGTCATAGGCGCGAATAATGCAGGCAAAGGAAACGTTAAGCCAATCATCCCACCGCCCGCCGGCGCAGGCGGCGGGCTGGCAGTTCTGGGTCGATCGCGGCGGTACCTTCACCGACGTCATCGGCCTCTCGCCCGCCGGCGAGCTGCACGTCCGCAAGGTGCTCTCGGCGAGCGCCGGCGCCGCGGCGGGCGACCCGGGCCTGCGCGCCGCGCGCGCGATTCTCGCCGCCGCCGGCGCCGCCCCGCGTGCCGTGGCGGCGGTCAAGGTCGGGACCACCGTCGCGACCAACGCGCTGCTCACGCGCAGCGGCGAGCCGGTGGTGCTGGTGACCAGCGCCGGCTTCGCCGATGCGTTGCGCATCGCTTACCAGAATCGACCCGACATCTTCGCGCGCCACATCGTGCTGCCCGAGCCCCTGTACACGACCGTGATCGAGGCGCACGAGCGCATCGATGCGCACGGCGCCGTGCTGACGCCGCTTGATGGGGCGCGCCTGCGTGCGGACCTCGCACGCGCGCGCCGTGCCGGTGCGCGCGCGGTGGCCATCGTGTTGCTGCATGGCTGGCGCCACCCGCAACACGAGCAGGAGGCAGCAAGCTGCGCACGGGCGCTCGGCTTCGAGGAAGTGTCGGTGTCGCACGAGCTGTCGCCGCTGGTGCGCTATGTCAGCCGCGGCGACACGACGGTGCTCAATGCCTACCTCGCGCGGCCGCTGCGCAGCTACGTCAGCGCGCTGCACGAGCAGCTGCGCGCGCTCGATCCGGACGTGCGCCTGACGCTCATGCAGAGCAACGGCGGACTGGCGGCGGCGGAGAGCTTTCACGCCATGTCGAGCGTGTTGTCGGGGCCCGCCGGCGGGCTCATCGGCATGCACTGGGTCGGGGAGCGGCTGGGTTACCCGCGCCTGATCGGCTTCGACATGGGCGGCACCTCCACGGACGTGTCACTGATCGACGGCGAGCTGCCGCAGCGCTTCGAGCACCTCATTGCCGGAGTGCGCCTGACCCAGCCGATGCTGGACGTACACAGCATCGCCGCGGGCGGCGGTTCGATGCTGAGCTTCACGGACGGCCGCTTCGCGGTCGGCCCGGCCTCCGCGGGCGCGGATCCGGGGCCGGTCTGCTATGGCCGCGACGGACCCCTGACACTCACCGACGTGCAGGTGCTGCTCGGCCACCTGCGGCCCGACACCCTGCCCACGGTCTTCGGGCGCGACGGCTGCTCGCCCATCGACGCCGACGCGGTGGCGCGCCGCTTCGCCGCGCTCGCCGCACAGCTCGGCGCGCAGGGCGCGCCCGGCGGCTCTGCCGAGTTGGTTGCCGAATCGTTCCTCGAGGTGGGGGTCGAGTCGATGGCGAACGCCATCCGCCAGGTTTCCACCCGTCAGGGGCGCGATGCCGGCGACTTCACGCTGTTCTGCTTCGGCGGCGCTGCCGGCCAGCACGCCTGCCGCGTCGCGCGCGCCGCCGGTGTGCGGCGCATTCTCGTGCATCCGCTGGCGAGCGTGCTGTCCGCCTTCGGCATCGGTGTGGCGGACCGCCTCGCCGTGCGCCGCGCGAGCCTGCGCCAGGTGCTCGATGAGGCCGGGCTCGCCGCGGCGCACACCGCGCTCGCCGGACTGGAAGCGCAGGCGCGCACGGAGCTCACCGCCCAGGGCGGTGAAGCCGCTCGCGTGCGGGTCGCGCGACTGCTGGAGCTGCGGGCCGGGAACAGCGACATCACGCTGTCGGTACCGCTCGCGCCCCTGGAGGAGGTGCGGCGGCGGCTGCACGCCGATCACCTGCGGCGCTTTGGTTTTGCGGCGCACGGCCTCCCGGTGGTGATCGAGGCGCTGCGCGTGGAAGCGCGCCTCGCCTCGGTCGATGCCGCAACGCTCGCCATCCCGGAAGCTACGGCCGCGGGCGAGCTGCCGCAGCGGGTGCGCGCCTGGTTCGGCGCCTGGCGCGAGGTGCCGCTCGTATCCATGAGCGCGCTGCGCGCGGAGTTGCCCGGGCCGGCGCTGATCGTCGAGCCGCACAGCACGGTGGTGCTGGAACAGGGCTGGCATGCGCGGCGCCTCGCCGGCGGGGAGCTGCTGCTCGAGGATGACGGGCCGGCGCGCGCGGCGCTCGCGCCGGCGGTCGACGCCGCCCGTATCGAGATATTCAACAACCTGTTCATGCACATCGCCGAGCAGATGGGCGAGGTCCTCAGGGCGACCGCCCAGTCGGTCAACATCCGCGAGCGCCTCGACTACTCCTGCGCCCTGTTCGACTCGCACGGCGCCCTGGTGGCCAACGCGCCGCACATGCCGGTGCATCTGGGCTCGATGGGCGCGAGCGTGCGCTCGGTCATCGCGGCGCAGCAGGCCCGGCTTCATCCGGGGGACTCCTGGCTGCTGAACAGCCCCTACCACGGCGGCACCCATCTGCCGGACATGACGGTGGTGACGCCGGTCTTCATGGGCGAGGAGGCGCGGCCGGATTTCTTCGTCGCCTCGCGCGCCCATCACGCCGACATCGGCGGCATGACGCCCGGCTCCATGCCGCCCTTCAGCCGCGCGATAGAGGAGGAAGGCGCGCTGTTCGAATGCTTTGCGCTGGTGAGTGCCGGGTCGCTGCGCGAGAGCGAGTTGCGCGCCGCGCTCACCGGCGGGCCGTGGCCGGCACGCAGGCCCGAGCAGAACCTCGCGGACCTGCGCGCCCAGCTGGCCGCCAACGCGCGCGGCATCGCCGAAATCGGACGCGCCGTGCGGCGCCACGGGCTCGCCACGATGCGCGCCTACATGCGGCATGTGCAGGACAACGCCGCGCAGTGCGTGCGCAACGCCATCGGGCGGCTGCAACCTGGGAGCTTCCGCTACGAAATGGACGGCGGGCAGCTGATCGCAGTGCGCGTGGACATCGACCGCGAGCGGCGCCGCGCGCGCATCGATTTCACCGGCACCTCGCCCCAGGGCGCGCACAACTTCAACGCCCCGCGCGCGGTGTGTACGGCGGCGGTGCTGTACGTGTTCCGCACGCTGCTCGAGCGGCCGATTCCCCTGAACGAGGGGTGCCTCGAGCCACTGGAGATCGTCATTCCCGCCGGTTCACTGCTCGACCCGCGGCCTCCCGCGGCGGTGGCGGGGGGGAACGTGGAGACTTCACAGTGCATCGTCGATGCGCTGTACGGAGCGCTGGGAATTCTCGCCGCCTCCCAGGGAACCATGAACAACCTGACCTTCGGGGATGCGCACCTGCAGTACTACGAGACCATCGCCGGGGGCGCTGGCGCGGGGGCGGATTTCGACGGCTGCGACGCCGTGCAGACTCACATGACCAACTCGCGCCTCACCGACCCGGAGATCCTCGAGAGCGAGTTCCCGGTGCTGGTGCGGGAGTTCGCGATCCGCCGCGGCTCGGGCGGCGGCGGACGGCACCACGGCGGCGACGGCATCGTGCGGCGGCTGGAGTTTCGGGCGCAGTTCTCCGGAGCCTTGCTCGCCAATCACCGCCGCATTGCGCCCTTCGGGCTCCAGGGTGGGCAGCCGGGTGTCTGCGGTGAGGCGCGCATACGCCGCGCCGGCGGGGCGGTGGAGCCCCTGGGCGCCACCGCGCGCTTCGAGATCGCACCGGGTGACGAGCTGCTCATCCTGACACCGGGCGGCGGCGGCTTCGGCTCACCGTAAAATCGCGGTCTCGATCTCCCACTCGACCCGGTGTTTCGCGGTCTCGGAGCGGTTCACTGACACCGGCCGGACCCGGCTGGCGCCGGCGCGATGCGTCACCAGCCAGGTGTCGAATACGCCCGGCGTGCTGCTGGCGAACCCGAACAGCAGGTTGAATTTGCCATCGGCGAGAGTCTGCGGCCGGTTGACACGCTCATCGCTGATGACGAAGTGACTCTCGTCGGAGTCGGCGCCGGCAAACGCGCCCTGCGCCGCCAGCGCGTCCAGAAAGCTCTCGACCTCGGCCTGGGCGCGCTGCCAGGTCGCCGGCCCGTTATGTTCCAGCAGCACCCAGCGCGTGCCCTGCTCGATGCTCGCCGCCACGAACAGCGCCAGTCGCCGTGTCGAGAGGTACTGCCAGTCGCAGACGCCGCCGCCCGCGCCGAGCGTGCGCGGGCTCACGCCGGGGCGCGAACCGCTGCGCACCGACAGCAGGGTATTCACGCCCGCCTGCGCCAGCCGCACCCGATCGGCATCGCACACCGCCACCGCGGGACGCAAACCGGGACGCAGAATCGCCTCCTCGCTGTGCGCGGCCGCCCACACCGGCCGGGCCTCATCGGAGCGCGCGATCATGCCCGCCGCGGCGCCGCAGGAACCGAAGGTCTCTATCCGGCCGCGCAGCCGATCGAACGCCTGCACGCGCGGGTAATACATCACGGCGCTGTCGCTGCGAAACGGCCACACGCGCAGTGCATCGAGCGCGGCAGGCGCGGAAGTCCAGCTTGCTGGCGGATCGACCAGCAGCAGCGCCTGCCGGTCGCGGCACAGGCGCGCCGCTACCAGCAGAGTCGACAGTCCCACATCGCGCTCGCGCGTCAGCGGCGGGATGCACAGCAGGTTGAAGCGGGCGACGCCTTGCAGCGCAAACAGCCCGGTGCCCGTGCCGGCGGCGCCGATGATGTCGTAGTCGGTGAGCGGCGCGCCGTCATCCCCATCGGGATTGGAGAGGGTGTAGCCGACCGCCACGCCACCGGGTCCGCCGGCGGAGCGATCCGGGCGCTGCGCCGCAACCGCACCCGCCACGCGCACCAGGCGCGATCCGAGCAGCAGGTCGGGGACGAAGCGGCCCGAAGCGGGCACCACCGACGCGCGCCGGTAGATCTCCTGGTCTTCCACCAGTTCCGAGCCGGCGGTGCGCACGCGCTGCACCACCAGATTGAAGCGGTCGCGCTCGAGGCTGTTCAGGCCGTCATAGTCCACCGAGGCGCGCAGGTACTCGCGCGAGCCGGCATTCACGGCCACGAGCTTGAGCTCGCTTCCGCCCGCCGGCAGGGAGATGGTCGGGGGGCGCGCGCCGTTGGCGACGCGCACGATCAGTGCCTCGCGACCACCGTTCTCGAAGAACTGCTCCACCGCGTACGAGAGGGTCGCGGGTTGCCACAGGCCCCCGAAGTGCTGTTGGAACTCGCTGAAGCTCGTGGTGCGCAGCGCCTGGTTGACCGGGCCCTTGAGGGTGCGGCCGACGAAAGCGGCGATTCCGGTCGGCACGCGCTCAATCGCGTGTTCCGTGCGGCTTTGTTGTGCGAGTTCTACGCCGGACGCGGGGCTGTCGGCCACTCAAGCGCCTCTTGGGATCTGCCCGCGCGACTCTAACACAGCGTGTCAGCGAGCATTCGGATTCTGCGCCGCTCCCTGCGCGGTGCGCGGCTGCGCGCCTTCACGCTCCCTGAGGCGCTGCGCCTCTTCGGCGCGCGCGCGCTCCAGGTCCTCGCGCTTGCGCGCGATCTCCGCGAGCATCAGCTGCAGCCACTCGGACAGCGCCGTCACGGCGCACACTCCTCACCCGCCATTCTTGGGGCGAGCCCGTGGCGCCTTGGCGGCGTCGGCCGGGGCCGGGGCATCGGCGGTCTGCTCGGGAGCATCCCCGGCCGGCGCGCCCGGCTCGATCTCGGAGAGCATCTGCTTGAAGGAGGCTTCATCCATCGGCAGGTCCGACTTGCCATCCCAGCTGGAGCCTTCCGGCAGCACGTTCTGCACGCGCGGCGCCCCGGCCAGGATCTGTTCGACCGTAGCGTCCGGGTCGGTGATCGGGACGGGCACGCCGCGCGGAGCGCGCGCGAGCGCCGACACCAGTGTCCAGTCGACTTGGGTCCCGTGCGCCTGCAACTGCTGTTGCAGCGTCGCGGCCAGGGACTTGCTGAGGAGCCGGCGCGACGCCTTCGCCCAGTCGCGCGTGTCGTCCTCCAGAACGTCAAAGGGTTGCATGTACAGCTGCCCGTCACGCCAGCCGAACACGAACGGCTGATTGACCACCCGCACCTGGGTGCCGACGGGCACGACGGCGAAGAACTCCTCGATGTCCTCCGGGTACAGGCGGATGCAGCCGTGGCTCGAACGCAGCCCGACGCCGGCCGGCTTATTGGTGCCATGAATCAGGTAGCTCGGCCACTGCAGGTAGAACGCGTACTTGCCCAGCGGGTTGTCCGGTCCGGGCCCGATCACCGGATCGAGATCCTCGCCGTTCTCGTGGTGCTCCTTGCGCACCGAGACCGGCACGCGCCAGGTGGGATCCTGCTGACGGCGCACGATCTTCGTGACGCCCTCCGGAGTACGCCAGCCCACCTTACCTATGCCGATGGGGTGAGTGAGCACGAGCGGGCGCTCGCCGCGCCTGACCGGGGGATAGTAGAAAATCCGCATGGCCGCGATGTTGATCACGAGCCCGGTGCGCGGCGCGTCCGGCAGGATGAACTGCGACGGAATCACGATCTCCCGGCCCTCCCCCGGGAGCCACGGGTCGACCTTGGGATTGGCGCGCACGATCTCCTCGTAACCGACGTTGAAGCGACGAGCGATGTCGGTGAGCGTGTCGTCCCTGCCGGCCGTCACCACCTGCACGACGCCCACGACGTCCTGACCGGGGTCGAACTCGAAGCGCTCATTGGCCACGGGCGGAGGCAGTGCCGGCGCCACCGGCGGGGCGGGCGGTGCCGGAGGTGCCGGGTGCCGCAGCTGGCCCAGGAGCGAGCACCCTGCGATCAGCAGGCACGTCAGCGTGGCAGTGACGCGGACCGGGGAAGCAGCCTTCATGGCGGAATTATGACCGATGTCGCCAGGACGCGAATGGCGTCGGCAATGCGCTACAGCAGCACGGGCTGGTTCGGCAGCTCGTGGTCGCTGTGGTGCCGTCCCGGGAAATGTCGTCCCAGCAGTGCCCCGA
>WNFO01005959.1_pt1 | contig 11312 bp, 10 predicted proteins | sample 5400251 | NCBI WGS metagenome assembly WNFO01 (sample SAMN13153354, study PRJNA577476) | soil metagenome | isolation source: 100 cm saprolite under Madrone tree | place: USA:California | collected 2016-06-14 | reverse complement strand
TAAGGACAGTAACCTGGACACTCTGGTCCCGGGTCTCTTTAGGAATCGTCTGCACACCTTGTGAGCGGTATTCCTTCCTCTTGCTTTTTCCGCTAGACGATCCCGACCGCGGGCGCTGCTTGCCTGGTGGGCTCTGTCCACCCTCGTCACCAGTATCTTCGTCATCGCCGTCCACGCTGCTCTCCCCTGATTCGTGCCAATTCTTAAAAAGAGCACTCTCGCGCCTCCGTGACTCGCCAAAGTCAAACGCAGGGCCCAGGGGAGGTACATGTGGTGATGGCCGTACTAGGCGCGAAGCATACTTCTGTATGCTGGGTACGCTATCCCAGGCGTTGCTGTAGGAGAAAGAAGGCGGGAAACCAGACGGAGAAGATGTGTATTGCTGTGTGGGAGAGAAACGCTGCGGTGGACTCGGGGAAGGGGACACAGTCTGCACGGCGGGTAGTAAGAACTGGCCAGGGGGCGGTGAGTCGGTAGACGGGAAGACACGGCCAGGAGTCAAGCGAGGCTTATCTTCCCAGGGAAACACAGGCTTTATCTTGGCCCTATCCGGACTTGGCGTCTCTCCTTGCTGGCGCTCCCCAAGAACATTCGCGTAGTGCTTCTCTTGCAGCAAGCGCTCGGGTATGCGTGAGGGAGGTGGCATTGGGAAATGCGCCGGGGCCGTGCCTTGTGTAGGCGAAGCGACTCGCGACGAGTCGCTTCGATAGTGGGTAGGAGACTGATCCCAAACATTAGGGTAGTAAGTGGTGGTGGGAAAGTTGGATACAGGCACAACGTTGGGAGGAGGCTCAACTGCAGGATTCCATGTCATCAATGGTGGAGACGCCGGGCGGGGAGGTTCGTGAGGAGGTGGAGCTTGCTGATGACCGTGCTCATCAGTTTTCTCAGGATCATGACGAAGGAAGTGACCATGCTCTGGGTGCACCTGGACGTCAAAACCTAAAGCTCGGACCCCACCTGGCACGTGGGTCTCTGGAGCGTTCTGTTCCTGTACCTGATATGTCTGCGACAACCCACGCTGGCGCAGGGTTTCTTGTATTTGGTCTATGTTACTTTGCGCGGATGGCCTTGATTCTGTAAGCGCTGACATCTGTTCTCGTTCAAATGGCAAAAAGAATTGATGTTGCCCATGAGGATACACCGAGATTCCATGCGGGTAGGTTCCGACCGGTTGTGCCCCCTCGATACGTCCCGATGGTAACATTGGCCCACCAGCTCCACCATCTAATTGTGTGGTGTGCTGGAGTCCGACATATTGCCCCTGAGAGTCTCGAATTTGTCCGCCGCTGGTACCGTGAGAGTCACCGGGCTCGGACCCATTGTAGCCCTGTCGCGGATGACCGGGTCCAGTTGAGAAATAGCTACGAGCCTGATCCTGGGGAAGAGAGGGTGTAGGACCTGGTTGAATTTGCCAGCGCGTTGAAGCTGCAGGGTGCTCCGACTGCCGAGGTAAGCCCGAGGCAGATAATATCACAGCATCTGGATCAGGGTAAAAATGCGGGCCAGAAGCGACCTCATGTGGCGCAAAGTCGGAAATTGAACGGTCATGAGGGAGGCCACTAGCATAGAACAAATGAGGTTGCACTTTGGGTGTTGCTAATACAGCGTCGTCGTCAAATATGACCTGGCCTCTAGCGCTCGCGCCAGGCGCCCGTGGTTCACCTGCACCGGCGCCTGGTTCACCGCTCATCTCAGGCCCAGGCCTGGGTCGCATGAGGTCTAGACGCCCCTCCAAAGGGAGACTAATGTAACTCCCCTCACTGGTTGTAGCGGCGGAGGTTCTCGACTTGCTCGATACGCCTGAAAACCCTTCAATGGCAATCCGCCGCAGATCATCGAGACTTAAAACCGAAGTAGGGGGAATGTCTAGAACATCAGAACCTGTCACATGGCTTCCTTGGTCCCATACTGCCTCGTAGCGTGTTGACGCATATGGAGTTTGAGGTATGACAGGCTGAGAGCGATAGTGCTTGTCGTAAACAGCATACCACCGATCGACTAGTGAACCATAGTCGTAAACCTGCAAAGGCTCGGAAGCCACTCGCTGCGCAGTAGTCGAGCCCGGCGCACGCCAAGGTATAGACGACCATGGCTTGTTGGCACCAATGAAATGGATGGCGGAGATTTGTGAACCGAAGCGCTCGTACGCTGGTGCATAGCTGGGAAACCGATGAGCAAATGCCTGTGGGGACGACGGGTGATCCTCTTACGTGTACACGGCAGTGGGGGTTGTGTTATAAGTAAAGCTGAGCCTGTTCCAGTTGCTTCCTCGCCATTCATTGAGAAGGCCCTGATCGGCGCCGTCCCAACTGCCTTTGGTTTTTGAGAGAGTCACGAGCTCTGTAAACTTGTCCTCCCCAGGGGACAAGACCATAAACCCGGAATTGAATATGTCAGGCCAGCCCACATCTGGCACCGCCGAAAAATCATGAGGAAGTGTAAAAAGATGAGAGAGTGGACGGATTGGAAGGACATCGGCATCCAGAAAAATAATTTTTGAAAATTGAGTGAGACGGAAAATATGAAGTTTCGTGAGGACCGTAGAAAGATCGGGGCGACCTACGAGGAGCGGGTGTCAGAAGGGACGTACTTGAGGGAGAAGAAACACCGGGGAAGGGCCGGGAAGCGTAGAATGTGAGGGAAGATGATGACGATGTGGACGTGATGGGCACAAAAATTGTCCAGATACACGGCATACCACAAATTCTGGGGTACATGGTGCCCAGGTATCAAAGTGTAGATGGAGGAAAGAGTGGTGGGGAAATGTGAGCCACATGGGGAGGATACTCACCTAGAAGTCGCAGACCGCGTTCATTATCCTCCTCAATGATCTCAACACCAACGACGAGGTCGAAAGTTTTTCTAAGCAGCTTGATACTAGAGATGTCGACAGTTTCCGGGGTGACTAAACAAACTGTTTGGAAGTCGACCTCGGTGGGAAGAGGAGGAGAGGGATGGATGTCCTTGAGAGCGGCAGCGAGAGTCAAGACGCCCGGGAGATAAGAATCTGAAGTCAAAAGAGTAACAAAGGCATAAGGAGAGGCCATGGACCAGAGTCCACGCGAAAGAAACCGCGTTCAAGGACGCAGCGCAGTGGCGATAAATAAACGGTTCTCCGAAGGTTTTTCAACGGGGCTCTGATGGCCACATACATCCTTTCTCACGCTTCCTCCCCCGTTCGCCCGACGCGCCCCTGCTGGTTATCGCCATAGCTCGTCATATTTGCACCGCTGCACCGCATCCACTAGCTAATGCCCGCGAACAGCCATCTCAATCCGTCCCTCGCCACCTACGACCACGTCAGCTGATCCGAGATTCTACCATCGTATTACGTTTTGCAGAATACAGTGACGTCATAAGCACAGCGAGACGCCCGACCCGGCCCGAGTTTCTCTTCTCTTCTCCGAGCCATGTCGTCCGCCTTGTAGGATGTTCAAGTGGCTCAGGGCCCTCCCTTCTTCAAGGCGGTTGGCCGTAGTGCCCCCAGTCCGCCACGTGTCGCATCATTTCTCTCCTCATCCTCGGCTGAGATTCGTCAGAAGACCCGCCTTTTGGGTTCTGCCGATCGCGGGAGGGATTTCCCTCTATTTCTACCCTAGACCACAACCCGCCTTATCGCAACTCGTTTTGTCCCCCACCTTGATACCGTGTCCTCCCCCCGAATCCCCGACCTCCGACGACACTTTGATCTTATCTCCTTCCGAGCATTACCTCTCTCCCTCTGAACGGATACGCACTCTCTTCCTAGACCACATATGGGAGCCTATTCTTACCGCCAGACGATTCGTTCACCTCTTCTTTCTCTTTATCCCCGTCATCCTCTCTTCTCCCATGCTACTAATGGGGTCTCCGGAAGAGAGACTGCAAGGTGATAGGTGGGGTGCAATTTGGTGGTATGATTATCTAGTGGTCCAGATGGACCGCGCGGGGCCTACTTTTATCAAGGTTCGTGTTGTCCTGTTACCGTCTGGCACTTGACTGACTCATCGTCTATCTGCAGCTCGCTCAGTGGGCAGCCTCCCGTGCAGATTTATTTCCCGCTCTGTTGTGCGAACGTATGGGCAAGATGCATTCTCAAGGAAGACGGCATTCTCTCGCACATACAAAGCGTGTCATAGAACGTGTCTTCCAAAGGCCATTTGACGAAGTATTTGAAGAGTTTGACGAGACACCGATAGGAAGCGGAGCGATCGCTCAAGTCTGTCGCATCTTTTCCATCATCACGCTTGATTTTATAAAGCTCAATCGTTGTCAAGGTATACAGAGCTACAATGAAGCAGGATTTACTCCCGCCATCCTACTTCGACCCAAAACGCACTCGTAAAAAAGGCCCGGCAGCCCTCACACCTGTCATCCTCCCGGAATCCAAACCGTCCGTCCCCACTGCCGCCGTTGCGATCAAAGTCCTACACCCTCGTGTGGTCAAGCTTATAGAGCGTGATCTCACAATCATGACATTCTTTTCTCGCCTTATCACGCTCTTTCCCGGGATGCAGTGGGTTTCGCTTCCTGAAGAGGTTGAGGTGTTTGGGCGCATGATGTATGAACAACTCGATCTGAGGAAAGAAGCTGATAATCTGGTCACCTTTGAGCGAAATTTCATGACTAGAAATGCGCCTGTCACCTTCCCGAGACCATTGCAAATTTGGTCCACTAAAGACCTTTTGGTAGAAGAATATCAAACGGCAATTCCCTTGGAGTTGTTTTTGAAGAACGGCGGGGGTCCTTTCGATGATCAACTTGCAGAGCTCGGGTTGGATGCTTTTCTAGTAGGTGACACTGGCTGCTACAAGGAGCGTACTCATCGGTCGATTAGAACATGTTGCTCTTGGACAATTTCGTTCACTCAGACCTACATCCGGGGAATATTATGGTCAAGTTTACTCGATCCACGACTTCACTCGTGCTCAAAACGCTCTGGACTTCTTTCTTCAGTAAGGACGCAGACAGCTTATCCAACGGCCCAACGAGTCTAGAGTCAAATACAATCGTATCGGATCTCAAATCACTGTCGCATCTTCCCACCGCTTGGCGGGACAAGCTTCAATCTCTTCATCGTGACGGCTATCTTCCGGAACTCGTCTTTATAGATGCCGGCCTTGTCACGACATTGAATGCAAAGAATCGGCAAAATTTTCTCGACCTTTTCCGAGCTGTGGCCGAGTTTGACGGATATCGCACGGGCCAGCTTATGGTGGAGCGTTGCCGTACTCCCAACCTGGTAATTGACAAGGAGACTTTTGCGCTCAGAATGCAGCATATTGTGCTCAACATCAAACGAAAGACATTCTCTCTGGGAAAGGTAAAAATCTCTGACATTCTCACGGACGTATTGAGGGCTGTGAGGCAACACCATGTCAAAATGGAAGGCGATTTCATCAACACTGTCATCTCGATCTTACTCTTAGAAGGTATCGGCAGGCAGCTAGATCCGAAACTAGACTTGTTCAAGAGTGCACTACCTATCTTACGGCAGCTCGGGAGGAAGATGTCTACTCAAGAAAATATGGCCAAATTGCCCAGTGGACATTTCGCATCCTTGCTCAAGGTACTCGTCTTTGGAAAGAAAATACACTCGTAGACTAACGATGCACTCTTAAACAGTTATGGGTTGTTCTGGAAGCCCGCGAATTGGCATCTGCCGCGTTGGTCAACGCAGATGAATTGATCCGCTACGACTTGTAAGCCACCCTCCGCCTTCGTCGGAAGATGTGCGATTGACACATTTCCTAGGCTCTCACCATCGATATGATCTGTTCCTGTCCATCCTAAGGCACACCCGCTGATATTCAGGCGAGAGAGGGGCTAGTTCCTAGTTGTAATGTCGCATCATCTGGACTTTGTGTAGTTTACAGTATATTCTGTGTAGAGTACATACATACTTTAGAGCCAACCTTTCTAGAACGGCGCACTACAAGAAATAACGTTACGATGTCCTCGGGTCTGATAACAATTCTATCACTTTTACCTCGACCCCTTAGGCCTTAGGCCTTAGGTCTTATTTCCGATGGCCCGCTCTGCCATTCCACTGCACATACTCAAGCAATTAGAGCAGATCGAACCGGGTGCTCAATTCAGTGGCGGCCTCCCACAGGTCACGTCCTCATCTGGGAAGACCTATTTCGTAAAGGTTGGCTCACCAAAAGAAAAAGAACAATACATTGGAGAAGCAGAATCGCTCAGAGCGATGGCCTTGGCCGCCCCCGGTTTAGTACCCTCTCTACTCGCACTCGGGTTCGTCGACAAAAACGGAGAAGAAACCGATGGAGGCGCGAGTGGTACTAGTCCGGACGGACGACCATTCTTCATCTCGGAATACAAGGACATGAGCCCTTTGACTGAACGTTCGGGGGCGATCCTAGGACGGAGGCTGGCGACGGAGATGCACGATTATACGAGCCCGAATCATGGTGGTGGTGGTGGTGGTGGGTTTGGGTTCGCGGTGCCGACTTTTTGTGGGGCTACGAGGCTTCGGAATGGATGGTACGAGACGTGGGAACGCTGTTTCGACGTGCTCGTTGGCGATTTGTTATCTACGCTGGAAGCGAGGGGTGGGTACTCTGAGTTGTGTCGTAGAGGGCAAGATGTGAGATTGAGGTGAGTTGTTGGCCAGTCGGTCCCTGGCCAATTTCCGAGTCCCCACCCCGTTCATTTCTCCGCTCACAAACAAACGAATTCATTTTTATTTTTTTCTCGCTCTCTGTTTTACTGTATTTTTAGGGTGATTCCCACTTTACTCGGCCCACTTCAAATAAAACCGGTACTGTTACATGGGGACTTATGGGTAACTTTCGCCCGAACGCGCGCGCGCTGGAATCTCTTCAAGCTGATGCATGATTGATATAGAGCGGAAACACAGGGACTGATACAGGCACGGGTCAGCCCATCATATTCGATCCGTCATCTTTGTACGGACACAACGAAGCCGAGTGAGTCTCAGAAGCTATCGCGTATGGATAGCCGAAATTTCTTTCCGTAGCCTCGCCATAGCTCGTATTTTCGGAGGAATTCCAAGATCGTTTTTCGAGGAGTATCACAAACATATGCCGAAGACGGAACCGGTGGACCAGTACGAATTACGGGGGGATCTATACGAGCTCTTCCACTACCTGAACCACACGGTCTTGTTTGGGGTGAGTAAACAGTAGTCGTTGTTAACGATAGATTGATCGACGCCGATGCTTCACGTTGGTGATATGCAGGGGGGATACGCAAGCAGTGCTCTACGTAAGATGGAAATTTTGCTGCGCGTGCTTGGGTGATCGACGACTTGTTGTGTACGTTACGGTGAAAGGCAGAGTACGAATATAAGATGACGATTGTGCTGGCGAAGGTCTGGTCATCGCGCTTTCATTTTCAAATGCCAAGGAAATGTGGAGTTCTTGTGATAACGATTTGATCTCTTCCATGGGCTTTTGCAGGCTCCCTTGTGAGTTGGAAGTCCGGCAAATTTCGGGATTATGAACGCGTTCTGGTATGTCCGGTGTCCCCAAAATATAGGGTCCCTGAAGGGTTTTTCCTGTGTGCACAAATGGGGGAAGTGCACACTGATAGGGGCAAGATGTATGCAGTACCGGATCGCCCCGCGAGCAACTTGTCGCGAATTGCCGAGGGAGGTGATTTATGACGAATCGCTACTGTAGAGCAACAATGCCTGCGTTGTGCTGATAGGGGAATCGGAGGAGGGTCGGTGGAAATATCTCATGGTTAAATACCGGTGCCAAACTCAGGCTGGACTCTGGAGATGGTTGAGATGAGTGAGGATCCGAGAAATGGAGCCTGGATGGGATACGCACGTAATTTTGCTTGTTGCGGCGCTCGATGTGAAGGAGAATAAGACGATCATGAGGGCGTAGTCGTTAAATTAGTACGCTCAATCTGTCGAGTAGGCCATTTTGGGTAAGCATCCAATACTGTGACGGACAGAACAGACAAGGCTCGCCGCAGAATTTGAAGCTACCCGTGAGGACTTACGTACAGCAGCGACGTTGCCACGAGAACTCCTTCGCCGATGAGCTCTGCTGCAAGTCAAGCTTTCAGTGCTGTGAGTTTCAACTCGCTGATCATGGTAGAGTGTGGTAAGCGTTGCCGCGTTTGGTCTTTCACAGAACGCCGACACGCGTAGCAACAGCGTCAAGAAAGGGCCGTTGGTGACTGGTGACTGATAGCAACCTCCATCATAACCTACCCTCGACATCCTCACGGAAGCTAGCATCTCGTCATTGAGCGATATCGAATAACTGATCGTGTTTTGTCCGATCTATATAGACTCGCCTTCAGAGGGAGCATGGCATGATATCCTAGCCTACCCGACTCGACTAGGCCTTCTTGTCTGCAAATGCTGCGCCGAAACTCCCTGCTTCCAGACCCCCTTGTCATGATAGACTTCCTGCACGGCTCATCTACGAAACCTTTTGCGGTCTTGGTGCGGTTTCAGCTCACCAGACGGGGCATATCCTATCTCTTGATCTTCCCAAGAATTCCGAAGCCCATGACGTCGGACAGCGGGCAGAAAGGTTCGAAGAAGTCCAATAGGTTGTCTCTCATCTTAATGCAAGAATTTGGCAGCGCCCATTTACGCCAATGTGTCCATCTGATCGAGTCCATTCAAAACTTGGAATACCCTTCGGATCTTACGAGCTTTGGACCAAGTGGCATTGTCGAGGACCCTCCTTGTGGCCATGAATAATCGTAAGTACGGTTGCTCCCTGAGGGATCTGGTGGCGTCTTAGGTGGAGAATAATTTTCGAAAACGGTCATGCAGGTGAGATTCGATGGACAATTTTGTGAATTTAACGAACACACACGCGGCCAGAGGCCTCCCGAGTCCTCCATTCCTTTTCCGAGGTTGCCTAGGGACCGTCATTGTTGTGGCGTCTTTTTTCTCTCTCGAAACGTTGGGCTCGCCAAGATATCGGCACCATTCCGCAAAGCTCTGGGGGCTTGCCAGCGCCTCGGCGATCTTTGTGCAGCAAAACTAATATTTCTTGTCCACAAAAATCTGTTTTCACATTCACATCTGTGGATCGACTGCAACGCTCGCAGTGTCCTCAACCTGCTCAAGAGCATTTTTCAACCGATTGATTGTAGACAGAATCTCCCCAGGGGCCCCCATCCAATAACCACAACAAAATCTTTACCCTTCCCCTGCCATAGTGGGAATGTTTCACCTCGGCGGTGTATTGTGTTCCATGGTACCCTCCGTCCAAAGCTCTGCAAGACTCGGTAATCTCGTTCATCTGTCAACATGGCATGCATTTTCACCCATCCACAACCGTCCACTTTGTCGACCTTTGGCTCGACTCGGAAGTAGCATAGTCCTGCTCTCGAATAAATAGCTAAGGGATGCTCTCACTTTCCAGGCTACCCCAACCGCGCTTGAGCCCTTCTCTCCTCTCTCCCTTTCAACTCCTGTACGAGCTTTTCACTATGGCTATAACGTATTCCTCCGTTCCCGCATCCCTCTACGATGTCCACCCCAACGACTTCCCCAACCAGGGCCATCAGGTTCCGATCAACCGCAGCTTCGATGTGGGCTCTGGAAAGTCTTTCCCCGCCCACTCTCTCTTCCCATACCCTCTCCCATTCCAGCAGCCAAATGAGGTTTCCTATTTCCAACCTCCTCCTCAAGTGGAACTGGCACCAACTTTCCCGACCAACGGAGTCGCGTACAATGGAGGAATGGCACACAATTTCCAGCCGTACAACGCGGTTCCTTATCTCCAGACCCAGCCTTCGTTTATCAGTGCCTCAAGTACGATCTCCGATTCATCGTCGTCGCGCCAAGGCGCATTGACCCCCGCATCCGCCCCTTCGGTACGCAAACAACTACAGAAGGCCAATTCCAAGTCAAAGTCAGACGGAAAACGCGTGACACGGAACGCCACGCAATACGCTATGCGTGAATTGCTCACTGGCCAACCCAAGCGAAAGCGAGGCCCGAACAAGAGGCCCCCCGGCACGTCGTTTTCGGATTTGTTGGTACGTTCATTTCGTCCACTCTTGGTTTATAATAAACGTCCTCTAACTTCACGGAACTTTTCGCGCGCCATCGCAGGACGGGCTCACGCACGAAGTCCGACAGGCCCTGGAGGAGGAATACAAGGGATGTTGTGAATCAGTAAACACCAAGGACATCTCTACGAAGCAAAAGCACTGGTTTACGAATCGACACTGCATTAACTTACCAAAGGAATACCAGGATGCGGTTCCAAACTTTGTCTGCCCCGCATTCTTAGCCTTTAATCGTGAATGTAGATCAAAGTAAGCTCGCTCTCTCTCGCTGTAGTGACGGACAGGTTCTGACACGCACTTGATTTTTCTCTCTTTTTCTCTTTCAGGGTGGGGAGGTATGACTCGACGGAGAGGCATTGCCAGAACTGCGCCGGGTTTCAAAAGATCAAGTCTGGCCAAGAAGCTTCGGTGACTAATCACGAGGGCGAATCCAACATCTCTCGCGAAATCGTGGACCACACCGCTCAGCCAGCCACTACGTCCGTGCCAGTGCCCATGGTGAATCCTGTTTCACTTTTCGAACCGGGGAGTGTTGATGAGTGCGATTTTGATACGTCTTCGGTGACTAATCACGAGGGCGAATCCAACATCTCTCGCGAAATCGTGGACCACACCGCTCAGCCAGCCACTACGTCCGTGCCAGTGCCCATGGTGAATCCTGTTTCACTTTTCGAACCGGGGAGTGTTGATGAGTGGAGTTTTGATACGCCGTCGCCGGTGATTAATCACGAGGGCGAATCTAACGTCTCTGGAGAAATCGTGGGCCACACCGCTCACCCACCCACCACGTCGGTGCCAGTGCCCATGGAGAATCCGACTCAGAGTCATGTCGAAAACCCTCCACTCTTCGAACCGGAGAGAGTTGATAAGCAGAGTTTTGATGCGTTATTTTCTGACTTTATGTAGAATTGACTATCTTGTACATACGCTTGTGCTTCCCCCTCTTTCCCCTGTTCCGTGACCGTGACGTGCATCCGTTTTGTGTGTAGGAGAACCGGAACGCGTGTGGGCAAACGCGCTGCCCTAAGTAATACATGTGACTTATAGTACTCGAAATAAATAGACTGTCAATAAGTAAATGCTGGTTAGGCGCGTACCATGCCGTTTCCCCTGGGCCTTTTACGCCTTGTAATAATTGCCAGATGATGCTGCCGGTCAGTGGTAATCACTTGATTCAATTTCATTCCCGCCGCGGCAGAACTTGAAATCGACTTATCGTTCAAGTTTCTTCTCGAATACCCGCCGAGTCCGATGGCTGGTCTCCGATTGAATCATGCTCTACTTTGCCATCGGGA
>WNFO01011180.1_pt1 | contig 11313 bp, 11 predicted proteins | sample 5400251 | NCBI WGS metagenome assembly WNFO01 (sample SAMN13153354, study PRJNA577476) | soil metagenome | isolation source: 100 cm saprolite under Madrone tree | place: USA:California | collected 2016-06-14 | reverse complement strand
AACGACGAGAAGGACCCACATCATGACCGCGCCAGCGAAGTCCGAGCAGGACCGCGTCGTCATCTTCGACACCACCTTGCGCGACGGCGAGCAGTGCCCGGGCGCCACCATGACCCATGAAGAGAAGCTCGAAGTCGCCGAGCTGCTCGATCAGATGGGCGTCGACATCATCGAGGCGGGCTTTCCCATCGCCTCGGAAGGCGATTTCGCCGCGGTGCGCGAGATCGCCAAGCGCACCAGAAACGCGGTCGTCTGCGGGCTCTCGCGCGCCTCATTCAAGGACATCGACCGCTGCGCCGAGGCGATTGAGCCGGCCGAGAAGAAGCGCATCCACACCTTCATCTCCACCTCGCCGGTGCACATGAAGTACAAGCTGCAGAAGGAGCCGCACGAGGTCTACGAGATGGTGATTGCGCAGGTGACGCGCGCGCGCAGCTACACCAACGACGTGGAATGGTCGTGCGAGGACGGCACCCGCACCGAGCCCGATTTCCTCTGCCGCTGCGTGGAGGCCGCGATCAATGCGGGCGCCACCACCATCAATATCCCCGACACGGTCGGCTACACCGTTCCCGAGGAATATTTCGCGCTCATCAAGATGGTGCGCGATCGCGTTCCAAATTCAGACCGGGCGCGCTTCTCCGCGCATTGCCACGACGATCTCGGCATGGCGGTGGCGAACTCGCTCGCCGGCGTGCGCGCCGGTATCCGCCAGATCGAGTGCACCATCAACGGCATCGGGGAGCGCGCCGGCAATGCCTCGCTCGAAGAGGTCGTCATGGCGATGAAGGTGCGCAACGACGTGCTGCCGTACTGGACCAACATCGACAGCACGCTGCTCACCCGCGCCTCGAAGCTGGTTGCGGCCGCGACCTCGTTCCCGGTGCAGTACAACAAGGCGATCGTCGGCCGCAACGCATTTGCGCACGAATCCGGCATTCATCAGGACGGCATGCTCAAGCACACGCAGACCTACGAGATCATGACGCCGGAGAGCGTGGGCGTGAAGCAGAGCTCGCTGGTGATGGGCAAGCATTCCGGTCGCCATGCCTTCGTGCACAAGCTGCAAGAGATGGGCTATCAGCTCGCCGGCAACCAGCTCGAGGATGCTTTCGTGCGATTCAAGGCGCTCGCCGACCGCAAGAAGCACGTCTACGACGAGGACCTCGAGGCATTGGTCGACGAGGAGATCGCGCACGCCCAGAATCGCGTGAAGCTGGTCAGCCTGACCGTGATCGCCGGCACCATGGGGCCGCAATCGGCCACCGCGACGCTCGACATCGACGGGCGCCATCACACCGTGCAGTCGACCGGCAACGGGCCGGTGGACGCGACGTTCAACGCGATCAAAGCGCTCATCCCGCACGAAGCGGTGCTCGAGCTCTACCAGGTGCACGCGGTCACGCAGGGGACCGACGCGCAAGCGGAGGTGTCGGTGCGGCTTGCCGAGAGCGGCCGCTCGGTGACCGCCAAGGGTGCCGATCCGGATACGCTCGTTGCTTCCGCCAAGGCTTATCTCGGCGCGCTCAATAAGCTCATGTCGCGCCGCGGGAAGGGCAAGCCGGAAGCGCTGGTGGCGGAGCGGCGCCTGCACTCGACGGATGTGGGGTGACACGTGAATCAACGGCTAGTGACTGCCACGCATCCGCGCCCGTCATGGCCGGGCTTGTCCCGGCCATCCACGTCTTCGCGGCCTCGCAAAGAAAGACGTGGATGCCCGGCACAAGGCCGGGCATGACGAGTCTTACGAGATTCAGCTGCGGCGAAATGGCTCAACATGACGAAGCTGTAATGTTCAATCGCGAAATTGTTATCTGACCAAAGTTTAACTTGATGCGCGGGCATCGCGGCTTTGTACTACGATACATAAGCGGGATGATTCAGAGGGCACGTGTCATGTGGAAAGCCATTGTCGCCGGAACCGCAGCGCTCGCGATCGCGGGAACTTCGCTCGTCTATGCGCAGCAGCGCGGCGGGCGTGACGGCGTGATGCAGGGCCGGCAATTCAGCGCCGAGGATCTGCGCGCGTTCGGCGAGGCGCGTCTCGCCGCGCTCAAAGCCGGACTGACGCTCAACGCCGATCAGGAGAAGAATTGGCCGGCCTTCGAGCAGGCGGCGCGCGACTACGCCAAGCTGCGCCGGGACCGCTTCGCCGCGCTACGCAGCGGACAGGCCAGCGAGGATCCCGTCGAGCGCCTGCGTCAGCGCGCCACAGCCATGTCGGACGCGGGTGCGGCCTTGAAGAAGTTGGCCGACGCCACAGATCCGCTGTACAAGAGCCTTGACGAGAATCAGAAACGGCGCTTTGCGATACTCAATCGCTTGGGCGGATCGGATCGAGGCGGCTTGCGCGGTCGCGAGGGCATGATGCACCGCGAGTGGGGCCCACACCGCAGCGAGAGGGGCATGATGGATATGGAACACCCTGGCGGACAACGCCTGTAATCACCACATAAAGAGCCTAGCGCCGGCGGTCGCACTCCCAGCCCCCCGACACGATCGCCGACGTACGGGAGCCGCCGGGTCCCCACCCGGCGGCTTTCCGTTTGTGGAATCCCCAGACGAGGCTGTGAAATTCTCGTGCGATTGCGAACGTGCGCTGCGGTGCGTTCCGCCAGGTTCGTCGCCGGCCCGCACAATACTCCCGTTCATTCCCGCGCATAGCGCGTCGAAGACGCGCGTGAACGCGCTTGTGCTGGGAATCCAGTGCCCAGCACTGGGTCCCCGCAACGGGGTCCCCGCGACGCGAGCGTCGCGGGGGCGCCCCTCGCGGGGACGAGCGGAAGCCATCGCGAATCGATCCATTGCGGCCTTTCCCTGGACAGTGGGAACTCGCTTTGCTACAGGACGCAGCCCTCGCGGGCGACCGGGGCGGCATTCCGGGCGCATAGCTCAGTTGGTAGAGCAGCTGACTCTTAATCAGCGGGTCCCAGGTTCGAGTCCTGGTGCGCCCACCAATGGCATCAAGCGCTTAGCACCATTCTGCACCATTTCACCGGGACCAGTTTACACCTCAGTTTACAGTTTTCGTTCTCCGTTCGAGCTTCTTGATCGCGTTCTCCGCGAGCGCCTGATCGCGACTGAGGTAGTGCTTGTCGAGAATGTCCTCGACGTCCTTGAGTGAGTGGCCGGTGATCGACGCGATTTCAGGAACGGAGCATCCGGCGATGGCAAGTCGCGTCACCGCCGAGCCGCGCAGGTCGTGGAACGTCAGATCGGTGATGCCGGCCTTGGCACAAGCCTTACCCCAGGACGTGCGGAAGCCATCCGAGGTCCATGGTGCCCCGTAGCTGTTGGTGAGCATGGTCGGGCTCACTCGCGGCATGGCCTCGAAATGTGCGCGTAATGGCGCACCAACGGGTATCTTGAGCCGCCGACCGCCTTTGCTCTGACGTAGGCGAATATGCTTGCCGTCGTATGCAGACCAAGGCAGCCGCAGCAGGTCGCCCTGACGCTGCCCGGTCCATAGCGCCAGCAGGAGCGCAGCTTCGATACGCGGCCCCGCCACTGACAGAAGCCGGCCAATGTCGACCTCGGTCCAAACCTTGTCTGATCGCTCGGCCTCGTAGAGCCGACCGCCCCGCTCGCAGGGATTGATCGGGATGCGCCCGCGGTCCTTGGCAACCGACAGCACGCGCGCGAGTGTCGCCCAGGCGTAATCAGCCTTGCGCGGCTTGTCCGCCATCCCGTCGCGCCAGGTCTTGAACAGGCCGCGGGCGCCCGGATCGGCCAGTGCGGCGATCGGCAAATCCCCAAATTCTCCCTCAATCAGCTTCAAGTACGAAAGATACGCACGTTGCGTATCTTTGCTCTTGTTCTGAAATTCGGCCGACGCTTTGAACTCCGCGATCAGCGTGAACAGCGTGCCTGGCGGCGGCATTTTGCGCTTGGCGCACGCCTCAGTATAGAGGCGGATGAAATCCGGCGTGTCAGGCTCGGCGGGGATGCGCGCGCCACCACGCCAAGCATAATGGTAGACCTTAACCTCTCCATTCGCGAGCTTCTTGTGGACGCTATGAACGCCTTTGAGATGAATGCGCACGGCGAGCCTTCCATTCTTCGAGCGCCGAGGGTGCAAGGGTAGTCCGTAAGCCAGATGCATGGTCAAGTGCAGCGTCGATCGCGCGCCTGTCCCAACGGTGAGTACCAGGGATAGGTCCCGGAAGGATGCCGCGCCGAACCCAATTAGAGAAGGCGGACAGAGTTTCGCAACCGGCATAGCGTGCGGCCTGTTCACGGGTCAGCCCTCTCGGCGCGATGTTGTCGATGGCGTCTTGCTGCGGGAATGTTGAGGGCGCGCGAGCCATGGCTAGGGTGCCACCTATGCCAGAAAGTCCAGAAAGACCAGAAAGGGGGTACTCTTCATGACGCCGGACCCCTTTCTGGTCTTTCCGGACTTTCTGGTAGTGGGCTTGCCCCTGGAAAAAGCTGAGGGTTGACCTTCCACCGATGGATAGGGCGGCCGTCAGTCTTGGTCGTCACCAGCTTCAACCAGCCGGCGCGGGCGAGGCCATCGAGCAGGCTACGCGTCTGCTCGGCATCAAGCCGGCGGCCAAGAGCATCTTGCCGGATGTCCTGTAGAGATACCTCTGCCTTTTGGTTGGCCCGAATCCATGTCAGCGCCCGGCGGGCATTGGCATGCTTTTCAGTCAGCCCAATTTGCCGGAGCGCTGCTCGGCTGTGGGGCCAGAAATATTCTCGCCACAGCCGGACAGCGGCATCAACGCACTGCTGGCCAATGGATTGCGGCTCGGCGCCTCCGAGCATGGCCCAGTCCACGGTTCGTGGTGCAAAGACGCCGTCCTCGCCCGTGGGCAAATCGACGATGCGCGTTAATGCGTTCTGAATTTCAGGCTCAATTTCGGCAACCTCATTGGAAAGCAGCCGATGTGCCGGTTCTTCCGGCCACGCAAAGTAGAACCGGGCGTACATACCATCGTCATCGCCCTCGAAGGCCCGCGCGAGTTTGTCCGGCTGGAAGCCGCCAATGACGCCCACCAACAAGTAGTCCAGGACGACCGGCGGCCGACCCTGTCGCTCGACAACGAAATGTTTTGCGTCCCAGGCTTCGAGCCAAAATTCGTTGTCCTGACCGTTCGAGTAACGCTTCATGTTCAAGAAGAGCCGCGCGAGTTCATCAGCGACGAATGCTAGGCTCTGCGGCCGTGCTTCCAATAGGACAGCAAGTCGCTCAATCGTGCTGTCCGACAGGGACAGCCTCGGTGCTACGAATGTGCCTGGCTCGGTCGCGCTCGCTGGCTTCGGCGGCGGCGCCACGTTGGCCTCGACGGCCTCGGCTACCGCCTTTCCCCATTTTTTCTTTTCGGCTTTGGCTCTTTGAGCGCGGGTTTCGTGCTCGCGCTGCAATTCCGCGATCTTCTGTTTGCGTGCGCGTTCAATCACCGACAGCACGCGCCTGGTAACGTCGAGACCGGGTGTCTTGCCGGTACCGGAAAAGCCAACCACGGCCACCCACATGGTCAGCGGCTCGGACCAGGAGCGGCACGCGCGCACGCGACGCGCTGTCCCGATGAGGCTCGAAGCAATGCCAAGCAATGGCACCGCGACATGTGCTGGCGTTACACCCGCGCCACGGGCAGCGCGAAGAAGCCAGCCGTGCAGCGAGGCAGGCAATGCCTCAACCGGAAAATCTGGCAGCTCACCCCGCCGGTCATCGAGCAGCGCCCAATCTGGCTCCTCCCAGGTGCCGGTTTCCGCCTTCGGGCCTTTCGCTTGCCGCTCGTCATTGGACTTTTGCTTGACGCCCTGGCTACCAGAAAGGTCAGAAAGGTCTGAAAGGGGGGTGCGATTATCGCCGGATGAGGGTTCGCGGTCTGGCAGGTCCGGGTGCGGCTCTTTTCTGCCAGCTTCAATTCCGCTCTCGATGGTTTTCATCGTGGCGCGATGACCGTGCTCACGGAGATATTGATTTGCATCGCACGCACCGAGCAGCGCTTCGGCCACAATTTTTTCGTCAATCCAGTCGCGCGCAATCATTCTTCCAAGACGGAAGGCCATGGCATTGAGCATCCCGTTGCGCTTTCCGATCGGGGCGGCACTGAGTTCGGCGGCCGCACCTTGGAGCACTGCTGCAGCATAAGCTTGGCCGCGCGAGCTGCTATTCGCCTCGGGCATGTCGGCAAAGCTGCGTGCCAACTCGTCGATCCGGTCTCCGTTCGGTTGCTGATTTGGGCGGATGATATCTGACAGCCACTGCGGTAGTTCGGGTATGGTGCCGTCCTTAAAGGCATCGGCTAGTGATGGCCTGCCATTAACAGACTGCCAGCATTTACCGTCCGGCAGCACTGCACCTGGTGCAATGACGAAGCCGCCTACGCCCCGCACATCAATGCCGTCTGGTAACTCGCCGCGGCCATTGCCCAGAGCCTTACCCTTCGGCTGCTTGAAGAACAGATGAGCTCCGCCGCGCGCTGTTTTTGTCATCGGCACGTTGGCAAGCTTGCCGCCGTTAGCGCTCAACAGTCGATTGAAGGCTTTGATGCCGTCATGGCCGCCAGGATGTCGATCGCAGTCGATGACGACGAGGCCAGCGCGCCCGACGAAGATGGCCGGCAATGCGTCCGGGTGGACGAGCCACCATTTGCGGATCTGCTCCGGCGCGGTGCTCGCCTTTTTTTGCCAACCGGCCAGTAATGGGCGCTTGTCTGGCCCCGCCGGAAAAACCGGCACGCCCGCAGCGGCCAAATCGAGCGCGGCCGTCAAATTTGGCTTATCTGTTGCGGGGGGCGTGTGTATATTCACGTTGCGTCTTCGTGGAAGTTGCCGAGGCCGCGCTGGCAGGCGCGACCTCGGTCTCGAGCGTCACCACGGGATCTCGTCGTTCATTTCACTCGCAGGTTCTGACGGCGGTGGCGGTGGCGGTGGCGGTGGTACCACTGCCGCCGGCCGTGAAGCGGAAGGCGGACGGATGCGGATGCAGTCTACCGCCGTCCGTCCCATAGTTGTTTTGGTCGGGTACAACTCGATCCGTTGTCCCGGCCGATCCTCCGTGTCGGGACAACCCGTGGCGTCGCAAACGGCGTCGAAGTTCGTTGCATTCAACGGCAGCGTCTTCTCAGCATTTTTAAAGTGAAGCACAATCTTTTGCGCTTCTTTGCCGTCCAGACTTTTGAGTGTTTCGTATGGTGCGCTCTCAATCGTGACAGTGTGTGGTTTGCCTTTCAGGTCAGCGGCCTTCAGGTATTTACTTGGAAACACTTCTTCTCGTGTCATGGGATTTGCCTTTCAGGTTCAGTTGGCTGCTGCCTAATCGCCCTGCGGAGGTCGCTGGCGCGTTTTTTCTTTCCAGCGTGGCTCCCACTGGGGCCGACCGAGCTTTGCGAGCACGTAGTCGCGGCAAGCACGCCAATCATCCCCGGCATGACTGTGCGCGATAAATCCGAATGGAGATTGTGCAGATGGCCTAATGGCGAGCGAGCGGTCGCGCGGGGAGTGTCCCGGTCCCGGTGCGAGTACCTGCCCGCCGATAATCTCACCGCCGAGAGCGCGCGCGAGCTGTACGCGATCGACGAAATTATCCCAGCCGTCGCCTCGGGCTGTCTGCCGGGAAGATTGATTATGGGCAGTGGCCGCGGGATTGCTCATCGGCGCCGCTCCTCCTCCTCCGCGATCGCGTCGATCGCGGTGCCGAGCGGGGTCGAAGGCCGGCCTTGCGAATCACGGAGAAGCGCGCGTTGCAGCACTTGGAGGGGGCAGCCGTATTGCAACGCCAGGCTGGCGGCGACCGCGGCATCCCTCGCGTTGCAGTCGCTCTGCGACCCCGGCTTGTGGTTCTGCAGGAACACCTCGGCCACGCGGCCGTCGGCGAAGCGCGAGAACGTGAATGTGAAGGGCTGGCCCTGCTGCTCGATCTCGCGGTTCTCGGCGGGGCGCCTGTTCGGCAATCTCTCGCGCTGGCCGGTCATGGCGCGGTCCTGCCGCGGCCATTGCAACCAATACGCGAATCCTGTAAGCTGCTCGCCATCTGCACACGCGCCTTTTATATCCCGGCCCCAGGTGGAATCAGCCGCCTGGGGCTTTCTGTTTGGAATCCTAGTTATGGGGTTTCATCTGTGCGGCTCCGCCTCGTCCGGGATAGTTCGTGCGCGGATGGCAGCCGACGTCTTTAGCTAGTTCATCGAACGTGAGAAAATTTTCGAGTAACGACCGAGAAGACATTGGGGCACCTTCCTTCACAGTGGAAAGACAGTGCCTGACAAATTACCTATGTGATCCGGCTCGTGGAATTATGGGCATCGAAAAAATTTTTCAGGCTCTGTTTTGCCCATAGCTATGGGCGTCAAAAGAACTTTTTGAGCTCAACCTTGCCCATAGCTATGGGCAAATCATAGTCGTTTGCCGTCGTAATTTGCCCATTACCCTTACGCCTTTGAGGGGGATGCGAGAAATCTTTTTTGACGTCGAACAATGTGCGGTATGCTTTCTGGCGATGGTGCAGACTTTCCCATCACGGGGACCGTTACACCGCGGAAAAACTTTGCCAATGGGCCTTGGACTCTTTTCCTCCTTGGATTGCGCGAGTACCGTAATTCGCCGCCGAGGAGGACTTGCCAAACCGCAAGTATTTCAAACTCGTATCTCGATCTTGGACTGTTGGGTGGTTGTTTTGCGTACCGGATATTTCTCGAAATTCTTTGGCGTGATCCCTCGGTGTTAAATTGTGCCAGGTCCCTGATGTTGCAGAGGGGATTGTCGAAGTTGTCTTTAAACCAGCGGTGAAGGCTTGACACTGCCTTTTTGTTTTCGCCTGCGTTTTTATAAAACTGAAGGTGCTGCTCCGCCAGAACCAAAATATCCTGCCGCAAGCCTTCAGTTTTGTCTGCAATCTTTCGGAATGTTTACTGTTCCTGACGCGCTTTTACCCCGAGCTGCTCGGCGAGATACCAGCGAGCTATTTGGACCAATTCGTCGCGCGCGTCTTTTGGCAACGCGCCGTTCCATACCGGTTGAACTGCCGCTTTGATTGCTTTCCATTGCTGTTCGCTGTAATCGAACAAGGCGGCCGGGGCGCGTTGGTGGCCGCAGCGACGCCTAATAAGGGAGCTTTCTTTTGCATGGACACACCGCTGCACCGCGAGGAGGGAAGCGCGGGCTCATCCGGCGGTGTGAGTCGGATGTGTGCGGCCTGCAGAGCCGGCCCGCGCTCGATTTAATCTACCATGCCGTCATTGCGTCGCGTCCAGGGCAGGACCGTTTCCTGTGGATGACTGACGATAATCGGCCTTCCCTACAGCCGCCTTGAACTCACGCCACGGCGGTCAACCACTCGAGCCGCAACGCGAGTCGGTCCCGGTCCGGTCGGTCCCTGAGACGGCTCGGGAGACGGATGGTTTCGCCACTCAGTCGCTTCAGGGGCGCGCCGCCGGCTTGCCGGTCGTCGTTGGAATCAGCGGCAGGGGCGTTTTCCAGCGTGCGCACCGGTCTTGTTCCCAGCTATAGTTTGCCCGGGTGTGGGACCTCAAAGATTCGTGCTGGCGGTATGGACAAGCGTAGCCTTAGCGAGAGCGACATCTGCGATCTGTTTATCTCGCCAGCGATTAGGGCTGCGGGGTGGGACCCAATGACTCAGATTCGGCGGGAGGTGACACTCACGCCTGGCCCGGTGGTGGTCCGAGGGAACGTTGCAAGCCGAAACAAGAAGAAAAGTAAATTCGCGGACTACAGCCTTTATCAAGAAGCCGGCGTCCCGGTCGCGGTCGTGGAGGCCAAGGACAACCAGCACACCGTCAGCCATGGTCTACAGCAGGCGCTTGGCTACGCCGAAATCCTCGATGTACCCAGCGCCTACAGTTCCAATGGCGATGCCTTTGCCTCGCACAACAAGGTGCCCGCTGCGGGGGAGGACATCGAGACCCAATTTCCACTTGATGCATTCCCAGCACCTGGAGTCCTTTGGCGGCGGTACAAAACACATCGGGGTATCAAAGACGCCGAAGAACCCTTGGTGCTCCAGCCCTATCACGAAGACGCATCCGGCAAGAAGGAGCCCCGCTACTACCAGGCTGATGCTATCAACCGCACGATCGAAGCCGTCGCCGCCGGTCAGGATCGTGTTTTGCTGGTCATGGCGACCGGCACTGGTAAGACTTACACGACGTTTCAGATCATCTGGCGGCTATGGAAAGCGAAGGCCATTAAACGCGCTCTTTTCCTTGTCGATCGTAATATTCTGGTCGACCAAGCGCTGATAAATGATTTCAAGCCGTTCGCTGGCGCCATGACCAAGGTCACCGGGCACAAATTCGACCCGGCTTATGAGGTGCACTTAGCGCTCTACCAAGCCATCACGGGAAGCTACGAGGAAGACAAAGCCTTCAAAAAGCTCTCACTTGAGTTCTTCGATCTAATCGTCGTCGATGAGTGCCATCGCGGTAGCGCGGACGAAGATGCTCAGTGGCGTGAAATCCTGGAATACTTTTCGGGCGCGACACAGATTGGAATGACGGCAACGCCGAAGGAGACGAAATACGTCTCGAACGCGCACTACTTCGGAGAGCCGGTTTACAGGTATAGCCTAAAGCAAGGGATCGAGGATGGCTTCCTTGCGCCCTATAAGGTCATCAGAATAGACATCGACAAAGACATTGAGGGGTGGACTCCCCCGCCTGGAACGATTGATGACCTCGGCCGAGAGATGCCGGAACGCGAATACAATCAGGCGGACATGGATCGCATTCTTGTCCTGAATCAACGCACACGGCTCGTTGCGCGCCGTGTGATGCAATACCTCAACGCCACCGATCCTTACGCGAAAACCATCATCTTTTGCGAAGACATCGACCACGCCGAGCGAATGCGTGCGGCGATCGTCAATGAGGCAGGTACGCTTGCGATCGAGCACCCGAAATACGTTATGCGCATCACCGGCGACAGCACGGAAGGCAAGGCTGAACTGGACAATTTCATCGATCCCGAGAGCCCGGTTTCCCGTTATTGCAACGACCTCCGATCTGATGACTACTGGGGTTGATGCGCGAACTTGCAAGCTGATCGTTCTGGATAAGACGATCAACTCAATGACGACGTTCAAACAGATTATCGGCCGTGGCACGCGCATTCTGGAGGAGTACAACAAGTTCTTTTTCACGATCATGGACTTCAAGAAGGCTACGACTTTATTCAATGACCCGGACTTCGACGGTGAGCCAGTCGTCTCAAACCGCATCAGCTGCAATTGCTGGACCGGGTAATAGTCGGTCGGACTGGTGTTGACCTTGATTCCCGGCAGCAGCATCGGGAGCTCGAGGTCGCGCAGGTTCGTCGCCTGGCGCATGATATTCTCGCGCGAGAGAT
>WNFO01005224.1_pt1 | contig 11313 bp, 12 predicted proteins | sample 5400251 | NCBI WGS metagenome assembly WNFO01 (sample SAMN13153354, study PRJNA577476) | soil metagenome | isolation source: 100 cm saprolite under Madrone tree | place: USA:California | collected 2016-06-14 | reverse complement strand
ACTCTATTACGGTAGTCACGACGTGAGTCACAACACAACCAAGGAAGATGATAGTGCCGTTATTCTATCTTGATCAAACTGGGCCGTATTAGCTTGCAGTAATTGGCGGGAAGTGTTAGTGCGTACTAGTGCGTTCAGTACCCCCAATACATATCGCTCCACATCTGGAGCAGCCAAGGAGATTTAGTACAGTGTGAATCAACGAAGAGCAGTGCGGCGTTGTGAACGGGGCTGTTGAGCGTGGGAGAAAATCTTGACGCTCCAGCTCGGATGACCGAGTCACTCTGATCGCCCGCCATCTGAGTCAAAGTCGTTCCGCTATCGCTAACTTGAGTCCATTCAGTCATTTACACCTACATAAGATCAGCACTACATCACTACATTATCGTACAGCGGTCATTCCACCCCTCCAAAAACACAATTCGGCCATTTCCAGTTGTATGTAGCTCGTCTTCCGATACAACATCGGCCATTTCATCCCACTCCGAGTCACCACTATCTGAGTCCCAGGAAGTTATGATGCACCAAACTATGAGTATTATTACAAACCCAGAGGCAGTTCCCACCCAAGCCCGAATATGCGGGGTCGTGTTCCGGAAGCTGAACAGTAACAGGGCGACAAAGAACACGCAGACACTGAGAAAATCAGTCATCGTCACTATACCATCCGGAAACGGTGGAACCAGGGATAGACGACGCACGACCACATCAGCAGAGCATACGTTAGGCTGAATACGACGGCCAAGGGCTCTAAGTAAAAGAAGCGCCAGGTCATGTTATCTAGGTAGGCGTTCTGGAAGCCAATCAGCTAGGACGCACAACATGGGAAAGGACTAACGTACTGCCGCTCTAGGATCTTGCACTCCCACCGTACGATTGCGGCGGATGAGCAGAAGACCAGCGATAATACTTCCAATACTAAACACCAAAGACATGGAGCTTGCAATCTGAGCAGGAGAAGCTTTGATCCATCCTTTTGAATCCACTGATGGGACAACAATGACGCCTGGGATAGCAAGGAATGCGACATTTGCGGTGAGCATCACAGTTGACTGTCAATTTGGGGGTCAAAATGGTGCTCTTCCTGAATTTCAAGAAAAGAGAAGCACAACTCACATATAGAACGAACTCAACCCATTCGGAAACCAGCCTTCGTATGAAATTCCTCCAAACCTCTTCGATGATCAGCTCATCCGCCCACACTTTTTTCAATTCCCGCAAATGAACATCCGGGGTGAAGAACAAGATCAGGGATAACAGTTGAAAAACTTTGGTACATTCGTGACCACTATCCTCGTAAATGCTCCTGTACCTATTCTGACGAGAGGTTTTCTGTCCGTGGAAGTGTACAAACCTCCATCGGACTGGAGCGCAGGCAATCAGAGAAAGGAATAGTGTAGAGCGAAGGGGAGGAGCACACCGCAAATAGAAAGCAACCGAGCTGGGGTGAGTGATGATTAGTCATTCTGCATTTCTGGGTCGAGTTGTTTTTTCATTACCTACTGAACTTATCGCGTAAGGATTTTCAGGGCCAAGGTCTGCAATAAACCGTTGTCACAGTCCTAAGAACGGCGGAATGGAGGTACCTTGGGCTTCTTTTATAATGTCACGCATCGTTTGCATATCAGCCACGCTGTATGGTGCAGTCGAGACTTTGGAGGTCAAAGAATCTACGAGTCGTCAGCTTATCAACCATGGGAAAAAAAAACGGACGGATCACCAATACTGCTACTCAGAAGAATTCCAAGCAGCTCTGTAGATGCATCATCGGGGAACTTGCGCCCTCTATAACCAACCGGACTCGGATATAGTGACCAATGTGCCCTTCAATTGTTGCGTAGATAGTGTCAATGTTAATGCGGGCCTTAGATATTAGGACGCACCAGTAGAGTGATTCAAGACGATGTTCTTCGTTACATGAAGTTAGTAAGATGAGCATGTGTGTTGAATGGAGAACTACTTCTCACTAATATGACCAGGTTCCTGTACACCGGGTATGTCGCCCAATAGAGGGCCCATATCATAAAGTTCCAGCCAGAATAAGGTCTTGGTGTTATGGTCAACAAAATAGTATTGCCGACACGTCTTCTTGTCTTTCGTCTCGACGATATCTAAAACAAGGTCGTAGTCACGTGTAGGGAAGGGTCTCCCGCGGTCTTCTAACTCTGCGATTTGGCGCTCAAGCAGATCTGCAGACCTCTGTACTTCTTCCCTTAGACCGGGGTCGTACATGTACACATCGGTGAAAATCCTCTATAGAGTTTGATTTCAGACACACGATACTGTAAGAGAGAACAACTCGCCCTTTCTTCATTGTAGAAATAAAGTGCGCCTTCAGGGTGGGTAAAGGACTTCCAATCGCCCGAATTACGATATTTATATTCATATGAGCTACCGAGAGGGAATTCCATTAGTTTTCAAGATATTACGTCCTAAGGTTGGACTGTATTACTGGCGTAGTTTGACCTGCATCGGCAGTAACGTAAACTCGCTCTCTATCCTTGACCTGGATAAGTGTCACGATATAAGCGGCTGGTTGACATCACGAACAGTACTTACACATCACCGTTCTTTACATAGCGGGACACCTGACCAGAATGCATCGGTTTCACCGGGGGCGTACCTGGTCGGAACGGGGAGTTCCTTACATTCACCGTCGAGGCTCGTGTTGATATGCGGGGGATGGAAGGTTCTGGAAACGGAAACGGCGGTCTAGGGGGAACTTGGGTCGACTGTGAAGCCATGGGACCCTCAGGACGTATACTCTCTCTGCTTTGGTGAGAGCCTGTATGTGTCCCCGATGGGCTTTGTCCTCTCGAATGTAAAGAAACCGCGGATGGATTCACAAGCTCAGGAGATGGGAAGCGGGGATGTGTGGGAGGACTTTGCGTCTCACCGTGTACCATGGCGGAGGGAAGTTGGGGAGGATGAAAACTGTACACGCTTCTTGTATCCTCTGGTGTTCCCGGCCTAGAAGGTTCCTTGACCTCAATAGGGATCTTAGAGGGGGAGCCTTCGGGGGAATCCTGTGAACGCTGGATCATAGCGAGACGTGTTGCGATGTCGATGTCAGCTCTCGTCGGTGTATTAGGTCTAGAGGAATGGCGGCGGAATAGGGATGGGGACGAGGGACGGGAATGACCACGAGAAGACACCCCAGTGAATTGTCTTCCGGCGTCTCGGGAATGTGTCCAGTTCACAGGAGTGTTCGACCGACGCATGATCCACTCCATAGCGCCAACTTCATTTTCTGATGGTAATGAACTCGCTAAAGAGTGAACACTGCCCGGGGGAAACGGAGTGGCAGAGAGCCGTAGAGAGCCATGAGGCGATGGTCCCCGGGATGAAAGACTATGCGGCACACTGGGGGTCCGCTGGATAACGTCTTCCATTGGGATGGACTGCTCTACGTCGTTAGATCCCGACATCGAGTGCCCGCTCGCCTCGCCCACTGGAACTCTCCCAAAAGCCCGGCTGGCACAAACTATCACGCACTCTTCGCGCTTCCCCACTGTCCCCGTGGAAGAAGGCCCTCCAGTGTCCGAGTCCCCTTTCGTACTCTTTTCGCCCCTGTTGGTTTGGAAGTACCACGACCAGACCTTCCTTAAAAGGCGTAAGATGCGCGGCCAGAGGAGCAAGCAACGCAAGATGAAGGCCTTGAGATTGCGTCCCAGGCCACTTGATTGTATGCCCTGGAGTAAAGCATAGAGGGCCAGTTTGGCGGACGAAACCATATTGTAGGTGCGGAAAGGAATCCCCAGACGCGGGGCTGAGGTGTCAGAAAGAAACAAGTAACACCATAATCAGAAAAAGCTGGAGACGCCCCGTTGACGAGTGTGTGGTCACGAGTGAATGATAGACGCCTCAGGTTTCGGAAGTGATTCGGAGTCTGGACTCTGGCGTGTCAAGTCGAGTAACATTCAGGGGCGCAGGGGCGCAGGGGCGCCTATACGCCTTTCCTTCTTTCGCTCGAATTGAAGGGTACTCATTGGTTGAGACAGAACGAACGTATGCTAGTCAAGATGCTTCCTGGACACCTGCAAGAAAAAGAGTAGGATTCAGTGGGCCATGGGCAGACGCGCAGGGTAGATCATTTCAGAGATCATCAATTGTGCGATACATACTATTCATATGTGATAAAGGTCTGGTTAAAATGGTTGCAATCCTATGAGATGTTGGCTAAGGCTGAGCTTTCGTTGTCACTCAAAAGAGGCACGTGACATTCCTCAAAGATTGTCATAATCCACGAGATTGCCATTTTTCATGAATTGTTTTTGAAAATCGCCAACTGTAGAATATATGACCATTCAGATGCGCAAAACGTTTGGTTGAAAGTATTACAGAAAGGTGTTGATCAGTAAGACCAGCAAACATGTAAACCAAGAGTGACTACTGTAGAATTAAGTGAAGGCAATCACTAGCGGCTGCTTTCCACCGAAGTCTGAATCGGGGTGCCTTTTCCTCATTGTTGCAAGCTCTCTTACAGGACAACTTTCTCTACATGCCTTGCCCCAATGCTAGCGGTATCCTACCGTGTTGACCGGCCATCGCTGCCGTAGACACCACTGTGCGCCTCCATGCATTTACAGTGGTACTTGAACTCGTCCCACGTTTTCAGTCGCGCGTTCCGACAGAGTCGGCACTTGATCTCCTGGGCCGCCCCACGGGTCCAGTTGGGTTGGGTGGCCGCTAGCACCGCGTTGCACCCTATCTCGAACGTTTGCCGAGTCTGGACGAGCTTATACTCTTGTGCTTGCTGCTTCTGCTGCGGCACCAGTTTCTCCTCCACATCCCCCTTGACCCAAATCAGCTGTCCGTCCGCATCTTCTTCTGCCCAACCCTGCTGGAATCTTGGTCCCAGCGAGGATTGATGGTGACTTCCCTGCAAATTCGGGGTCGCAAGCTTCTCCGCTTCGCGTCCTGCCTTCTTAGCTCCATTGTTTATCCTTGGTCCTGTGATCCTGGCCGCTGGCTGGTGGCGGGACCTTGTCGTGGGCCGCGCTGCCAGGATCCCAGTTGCTTCGCCACCTCTGACTCGGTTTGGGGGCGGCATTTCGTAGTTGTAGGGTGCACCTGGGGCGCCATCACCATTAGGCTCACCACGGCAGCATTTACCAAATGCCACGGGGGGCACGGGTGTCGACGCAGATGCGGCAGAGACTCCTTCTGGCGCCATGGTAGTGGACCAGCCCGGCGCATTGACAACCGACTCGACAGGATACCTGCAGTACTCTGGTACAACAAATGGCCGTATCCCTTCATTGCTATTGCATGGCAATGAAGAGGGTGTGGCCCAGATGGGTTGACCCGAGCCACTTGACTTCACAACCTGCTGAGTAATCTAAGTGAGTATAACGTTCCTGTATTCGTGGCATCCGCACTCACGTCGGGTGTTCCAGCAGCTGAGTTGGTGGCCACGGGGAAGGACCCTGGCCATCTTGAGTGAGTGTCACCTACCAGCCGGAATGCGCCGGAACTTGCACCTAAGAAGGTTTCGCGTACTAAACATAAAGAATTGTGGCGGGAGCAAGAAAGGGACCTACATGGGCCCGGGATGGGCAAAGCCTCAGAAACCCTCTATTGTGGCATGGAAAGGTAAGTCAATGTCGACGATCAATATGTTGCTTACTCACCGGGTATGTACAGTTTGACTGTATAGACGTCCCCATTAATGTGGGGATTGTCGTAGACGACGCTTCATGGGGGGCGTTGGAATTGAGAGGGCCACAGTTTGAGTTGGAGAGCCTGAGATATCCAGCTCCAGACATTGTATCCCCTTGGAAGCTCTGGGGCACCCTGTCATGTGAGTAGGTTCCCATATCCTCAAAAAGTTCAGGGCAGGGCGCGGCAAAGTCTGCATTGGTGGTGTGGTCAAAGTTGTTCATCGTGGAAAACAAGTGGGGGCAAGAGAAGAGTGAGAAGAGTTGTGGAGGTGATTGAATTGTGGATAGCAAATGCCAGTTCGTGCGGATAATCTGTCGTCTTATGTAGGATCCGAGCCTGCGAGGTATCAAGTCCGGGTGGCATCGCAGTAGCAGCGCTTGCGAGGTGGATTTAGCGTTCGTCCACAATTTTGACACAATCAATTAATCAACAAACCACATTCTTAACGAGGCTGGAACACCATTTCGAATTCGGTCCTTCCACACATCACAGGCTGTGCATTGGTTACAATGGTGAGCCTGTGGTCGGTTCGCCTGAGAGATATCCAAACCACGTCTCTTTGGTCCTCTCATTCAAGTTAATCGATCGACTCGGAACTGCCTCGTATACCCCGCACAGAGTTGAATGAATAATTCCTGTATTTGCACGAGAAATCTACGCATGGTTTAGTTAGAATACAAAAAAAAGGAACACCTTCGATGTGGTTGATGACGGTGTGACCTGGGTCCTTTGTTTAGAGTGACTTGTGTTGTGGAAGCCTCATTAGTTTCCCGAGCCACAGCGCTCTCCCGGGCCGGGCCAGCTCGGCTTCTTTGTTGTCGGCTTCACGACAGTGGGCTACCCACAAAGATAGCCAGTGTAAAATGCTGCTAGCTTCCTAAAAGAACAAAAACTTGGGAGTAATATTATTGAAAAAATTGACAATGTTCCAGCCGATGGCATTCCGAGTGTGGGGCCACTGACGCCACGGCAACGCTAAGACGCGTCCAATCACGCGCCGCATGGTCGCGTAACCGTCTGAACACTGAATGGCCTTGGCCACCCGTGCACGATCAATACGACCGCCACTTTGCCTCTCCTTCAAGTCTCGTCTAGCCCTATACATTGTACCCACTATGCCGCCAAAACGCGCCGTGAGCTCAGGCAAACGAAAAGCAGACTCGGACCCAGACGGTGAAAAGTCCGTTGGGTCTGAACAAACAAAGAAGGCAAAAAAAACCACTGCGCCGGACTCTGCTGAGCAGACTGGCCTTGCTCCTAATGGGCAGCCGACGAACAAAGTCCTTCCAGTCAAGATCTCGTTCCCGCCAAGCGCTAATGGCGCGACGCGTATCGCTTCTTGGAATATCTGTGGTCTGGCTGCGAGCCAAAAGAAGGTGAGATGACACAACAGACAGCGGATGCACATTACGGAGATTGAGACTGTATAGGGTTTCAAGTACTATGTGGAGGCCGAGGACCCAGACATTTTGATTCTCACGGAGACTAAAGTGAGCGTTGACCATATCATTTCTGTCCGACGTGGCTCACAGCGGCGGCAGGTGAACGATGACCCCGTTGACCCAGCACTTACCAGTCGTTTCCCATACAGATACTGGTCTATATCCGAAAAGAAAACGTATTGTATGCTATCCTCACTACGTCATGTTGGCCATTTATCGAGCTTTTTATGCCAGCAGGAACAGCCATTCTATCGAAACACAAACCTCTCAGTGTCGACAAAACCTTGCCGGGTCATCCGGATCCTAGCTCTGTAAAAGGCCGAATTGTCACCCTTGAATTTGAGAATTACTATGTCATCGGGACCTACGTTGTCAATGCCGGACAAGGCTTGAAGGTTTGTTCGTCCCTCAATGGTGCCACACCCCCCCGCGTGATGATATTTTGCTATAGACCCTGGATACGAAGAAGTTGTGGAATCATCATTTTGAAGCCTACATCCGCGACCTAGACAAGAAGAAACCCGTGATATGGGCGGGCGATCTTAACGTCGCACCGACAGCCATCGGTTCGTCTCCTCCCTTCTCTCCCAAGATTCTGTCGCCACTCACATGACGCCTATAGACCTTAGCAATCCGAAGACAAACTGGAACAAAACCGCCGGTTATACAGAAGCCGAGACAACGGCGTTTGCTAGCATTTTAAACCCGCCAGGGGACGACGCGGGCAAGTTCGTCGACGTCTGGCGAAAGCTTCACCCGGACGATCACCATTACACCTATTTTTCGTTCCGATTCAACTGCCGCGCGAAGGGCATAGGGTGGCGGCTTGACATGTGTACGTGGTTCACAGCAAAATATTATGCGATGCTGATGCTATACTGGTCCACGCAGTCGTTCTTAGTGAGCGGATTGTGGACCGCGTCAAGATTTGCGAGATTCGAAGCGAGATATACGGCGCGTCTGATCATTGCCCGATTGTCCTTGAGGTTGCTCCAGCGATCACTTCTGAGGCGCATTAGTACAACGAAAACACCACGCTCTATTTGGCCACAACCACGAGGAACGTTATAAGAGACTCATGAGCCATATGAGGATCGAGTGACTGCGTACATGGATTTTGGCTAAACTAGTATATTGTACCAATATCCACAGGTTCAGAGGGTCAAACCAAAATAAAGAGCAGGGGCTTCGATAAACCCTTTGGTTATGGTACCCACCTCCCTGTATATAAGTCGCGCTATTCTTTCTTCTGCAAAGCCACAGACAACCCATTGACAGCCTTAAGATAACGTTCTGAATGACGCGATGACGGGACATCGTTGAATATATCGAGTCCGATTCAGATCACGGTGATGTCGAGAAAGTACTGCGATAGAAGTCCCAGGAGCCGGATGACCCAAAACGTAAATGTAATAGAAAGTAGAGAGGACAAGTCCGACTTGGTAGTTGGAAAGTCATTTTCCCCCCTGCCAGCGAGACATGGCAAAGTTGTCTCGCGGTAACGAACTGCATAATAGCTTTCTGGAAGGACTCTGATGGGTTGAGCTCCTCCAAATTAAGACACTGCAGGGCGGGTAACACTTTTGTCACTCTTTCCCTGGCAAGTTCTTGCAGAGCTGGGGCGATCCGTGGGGCGAATCCCCGGGATAGGCGGAGATCCTTCACTGCAGTAAATGGATGTAAAATCTCCAGCCATTGGTCGTTTTCAATGTCATCCTGCCAACATGGTTGGTAACATATATCGTCGTAGATGGCGAGGCGCTCCAACGAGGAAATTATAGCCTGAGGGAAGGACGACCTGCAGACCTGTGCCAGAGATGAAAGCTGCCAATCCATCTGACTGCATGAGACTTTCAACTGGACTCCTTTGTCCCGTATCCCGGGAACTAGAACCGTAACGCCCGAATAAGAAAAAACCACGTGAGCGTCTTTTTGTGCCTTGAGCCGAGGTGTGCGACTGATGAACTGGGCAAGCTGTGGGGTGTCGAATATGAGTTGGTGAAAAAAAGTTATTTGCAAGCTGTCGAGTAGAGGGGTATCGATCAGGGCCACGAGGTCGTCCAAATATTCGCTGACGCCAGCAAACCGAAAATGTCTGAGAGTGGGGAGGACGGAGCGTGTGATCGTAGGTGGATGTCGGCTTTCCCGGACGGGGCGAGGGCGAGGTGATAGGAAGGCGAGGATGAGTTCTGTGAGGCTGGTCAAGGAGGAGAGACAAGTTGCGAACGCCTCGGGTGAAATATTACCGGATTGAGGGATGTTCAGAAGGGAAATCTTGACAAGGCCAGTGGCAGACGAAAGTAGTATTGGCAATCCCGGAAATGGAATGCGGTTCAAGCTGAGATATTTCAAACGTGGTGCAGATCCGCCCAAGAACGAATCGGGAATGGCCGGGGCCGTTTCATCCTTCGAGTGAAGCTTCAGATCTGTCAGTGCCGGGAGTGGCTCCTGCAACTTGGCCAAGACTTTCTCAGGAACGGGACAGAGCCCGATTTCACATACGCGATCGGTATGTACCAGGGCCGCAAAAATGTTATCCATATCAAACGTTGGGTGCCAGCCTTCCCGTAGTATGACGATAGGCAACGGTGGCCAGATGGCCAGCGCCTCCCTCACTGGTGTTCCCCCTGTGCAGACAAGTCGAAGTCCCAGGCGGCGTGATGACCCAAAGACAACGTCTCGCCACCTTTGACACACGTGCACCAGTGTATGCCAAGTTCTTATCCACTCGGCTTCATTCACATAGAAATCAAATATTTCTAGGAGGGCAACATCGGGGAGCATGTGAATTGTCACTGGGCCTGTATTGCACCAGTCAGCAGTTGTTGGAGCGTGTTGCACCTAATACGTACATGGTCCGCGCTGTGTTAAATGCTTCTGTGTCTGACGATGTGCATATTTCTTCGGGCTTTTACAGTCGCCATCTATCATCGATGACCCAGGGTGGCCCGGAGATGATGGTAAGGCAATGCTCAAGTGCAATGGGGAAAGTTGATAAGACCATGCAGGGCTATTTGAAACCATGTCAGTTACGTCGTCTATGTGGGGAATGTATATCCTCTGACATACCACAGAGAGTTCATCGGTAAGCTTAGCATGAGGGGGAAGAAAAAAAAGTGATTGTTTTGAACTTGCCCACCGCCTGTGATTTATAGAAACCCGGACCATTATTCGTTCCTATCGACATCACACCACTGGCGACCCATAACGCAATGTAACTACTCGCGAAGCATCTCAAATAAGTTACTCGTAATAATAAACAATTGCGCACCAGCTCTAAATATGGGATCTGGGATACTCCGAGAAGACGAATGGGCACTGGCAGAAGGGAACGAAGGCTCAGAAGAGGTGTAGGGAATAGAACGAAAACTCGGTTCTGCTGGCTTTAGAGGCCCGCCGGCCCGGAGGCACCGCCGGGAATCAACGTGGCAAACCCGGCACTTGATAAGACGTGATATATCCTGTTGCCAATGATAATGACGGCTTCTTGTACTTCATGAACATTCAATGATTCTCATCAGAAGGCTCGCCTCTTCGGCGGTGCCATGATGGCTGCATGATATGATGGCAACATGCCAGTGAGTGACGTGATGGGACACCCAAGGCCGAGGTCACCACTATTTTTTCAAGCAACGATCACATAAGTGTAAGTGGCACTTACACTCAACCGGCACTTACACAGAGGGATTGTGGTCTTCGGTGGCGTGAAATAGCAGGCAAGGCGTATAACTTATAAGTTATGCCCCGTTTCTGGCACTTTTGCCAACAGTTCTTATCGACGCGTGGCATCGGTTCGGACTTTAGCCTAGCTCAAGTGCCACACCCACGTAAGGTGACACCGCAGTTCCGTCTCTTTCGAAAGTGACGCCACCACCTACAGCTGCCCACAAAGCTCGGCCAACTTGGACCCCTCTGGTGGTAGCTCGATACGCTTCATTCAAGTCGACAATGGCGAACACCCCAATCAAGTTGAACGACGGAACGACGATGCCCTTGTTGGCATTCGGCACTGGAACTGCTCATTTTAAAAAGGATGCGCAGGAGTTGGTGACCAAAGCGATCAATGCGGGCTTCACGCATTTCGACGGCGCGCAAATTTACAATAACGAGGAATATCTCGGCGCGGGCATCGCCGCGGCCGCGGGGACACCCCGCGAACGGCTATTCATCACCACCAAACTCGCCAAGCCGGCTGAGGGCAAGACCG
>WNFO01005222.1_pt1 | contig 11313 bp, 9 predicted proteins | sample 5400251 | NCBI WGS metagenome assembly WNFO01 (sample SAMN13153354, study PRJNA577476) | soil metagenome | isolation source: 100 cm saprolite under Madrone tree | place: USA:California | collected 2016-06-14 | reverse complement strand
GAAATGACCGGGTTCTCCCGCATTTAGGCTCCCTTTATTCCTGGTGCAACTCCCGGGATTCGTTATCACACGTCAAAAGACTCAGCTTAAGTCTCGTCGGCCACCGATTATGTGCTCACTGACCGACCCGAATCAGTTACCCTTCGGCGAACGGTCAGAACGACGGAATTTGTCACGTTGACAGTGACGGTTTTTGTCGTTGAGCACCTCAATTGAGATGGTTTTGTGCCTTCGCCCCACCCTTCCAGAAAATTTTCTTAGCTCGCGCATTTTGGTTCCAGGAATCATCCAGCCAGCCTCGCGCGGGTTCTTCCAGAACACGCGCAGTGCAGAAGCCAATTGCTGATAGCTGACTGCTAATCGCTACTTCTGCTAAACTGCGCGCATGCACGACGCGGCCGCCGCACAGGCGCCGAATCGCAAGCTGCCCCCTCAATCGTTGGCACGCGTCCGCGCCGGCGTTCCTACACTTGCCGAAGCTTCTCTCGCAATTGCCTCTGCGCTGCTACTGGCTCTTTCGTTTCCAGATTTTGATTTGTGGTGGTTAGCGTGGATTGGCATGGTCCCGCTACTGATCGTCGTGACGCGAACGCCCAAAACCGGCCGCGCATTCCTCCTGGGTTGGTTGTGGGGCCTGATCTTTTTCTACGGAAGCTGCTGGTGGCTCACTTATCCGATGATCCATTACGCGCATATTGCGGCGCCGGTCGCATATGTTCTATTGCTGCTTCCGGTCATATTCGTCGCGCTGTTCCCTGCCCTATTCTGTGCTTTGCTCGCGCGCGTTGTTTCTCGCTTCGGGCCCGCAGCCTTGTTCGTCGCGCCGTTTCTTTGGGTGTCTTTTGAATTGGGACGCTACGCGGTCACGGGGCAGCTCTGGAACGCGCTCGGTTATTCGCAAGCGTTTCATCCGATGCTGATTCAGTCCGCCCGCTGGGGAGGCATGTACGCGGTGAGCTTTTTTATCTTGACCGTCAATGCGTCAATTGCATTTGCGCTGCTCAGTCGGATGGTATTCAGCGTTGCTCTCTCGGTCGCTGTCATGGGTTTTGTCGGCGTTGTTTTGTCGGTCTCATACTTTAGCGCCAATTGGGAAAGTCTGCTCAGCAGTGAACCTAGCCATCCAATAGTCGCTGTGCAACCTAACGTTCCTATGGCGGGAGTGGACGATTCGACAGCGCAACGACAACTTCTCGACCGCCACCTTGAGCTCGGCGCAAAGGGCCTGGGCGATGCGCGGAACCAGTATTCACACGAGAGTCTCGTCATCTGGCCCGAGTCGCCGATGAACTTTAGCTACTCGCGCGACTCGCAACTCCGAGATGCGGTCGCGACTTTTGCGCGAACCAATCACACCGCTGTGCTGCTCAATTCCCTGGAACCCGCACCAAACGCAGGCGAATATAATTCTGCGATTCTGGTAAATGAGGAGGGTCAGAAACTGGCGCAGTATGATAAAATCCGCCTGATGCCGTTTGGCGAGTACGTGCCGCTGCCCCAATGGATTCCGGGCGCAAGTTCGGTACGTGGAATCGTCGGCGACTTTACGCCCGGCAGTAAGTACACGCTGATGCCCCTCGGCGACTTGCGCGCCGGGGTTTTTATTTGCATCGAGGCCGCGCATCCCGGAATCGCGCGCGAGTTCACGAACGAAGGCGCCGACATGCTCATAAACATTTCGAACGATGGCTATCTGGGACCGACACCGGTGATGCGCCAACATTTGTCCAACGCAATCTTTCGGGCCGTTGAGAATGATCGGTTGTTAATACGAGTAACGAACAGCGGTATTACCGCGCTGATTTCCCCGGTAGGCGAAGTTTGGGACACCACCGCTGGATTCCGGCCGGCGGTAAGGAGCTGGACGATTCGAAAGGAAGTCCTCCGTAAGACTTTCTACACGCGACACGGCGAGGTGTTCGCTTATCTGTGCGCGTTGATAAGTTTGGGGGTTGTAGCAGCATCGTTCATTATCAGAAAGAACTTGATCAATAGACGAGGTTAAGAATGATTCAGACCATCTCAATTCAGGATTTGAGAACTTCCTTCGACGATTTGAAAACGCGAGTTGAACAGCTCGGGAGGTTTCTTTGATGTTCCGGCTAAGCGAACCGAGTTAGAAAAGATCGAGGCCCAGGCTTCCGTGCCTGACTTCTGGTCGGATCAGGACGCGGCGCAGAAGCTCTTGCAGCGACGCAGCAGCGTGGAACGGACTATCGCGCGGCAGGAGAAGTATGAAGCCGAGATTTCCGATGCCGCAGTGCTCTTTGAGTTTGCTGAATCAGACGAAGCTTCGGTGAATGAGCTGCGCGAGCTGCTCAGTCGTCTCGATCATGAAATCAGCGAGGTCGAGACCGAAACGCTTCTGGCCGGCGAGAACGATCTGCGCAACGCCATTTGCACGATTCATCCAGGCGCCGGCGGGACGGAATCGCAGGATTGGGCTGAGATGCTCCTGCGCATGTATCTGAAGTGGGCGGAGCGGCGCGGTTTCAAAACGGAGATTATCGACTATCAACCCGCCGAGGAGGCGGGCATCAAGAGCGTGACTTTCAAAGTCGAAGGCGAATATGCGTACGGACTGCTGGCGGCCGAAGCCGGCGTGCATCGTTTGGTGCGCATCTCGCCGTTCGATCAGGCCGCCCGGCGACATACGTCGTTTGCTTCACTTTTCGTTTATCCCGAAATCGATGAAGAGGTTGAGGTCGAAATCAACGACAAGGATTTGCGCGTGGACACTTATCGCGCGACCGGCGCGGGCGGTCAGCATATCAACACGACTGATTCCGCGGTGCGCATAACGCATCTGCCCAGCGGCATCGTCGTGCAATGCCAGAACCAGCGTTCACAGCATCAGAACCGCGCCGTGGCCATGCAGGTATTGCGTTCACGGCTGTACGAAATGGAGTTGGAAAAGCGCCGCGCGGAGACGAAAGAGCTGGAAGCGAACCGCTTGGACATTTCTTTCGGCTCGCAGATTCGCAATTACGTGCTCGCGCCGTATCGTCTGGTAAAGGACGCGCGCACAAAACTGGAGCGCGGCGACGTGGATTCAGTTCTCAATGGCGACATCGACGACTTTATCAAGGAGTATTTGCTGTCGCGCCGGGCGGCGTGATGTCCGACAAACTTTAGTTTGTCGTTGATGTTCTCAAGACGTTCGCTGGTATTAAGATGAATCACGCGACAAACTGAAGTTTGTCGGACTGAGTATGGCATCAATTCCCGTCGACATCGAAGTTCAACCCGCACGCAACACGCGCGTGAACGAGATCATCGCCATCGCTTTGATTGCCCTGGCGCTGCTGCTCGGCCTCTGCCTCGCGTCGTACAATCCAAACGACCCTTCGTGGAATGCGGCGGGTGAAGCGAGCGCGCGCAACTGGATCGGCACAGTCGGCGCTAATGTTGCCGCGGCGCTCTTTCAAACGATTGGTCTCGCCGCGTGTTTGCTTCCTTTCCTGCTCATCGCGGCCGCCTGGCGGCGCTTTCGCTCGCGCCGCATCAACGCTCCGTTGACTCGCCTCGCTGGTTTGATTCTGGTGGTGCTTTCATCAGCGGCGTTGCTGACGTTGGCAAACATCCGGCCTTTCTTTGACGCGAGCGTCAACGCGGGCGGTTTAGCGGGCGCGGTAGTCGCGCGCGCTTTGGTTAGCGGCCTGAACACGATTGGCGCGGCAATTCTGCTGGCAGCGATCGCGGCTACCGGTCTTTTGCTTGCCACGAGGTTTTCCTTCGCGCTGTTTTACGAAAACTTCACGCTCACTCTGGGCGATCGTTTCGCGACGCCACGCGCGATCCAACAAAGGTTCAGAGCCTGGCGCCTGGCGCGACGCGCGCGCAAGCAGATGCGCAGAGAGATGCGCCGGCAAGCTAAAGCAGATCATGCGGCGTTAACGCACGGCACCGGAACTTCCGAGGATGCGAGCAGCGACGTCCCGAGCATCGCTCCGAATACACGGAGTGCGGGTTCACAGACGAATCCGGACGGATCGGAGTTAGCCGAGGCCTTCGCTTCTTTCAGCGCCGCGACTTCAGCGGGCACGAAGACCATGGCCGCAGCAGCAGGCGCAGCCACGGCTCCGAAGCGTTCGCTGTGGCCTTCGCGCGGAAAAGCTACGCCGGTAGCGGAATCGGCTCTGGTTGAGGAGATGGTTCGCGATGCCGCGGTCAAACGCAAGACTGAATCGCCGGTCAGTGACAGCCTGCCGTTCGATGGCCAGCGCAGAATCTCGCCAAAGACCGCCGCGTCTGATTATCAATTGCCTTCGGTAGACCTTTTGAACGAAGCGGAGATGCGCCGCGAGCAGGCTGACGACGAATTGCTTAACATGGCCACTAAACTGGCCGAGAAATGCCGCGAGTTCAATGTCACCGGCCAGATCAAATACATCTGCCCCGGCCCGGTGGTTACGACTTACGAGTTCAAGCCCGATCCAGGTGTCAAGTATTCGCGCGTCACCGGTCTGGTGGACGATCTCTGTCTCGCTTTGAAGGCCGAATCGATTCGCATCGACCGCATGCCGGGTAAGCCGCACGTCGGCATCGAAGTGCCCAACCCACGCCGCGAAACCATCTATCTGCGCGAAGTGATCGAATCACGGTCGTTCAAGGAATCAACGTCCAAGCTAACCATCGCGCTGGGCAAGACCATCGACGGACTTAACTACACGACCGACCTCGCGCGCATGCCGCACCTGCTGATCGCCGGCACCACCGGTTCAGGTAAATCGGTCGGCGTGAATGCGCTGCTGGTGTCGATTCTCTATCGCGCGCGGCCAGATGAAGTGAAACTCATCCTGATCGATCCGAAGCGTCTGGAGCTGGGACTTTACGAAGACATTCCGCACCTCGCGACGCCGATCATCGTCGATGCCAAGCCCGCAACGCGCGCGCTGCGCTGGGCCGTGGCTGAGATGGAGCGCCGCTACAAAGAACTCGCCGGCTGGGGCGTGCGCAACATCGATGGCTACAACGCGGAGCGCGAACGCCGCAACCTGGTCAAGGATTTCGACGACAGCGGTCAGCCGTGGGTCAGGATGCCTTACATCGTCATCATCATTGATGAACTCGCCGACCTGATGATGATTTCGGGTCACGAAGTAGAAGATTCGATCACGCGTTTGGCGCAAATGGCCCGCGCGGTGGGCATCCATCTGGTGCTGGCGACTCAGCGGCCTTCGGTCGACGTAATCACGGGACTCATCAAAGCGAACTTCCCTTCCCGCATTTCTTATCGCGTTTCGTCGAAGGTCGATTCGCGCACGATTCTCGACACAAACGGCGCTGAACACTTGCTTGGCCGGGGCGACATGCTGTTTCTGCCGCCGGGATCTTCGCGTCTGCTGCGCGTGCACGGCGCTTACATTGACGAGACGGAAATCAACAAGATCGTTACCCACATCAAGGCTCAATGGGAGCCCGATTACGATGAAACCATCACGCAATCGGACGAAGAAGCGATGGGCCTCGAAGACTCAAACGGCGAGCGCGACGAACTGTTCGAAGACGCTTTGCGCATCTGCGTGGACATGAAGCGCGCTTCGACTTCGGTCCTGCAGCGCCGCCTGCGCATCGGCTATGGCCGCGCCGCCGCCGTGCTCGATCAAATGGAACGCGAGGGCCTGATCGGCAAAGCCGACGGCGCCCGCCCGCGTCCCATCCTCGCCCGTGCGTTTGAGATTGTGGCCGAGTGGGACGAGCAGGAAGCGGAATAGCAGGAAGCGCGTATCCGGCCAGTATTGAGCACGGTCCAAAGTTGTTACCGCACTTAGATAAGAATTCATCGTCATCTTGCTGGAAAATACTCTTGCACCAGCGGTCTGTTGAGCCTACATTATCGGCGCGCTCGTGCGACTAAAGAGCGCAAGTCGATGATATTGCCAACAGAACTCCGTACGATTGCGGGCGCTCGGCTTAGGGACGCCGAGGCACTGCTGGCTGCGGGCCGCTACGACGGGTCAGTTTACTTATGCGGTTATTCAGTCGAAATCGCTCTTAAGGCTCGGGTGTGTCGCACACTGAAGTGGGATGGATTCCCTTCGACTAATAAGGAGTTCGAGCGTTATCATAGCTTCAAGACGCACAATCTTGATGTGTTGCTTCATCTTTCGGGTGCCGAAAAGAAGATAAAGCCGAAGTATCTCACCGCATGGTCCTTCGTTGCAGAATGGGAGCCGGACACTCGCTACAAGCAGATTGGCGCAGCAACTTCGCACGAGGCCGCCGACATGATTAGTTCGGCGAAGACTCTCTTGAAGGTGTTATGATCGAAACCGAAAAGCTTCAAGACTTCATGAAACAGGTTGAGGCCCGCAAAGGACGGTTTACGTTGTTCGGCCTCTTCCTGCGGGAAGACTCACCGGGGCTCTGGGATCTTGTTCTTGCAGCTCCCTGGCTCGAGAACGGCAAGCTCAAGGCGTTAGGAGAATTTGTACAGAAGATGTCGGATGCGTTTGGACAAGATGAGGTAATGTACTTTTCCCGGATCGTTACGCTTAACCACGATGACCCCTCATTACGCGCGATTCTTTCCGAAATAGGATCACTCAAGAAGCCGCTGGAAAAGCAAGGGCACGATCTTTTCGGGTTACCCATTGAACATGCAGTTATCCTGCGGGCAGGACAACCTAAGGCCGCCTGACTTTTCGTCCAAGACATCCTGGAAAGATTCGTGAAGACCATCGTTCTTTACGTTAAAGGTCTCTTGTGTCGCAACACCCGATTGGGACGAGCGGGAAGCGGACTAGTCTACAACCAATTTCCATTTGTCTCGCATCTGAGCCGTCGATACACTCTCTCCACGATTCAAGACTCTTCCTGGTCTACCTAAGTCATTTTTGCACGAGGGGTTCATGAATAACTTCACCCGACGGAAGATAACTCGCTTTGCGGTCTTCTCCTCAATCATCCTGGCAACGGCGCTTTTCTCGGCATCAGCCTCCGCTTGGGAGCGCGACTGGCAACCGCAAAGAACCTGGGTATTCATCGTGGGAACGCTCAAGTGGCAGAATTCAGAAATGTTTGAGTCCTTCCCGCAACAGAACCGGCGTGACGCGCAGTTGGCGGAATTTTTCAGACGGCAAGGCGTGCCGCCCGAGCAGATGGTTTACCTGCAGGATGAGCAGGCAACGACGCGCCGCGTAAGAAATGAGTTTTCAGAGATGTTGGCCCGCACCAAAGAGGGCGATTTTCTCTTTGTTTACTTCACCGGCCACGGCTATAAGTCCGATGATGAGCGCCAGACTTTCTTTGCGACTTATAACGCGAGCGACAAGGTGCCCGGCTGGTCAACTGAATCCATCGTCAACGATATCAACCAGAGTTTCAGAGGCTCGCGGGTCCTGTTGGCGGCCGACTGCTGTTATTCGGGAAGCCTCTTGAAGGAAGCTCGCCGATTGAACGATGGCGTCTCTTATGCGTGCCTGACTTCTTCTCTGGCTAACCAACTCTCGACGGAACATTGGACGTTTACCGAATCGTTGTTGGCAGGTCTGAGAGGGAGAGCATACGAGGACACCAACGGCGACGGGGAAATCACGCTCGGCGAAATCGCTGACAACACCAGGGAAGACATGGCCTTTGCTGAGGAACAACGGTCTTCGTTTGCCACCCGCGGAAATTTCTCGCGCGATACCATTCTGGCAACTGCCGCCCCAAGGTCGAGCGCCGAGCTGGGGAAAAGAGTCGAAGTGCGCTCAGAAGGCGACTGGTACAAGGCCCTGATCACCGATGCCCGAGCCGGACAATTCCGCGTTCATTATTACGGATTTGAAGCTTCTGACGATGAATGGGTGCTGCCCGGGCAAATTCGCAATTCAAAGATTGTGGCCGGCGCGTCAGGTGAAATCACCTGGGACCGTCAGACAGAACCAAACGGAGCTCAAGAACCGGCGGGCGAACGCAACCGGCGCCGGAACGCCTGGATTAGCGCCCCCAGCAAGTGGAGCCATTAAAATTTTTCCAAGCTTCCACACGTTCTGTGGAAAAGTGTGTGAAGATCGGCTCATGGCGTGTCACAAGTTTTTGTCTTCGCAACACTTCCAGCAAATTGCACTCGCGAGTAACATGGCTTGATGTTTTTTCATTCCAAAACTTGCAATCGCGAAATGGCCAGCACTAGTCCATGAGATTCCTGGGATCTGCCACCGCGAAATTGATTCTCGTGCTGCTTTCGTTCGCCGCGTTGGGTCTCTCGTCGGCATGCGTCAAGCGTCAGCGCGAAAGCGTTTTGTCGAATCAACTGCCAACCAGGGCCGCGTCACCTAACCAAGTCCTTTCGGAAACCCCAACCCCAACGCGAATCAATATCAACACTGCGTCGGCCGAGGAGCTTGAGAAGCTGCCCGGCATTGGCCGTGGGTTCGCCCAACGAATTGTCGAGCACCGCGAAAAGTACGGCCCCTTTCGCCGCCCCGAGCACCTCATAATGGTTCGCGGTCTCAGCGACAAACGCTTTCGCGCGCTGCGAGAGTTGATAACGGTTGACTAGGCTCGGGCTCCGTCAGGAGCCAAATGTCTATAGACCCGGCATTATCAATCTGAAAATGCTCAGAGCGGAGCGAGATGCATACATTTCGCTCCGCTCTGAGCTTGGGAAATCTTTGATGCCGGGCTATAAACATTTCGCGCCTAACGGCGCTGAAACCATCATGCCGAATCTCACTCAACTCCGTCTCGCGGCGCGGGAAATCTTTAACGAAGCGTTGGCCGCGGTTGATGCCGGGGCGGCGGTGCGCCGCGCCGTTCGGCTTGAAAGCTCGCTCTTGAGCGTCTGCGATACCGTAATCGATTTATCTACTCAACAACCCGTCTACTCCATCGCAATCGGCAAGGCTGCCTTCGCAATGGCTTCGGCGCTTCAAGAAATACTAGGTGAAAGACTGACCGCCGGAGTGGTCGCTGGGTACTTAACCGCGAGTCGTAACTCGCGGGTGAAACGACCGCAAGTTTCCAACTCGCGCTACAGGATCTTCCAGGGCGGACACCCAGAGCCAAACGAACAAAGCCTCGCCGCGGCCCAGGCATGCTTTGACTTACTGAAATGTGCCGACAACGAAGGCGCGCTCATCTTCTTCCTGATCTCCGGAGGCGGCTCGGCGATGCTCGAGTGGCCGGTCAGCGAAGACATTACGCTGGCTGATTTGCGCGCGGCTAATAGAGCGCTCATCAACTGTGGCGCTTCGATTGGTGAGATCAACGCCGTGCGCCGCGCTTTCTCGGCAGTAAAAGGCGGCCGCCTGGCAGATCGGGCTTCGCACTGCGATCAAATTACCTTGATCGTTTCCGACGTCCCTCTGGGAGAAGAAGCGAACGTCGCCTCAGGTCCGACGCTCGCGCCACCCAACGATGCGCTGGACGCGCGCGAGGTGATAGCCACATATGATCTTCGCTCCCAACTGCCCGAAACAATCCTTCGGGCCATCGATGCTGAACCTCCCGTCGCCTCAGGTTCAAGTGATTCCACATCGCCGCGCCGGCATTTCGTAATCCTCGATAACCAGAGCGCGCTCGAAACCGCCGCCGAAGCTGCTCGCCGGCACGGCTTCGTCGCCGAAATCGCTGAAGACATTTCAGATCAACCAATCGCAGATGGCTGTTCGTCTCTTTTGCAACGGCTGGGTCAGCTTCGCGAATGCGGGCGCCGCGAGCCAAACACAAGTGAAGCAGTTTGTCTCATCTCCGGAGGCGAGTTCGCGTGCCCCGTTCGTGGCAAAGGCATTGGCGGACGGAATCAGGAAACGGCTCTGCGCCTGTCTATGTCGCCGGGCTGGCCCAACTCTGAGCCGTTTGCGGCCCTCTGTGCCGGCACGGATGGAACGGACGGCAACAGCCCTGCAGCCGGCGCGATTGTTGACGACACAACGATCGAGCGTGCCCGCGCAATCGGGCTCGATCCACAAGACTTTCTCAATCGCAGCGATGCCTATTCGTTCTTCGTCGCCCTTGGTGATGTAATCGCCACGGGCCCGACGGGAACGAATGTTCGTGACATTCGAATTTTGCTTACCGGTCCAGGACCGGTCGCCGTAGCGGGCAGGTGATTTTAGTCGCGGCAAATCTTGACTCTCAGGTAAGCGGGGAATATAAAGCTAATCGTGAATGCGGAGCTCGCACCCGCTGGCTAGCGCAAGCGGATTCGGTAATCTGGCAGGAGGTCACGTTGGCGGTTCAACTTCACTCAGACGAAACAGCTGCCGAACCCGGTTGTAGCTTCTCGTTCAAAGATCTTACCGACGCCCTGAACGCCCGCACGTCGGTTCCTTCCCTGCCCGAACTCAACGAACTGATGGAGCGTGCAAAGATCTCGTCCGCCGAGTTGCGGCCGTACCTCGGCTTCAAGACCGGCAACTATTCGCGGCACCGGGTAATGAAGAACGAGTTTGTCGAGATGCTGGTGCTTTGCTGGAAGCCGGGCCAGCGCACGCCGATTCACGATCACAACGGATCGCATGGCACGGTCTTCATTCATGACGGCATTCTGTGGGAGACCACTTTCGACTATGACACCGTGACGGGCTTGGCTTATCGAGCACACCGGGAGCTGCGTGGCGGCGGACTGACTGCTTCGGAAGTGCCGGACATTCATCAGCTCGGCAATCCCGACGTCAGTGGATGTGACTTGATCACGATTCACGTCTACGCGCCGCCGTTGGGCGTGCTGAAGACTTACAAACTCGGCAGCTCGACGATCGATCTCTATACGCCCGCGGATCCGGATTTTCTGTGATTTCCGTCACTGCGGGACAAACGTACTAACCTTCAAATCCTTGCCGTCAGTCGTCACTGTAATCGTTCCCCGCTGACCCGTGGTCATCACTTCCGCGCCGCTCGCGCGCCAACGCTCGACGACTTCTTTGTGCGGATGCCCAAAGATCGAAGTACGACCAACTGAGATAACTGCGAGCGATGGACGCGACGCCGCCACAAATGGCGGCGTCGAAGAAGTCCTGCTGCCATGATGCGCGACTTTGACGATGTCGCTGCGCAAATCCACGCCTTCATTTAAGATCGCAGTCTCGGCTTGTTTTTCAATGTCCGCGGTGAACAGAAGCGCCCTGTCACCAAAACGAATCCGCACAACCAGCCCATCATTGTTGGCAGATGGCGCATTCACGTCCCCGCTTGGCGGTGGCCACAAAACCTCGGCCGTGACGTTGCCAAAGCGCAGGAGGTCGCCGGCGCCAATCTTCTCAATCGAGACGCCGGCCTCTTTCATCGTGGCGGCAAACCGGACGTATTCAGGATCGTCGGGTGGCGTGCGCGCCACAATCGCGCTGCGCACTTTGAAATTGCGCGCCACGTCGTTCAGTC
>WNFO01015506.1_pt1 | contig 11314 bp, 10 predicted proteins | sample 5400251 | NCBI WGS metagenome assembly WNFO01 (sample SAMN13153354, study PRJNA577476) | soil metagenome | isolation source: 100 cm saprolite under Madrone tree | place: USA:California | collected 2016-06-14 | reverse complement strand
TTAAGCTTGCCCGAGCACGGCTATCACGCGCCAAATGAGAACTTCGATTGGGAACAGGCGTCGGGCGGAATGCGAATGTTTGCGAGGTATTTCGACACCATCTCAAAAATGTGAAAAGGGACGGGGCGCGGGCTAAAGCCCGCGACTACATTGCGAGCAAAGCATTCCCCAATGTAGTCGCCGGCTTTAGCCCGCGCCCGTCTTCCCCTTTTCTATGATGCCATTCGCTCGAGCCGCTTCGTAGTCAGCTTCTCAATCAGACTCGCCAGATCGTCGAGTTCGACGGGTTTGATTAAGTGCGCGGTGAACCCAAGAGCGAGAGCTTGCTGAACATGTCTCGGCTCGCTGAATCCGGTCAGTGCGATGGCCGGCACCGTGGCCAGTTCCTTCGTCTTGCGGATCCGCTTGATGAACTCGAAGCCATCCTCTTCAGGCAACCCAAGGTCGGAGATGATCAGATCGGGATGGCTAAGTCGGGCGATCTCTATGCCAGTCCTGGCGTTCGCAGCCACGTCGACGGTGTATCCCAGCCCTTGCAGTTCCAACTGCAGGACATACAGAACATCGGTCGAGTCTTCAACCAGCAGTAATCGTGTCATGGGAGAGATCTTTGCAATTCCTATTCCGGTGGTACTTCAGTAGCCTTGTTGCACTTCGATTCTCGGGAATTTTTACCGCGACCCGCCTTGAATTCCGCTTGGCCGAATGCGCGAATATTAGTAAATCCTTGATTCTGCGATGCAGTTTGATTGGTAGACCTCGTGCAGTGGAAGGGCGAGCATACGGGGTGTGGAATGGAAGGATCACCGGTTCGAGGCCAGTACAGGAAACGCAATACCCATCCAAATCTGGAAGGGCACATACAAATTTTCCGCTCAGAGCTCACTCAACTGCTTTCCGCCCGGTTGCCGAACAGTGAAGGGTTCTTCGCTCTGACCGACAGGTCGAAAGGATTTCACCTGCCGGCCTGGGTAAGAGCCCATCTCGAACGCCATCCGGCGCTTTACCAAAAGCTGGAGCAGGGGGAATTGGTCAGCATCAGCCACACGGAAGAGAACCCGGTACCAAGGCCCGCTGCATCTGCACAGTCCAACGTCCTTCTGATTCCGGTGGTCGACGACGCCATACTTTTTGGCGTCATCGGCCTGGTCTACCCGATGGATGGCCCGCCTCTTTCCAATGAGGGCCTCGAGACCGTCCGCCAGTTCGCACGGTATGCGGCTCCGGTGCTGGCACGCGAGGAGGCGATCGACGGATTACGCGAAGAGCTGAAATCGCTGAAGTCGCTCATCCAGATGCGTTCGCATTCGCAGGCCAACCTTGCGCACGAACTGCGCACGCCGCTGGCTGCAGTGCGTGGATATGCGCGAATGATTCTCGACGGGCGCGCCGGCGAAATCAGCAACACCCAGCGGGATTACCTGACAGTGATCACGGAAAACGCCAACCGGCTGATCCACCTCGTGAGCTGGATGAGCCATGTGGCCCAGCAGAGCGCCCAGAATTTCAAGTTAAGCACGTTCGATCTTCGGAACGTGTGGGCGGAGTGCGTGGCATCGCAGGAAGCGGCCCTCCGCCAGAAATCCATCAATCTTTCGCAGACTATTCCGGACGAGTCCTTTGCGATCATCGGCGATCAGGAGAAGATGTCGTATGTCTTCAGTTACCTCGTCGCCATAGCTCTGAAGCTCAACCACCAAGAAGGCCGCCTCACCGCGGAGTTTTCACACGGCAGGGAACAGGAAGTAACCATCAAGATCACCAGTAACGGTGATGACATCCCTTCCGATATGCTCGGGAAGATCTTCGAACGTTCGGTGAATGCCATTCCTGCAGTGCCCCCTCAGAATGCGGATGTCGGCGAATTCAGTCTCTCGGGAATTTACGATGTCATTGCAATGCATGGAGGACGTGTTTTTGTGAGCAGCAAGCCCGGTGCGGGTGCCACATTCCTGTTCACATTGCCGGCCATTCTAATTGACGAAGAGGAGAAATCTGGCCATGAACAAGCGGTCAATTCTGGTCGTAGACGACGATAGGAGTACCCGGGAATATCTTGCGACATTCCTTATTGCACGCGGCCATAGCGTGGAATGCCTCGAATCAGGCGATCAAGCCATCGAACGTCTGGCATCCGGCCAGTCTCCTTCGATGATTCTGCTGGACGTGATGCTGCCGGGGAAGGACGGTATTGAGGTCCTGTCCAGCCTCAAGACGATCTACCCAGCACTTCCGATCATCATCCTTTCCGGTATCGGTCAGATTAAAACCGTAGTCGAAGCCATGAAGATGGGCGCTTCCGATTACCTGACGAAGCCGTTTGAAGAAGAAGCGCTCGAGCTGGCAATCGAGAACGTGCTCGAGAAGCAACGGCTCAAGGAAGAAGTCAAAACGCTGAAGCAGCAGCTCGCTTACGTCGAGCAGGGCAACATTCTCACTTCGAATCCGCAGATGCTCCGGATCATCGACATCGCCCGGCATGTCGCATCAACGGACGTACCGGTTTTGATTCTGGGCGAGTCCGGAGTCGGTAAGGAAGTCGTGGCCAGCTTTATTCACGAGCAATCCAATCGCTCCGACGGGCCATTCGTGAAGGTGAACTGTGCCGCCCTGCCTCACGAACTGCTGGAATCCGAGCTTTTTGGTTACGAGCGAGGCGCCTTCACCGGTGCAATTCGTGACAAGATGGGCAAGTTCGAACAGGCCGACAAGGGAACGCTGCTCCTGGATGAGATCGGCGAAATGAGTCCGCATCTCCAGGCAAAGCTTCTCCACGTACTGCAGGACGCCGAATTCAGCAGGCTTGGCGGAAAGAAGCCTGTGAGGGTGAATGTGCGTGTGCTCGCGGCCACGAACAAGAAACTCAAAGAAGCCGTGCTCAAAGGCGAGTTCCGCAACGACCTTTATTTCCGGCTCAATGTCATCAAGTTCGAGGTTCCCCCCTTACGGGATCGGCGGGAAGATATTCCCCTGCTGTGCACTCACTTCGTCGAGAAGTATCGCGAGCGATACCAGAGCCCGGTGCAGCAGTTCCCGAAGGATCTAATCGAGGCCTTCCTCCGATACGACTGGCCGGGTAACGTGCGGCAGCTTGAAAATGTCGTTAAGCGCTACCTTATTCTTCCGGACGCCGACATCGCTTCCGAGCTGAGAGGTAACAACCAGGAACAGGTTGTGCCTGTTCATACCGGCAACGTGTCGTTGAAGGAAGTGGCCGGCCACGCCGCAGAAATGGCTGAGAAGGAAGTCGTCCTGCGGGTTCTCGAAGAAACCGGCTGGAATCGCAAGGAATCCGCAAGACGCTTGAAGATTTCGTATAAAGCTCTGCGCAACAAACTGAAGAAGTGGCAGCTTGTGCGTGAAAGACCAGCGGAAATGGTTCGAACCCTGGTCAGGAGCGCCTGACAGCCCGTGGTAATTCGGGGACAGACGCATAAATCACCTAAATTCGTTTTGAAAGCATTAGAAGAATTTAGGTGATTTATGCGTCTGTCCCCGAATTACCCCGGGCTGCCAGGGCTCACTCGCCGATTGGCGGCTTCTGGGAAGCGAGCACGTGACGCGTCAGCAGCTTGCCATCCGGCGTGGTGATGCGGACGACTGCACTAGTTTCCAGCTCAGCGGAGCTCTCGATTGTCGCTCACCCTGTCTTCACAGCAACGTCGTCCCCGGCATCATCCGGTGCCAGTGCCAGTCTGATTTGCACAGGCCGGTCGGCCACGAGGTAGCACTCGAACGAGCTGCCCGTTCCCGCAGGCCGGCCTTGTGCGTCCACGAAACTCGCATTCATGGGCTCGCCTTTGTCGGTGAATACGCCGAGAGTCGCGCGTGTTTCCCTGGCCGCCACAAGAGTGAAAACCGTTTCGTATCGTGAAGTGCCCGCTCCAATGAGAATTTGCCCGTAAACAATATTCGGAAAGTAACGGGCTTCCCTGGCCGGCGAAAGAACTAATAACAACAGGCAGAGGAACTTCACGGCCGGACGACATCCCAATACGAAGAAAATGTGCCGGACTGCTCGAGAAACTTCGGCAGCGGTTGGACCAGCGAAGTAGAACGATGGCCGGGAAGATTCATCGGATGCTGCCGGCCATAGGTTGGGAAATAGGCACGAATGAATACCGAGTCGTCGGCGACGGGAAACGCGCGCAAGTTCGCCACGTAGCGCGTCCAGGTGGATCGCCCGTAAAGATAAAACTCGACATTGGATGTATAAAAGATCGAGAGGCGTAATCCGTTCGTTTTCAGGAAAGCGGCCACAGCTCTCAACGCGTGCGGTCCGGCAAAATCACCGACGATCGGAATCAGCCGATTCGCGGCCTGAAACTTCTTCAACCACTGAAAGAGCTCCTCCGAGGCGAGGAAGTTCTGTTGGCGGCCCTGGCGGTCGGTTTCCACCAGCATCTCCTCAAACGTCGGATAATTCAACGCGTTCCCGCGGCCCAGGGACGAAAAGCGCAGGTCCAGGCCCTCCTGCCAGAACGTCCGGTAAACGTACTGGATCCTGGTGAGATCGTCGTAGTCCAGCTTCAGCTTGTACTTTTCGAGGAGGATCTCCTTAACCGTCGCAAAGTTTTTTTGGAACAGTTTTTCGGACGATGGCGAGCGGCGAACGGCTGCAAGGAGGTCTTCGAAGGAAGCGCCCGGCTTGACAGACGGAACCTCCCTGGAGAGAAGCAGCGAGACGTACTCCACTCGATTCGAGGCCATCGCAAACAGGGCTTTAAATAGCAGATGCTCCAGCATGTTCTGCCGCCGGATGTCGGTGATAACCGCCACGGACGGCTGAGTATGAGCGATGTAGGAAAGGTTCTGGTCCGGCCCCACCCCGAGATAGAACCCGCCGGGCTTGACCCGCTGGCGCAACTGGTCGATCACATGCAAATAGGAGGTTTCGTTTGAAATGAAGTTGTCGGAATCGAAGTAACCTTCCGGCTCCGACCACTCATCGATGTATTTACCGAACTGTTCGATCGAAACCTGGACGTCCGTGGCAGCCCGCGGCTGTTGCTGCGGCCACGGCAGGACGATGGCACCCAGGAGAAGGACGAAAGCCATCCCCAGGCCGGATACGGATTTTCTGCTCAGGGTCAAAATGCGCCGCATGGGTGTCGGTAAACAATATAACTCGGAAATCGGATTTCAGAATTTGTAATTAGGATTTACAATGAGGCCCGTGACAACGCGCAACCCACCAGGCAGTGCCGGCTCAATTCAAGTCCGTGTTGCGACAGCGCAGGACATGGAACAGCTTTTGGAACTGGCTTCCCAGCTTCTGACCCAGATTCACGCCGAAGGAACCGTGAAAGACGCCCGGCGTGTTTTCGAACGGACAATGAAGTCCAATGACCTGGGAGTCGTGCTGGTGGCTGAACACAAGACAGGCCTTTGTGGTTATGCCTACGCGGCGTATGAATGGCGCGCGGAGTTTGGCGGCGAGACGATGGACATCGTCGCCCTCTGGGTCGAGCAGCAATGGAGAAGCAAAGGCGTCGGCGGAAGTTTGCTGTCGGCACTCCTTGATATTGCCCGGCAGCGTGGTATACGCCGGATCAGCACCGAAGTGCACCCCAATAATGCCGCTATCGAGCGAACGCTCGAATCCAACGGCTTCGACCCCGAACGCCGTACTCTCTGGAGCCTGCAGATCTAACCTAGCGCACTCCCCTCCTTGCAAAGGAGGGGTGGCCGCGCCATCAAGAAGAAGTCCCCGTTCCGAAAAGGCGCGGACGGGGTGGTCGCTCAGAGATTACATTGCGGAATGCGTTTTGAAAAATCGCGTGTGAGTGACCACCCCGTCTGCGCCGCTTTGGTGGCTTCGCAGCATTTTATTACTGGCGCAGCCACCCCTCCTTTGCAAGGAGGGGAATGCGCCTTGCCCGTCAAATACGTCACAGTAATTACGAAAATCTGTCTCAGTATCCCAGCGTTTCGAGGTAGTCGTCATCCAGGCCGAAGAAGTGCGCCACCTCGTGAACGATCGTGGTTTTTATCTCTTCTTTGATCTCGTCCTCGTTCTCACATTCTTCTTCGATCGGGTCCTGAAAAATGCGAATTCGATCGGGGTATAGAGGCGATTCAAATCCGCGTTCGGTTAGTGGAGTGCCTTCATACAAACCGAAGAGCGTGTCGCCGGGCGGGACCTCGAGCTCATCGAGCAGTTCGTCTGAGGGGCTAGCTTCGACCATGACCACGACATTCGAGAGTTTCTTCCGGAACTCCGGCGGTAACTCCCGGATGGCCTGGTCCACCATCTTTTCAAAACTTGCCCGATCCATTTTCCAAGCGCCGGTTCCCCCACGCTCCTTTTGCCTTAATATGTAGCACGTGAACTGGATTGCAGCGAAGCCTGATTCCTGGGACGGCGACACCGCGATCATTCTTGCCCATGGCGCAGGCCAGGGAATGAACTCCCCGTTTATGTCGTACTTTCATGAACAACTCGCAGAGCGCGGGTTTCTGACGATCAAGTTCAACTTCGAGTATATCGACCAGAAGCGCAAAATGCCTGATCCTCAGCCGAAGCTCCAGGCACGTTACCGCACCGTGGTGAGCGAAGTGATAGCCGGGCACGAGCCGCAGCGCGTGATTATCGGCGGAAAATCAATGGGCGGCCGCGTGGCTTCGTACATCGCGGGGGACACGCCCGGAGTGCAGGGGCTCGTCTTTCTCGGCTACCCGCTTCATCCCCCCGGCAAGAAGGATCAGCTTCGCGACCAGCATCTTTATGACCTGAAGCTCCCTATGCTGTTCATCAGTGGTACGAAAGACACGTTTGCCGAGCGGTCGTTGCTGGAAAAAGTCGCCGGCAAAATCCATCGTTCCGCGGTTTTCCGCCAGCCGGATGCTGAAGGAATACGCGTCGCGCATGTACGTGCCGGCCTCGAAACAAGCCGTCAAGGTCCGCTCTTAGCCCCGGTTCTTAAATCACTAATGGCCACTGCCCAATGACTAATGAAATTGAGGATTGAGAAATGAAATTGAGGATTGAGAAAAGAGAAATCCGTTCATTTCTCAATCCTCAATTTCATTAGTCATTGGGCAGTGGACATTAGTGATTTAAGAACCGGGGTTAAGAGCGGACCTTGACGGCTTGTTTCGAGGCCGGCACGTACATGCGCGACGCGTATTCCTTCAGCATCCGGCTGGCGGAAAACCGCGGAACGATGGAACGGATCGATTCCTTGACCATTTGAATCCAGCCGTGCGGAAGCCCGTTCTGGTCGCGGTCGAAGTAGAGTGGAACGATCTGCTCCTCCAGCAGCCGATACAGGGATTCGGCATCGCGGGCATCATCGTAATGCACGTCGAGATCTTCCGGCGGATCGCCGATCGCCCAGCCGTTATTGCCGTTATAGCCCTCGTACCACCATCCATCGAGAACGCTGAAGTTCAGAATACCGTTCATCGCGGCCTTCTGTCCGCTGGTTCCGCAGGCTTCCAGCGGCGGTCGAGGATTGTTCAGCCAGACGTCCACGCCTTGCGTGAAGAAGTGGGCCGCATGCATTTCGTAGTTTTCGACAAAGGCCACGTGACCGGCCATGCCGTTATCAGCAGCCAGCGAATAAATCTGATGGATGAGATGTTTTCCGTGTTCGTCCGCCGGATGCGCCTTGCCGGCGAAAACGATCTGTACAGGCCGCCAGCGGTCGAGCATTGTGGCCTTAATGCGGTTCAGATCATGGAAGATCAGCGAGGCGCGCTTGTATCCCGTAAACCGCCGCGCAAAACCGATCGTCAAAGCGTCCGGATCCAGCAGCGTGCCCATGGCGATCACCTGCCGCGGATCGACGCGGTCTTCCGTCCAGCGCGCCCGTGCACGTTCCCGGGCGAATGCCAGGAACTTCCGCTTGAGAAACACTTTAACGTTCCAAAGCTCTTCATCTGGAATTTCCATGACGCGATTCCAGAACGCGATGTCGTCGTGTCTGTCGACCCATTCCGGACCCAGATACCGATCCAACAGCAGCCCCAGTTCGGGCGCGATCCAGGTCGGCGCATGAGCGCCATTAGTGACCGAAGTGATCGGGATCTGGTCCTCCGGAGTGTCCGGCCATACGACCTGCCACATCCGGCGGGTCACCCGGCCATGAAGATGACTCACGCCGTTTCGCCATCCGGACATGCGCAAGGCAAGGACGGTCATGTTGAACGCGTCACCGAACTTGCCCAGGTCCATGAACTCCTGCTTGGTGATGCCGAGGTCGTCCCAGTAGCCGGCGAAATGTTTCTCCATCATGTGGAGCGGAAACGCATCGTGACCTGCCGGCACCGGGGTGTGTGTCGTGAAAATGCTCGTCGCGCGAATCTGCTCGGCGGCTTCCTCGAAGCCAAGACCCGTTTGCACCAGTTCGCGCGTCCGTTCGAGCAACATGAATGCCGTGTGGCCTTCGTTGGCATGGAAGACATTCGGATGAATTCCGAGCGCCCTCAGCACTCGCACTCCGCCGATTCCCAGCACAATTTCCTGGCGAACGCGGTGTTCCTTGTCGCCTCCATACAAACGAGCTGAAAGCTCCCGGTCCATGGGCTGGTTCTCTTCGACATCGGTATCCATCAGGTAGAGTGGCACCGAGCCCAGGTTCACCCGCCACACAACGACGAAAACATTGAGGCTTCCAACCTTCAACTCGACCAGAAACCGCTCGTCGAATTTGGGGCCGGCCGATTCAACCGGCGCTTCACTGCGTTCGAGCAACTCGTAAATGTCTTCCTGCCAGCCGTCAGCCTGAATGCGCTGATGGAAGTACCCCTGGGGGTAAACGAAACCGACGCCGAGCAGGGGAATCCCGAGGTCGCTCGACTCCTTGCAGTGATCGCCCGCAAGAATGCCCAGACCGCCGGAATAGATTGGAAGCGATGTATGAAGCCCGAATTCGGCAGAGAAATATGCTATCGGTGTTTTCGCGAGGTCAGGAAATTCACGCGGGAACCATTTTTCAGCGCCCTTGCTCGTACGATCGAGACCCTTCATGGTCTGTTCGTATTCGCGCAGGAAATCGGGATCGCGGGCCGCGTGAAGAAGCCGCTGGGGATCGATCTCGTGAAGGAGCTTTACAGGATTGTGCTGAATATTTTTCCAGAGCTCGGGGTCGAGACGTTTGAAAAGAAGCCGTGCGCGGTAATCCCAACTCCATTTCAGGTTGTAAGCCAGCTCCTCCAAACGCTGAATACGCTCTGGTATTTGTGGGAAGCGTCGTTTCTGCATCAAATACTTGAACGGTCGCTACGAACGGTCGCTACTTCAGACTACGCTCAAAGCTTTGGATGAAGTACTCCACTTCTTCGTCAGTGACGTGTCCTACGTGACCGATACGAAACATTGTGTCCTTAAGTTTGCCTAATCCACCGGCAATCTGTATCCCAAAATCACGGTCGAGTCGGCGCAGAAGCCCTCCGATGTCGAAACCCTTGGGCGGAACCGCACCGGTTATTCCGTTGCCCGATTTAAGCGCATAAATTACCATCTCCGACCGCCGAACAAGGTCACGAATGGAATCCGCAACGTGCGCGCGGCGGGCGAAAATGCGTTCCATGCCCTGCGCGTGTATGTATTCCAATGATGCATCCAACTGCAGCAACAGCGATAAGGCCGGAGTGAAGGGAACTGTTCCCCTGAGCTTTTTCCAATCAAAGTAGTATCGGGGCGTTTTGGACCGCTCGTTCTTTTCCCATGCGCGCGAGTTTATCGCGATGACGCCCAGGCCCGGCGGAAGCATCAACCCTTTTTGTGAACCGGCCACGACGGCGTCGATATTCCAGTCATCCATCGCCATCGGCGAAACAGCGAGACCGGAAACGGCGTCGGCAACAAGGATTTTGTTCTGCGATCGGATCAACTTTCCGATGGCGGCCATATCGTTTAGAACACCCGTCGAGCTTTCGCTCCAGGTGTGGAATATGACTTCCGCGTTCGGCCATTGCTTCAGCGCATTCTCGACTTCCGCTAAAGTCGCGCCCTGGCGCCAGTCCACATCCACCGTCCGAACGGTGACTCCGAAAGCCGTGGCGATGTGTGCCCACCGTTCGGCAAACGTCCCCCCGACCACAACAATTACTTCTTCCCCCGGTGAAGTGAGATTGCAAACCGCCGATTCCATTGCTCCCGAGCCGGACGCGGATGGGAAAATCACGGTTCCCCTGGTCCCGAAGAGCGGTTTCGAACCCTCCTCGAGCCTCGCGAGCAACTCGTTCATCTGGGCCGAACGATGTGAAAACAATGGCCTGTCTCCAGCCGCCCGAATGTGATCCGGTACTTGCATCGGGCCCGGCAGAAACAGCAGGGGCTTTCTCATTAATTCCTCCAATTACAAGACCACCGCAGTCTCGGCGGCCCCCCCGGGAACAAATTATGATAATACTCCTAAAGTTCCTGCAGGGTCCTGCCGAAAAGAGTGGACGCGGGCGAACCCGTCCAGGGTCGTCCAAAATTGAGCCTTGACAAGCACTCGTCTATAAATACATTGGATGTGCTCCAGATCCAATACGCGGGGGTTGGAGTACAGAAAGGAATTCTGATGCTGAAGTCTAGAGGACTTCGCGCGATGGCTGTTGTCGCGCAGGCCGTTCTTTGTCTCTCGGGGCCACTTTGCGCCCAAACCTCACAAAAAATCGAAAGCGTGCTCATCGAAACGAGCAAGCCCTACACAAAAGTTGTTTCCGACATCCAGGCACTGGGTGGAAGAGTCAAGCAACAGTACCAGTACGTGGATGCAGTCGCGGCAGAGGTTCCCAGCAATGCGATGGGAACGCTCCGGGCGCTGACCGGACCGGGCAAAGTGGTAAAGGATCTTAGCATTCCGGCTCCTGCAGCAAACGTCTTCAAGCACGGCAAGTCGGGCCTCCCAACTGCAAGGACCCTATCCGCGTCGCTGATTACGAACTTTTCGACTGTGCCTGAGGCGGCGTATCGGCTCAATAATCTGGGACTCAACGTCCGTGACCTGCACACGCAGGGGCTCACCGGATCAGGAGTTATTGTGGCCGTTGTCGATACCGGCGTGCAGCCCAGGTTTCCCCTCCTGGATAAGGACAATGCCGTGGTTGGAGGCGTGGATCTCGTTGGTGACGGTATGGGCTTTTCGAATCCCAACAACGAACCGCGTGGCACCTTCGTTGCCGGCTTGATCACCGGAAATATCCTGTTCGGCCTCGGCGCCAACAGCAATCTCGCGAGTTCGCTTAACGAGCATTTTCCTGGAGCCCTCGTCGGAAACGATTTGCCTCTGGTCGGCACAGCCCCTTCATCCAGCATTTATGCAGTTCGTGTTTTTGGGGTCAATGCTTCGGCTGGAGCACCGGAGTCGCGAATTAT
>WNFO01015415.1_pt1 | contig 11318 bp, 14 predicted proteins | sample 5400251 | NCBI WGS metagenome assembly WNFO01 (sample SAMN13153354, study PRJNA577476) | soil metagenome | isolation source: 100 cm saprolite under Madrone tree | place: USA:California | collected 2016-06-14 | reverse complement strand
GGGGGCAAGGGGCGGGCAGAGGTGGATAAACGCGAGAAGAACAGATAGGCTCCTGCACCCAGAGCCAGTACAGAGCTTGCAGTCAAGCCAGCCACAAGGAAGCGTCGTCGTGAGAGGTTGCTCATGTGTCCTCCAAGAATGTTTTTCTCCACTCTTCCATCTTCTCTTTGCTCTCTAAACGAACCGTTTCCGTCTCTGGTTACCACGGTGAACATCCAGATTCGTGGTTCCCATTCCCGATGCCTGGAGCTGGCACTGGCGTGAGACCCTACCGGGAGCAGGTGAAGATTAGCACAATGAATGGTATTCATTGGCTACATGTCCAACCAAAACGTGGGATAGTATACGAAGGAGATCTAAATGCCGTTAGTGTAAGCGTAAGCGTAGAAAACGAGGATCTCCCCCCAGGCATATATGAAGGAACGTTAGTATTCATACCTGGTCACAGCAAAGAAAATAGTCGCCCAATCTCTGTATGTTTTAACATCCTTGGGCTTACCAACCCAGCTTCGTGTCCTCCGTAGCTCATTGATCTCATGAGCCATTGGAAGTGCGGCAATTGTGCCTTTACGCGTCATAGTTGTGGCGGTAGCAGTGCTGGCATGGTGTAACGCCTCGGACATGGCCATAGCACCATCAGAAAGGCTGACCGCCAGCGCTGTGACCTCTAGCATCTGTAGAGTCGAGCGCATTGACTTTGAAGAATGGCACAAACTGATGATGTCTGCTCATGTACATCTGAGCGTGAGTGAAGAACTTATAACGAGTTGGAGTCTTCTCTCAAGGAGTTTTTCAACAAGCTGATATTGGTGGCGAATTCAAAAATTGAGCTTGAACTCTGAGATTAAGAAGCTCAGAATGACGCTCCATTTTACAATTCGCCACCAATATCAAGCTGGACTCCTTATACGAGGCTCACTTCCCTTCTCTGTGCTCACTTCCTTCTCTGGAAGGTTCAATATAACCGACATTCCGCCTGATTATAGGAGCCAAGTTTTCATATTTTTGGACTCAGCAAGCAGACAGTATTGTAACACACATACCTGTTCTGCTGGTTTCCCAAAAACCTGTCCAAGAAATCAACGTCTCATTTACTTGACATACATACCCTTTTATGGGACGATAGACGAAAGAAGAGTACATGTGTGTCACTTCGATCAATAAACGGCGCGATTTCTTGAGCGATAAATGGCGCTGCCTCGCCGTCGCTCAGCCGTATTATGAGGAGAGGCCTGCTCCTCAGCATCACCATGTTGAGGGCAGCACCAGGAGGCCAGGATGCCGGTCAGCTACACTAATCGCAAAGGCCTGACTTACACGCTGTACCGGGGACAGACCAAGACCGGCAAGCCACGCTATTACTTTGGTCGCCCGGGCCAGGGTCAAGGTGAACCGGTCACGGAGCTCCCACCCGGCTTCACGATCAGCGAGAGCGTCAACGGCGTGGTCTCCCTGGTCAAAGACCGCCCCTCATTGATCCAGCCAGAGGAGGTGGCAGCCATCGAGGCAGCGGTGCAGCAGCACCCCGAGGCGCGCCGGTACCGGGTCGCCGCCAAGCACGACCGAATCGAGATCTACGAGCAAGTCGGTCCCGATTACGACACTCTGCTCGGCGAGCTGCAAATGGCCGGCCTATCGAGCCCGGACCTCGCCGAGCGGTTGCAGGCCGAGCAGGAGCGCTACGCCCACTACACGCCCGTGTTGCGCTTCATCCTCCTCGATCCGACACGGCGGCAGTTCGGTGCGCAACGGATGTGCTACCTGGGCAGTATCGACGACTGGTTGGAACTGGGGCAAACAGGACCCGTGGCAAAGTTGGCTCGTACGCTCATTCCCACCTTGGGCACAGATCAGTTCTATGAGCTCTGGTGAGCCAGCGGCCGTAGGCGACGAACGCACAGAGGAACTCCACCACCTGAGTTGCTCCGTATACTGGAAACTGCCCCATCGCTGCTTTCCCCTCATGTTGATCGTTAGAGATCCCATGGATGGTCAAGGCGGGAAGCTAGCCTTCATAATGCTCAGACGCATCACGTAGTATGCCAGAGAACACTTGATCGACCACGCGTTCCGGCCAATCCGGGAGGATAGGCTCGCCAGCGATAGCGAGAGCGTAGTAGCTTCCAATGAGTTGTGCCACCACGAGGTTGATATCCACCAGTGGCGCGAGTTCGTGGCGTGACTGGGCTTGCTGCAAAATGGACCGAAGCATCTGCCGCCGCGACACCACCACCTCTTCGCGAAACACCGTGAGCAACTCCGGTGTGGTATGCTCTTCAGCCAGCATAGCCCCGATCAGCGGCAGACTATAGGGCGCAGCCATGCTTTCCTGAAAATGGCGCAGTTGCGCCACCAAATCCTGGCGCAGATCACCTGTCGGTGGTGGTAATACGAACGAGCGTCGAGCATGAACGATTGCCGCCGCTGCCAGCGCGGCCTTGGAGGGGTAGCGCAAGTAAATCGTCGCACGGGTGGTGTGTGCAGCAGTGGCGATGTCATCCAGAGATATGTGCGCGTATCCTCCCTCTGCCATTAAACGGAGCGTGGCCTCGAGAATGCGTTCATCAAGCGCGGCTTCACGCGGCCTGCCACGAGGTCGTGTCTTCTGCATACAAGAGCCCTTTCTGCGAGCTTCGTACCATGTGCATGAATGGGATGTTCCTGCTGCCTCTCACGTGGCACGTCAACACGGTCCTATCCCGAGGTTTGGGTGTATGAATTGTTTGTAGATAAGCGCAAGCATGCGGAACGAAGCAACGGCGCACCACCATGGCGAGAGCGAGGATGACGTGCCTCATTGCTCCACCCCAATCCCCCCGTCGGCACGTCATCCTCGCAGACGCGCTGAAGCGGGTCTCTACGGCACCTTCCAACAACTTGTTCATACACCCTCGAGGTTTTGCCTCCTTGACTAAATACTATACACTATTGTATTGTATAGTATTGTGAGGCGCAAGACAAGCCTCTTTGGATACTGACCATATACAGAACAGGAGAACACATCATGGCAACCTACCCGGTCGTGCGCATCTCCAAGGGACGCTTCGCGTCCGCACAATACAACGAGATCCACCGGCTCGCCCAGGAGTCGGCGAAGCCGTTAGTTCCCGCGCTCAAGCGACTGCGTGGCCTTCTTTACTACAGTGCGGGCGTTGATCCGGTCACAAACACGTTCGTCAACATAAGCATCTGGACCGACCTGGCTGCGGCCAAACAGATGGACACGCTGCCAGAAATGCTCGCCCAGCGCCCGATCATGCAACAAGCTGGCGTGCAATTCGATGCCATCGCGAACTATGAGCCGTTGTGGGTCATCCAGGATACTGAACTGGGGAGCACCCCTGGCTCTCCGACTCGCCCTCAAGAATAACATCCTCTGCCCAGCTCTAGCCCTGTGCACCTCTTCTGCCGGGGATGCACTGGACGAGCTTTCGTCACAGCCGGGGGTGGGGAGGCCATCTCGTGACACATATCGTGGTTCTCCCACAGCCTTGCTGATGCTAAAGTTTCTGGTCTTCAACAAGCAAGCGTTTGCCAGTGCCAGTGTCATCGCCATCACGTTCTCAGCCGTGGGAGCAGCATACGGACCAGGATTATTTGCGACGATGATACGCGAGGGCAGGTCGGCAAACGGCATGTAGTCCGCTCCGGCTGACAGGAGCTGGATGAAGGTGACACCCTGCTATATCCCGCGTTTACTTTCGTGCATTCCTGGTGTATGATAAGCATTGCCGGGCTCCATACTGAAACAGTATGCTGTATGGAGGAAAGGAAGGTATATGGAACAGAGAGATAGGGCGAAAGGTGATATGCACCTCGGCAATAATATCGTCTACTTGGATCCGAATGGGGGAGTTTTGGTCCATACGACATGTTGGCGACCACGATCAGGCAATCCGAAGCCCGAGCAGCCGGGAGAGAAGGTTGCCCTCATGATCTACCACCCAACAGCTGTGGAAGATGTCTGTCCTTGTGGCAGTGGCAAAACATTTGGCGCTTGTTGTCGACGACTGTCGTATTGGCGGCCCGTCTGTCCGAATCCGGGCATGCAGGGATATAGCCTGGTGCGCCCGCAATCAGCCCGCTTCACGAATGTCCCCACCAAAGCGGTCTACGAGTTCTTGCACGACGATGAGCGGCTCTATTGTGTCGAGGATAGCCCGCACCGTGCGTTTTGGACCTATTGGGGAGATCCTGCACTTGATATCCCTCAAGGGACGCTATGCTTCGGGGACATCGAACTGCTAGAGGGCCATACCTTGTTGATTTCCGCACTTAGCGATGCCCGCATGGAGGTGTTGCTAGAGCTCGTGCGCCCACTCATGTTGGGAACCCCGCAGATGCAGGTAGATACCGTCCCACGTCTGGAGAAGCCAGGACGGAAAGCATTAGGAGGGAAACGCCGACGCAAGCCCTGAGCGAGAACGGTTTTTGCCAGGTATAAGGAGAGCTGTCTATGATACCGCCATCTGAGTTGAACCAGCTACGCGCTGCCGCTGCGAAACGCACCGAAGCAGTCGCCGAACTTGCTCAGCGTATCTGCGAGGTTCCCGCACCAACGGGAAATGAGCGGGAGCGCGGACGACTGGTGGCCTCGCTCTGGCGAGAGCGGGGCTATACGCCAGAAATCGATGCCATCGGCAACGTCTACATCCGGCGCGGCACACGCGAGCATGGACCAGTGTTGATGCTGCTGGCTCACACGGACACGGTCTTCCCACAAACCACACCTATCTCCGTCGAGCGCCAGGGTGACATCTTGCGCGGACCCGGCATCGGTGACAACAGTGTGAACGTTGCAGCCATGATCGGTGCGCTGGACATCCTCGATGAGTTGGGGAGAGAGACCGCTGCCGACATCGTCGCGGTTGCCGACGTAGGTGAGGAAGGTCTGGGGAATCTGCTCGGCGCGCGCACTGCTGTCGAACGCTACCACGAGAAGCTGGGCGCGGTCATCGCCATCGATGGGGATCTCGGCAGAATTACTCATGCCGCCGTCGGCTCCAAACGCTGGCGCATCACGGTCCACGGTCCAGGTGGTCATTCGTATGGGTCGTTTGGAACGCCAAGCGCGATCCACGGGTTGGGCCGCATCATCGCGGCCATCGCGGACCTTGAAGTTCCACAGCGGCCAAAGACGACCTTCAACGTCGGCATCATCGAAGGTGGCACCAGCGTCAACACCATCGCGCCGCAAGCAACAGCGCTGCTTGATTTGCGTTCAACGGACATCACTGCCCTTAATCGAGTCGCTGAGCAGGTGAGAGCCATCGTTGAGCAGCGTGCTGGTCGTGGCCTGCGAACAGAGATCGAGATGCTTGGTGAGCGCCCAGCAGGCGAACGCAGCCAAGCGGACCCCCTGGTGCGACTGGCTGCCGAAGCCATCACCTGGCTAGGGATGGAGCCAACGTATGAGGCCTCCAGCACCGACGCGAACATCCCTATCAGTCTTCATATTCCAGCGGTGTGTATTGGCATCACCCAGGTCGAACGGGCCCATACCCTGGAGGAGTTTCTGTATGTGCCGCCGATCGGTGATGGACTGGCACAGTTGACACGCCTCTGTATTGAGGCATGCACCTTGATTGCACATTAAACACGAGCCCAGACCTTGTGAGACGAACTCCTTGAAAACGTCGCTGAATATTGATACTCTAGAAGAGGTAATCAGCATGTCAAGAAAATCAAAGCAGCCCAAACACAAAAAAAGCCTGGCCACCATCTCATCGCAGGCAGACAAATTGGTCGACCTCATCAGCTACCAGATATTCCATAAAGACTACACCGAAGCCATCGCCAACTGTGAGCGCCTCTTGAGTTATCTCCCGCAGCGCGCCCCACAGCGCGTTGAGGTGCTTGCTCAACTAGGGACAGCGCACGCCATGCTACAGAACTTCCCACAAAGCTATCAAGCCCTCACTGAAGCACTCGCCATAGACCCCAATAATGCCGATTTATTGTACAACCGGGGCATGGCAAGCCGATTTACGTCCCGCTTTGGTCAATCTTTCCGCGATTTTGAGCGGGCCGTCGAACTGAATACTGACGTCACTCTGACAAAGCAGTTTGCCGAGGCATTAAAGGTCAGTCGCAAGTTCGCCACGGAATCCATGAAACAGCGAGGGCCAAACTTCACACTGGATCAGCTCATTGAGCAAGAAGAGCACTTCCATCGCGGTATAGAACTCATGGAGGCGGGTAGATGGGATGAGGCAGCACAAGCCTTTCAGGCATCCATCGCCATGGGCGACTGCCTACCACAACCCTGGGGCAACCTGGGGATATCCCTGATAATGCAGGAACGCTATGACGAAGCCGAGGCGGCACTGAAACGAGCACTCGTCATCGACCCCCGCTATGCCATTGCGAAAAGGAATTTGGCAGCACTTCCTGAAACCCGCAGGACAGGCCCGCCAAAGATGGTAGAGGTAAGTGATCCATTTAAGAACGCGAAGATCAAGCAATCAATCACGTTTCGCCCGGAATGATGTTTTCCGGCTTCGTCCCCACGTGCACTGCAACAATCCCGCCGGTGAGACGATAGAAACGCACATCATCCCAACCTACCTCCTCCATCAGCGCCTTCAGCCCCGGCGCATCGGGGAAGTTCGTCAGCGAATGCGGCAAATAGTTGTATTCTTCAAAAGCCTTGCCGATAATCGTGCCAAACAACGGAGCGAGTTGATAGAAGTAGAAATGGAACAGAGTACCAAAAACTCTGCCAGGCGGATGACTGATCTCCAGACAGACCACTCGTCCGCCCGGTCGCACTACACGCAACATCTCACGAAACACCTGGCGAATATCGCCGACGTTACGCATCATGAACGCCGAGCAGCAGCCATCAACGCTGTTATCCGGCAAATCGATCTGCTCGGCATCGCCCACGCGCAACTCAATCTGATCTTGTAACCCCAAACGGGTCACCTTGCTGCGCCCCAGTTCCAGCATCTCCGGAGTAATATCCAGGCCGATCTCCCAATGCCAGGTATCGTGCAGCAAAAGCACGCCAACGCCAATCTAGCCCAAAACTCATCAAATGGTTCATTAGATCGTAGATGCGAGCAATGCGTCCGAACAGACGCTGCACATAGGAGCGCTTGCCCCCCGTCTCACGAAATTTTTCCTCTAAAGAGACCTTCGCTGTCATCACTATGATCCTGTCGTTTTAGTAGAGTGGCAGCTGCAAGGGCTGCCAGGTCCCGATTCCCCATGATCCCATTGCTTTAGCTCATACCACTTACAAGAATTTCGGCAGCGCCGCGACAACAATCCCCAGCGCCAGCATCACCCCGAATTGTAGGTGTAATGCCGCAGTGCGCTTGATGCCAACGACAAACGCCTTACGCTCGGTTGCAGTCAACACTGCTCGCACATTGCGAAACGCCAGAGGGAACGTGAGCCAGACCGCTAAGCTATACAATGGCAACAATCTTAGCAACACAAACAAGCTCACTGCAATGTAGCTTCCTAGCAGCAAAAAGGCATGGAAGCGCTGACCAAACGCCTGACCGAGTCGCACAGGCAACGTGCGCTTCTGGACCGCCAGGTCGTCTTGATAGTCGCGCACATTGTTCATATTGAGGATGGCCGTGACCAAAAAGCCGACCGGGATGCTCGCGACGAAGGCTGGCCAGGACCAGCGCGGAATCTGCACGTAGTATGCGCCCCAGGTCATCAGGAAGCCCATCGCCAGGTAAACCAGAATATCACCAAGTCCACGGGTAGCGAACTTGAACGGCTTCCCGCTATAGAAGTAGGCGATAGCCATACCGGTCAATCCAAACAGCAGGATCACCGGACCGACGCTAAAAATCAATACCAGGCCTAGAGCGGCAGCGATCACAAAGCTAATAATGCCGCCTCCTAGCACCTGAGCCGCCGTCAGTTCGCCACGAAAGATGGCCGTGGAGGCTCCCAATGACGCAGGACTATCAAGCCCATAGCGGTAATCAAAGTACTCGTTGAAGTAATTGGCTCCGATCTGTAGAAACAGGCACGAGAACAATGTCACCAGAAAACTTACCAGGTGAAATGTGCCATCGTAGGCTGCTACTGCTGTCCCAACCAGAATGGGACTGACAGTGGCCGTCAATGAAAATGGGCGCGCCGTCTTCAGCCAGATTTTCCAGGAGCCGGGCGTCGTTCTCGCAGGGGTTTGTGTTTGAGTGTCTTCCATTTTTCAGCCATCTTTAACTTGCAGGCAGATTAAGCCACCGAATCGGGAAAAGCGATGTCCATATACTCGGCAGTCGTTTGTGATGTGGGAATTGGCTCATGATCTTCGATCATCCCTTGAAGGTGCATCTGGATCGCTTTGCGCATGTTCTTCTCGACTTCTTCTCGGGTGTCTCCTATCGCCACGCAACCAGGCAAATCGGGCGCATATGCGCCATAGTTTTGGCTTCCCTGCTCAATGAGCACAAGAAATCGATACATCTCATTTCCTCCATCTATATTCTACCATAGGCTGTGCCACTGCTTGTAACCATTCAGCACTCCTCGCCGCCTGCGGCGGCTCGCCCATTCTTGTAGTGGGTGCGGGCTGTGCCGCCTGCGGCGGCACAGCCCGCACCCACTACAAAATATCTGCGAACTGCCGCAGGCAGTGAGGAGTCTCAGAGCAAAGAGACCTGCCATCCACTACGCCTTCACCACATCAAGCGCCTGACGTGCCAACTCAACGACCTCCTCGCGAAAACAGAGATTATCACTGGCGGAAGCCGAACGCAGTGCCCGCGAACGAAGATCAGATGTAGCTGGAAAACGCCCGACAATGCTGGGGAATTTGGGAAGCAGCGCTAACAGCGCATCACGGGCAGACTCTTCCAACACAGCAAAAGACACATAGGCATACTCCTCATGTGGCGATACCACCAGCAAGTCACGTCCTGCAAACTGCACCGTCCCCGAAACACCCTGGCACGAGAATCCGGTAGTCACACCTGGTACCTGGTTGAGCGCATCCACCGCGGGCCGAATCAGCGGATCAAGCTCGTTTGCATTCGGCTGAAAGGCACTGTCCAATTGTTCGAAATACTGATACTCTGGCAGGGCCAGAATATCCTCAACATGCGTGTCAATCCATGTGAACAATTGACGCAACTGATGCTCATAGGTTCTTTCGTTCCATTGTGCAGGCTCGTCGCCAAGCACATGGCAAATGTTTCGCACAAAGAGCCGGTTGCGCTTCATCCAGCGCACTTTTTTCGCGAGGACCTCTGCCCGGTAGGCAGAATCTAAGGCAAACTTGCGGCAGAAGTTATAGATATACCGATCATTTGCCTCTTCAAAATAAAAATTCCGCAGGAAGCGGCTCTCGCTGAAAACTCGGCTTTCTCGTTCAAGAAGAGTCCTGTCGAAACACTGCCTATCCAGGGTACCCAGTTCCCGCCGGATGAATGCCTTTTCAAGCTCTCTGATGTCTTTTTTCTTTTGATCGCGTAGTGCCCGCAATTGCCGCCTCACGTCACCTGGAAGACGGCGTTGCTGTCCAGCGGTATCTTTGAATGGCTGTTGAAGACGATTGATCGCCTCGTCGAACGACTGCCGACAGGTAGTTTTCTTCTCTTCTAATTGTGCACGCAGCAGCGATTGCTGAGGTTCTTTCAGGGCACGAAAAAGCTGGTCCAACGAAAACTGCGAAAGTGGCACGGCATCTACGTCCACCTTCTCTGCGACCCAAACGGTCAGTTGATGGCCTCCCGTTTCTGAGCCCGTATCCAGTTCTACCGTGAACTTATAATTTCCAAAGTACATTTTTTCCAGGTCTGCACGCATGTGCTCTCTCCTTAATTCCTAACAAAATGTAATAGCAACGTCTCGAACGGCAACATCTTGCAACGTTCTCTATAAACTCAAATACATGAGACAGAGCAAAAAGCGGAAATAGGATTACTACCTTCAACCTGACTCCCATATGGTACAATAGCTCTGTTATGAAAGAACAGATATCGTAACAGGCAAAGAACGGAATACACATGGAACATGCAATCTTTGGTGGTGGCGCGTTAGGGTTGATGGCTGCGTACCGACTTGCAAAGGCAGGGCAGACGGTAATGGTCTTTGAGCAAGAGACAGTTGCTGGTGGGCTGGCAGCCGGTTTTCGCGTCGGCGATACCTGGCTGGAGAAGTTTTACCATCACCTTTTTCGGACCGATACCACCGCCATCAGGGTAATAGAAGAACTCGGCCTGGGCGAGCGCCTGGAATGGTCGCGACCCCGCACCGTTTCGCTCGTCGGTGGGCAAATTCAGCAATTGGACTCGCCACTGACGCTACTGGGCTTTGCTCCGTGGCGCATCGATGAACGCCTGCGCGTAGCGGCGGTGTGCGCCTTCCTCAAAGTTGCCAACCCGCAGTGGTTGGAAGGGAAGACGGCTGCAGCGTGGTTGCGCCGTTGGATGGGGAAACGTCCCTATGAGATGGTATTTGAGCAGCTTTTTGTAAGCAAGTTTGGTGCTCTGCATGATCAGATCGCTCTGCCCTGGTTCTGGGCCCGCCTTCACGACCGCACCACGCGCCTGGGATATCTGCGTGGCGGCTTTCAACAGGTCTACGAAACTCTGGTTGAGCGCATTAGTCAGGCAGGCGGGAAGGTATTGCTTGGCACTCGCGTGGAGAAGGCTGAGCCATTGGAAGATGGTCGCTGGCAGGTGCAAACAAGCCAGGGAACGTGGACGGTCGACCGGGTGATCTCGACGCTGCCCACGCGCCTGACCTGTCGCCTGATAGCGGCGCTACCCGACGACTATCGTGCCAGGTACGATTGGGGACAGGCCTATGGTGCCCATTGCCTGATCCTTGCCCTGGATCGCCGCCTGACCGATAGTTATTGGATCAATCTGTGTGATCCAGGGTTTCCTTTCACAGGTCTGTTTGAACATACCAACTTCCGCTCTCCGGCTGAGTATGGTGGACGGCATATCGTCTACCTCGGCAATTATCGTCCAATGCCTGATCCACTGTTTACAATGAGTAAGGAGCAGGTGTTCGCTGAGTTTCTCCCCCATCTCAAGCGGATCGTGCCAGCTTTTGAGCCCGAATGGGTGCAGGAAAGTTGGATGTTCAAGGCACCCTTTGCTCAGCCGATCGTGACGACCGAGTATCGCGAGCATATCCCGCCCTTGCATACGCCGCTCAAGGGATTGTGGGTGGCGAACATGTTTCAGGTGTATCCGCATGATCGTGGGCAAAATTACTCTTTCGAGTTGGCGAATCGGCTGGTGCAGGAGCTACGATAGGCCCCTACATGACCCATGGTCCTCACTCTAAAGGTATCTCGCCGTCAAGTCCAGGTATAAGCATGGAAACCAGGA
>WNFO01010987.1_pt1 | contig 11319 bp, 12 predicted proteins | sample 5400251 | NCBI WGS metagenome assembly WNFO01 (sample SAMN13153354, study PRJNA577476) | soil metagenome | isolation source: 100 cm saprolite under Madrone tree | place: USA:California | collected 2016-06-14 | reverse complement strand
GCTGGCGATCGGCTCGATCGACGAGGACGAACGCGGCATCATGGGCGGGCTGCTCGGCGAGCCGCTCGAGCTGGTGAAGTGCCGGACCTCCGACGTGCTCGTGCCGGCGCACGCCGAGCTCGTGCTCGAGTGCGAGATCCTCCCCCGCCAGCGCACGCCCGAGGGGCCCTTCGGCGAGTTCACCGGCTACAGCCTCGGCGAGCGTCAGCGCGAGATCGTCCACGTCAAGGCGATCACCCATCGCCGCGACGCGATCTTCCAGGACATCACGGTCGCCCACCTCGATCACATGCTGCTGTCCACGATCCCGATGGAGGCCAATCTGTTCCGCGCCGTGCGCGCGATGGTGCCCTCGGTCAAAGCGGTGCGAGTGCCCGGTCCCTTCACGTGCTTCGTGTCGATCGAGCAGCGCATTCCGGGCCAGGCGAAGAACGCGATTCTCGCCGCGCTCGGCGCCGATCTCTACATGAAGCGGATCGTCGTCGTCGACGAGGACGTCGACGTCTTCGACGATCGCCAGGTGAACTGGGCGATCGCCACGCGCTGCCAGCCCGACCGCGACATCACCATCATCACCAACGCGCGCGGCTCCGATCTCGACCCCTCGGCGCGCGACGACGGCCACACCGCGAAGTGGGGCGTCGATGCGACGGCCAAGCCGTCGCTGGCGTCCTACACGCCCCGGCACCGCGTGCCGTCCGACGTCTGGCAGCGGATCGACCTCAAGGACTTCTTCGCCTAGCCGCTCCGTGGCGGAGAACTTCGCTCGGCGCCTCGAAGCCAGCTCGCGTCGTACCCCCGAGAAGCCCGCGCTCGTCTGGGACGGTGGCGTTCTCACGTACGGCGAGCTCCACCGGCGGGCTGGCGTGTTCTCGGAGATGCTCGCCGCCCGCGGCGTGAAGACCGGCGACCGCATCGCGCTCTCGATCGGCAACCACTGGGCCTTCGCGGTCGCGCTCGTCGCGGGCTGGAAGCTCGGCGTCACCGTCGCGCCGCTCGACACGCTCCTGAGGGAAGACGAGCGCGCCGACATCCTGGCCGACCTCTCGCCCGCCGTGCTCGTCGACGAAACGGACGTCGCACGACTGGAGCGTGATGGGCCGGCGGACTCCGGCCAGCGGAGTGGTTCCCCCGAGCTCAGCGGTGCCGCGTCCGGCGCCGCGCTGATTCTCTACACGTCGGGCAGCACGGGACGTCCGAAGGGCGCGGTGCTCTCGCACGCGGCGCTCGAGGCTGCCATCGAGTCGTGGGCGGGGCCCGTGATGGCGCTGACGCGGGATGACATCGTGCTGGCGACGCTTCCGCTGGCTCATTCGTTCGGTCTCAACGGCGCGTTGCTCGCGCCGCTGCTGGTCGGCGCGAGCGTCGCGCTGCTCGAGCGCTTCGCGGCCGATCGAGTCGTCGAGGCGATTCATCGCCATCGCGTGACCGTGTTCCCCGGTGTCGCGACGATGTTCCGCCGGCTGCTGGACGCCCCCGAGCTCGTGGCCGCCGACCTCGGCTCGGTGCGCATCGCGGTCTCCGGCGCGGCGCCGTGTCCGTGGGAGCTGGCCGAGCGATGGCGCGGCCGCACGGGGATCCGGATCGTTCGCGGCTACGGGATGACGGAGCTCTTCCGTCCGATCTCGTACCGGGCAGCCGATCCTACCGAGTCACCCGATTCGATCGGGTGGCCGGTGCCCGGCGTGGAGATCCGCGTGGTCGACGACGCCGGGCGCGGCGTCGTCGCGGGAGAGGCGGGCGAGCTCTGGATCAGAAGCCCGTCGGCGATGGATGCCTATATCAACGCACCCGACGAGACTCGCGAGGTGCTCGTGGAGGGATGGTTCCGCACCGGTGATCTCGCCACGGTCAGCGACGACGGCCTGGTCACGATCGTCGGGCGCAAGCGCGAACGGATCCTGCGCGGCGGCTATTCGGTCTTCCCGCCAGAAGTCGAGGCGGTACTCCTCACGCACCAGGCGGTCGCCGAAGCGGCGGTCCTCGGTATACCCCACCCCGAGCTCGGCGAAGACGTCGCGGCCTTCGTCACCCTTCGCCCCGACAGCGCGGCCACCGCCGATGAGCTCATCGCCCACTGTCGGGCTCGGCTGGCCGCCTTCAAATACCCGAGGCGGCTCATCGTGCTCGACGCGCTGCCCAAATCCCCGACCGGCAAAATCCTAAAGTCAAAACTCACACCCCGGCTGTAGCGGCCGCCAGCTGCCCAGTCGCCGGCAGCCGCCATGAACCTGCCGGATGGCTAGAGATGTGCCACTTTCGTCACCAGTAGGTCCGTTCATGTCCACGCGGGTCCATCCCGCTCCACCGACCCCACGGTAACAGTTGGCGAGGCAATGCTTTTTCCGGATGAGCAGGGGTGGCCTGTCTGTTGCTGTATCTGAAGGGGGGAGGGGGGTTATGCCAAAGCTGACGCTGGTTGTCGAGCGAACCGCGCTGAAGGTATACGACATCGACAGCCCGGTCATACGGGTCGGTCGCGAGATGGGGCTGGAAGTCGTCATCGACAACGTCGCCGTCTCCCGCCACCAAGCCGAGATTCGTCTCCAGGACGTGCTGTGGTTCGTCCGGGATCTCGACTCGGGGAATGGCACCTTTCTCAACGGGCGGCGGCTCGCGGGCGCGGCGCCGCTCAAGCGCGGTGACGAGATCTCCTTCGGCAAGTTCTCCCTCTTCTTCGACCACGTGCCGACCGAGCCGGCGCCGCAGTCCTACGCTTCCAGGACTGGGCACGCCGAGCCGGGTCGTACGTTGGTGATGAGACCGGAGGAGCTGGCCAAGATCCGCGCGACGATCGTCGAGAAGCGCCGGGCCCACGTGCGCTGGCAGGCCGGCGGCGAGGAAGGGACCTTCACGCTCGCTGACGGCTCGGTCGTCATCGGCCGAAGCGATCACTGCGACCTGCGCGTGGACTTCCGCGGTCCGAAGCATCACCTGCACATCAGCCGTGTCGGCCCGCAGTACGAGGTGCGCAACACGTCCTGGTGGTATCGCATGCGGGTCAACGACGAGCCGACGAGGCAAGCCACGCTACGCGACGGGGACGAGATCGCGATCGGCGGACTCCGGCTCACATTCAAGGACGACATCCGATGATCGAGGAGACCTCGCCGGCCGCGCTGAGGGCGGCCGCGCGTGCGCCGCTCCTCTACGGCCGCTACGAGCTCCTTTCGGAGCTCGGCCGGGGCACGAGCGGCGTTGTGTACAAGGCGCATGATCCCAAGCTCGACCGTCTCGTGGCCCTGAAGGCCCTCCGCCCGGAGCTTGTTTCATTCGAGGAGTCGGGCGCCGGCCTGAAGCAGCGCTTTCATCAAGAAGCCGTGGCGGCGGGCCGGCTCACGCATCCCGCGATCATCGCCGTTCACGACGTGGGAGAGGCCGAGGGCCGGCCGTTCATCGTCATGGAGTACATCGAGGGCGGTACGCTCGCCGATCTGCTGCTCGGCGGCCGGCCGCTTCCCCTGGTGGACGCGGTGGGGATCATCGTGCAGGTCTGTGCGGCGCTCGATTATGCCCATCGGCACGGTGTCGTCCATCGAGACATCAAGCCCCGAAACATCCTCGTCGGGCCCGGCGTCACGAAGGTCACAGACTTCGGCACTGCCCGCATCCTGGACGCGAGTCACACGCTGACCGGCACGATGCTGGGGACGCCGGCCTACATGTCTCCCGAGATGGTCCGGGGCCAAGCCGCTGATCCGCGTAGCGACCTGTTCTCCGTCGGCGTCGTGCTCTACGAGGCGCTCACCGGGGTCAATCCCTTCAACGCTGCCGACCTCGCCGCCGTGCTCTACCGCATCGTCAACATCGACGCGCCGTCCGTGCGCCGCCACAACGCCCAGCTCCCCCTCGCTCTCGACCGAGTCCTGCGGCGCGCCCTGGCGAAGGAGCCGGAGGCGCGATACGCGACGGCCACAGACCTCGCCAATGCCTTGCGCGAGGCGGCAACCGGCGAACAGCGGACGTGGAGCCTGCGGGCCTTGCGCGAGGCGACACGGGACTTGCGCCGGACACGACTCCTCTCGCGCCCTGTCCGCGTGGCAGTCGGCGTGATGTGCCTGCTGGCGCTCGGGGCCGGAACGTGGGCGGGCTTACGGCGCGGGCCGGACATCCCCCGGACCGCCGGGCCAGCGTCGGGCGTCAAGCGTGAGACGGAGCCTACAACGCAGCCGGCGACCCCGACTGTGACGGCCCCGGCAGCGCGACCGGCCACGCTAACCGTGACGGCCCCCGCTGCGCGACCGGTCACGCCAACTGTGACCGCCCCGGCCGCGGCGCGCGGTTCCGTCGCCGCGACGGTCCAGGAGTCGAGATGCCTCAGCGTGAATGCGCTCCCGTTCGCTCAGGTGTATGTCGACGACCGCCCCGCGGGCTACACGCCCACGGCGTGCCTGCGCGTGCCTATCGGGGAGCATCGCGTGCACTTCGAGATGGATGGACAACGCAGCCCGGAACGCCTGCTGCAAATCACCGCTCGACACACGCCCGATGCGCCCATGCGGCTCAGTTACGACTTCAACGCCGGGCGGTTCATCGAGCAATGAGCGGAAGCCGCGCCATCGGGATTCTCGCTCTCATCTGCCTGTTGAGCGGAGGCTGCGCCTCCATGCAGGAGCTCACGCGAGATCTGCCCGGCGTCAAATTCGTGAAATACACGATGGCGGGCGCCGAGCGCGAGCAGCGAGCGAGTCTCGATCGCGGGCTGACCCAGCTCCGTGCCGGCGAATACGACACCGCGGTACGCTCGCTGCGCCAGGCGATGTGGGACGTCGAGCAGATCGACCAGCCCTCGCTTCGCCTGGAAGAGCTGGTCGAGGTCCACCAGACGCTCGCCGCGGCCTACGCTGGCCTCGGGAAGAATCAGTGGAGCGAGGAGCAGCGCGCGCTGGCGCAGGCCCTGGTCGAGTACGGGCGGCGCGAGAACGGGTCCGGATCACCGGAGACTGCCCTGGCGAAAGCCAAGACCGCCTACCAGGCGGCCCACTTCCGCGAGGCGGTGACCGCGTTCGGTCAGGCGCTGGTCGAGCTCGAAGGACTGTCCCCGACGCCGGTGCGGCTGAAGTCGCTGGTGGACGCCCGGTGTCACCTGGTGCTCGCCTACTTCGCGCTGGGACGGTCGGACCGAGCGGGTGAGGAAGTTCGGCGGCTTGCCGCGCTGGACGGCGCGACGGTGTCGTGCCGCCGCCAGGCGCCCCCACCCGTCCGGACGCTCATCAGCGCCGTGGAGGCGAGCGAGGCACGGCTCGGCAAGCGGAGCGCCGAGTGATGCGGAAAGCCAGTCGAGTGGCGACCGTCACGTTCGCCCACCTTACCGACATCGGTCGGGTCCGCACGCGAAACGAAGACGCCCTCGGCGCTTTCGAACCGGACCATCGGGAGCTCCTCCAGTCGCGCGGGCGTCTCTTCGTCGTGGCCGACGGGATGGGCGGCCACACGCGCGGGGACGTGGCCAGTCGCCTCGCGGTCGAGACCTTGCGTGACACCTACTACGAGGACGAACGCTCGGAGCCGCTGCCGGAGGCGTTACGCGTGTCCGTCCAGATCGCCAACAACGCCGTGTACCGCGAGAGCCGGCTCGCCGCGGGCGAGGCGCCGATGGGGACGACGCTCACCGCGCTGGTCATCCGCGGTGACGATGCGTTCCTGGCCCACGTCGGTGACAGTCGGGCGTTCCTCGTCCGGGGCCGCCGGATCCGCCAGCTGACCGAGGATCACTCGCTCGTGGCCGAGCTGGTCCGCGACGGCGTACTCAGCGCGACCGAGGCCGAGCACCATCCGAGCGCCCACGTGATCTTGAGGGCCCTCGGCCTCGCCGAGGACGTGACGGTCGAGGTACAGGGGCCGCTGGCGCTCCGTAGCGGGGACACGCTGGTGCTCTGCACGGACGGCCTCACGCGACAGGTGAAGCCGCACGAGCTTCGAAGGCTGGCCGGGAGCCGACCGCCGCGCCGAGCCTGCGAGGGGTTGGTGTCGCTGGCGAACGAGCGCGGGGGCCCGGACAACATCACCTTGCAGCTGATCCGGTTCGGACCGCGGAGGTTCTTACCCGCCGCCCTTTCGTCTCTTCGCGTCTGGTAGGCGGCCACCACAGCGCAGGCGGGGAACCACCCGCTACCGATCGATCTCGACGAGATATTCCTTGATGCGCCGAGCATCCGGCGCGTCCGGCTTCAGCGCGAGATACTTCTGGAACGCCTCCTTGGCGCGAGCGTTCTCCTTTTGCTGATAGTAGAGAAACCCGAGCTGACGGAAGGGATCGGGGAACGCGGGGTCGAGCTCGGCGGAGCGCTCGTACCGCTCGAGAGCCTTTCTCGCCTTGTCGGCCTTGTCTGCCGTGTCGCGAGACCGCTGCGACTGGAGCCGATACAGATCGCCATAGTAGAGCTGGGCCACCGGGTCTTTCGGCGTGATCGCGAGCACGCGATCGAGCTGCTCCGCGGCCAGCGCGAACCGGCCGGCCTGGATGTCGAGACGGGCGTTCTCGCGAACGACCGTGCGCATGCGGAGACCGAACTCCTCGGTGTTCGTCACCCTGTCCGGGGCGACCGCGGCCATCGCGTACCGGCTCTTGATCAGCTGGTTCGTGTCCTCGACTCGCTCGGTGAGCCGTGGATGGCTGCCGAAGAAGAACGTCTCGAGGCTACCGCGTTCCTTGGACTCCTTGCGGAGCACCTCGAAGACCCGCGGCGCCTCCTTGGGGTCGTAGCCGGCCCGGACCAGGCCCGCCATGCCACCCTCGTCGGCCTCGCGCTCGAGATCGCGGCCGTAGCCGTTGATGGCGGCGATCGCGGCCAGCTGGAGGCCAAGACCCAGCAGCACGTTCGCCGTCTGGCTCAGGACCGCGGCGCCCACGGAGTCACCCGACCGGGCTTGCGATCCCGCCGCCACCGCGACGCCGATCGAGGCGGCGATCGCGGGCACCGTGAAGAGCACCTGCTTGTTCTGAGCGTCGCGCGTGAAGCTGAGCGCGTGGCGATTCGTGACGTGCGTCATCTCGTGGCCGACGATCATCGCCAGCTGCGCCTCGTTGTCCAGCCGCGCCAGGAGCCCGGTGTGGATGTAGATCCGCCCGTTGGGCATCGCGAACGCGTTCAGGGTCGGGTCGCGCAGGACGCCGAACTTGAATCCTGGGCCGCCGGCCTCGCGGACGTCGTCGGACACGAGCTTGTCACCGATCGTGGCGAGGTACTCGTCGAGGAGCGGGTCGTCGTAGGGCTTCAACTTCTTCTGGAGCTGGTCTTCCTCTTTCTCGGCCTGGGTCCAGAGGCGGAGCTCGTCGGCTTCCGGCTTGAAGGGTTTTTCGGCGCCGATGGGCTTCACGCTCCGCGAGGCACAGGAGGAAGACAGGAACGCAACGATCACCAGCCACGCGACCGAGCGGCAGGCGGCACGCGAGGCGGCGTGCCGCATCAGTTTCGTTCGGCCAGCCTCTGGCGAATCCGCCGCAGCTCCTCCTTGAACGCGGCGGCGTCCCGGGCCTGCGGGTATCGCGTGAGGTAGCGCTCCCACTCCGAGGCGCCGCGGTGCAGCTCGCCGAGCTTGACCAGGACGGTGCCGCGATCGCGCACGTGCGTCGGCGCGTCGGTCTCGACGACCAGCAGCCGGTCGATGACCGCGAGCGCCTTGGACCAATCCTCTCGACGGGCGTAGATCCCCTGGAGATTCCTGAGCATCCGCACGACGACCTGGGCCTTCGTCGCGGGAACGAAGTGCGCGTCGGTGAGCTCGACCTGACGCCCGACGGCGCGTGAGGCGATGGCCTCGGCCTCGGCGCGCTCGAGCCTGCGGCCGCCGCCGAACGGGTCGAGGAGCACCAGCTCGTCGTCCACGCGCGCCCCGACGCAGAAGTGCCCGGGCAGGCCGATGCCCTGGATCTCCAGGCCGACCCGGCGGCCGACTTCCATGATGAGCACCGAGAGCGTGATCGGGATGCCGAGCTGACGGTCGAGGACGTCGTTGAGGCAGCTGTTGCGCGGATCGTAGTAGTCGTCGGCGTTGCCGCGGAAGCCCTTCTCGTTGAACAGGAACTCGCTCAATCGCTCGAGGGCGCGCCGCCGGTCGCTGATCTTCGCCGCCGCCGAGCGCGCGGCGAGCTCGTCGAGCCTGGCCAGCGAGCGCTCGGCGACGAGATCGGGATACTCGATCCGCGCGACCGCAAATCGTCGAGCGCGCGGTCGAGGCTCATCGGCTCGCTCAGCAGCCCGGGGCGTGGTGGATGCCCGCCGTCGCGAGGGCCTTCTTCTGGAGCTCGTCGGCGAGCTCCAGGGTCTTGCGGGCGGCGCTGGTCGCGGCCGCCTGCGCGTCCGGCGTCGTCGCGAGCCGGAGCAGGAGCGTGCGCCCGAGCTCGTGGTGGTAGCGCTCGTCAGGCTCGATCACGTCGCGATACATCGCGGCGGTCTCGCGGTCACCCGCGTGCTCGCAGAACTCGATGAACTGCCGGTTCTTCACGACCGCGATCGCCTCGCGGGTGAACTGGCCGGCCGCGACCCGCTCGACCGTCGTCTTGAGCGTGTCCAGGTACTGGAACAACGGGCCATAGCCCTTCGCGAGCGGATCGAACGACCTGGCGTCGAAGCCGAGCGCGCGGAGCCGGTCGGCGATCATCCGGTAGTGCTTGGCCTCGTCGCCGACCTGGCGGGCGAGCGCCAGCTTCACGTCCACGTCGTCGGTGGTGACGAGCCAGCGCGCCGCGATCTCGGTGGCTTCGATCTCGTTGCGGAGCGCCACCTTCAGCAAGTTCAAGACGTTCAGGTCGCCCTCGACCTCCGGCTTCAGCGTGTCGGCCGGTGCCAGCAGGCTGAGCCGGCGCTGGTTGTCTCCGTCGAGGTGGCGGACGAACTCCTGTGCGGTCATGTGGTGACTCCTTCCTTCAGGAGACGCGGTAGCTCCTGGGTGAGCGTCTCCTTGGTCACGACGCGATCGCACCGCGAGTGCCAGGGCTGGGTCTGTCGGCCCAGCGCGTGCGTCGTGAATCCGAGCACGGGCGAACGGCCGGCGGCGAGCGCCGCGAAGAGCCGCTCGTAGTCGTACCCGGCCGTCAGGTCGACCAGGACGAGGCGCGGGAGACGGGCGAGCGCAGCTTCGACCTCTGCGGGGGTTCGCGCGAACTCGACCCGGACACCGGCGAGCCGGCCGGTCTCCCGGATGCGAGCGACAAAGAACAGATCGCTGACGACGGCGAGGACCGGCGCCTCACCGTCCCCGGCCAAGCCGGGATCAGTCGTCTTGTTCACGGATGCCGAGCCAGTGCTTGTTCCACTCGGCGACGTAGGAGAGCGTGGCGAGATTGCGCATGCGATCGAGATAGACCATGCCGTTCAGATGGTCGGTCTCGTGCTGACACACCCGCGCGAAGAAGTCCTTCGCGATGACGTCGATCCTCTGACCCTCGCGGTCGAGACACTGCAGGCGCACCGCCGTGTAGCGCGGCACCATCCCGCGCATGTCGGGGACCGAGAGACACCCCTCCCAGCCTTCCTCCATCTCCTCGGTCAGGGGCGTCACGATCGGGTTGACGAGCACCATCAGGGGCACCGCCGGCGCGTCCGGGTAGCGCGGATTGCCGAGCACCTCGATGACCGCGATCTGCTGGAGGGTGTGCACCTGCGTCGCCGCCAGTCCTGCGCCGTCGTATTCGCGCATCGTCTCGATCATGTCGTCGATCAGCCGCTGGATCGCGGGTGTCCGGAGCGCCGCCGGATCGACCGGCTCAGCGACTTTCCGAAGCACCGGATGCCCGAGCCGCGCAACCTTCAGGATCGCCATGGCACGTTGAATTCTATCACGCGGCTCACTTGGGCTCGATCCTCCCGACCTTCCGGACGCCCTCGGCCAGGCGACGCGCGTCGGCCTCGAAGAACTTCGTGAACTCGTCCCCCTGCTTGAACACAACAGGCGTCTCGAGCTTGTCCATCGCGGCCTTGAAGTCGCCGTCGTTGACCGAGGCACGTAACGCCTCGCGCAGCTTCGCCAGGACGGGCTCGGGCGTCCGCCGCGGAGCGAAGACGCCGGCCCAGATGTAGAACTCGGCCTCGGGATAGCCCAGCTCCTTGAACGTCGGCACCTCGGGCAACGCGGCGACCCGCTTGTCTCCCCATCCGGCGAGCGGACGGAGCTTGCCCGCCTTGATGTGCGGCAGGACCACGGCCGGGCCCGATGCGAGCGCGTCCACGTGGCCGCCGAGGATAGCCGTCAGGGCCGGCCCGGCGCCGGCGTACGGCACGTGGCGCAGCTTGACGCCGGCCGCGTGCGCCAGGAGCTCCATCGCCATGTGGAGCGTGCCGTACACGCCCGAGGAGCTGTACGAGATCTGCCCGGGACGCTTTCGCGCGTCCTCGATGAAGTCGGCCGCCGTCTTCCAGGGCTTGTCGGCCGGGACCACGAGGATCGTCGGATCTGCGGAGACGAGCGCGATCGGAGCGAATTGATCCACGGTGAACGCCGGCGGCCGCCCGAACAGCTTGTCGGCTTCCGGGATGATCGAGATCGAGGAGAGCGCCAGGAGCAAGGTGTAGCCGTCGGGCTTGCTCGTCGCCACGAACTGCATCCGCGCGGGGAGAAGCAGGCTGATGCCGGCCAGCGGTCCGACGCCCGGGAGCACGCCGACGAGGGTCCCCACGGCGCAACCGACGAAGGCGTAGAGGAGGATGGGGGGCGAGAGCGCGATCGAGAACCCGAGGCCGAGATTCTGCAGGGTCTCGGCCATCAGAGGCCGAGCGGCCCGCGTGGCAGCGGGACCCGGAGAAACGTGTCGAAGAGGAGAAAGGCGCCGACGGCGAACGCGATGGACAGCAGGGCCGAAAAGACCGATCCCTTGCGCTCGACGACGCGGAGGAGGAACGCGAGGGACACCGCGATGGTCACCCGGAAGCCGAGCCGCTCGAGCGCCAGCGCCGCGAAGGCGCAGACGACGAAGATCGCCACCGCGTGCCGCCACTCCGTCCAGCCGACGCTCGACAGGGGGGGGCGTCTTGCCCGCGAGCGCGATCAGGAGCGACCCCAAGCACATGAGCACCGCCGCGAGCGCGACCGGCATATAGGCGGGTCCGGGATTTCGGAGGCTGCCGAGGGGCAGGCGCCGACTCTCCCAGAAGACGACCAGCGCGACCAGGACGAGCGCCCCGCCCGCGACCCGGTCGGTCCTCAGCATCGCCGGCGGGCGCTCTCAGCCCTTCGGCGACAGCGCCCGCCAGATCTTCTCGGGCGTGAGCGGCATGTCGAGATGGGTGACGCCGAACGGCGCGAGCGCGTCGACGACCGCGTTCACCATCACCGGCGGGATCCCGATCGTCCCCGCCTCGCCGATCCCCTTGACGCCCA
>WNFO01005217.1_pt1 | contig 11319 bp, 13 predicted proteins | sample 5400251 | NCBI WGS metagenome assembly WNFO01 (sample SAMN13153354, study PRJNA577476) | soil metagenome | isolation source: 100 cm saprolite under Madrone tree | place: USA:California | collected 2016-06-14 | reverse complement strand
GCGGCCTCCTCCAGCGAGAGCGGCACGATCTGGAAGTACTGCCACATGAGCCAGATGTTGAGCGGCAGGCTGATGGCCATGTGGGCCAGGATCAGGCCGGTGTAGGTGTTCCGCATCTGCAAGGCGGAGAACAGGATGTACAGCGGGATGGCCATCAGCATGGGCGGGAACATGTAGGAGAAGAGCGTGCCGAAGGCGAAGGTCTTCTTGCCCGGGAACGCGAAGCGGGTGAGGCCGTAGCCGGCCAGGGTGGCCGCGATCACGTTCAGCACGATGGCGCCCACCGCCGCGATCAGGCTGTTGGCGAAGTAGCGGGCGAACTCGGTGGCGAAGAGCAGCTCGCGGTAGTTCCCCAGCGAGAAGTCGAGGCGGAAGAGCCGGTAGGGCGGCTTGAAGAGCGCCTCCCGGGGCGTGACGGAGGTGAGCAGCATCCAGTAGAACGGGAAGGCCACGAGCACCAGCACCACCAGCAGCAGGGCCAGGGGCCCGGAGCGCTGGAGCCGGCTCACCGCCCCACCTCGATCTCCTTCGTGGGGTCGAACAGCTTGAAGTAGACCGCCGCGCCCACCAGCAGCACCACGAACATCACGGTGCAGGCCGCCGCGGCCAGGCCGAAGTCGAACTCCTCGAAGGCCAGGCGGTAGGCGTAGAGCGGCAGGGTCTCGGTGGCCTTGAGCGGGCCGCCGTGGGTCACCAGCCAGATCGAGTCGAACTTGTTGAACATCCAGATGCCGCGCAGGAGCGCGATCACGATCAGGGTGGTGCGCAGGTTGGGCAGGGTCACATCCAGGAAGGCACGGAAGGTGCCGGCGCCGGAGACGGCGGCGGCCTCATAGAGCTTGGGGTTGATCGATTGCAGCCGGGCCAGGATGAGGAGGGTGGCGAAGGAGCCGTACTGCCAGCCCGCCATGCCGATGACCGCCCACATCGCGGTGCCCAGGCCGCCGAAGAAGTTGATCGGCCGTGTCACCACGCCGGTCTGCATCAGCACCTGGTTGACGACGCCGTACTCCTGCGAGAGCAGCCACTGGAAGATCAGAGCCACCACGATGGACGGCAGCAGGTACGGCAGGACGAACAGGCTGCGCACGAAGTTGAGGCCGCGGAAGGCGCGGTTCAGCAGCAGCGCCGAGACCAGGCCCAAGACGAGCTGGAGGCCGACCGCACCCACCGTGAAGACCACGGAGCGCCAGAAGGCGTTCCAGAGCTCGGGTTCCTCCAGGATGTAGCGGTAGTTGGCGAGGCCGACCCAGTTCATGGCCGGGTTGAAGGCGGTCTTCTTGAAGAAGCTGAGCATGACCGCGTACGCGATGGGCAGGTACGCGATCACCAGGAGAAAGACGAGGGCGGGGGCGGTGGTGCCGAAGATCCACGCGCGCCGCTCGGTGGTGGCGCTCATTGCCGGCGACTCTACCACGCGCGTGGGGAGTCTTTTCCAGCAAGAACGCGACAGCAGCCAGCCTACTGCTCATGCGATCGCACCGCGACCAACATCCGTCACTGTCGGGCATTGGTCACACCGTTCGTCAGTCAGCGCGCACGCTCTCCGGCTTCCTCTCCAAGCCATCCGCCAAAGCCGCAACCCTTTATCGCTTCCGCACACACTCGGACTGGCCGGCCCTCGTCTGGCACCCCGTTTGCCCTCGAGTCGGTGGGACTACAAATAAGGAAGGAGAACCCAACATGATCTCTGCGGCGTTTCCGTACAAGAAGCAGCGGCGGCGGGTCCTCGGTCGCCAGATGGCGTACGTGGACGTGGGAGAGGGCGACCCCATCGTGCTGCTGCACGGCAATCCCACCTCGTCGTACCTCTGGCGCAACGTGTTGCCGTACCTGCAGCCACGAGGCCGCTGCGTCGCCCCCGACCTGATCGGCATGGGCGACTCCGACAAGCTGCCTGACAGTGGCCCCGGCTCCTATCGCTTCGTCGAGCACCGGCGCTATCTCGACGCCCTGCTCGAGGCCCTGGATGTGCACGAGCGGGTCACCCTCGCATTCATGACTGGGGCTCGGCGCTCGGATTCGACTGGGCCAACCGCCACCGCGAGGCCGTGAAGGGTATCGCGTACATGGAGGCGATCGTGGGGCCACAGTCCTGGGATCACTGGGACAAGTTCGGGATGCGTCCAGCCTTGCAGGCGCTGCGTTCCGAGGCCGGCGAGGAGATGGTCCTGCGAGACAACTTCTTCATCGAGAAGATCCTGCCGAAGGCCATCCTGCGCACCCTCTCCGCCGAGGAGATGGCGGAGTACCGACGGCCGTTCGCCCAGCCCGGCGAGGGGCGACGGCCGACGCTGACGTGGCCCCGGCAGATCCCCATCGAGGGCGAGCTTGCCGACGTGGTTGCGATCGCGGCCGCCTACGCGGACTGGCTGGCGAAGAGCGATGTCCCCAAGCTGTGGGTGAAGGCCGAGCCCGGTGGGATCCTCGCCAGCGACGCGTTGGTCGACTCGGTCCGCAAGTGGCCCGCGCAGGCCGAGGTGACGGTCGCGGGGGTCCATTTCGTCCAGGAAGATTCGCCGGACGAGATCGGGCGGGCCGTCGCCGACTGGATGGACGCGTTGAGCCGTAAAACTCCGCGACTGGAGAAGATGTCAGCCGGCTGATAACCCCAAAGTTCGCTGGTTCAAATCCAGTCCCCCCCGCGACCATAAATGACTAGGGGTTAGCGGACGCAGCACCGCTAACCCCGGTCATGGGAGCCTCCCTGGTGGGCATCCGCGACGCTCTACGATCATGCGGGAGCACATCCATTCGCGCGACGACGAGCACTTTTGCCAGCATGGCACCCTTTGGGGTAGACAGCGTGATTGACACTCACCCTGGCAGCGGGGCGACCCGGACGATGGCTCGCTGGTCTTCATCGATCGTAAAGCGGATCTTTTCGCCGGGATGCAGTCCCTGCAGCAGGCTCGGGGGATTCACCAGGTAGTTCATGACCATGGCAGCCATGAAGCCCGGGATCTCCTCGTGATCAAGCACGAGACGTGATTTTCTCAGGTCCACAGAGACTACGACGCCTCGCCCCTCGTGGAGATGGCTCGCGGTGTCCGGCTCGGGGACCGGCGGCCCGCCCAGCCCCACCACGATCTCGCCGTGCATACCCATCTCCTCGTGGGTGGCGACGTGGCAGTGAAATGGCAAGGTGATGTCCCGATCGGGGGTTACGAAATGAGCGCTCTCGGTGCTCGGGCCGCGAAACTCCACCATGAACATCGGGTTCAGGCCCGGAATCATGAGGGCGTGGCGGACCGAGTCGGTATTCTCCACGACCAGCTCGACGTCTTGGCACCGCTCGACGTGTAGCAGGCGTGGCTCGAAGCCATAGACCTCGCCCGGCTGTGCCTGGCGACTTCCCTCCTTGACCAGAATGCGCTGGAAGCTCCGCGGGCTGCGGCATGATGTAGCGACGATGCGATGTTCGGCCACCGTGTCGTCGGCCCGCGCGGCCGCCGGCTCCCGTCGGGTCGGGTACGGGGGATCGTCGCCGGCGGCGGTGGCGGTACGGGCATCCGGACTCGACGGGGCTGTGGCCTGAGCGTGGAAGATGGAGGGATCGAAGACCGGGATCTTGCCGCGGTAGTACTCGGGATCGAAGAATCGCTTCAGGCTGGTCGCGACTCGCGGGAGGCCGTCGGCCGCGCGGAACCCCTCATAGACGATCGCGGTGAGATCGCCGCCCGGATTGATGCCGTTGTTGGTCACCGCCTGCTCGCTGTGATCGTGCATGAGCCAGACGCCGGGGCCGGACGCGTAGCGGCCGTCGTCTCCGGGCCGCAGCTCCAGATCCACGCGTTGGGCGGGGAGCACCGAGAAAACGTCCCGGGCGATTCGCTGCCCGGCCGGGACCGGATAGCCGTCCAGCGCGGTGATGAGCGGGTGATGCCCGTGGGTATGAAGCGCAATGGTCCGCGCTCCCGCGTTCAGGATGCGCAGCTTGACCCGCTCGCCGGCGCGGACGTCGATCGGGGTGTCACGAAGCGTGAACGGGAAGGCACGGCCGTTGAGCAGGAAGATGTTCGGGCGGCGCTGGGTGGTGTCGTAGTCGCGGTGCATGCGCCGCTCGATCTCACTCGGATTCGTATTGGTCGCCGGAATCTGATTCAGCCGGTCGTCGATGTCCATGTAAACCAGGGAGTACTCCCGGCCGTACCCCTCCTCCCGCTCGGCCTTGGCGAGATCGGGGATGCGCCCAGCGCCGACGATCAGATGGCGGAAATTGTTTCGAGGCCGGTTCGGCTCGACGATGAGCATGCCGGCGAGGCCCATGAGGACATGCACGTCGGTCTGGACGTGGCAGTGATACCAGAAGGTGCCCGGCTGGCGCGCGACGAACTCGTAGGTGAACGTCTCCCCGGGGCGCACCGGTGCCTGGGTGAAATCCGGGACCCCGTCCATCGCATTCGGATGGATCGTGCCGTGCACGTGGATCGTGTGGGGCAGGTAGTGGGTGTTATGCAGGTGGATCCGGACGTGGTCGCCCACCTCGACCCGAATGGTCGGGCTGGGGAGGCGCGCCGGTGAGCACATGCCCTTGCCCTCGGGCGCGAACACCCAGAAGGTCTCGAACTGGCCCGGGTAGACTTCCTCCTGGATCTCGTCCACCTCGAGGTGGATGTCAATCTCGTCCGGGTCCCCGTCGCCGTCGAGATCGCGGCCCAGGACCACTGCTCGCTCGGTCGCACAGGGGATGGGCGGCTCCTGCCACGGGCCGACGGGCCGATCGGCCGCCCGGCCGGCCGGTGGACAGGGCACGCCGAGCGCCGCCAGCATGGCCAGGACGGTCAAGCCCAGACGCAGCCGGGCGCTCATGGTCATCTACTTCTTCATGCCGGGCATCCCGGACATGTTCATCCCGGAGCCGCCGCTCTTCATGTAGTGCCAGTGGAGAATGTCGGCGGCCTCTGCCGATCCGCGGGCCGCCTCGGCGCGCGCGATCGCCCGGGCCCGGTCCGCATCCGCCTTCGGCTGGTCACAGGTGTGGCGGGCTCCGTCGAGAGTCTTCTTGGCCTCGTCGAGGAGGCCGCGAACGTTCCGGAGTTGGTCTTTCGGCATGTTCTCCATGCCCTTCATGTCGTCCGTCACCTTGTCAATGGCGGTCTGCGCGGTATTGACGTGCGTCCCGCAGTCAATGTCCTCCGCGAAGGCGGATCCGGCGAGCAGTCCCAGGCCGATTGGTAGAGCGGTGGCGAGAAGCGCGAGCATTCGCATGACGTAACCTCCACGTCCCCCACGGGGGTTATTGGTAGCGCAGTAATGGGACGGCCCCCGGACAGACACGGCCGGGAGTCGCCGAGGCGAGCGTGGCTAGGAAGGTGAGACGGGCGGGGCCCGGCCCTGCTCGGCCCAGACTGGCCGGCGGCCCGGCGCGGTGGGCGCGCGCTCCTCGAACGCGACCAGGCGGGGCAGAGGTGGAAGGGCGACCGGGATCAGGTCGGCGATGCCGCTCACGACATTGGCCGAGGCCGCCGCGAGGGCGCACCGCGACGCCGCCTTGTGGTCAGGCAGATGATGCACCGAGTGGACGCCGTCCGCGAACGCGAAGGTGCCGAGTGCCCCGACCAACGCGACGACGGCCAAGCGATGTAACAGGCGATGAAGGCCGATGGCGGGGCTGGCCCGGAAGAGCATCCAGACCGTCACCGTTCCCCGTCGGTTCGAAAGATCATGCCTGCGCACGAGTTGCGCGCCTCCTTGGAGCCGCTCAGAGAGACCGCGGAGGGAGTATATCGCGAAACGATATACTCATCTAGCGGCCACAAAGAGGTGCACTTCAACGAGGAGGACAGGTCATGGGAAGACTCGTTCGGACGGCTCCGGTGGTGTTGTCGATGCTGGCACTGGCGGTGTTGGTGACCGGTTGCCCGAAGCGCCCCGGGACCGCGATCACCTCGGCACCATCGCCATCTGGTGCCGGGGGCTGAGGACAAGAAGGCCGCCCATTCTTGAGTGCGCAGTATATCGCAAAGCGATATACTGCGACAGTCATGCAACCCAAGAAGCGAGGCCGGAAAGGCCCGAAGCAGGTCGACTACTGGACTCTTGCCGAGCTTCGGTACTATGTCCGCCGCTTCCTGCGCGCGCGCGAGCTCGCGGCTCGGGAGGCCGGCATCGAACCCCAGCAGTATCTCCTCCTGCTGCAGGTGAAAGGACTTGGGCGCGGGCAGCCGGCGACGATCAGCGCGCTGGCCGAACGCCTGCAGCTGCGGCATCACAGCACGGTCGGGCTGGTCGATCGGTTGGTTCGCCGGAGTCTTGTCGCGAGGCGGCGCGACGACCGGGATGCTCGGGGCGTCGTAGTCGAGTTGCGGCCCGCGGGGGAGGCCCTGCTCCGGCGTCTGGCCCTCTTTTCCGTGGAGGAGTTGAAGATCGAGGGGCCTGCCCTGGTCGCGGCCCTGAAACGGCTGATCGGGTGATGGCCGAAGTATCTGGAGGGACGGCGAGGGTACGACGGAGGGAGTCGGCGGGGACGTTCCGGGTCGGACTGGTCGATTGGTTGGCGACCTGGCTGCAGACCAGCCCGGCCGGGCTGGTGGTCGTGGCGCTCATCGTGGGGCTCGGAGCCGGCTGCGGAGCGATCGTGTTCCGTTACCTCATCACGTGGTGCACCTTGGCGTTCAGCGGCCACCCAGATCCCTCGGCGGCGGGGCTTACGGCCAATCCTCTGTTTCCCGCGCTCGGCATCTGGTACGTGGTGTTGGTCCCGGTCATCGGGGGCCTGATCTACGGCCCACTCGTGGAGTTCTTTGCGCCCGAGGCGCGCGGTCACGGGGTGCCGGAGGTGATGCTGGCCGTGGCGCAGCGCGGAGGCCGCATCCGCCCCCAGGTAGCGGCGGTCAAGGCGTTGGCGTCCGCGCTCTGCATCGGATCGGGAGGGTCGGTCGGTCGCGAGGGCCCGATCGTACAGGTGGGGTCCGCATTGGGCTCGACGATTGGCCAGGTCCTGCACATGCCGAGCCCTCGGCTGCGGCTGCTCGTGGCGTGTGGCGCCGCGGGCGGGATCTCGGCCACGTTCAACGCGCCGATTGCCGGGGTGTTGTTTGCCCTGGAACTCATCCTGCGCGACTTCGAGGCCCAGGCGTTCGGCGTCGTGGTGCTGGCGTCCGTGGCGGCGAACGTCGTCGGCCGGGCGGCCTTCGGCTCGGCCGCTTTCCTGGTCCTTCCGCCATTCACCATGGTCTCGGTCTGGGAGTTTGCCCTGTATGCCGGGCTCGGACTATTGGCCGCGCTGGTCGGGGTGGCCTTCATCCGGATCCTGTACGCGCTGGAAGATGTGGGCGATTGGCTGTGGCACGGGCCGGAGTGGCTGCGGCCGGTCGTGGGCGGGCTGGTGCTGGGCCTGCTGATCCTCGCGTTGCCGGAGATGTATGGGGTGGGCTACCCCGTCCTCGAGCACGCCGTCCGTAGCGACTACGGCGTCCCGTTCCTGGCGCTGCTGGTGGGAGCCAAGATCGTCGCCACGAGCCTGACGATCGCCATCGGCGGGTCGGGAGGCGTCTTCGCTCCCTCGCTCTTCATGGGGGCGACGTTGGGGATGGCGTACGGACAGGTCATGCACGCCTTGTTCCCCGGGGTTGCCCATTCGGCCGGCGCCTACGGGCTCGTCGGGATGGGCGCCGTGTTCGCGGCCGCGTCGCGTGCCCCGATCTCGTCGCTGCTCATCATCTTCGAGATGACGGGCGACTATCAGGTAATCCTCCCGTTGATGTTCTCGATCGCCCTGGCCGTTCCGCTGAGTCACCTCTTCAGCGAGGACACCATCTATACCGCGAAGCTCCGCAGACGGGGCATCGACATGAATCGCGCCCAGCCGCCCAATCCGATGGCGACCCTCATGGTGCGCGATGCCATGAGGCCGGCGCTGCCCGCGGTCTCGACGGACATGCCGATCCGTCACGCAATCAGTCGAGTCACCGGGGACGGTAGCGATGCCCTGGCGGTGGTGGATGAGCGTGGACGATACCGAGGAGTGATCACGGCGCGCCGGTTGGAGGAGACACTTGAGGCCGGGGACGTCGGAGCTCACGTCGGGCAGCTGACCGAGGATGTCCCCGCGATCACCGATGACCAGAATCTCGAGGAGGCCGTGCGCGCGCTGAGCTGGACGGATGGATCGGGCCTCCCGGTCCTGACGGCAGATGGCTCACGACTAGTAGGATGGCTAACCCACCGGGACGTGCTGCGCACGTACGACCGTCACCGCGAGGCGGCGCACGGAAAACGGCCCGCCAGGAAGAAGGGACCAGCTCTCTAATCCAGACTGATCCTCGAAGGAGAGGAGATCGCATGAAGCGACATCTCTTTGCTCGAGAGTGGCGCCGGCTCTGCCACGGAGCCGGCCAATTGTTGAGGTCGCAACTGGAAGATCAGGACCTGTCGAGACGCCGGTCCGAACTGGTGGAGCGTCGTGCGCGTCATGGCGTCGACGTGCTTCGTGAGATCAAGCGTCATCTGCCGGCGGTCGGGACAAGCCTCGTGCCCGCGATCGAGCACACCCTGTGGACATTCGTGGACGTGGGGAGGGGGAAGAGATGAATCTCGCCCGGCGTCGGTTTCTAAGATCGGCAGCGGGCGTCGGCGGCGTGCTCGCGGCGAGTCTCGGTCGGATCCGTCCGAGTTCCGCGGTGACCCCGACGGGACGAATGAGCCTGGGTGCGCACACCCGCCAGCTCATCATCAATGCGGACGACTTCGGGATGTCGGCTGAGATCGACCGAGGTATTCTCGAGGCGCACGACCGTGGCGTCGTGACCAGTGCTAGCTTGATGGTTGGTGAGCCGAACGCGGAAGCCGCTGTCGAGCAAGCAAGACAGCGCCCCGGAATGAGCCTCGGTATCCACGTCGCGTTCGATAGCCGCGGCCGGTGGTTTGTGGATCTCGATGATCTCACGGCAGTGCAGCGGGAGCTCGATCATCAGCTTGCCCGCTTCGTGCGGCTGACGGGGACGACCCCAACGCATATCGATTCGCACCATCACGTGCATCGGTCGTTCAATGTCGCGCGACTGTTCCTCGAGGCGGGCGAGCGATACGGGGTACCCGTGCGCGGCTTCTCGGAGGTGTTCTATATCGGGCGATTCTACGGTCAGCCGGAGTTTCGCAAGACCGACTTGAGCCGCATCACGGTCGAGACATTCATGTCTGTTCTGCGATCAGTAGGGTCTGGCACAACAGAAGTGTCCTGTCATCCGGGGTATCTTGAGACGAGGCCGGATGCCTTCTACAACCACGAGCGCGAGGTTGAATTGCGGGTTCTCACGGACCCTCGCGTGAAGACCGTGATTGCCGAAGCGAGACTGCAGCCCCTGAGCTATCTGGACTATACGCGATTTGCTGCGCGCCACGTGCGCAGGACGTTGACTGCGTGCTCGCCAACTTCCACCGCTCTGCGGCGATGAGCGTCGCAATGGTGGCTCAGTTCGAGCGGATGCCGGACACCTTGCGTGGGAGCTAGGGAATAACGGCTCCCCTCCTGGCCGCGGTCACCGCCGACGTGATCGGCCGCGCCGCGTACGGTCCGGCCGCGTTCCTGTCGTCGTCCCCGTTCGCGCTGACGTCGCTGGCCGAGTACGGCTTCCATGCGGGGCTCGGACTCTGCGCGGCCCGTGGTCGGAGTCGCATTCATCCATGTTTTCCATGGCCTCGAGCACCTCGCCGATCGGATCTGGCGCGGGCCAGAGTGGCTGCGGCCAGCGACCATCCTCGAGCTGGCCGGCAAGTATCAGTTCATCCTGCCGCTGATGGTCGCGGTCGTGATCGCCGCGGGGATCAGCCGCCTCTTGAGCTCTGACCCATCTTTTCCAGGCCCCCTCACCGGGCCTCCACGATCGCGTCCGACTTCCACAGCGGCCACGGCGATGACTCATGACACCGTAACGTACGCCCCGCACGTGTGAGTCTCAAGCGATTGCTCAATCTCGGCTCGACTCCGCGCGGTGGTGCGAGCATTCTTATGAACGTTCGAAGCCGATCTTGACGGCCACTTCTGCACGAGGGAGGTTTCTATGTTTCCTAGAGCCGGCGCTCACCAGCTCGGCCAGGAGGCTTTCAAGATCATCCCGGCCGAAGATGTCGATTGATAACCGCGATGGGACCGCTTGGACTGGAATACCTCAGCGCGACGGACGACCCGCGAAACAACACCTCCTAGGAGGAGTCGGCTCATGAAGTGTTCTGGAGTGCGCGATCAAGAGATCCGTGCGGCACTGGATCAGCATTGGGCGGCCTCCGATGCCAACGACTTTGAAACGGAGCACCGCGTCTATCACGAGGACGCGGTGCTGGAATACCCGCAGTCAGGCGAGCGAACCCGCGGTCGACGCAACATACAGAACCAGCGCGCCAGTCAGCCGAGCACGAAGCGGTTTGCGGTCCGACGAATCATTGGCAGCGGTGATCTTTGGATCACCGAGTTCATCCTGACATATGACGGCAAGCCGTCATACACCGTGAGCATCATGGAGTTCAACGGCGCCAAGGTTGCGCGCGAAACACAGTACTTTGCGGATCCATTCGTGGCTCCCGCATCGCGCGCTCAATGGGTCGAACGGATGGACACATGATCTCGGTGGATTGGAAATGGTTGGTCCAGTTTGGGCTGCGGGGCAGCAGTGATTTGGAACAGTATGCCATCTTGCTGGTACGCGTTTCGCTCGGGCTGTTCTTCGCCATCTCCGGGGCGAACAAATTGTTCGTCGGCGGCAGAAGGCAGGCTATGTACGAAACGCTCGTCAAGGCCACGGTCCCATTCCCCCGCCTGATGACTTATTTCGTGTCGGGCGTCGAGTTCGTTGGCGGATCCTTGGTGGCCGTGGGGTTTCTTTCGAGCCTTGCCTGCGTGGCTCTATTGGTCGATATGTTTGTCGCCATCCTGACCACCACGCTTTCAGCCACGCCTAAAGGACTGTCGCCTCTCAACTGGCTCGACGATTTCCTCTACCTTCCGGAAGTCCTGTACGTGCTCTTCTTCATCTGGCTGATCTGCTCTGGTCCGGGAAAGTTGAGTGCCGATTACTGGCTCGCCGCCAGGTTACTGAGGTAAGCCGATCGACGAAGCAGCTAGTTCAGGAGCGATTCCCAGTTGGCTGGTACCCTTCCTGCGGGCCCAGGTACAGGTTGACTTTCGGGATGCGAATGCGGCGGAAGCAACTCCACACCCTCGATCATCCCTAGCTTCTCGAAATCGAAGAACCAATCCTCACCCGGCTCGAAACTGGTAATGATCGGATGCCCCGTCGCTGCCGCATGCTTGGATGCATGCTGGCTCGGAGAGCTGTCGCAGCAACCGATGTGCCCACACTCCGCACACCGACGGAGGTG
>WNFO01023620.1_pt1 | contig 11321 bp, 12 predicted proteins | sample 5400251 | NCBI WGS metagenome assembly WNFO01 (sample SAMN13153354, study PRJNA577476) | soil metagenome | isolation source: 100 cm saprolite under Madrone tree | place: USA:California | collected 2016-06-14 | reverse complement strand
TCAGCCGGTGCGCGATGTTGCGCTCGCTGCGCGTGATGTTGATCATGCGCTGCTGCTCGTCGAACTCGATCACCGGCTCCGGCAAATCGAAATCGATCGAGCCATGCTCGTTGCGCCGCGCGTTCAACAGCAGCGCCAGATCCTTCATGTCGCGAAAATGGTGCGCCAGCGAAGCATACAGCTTCGTCGCTTCCGCATCGCCCTCCAGCACTTTGTTTACGTTGGTATACGTCATGCGCTCGGCCGACTTGATGATCCCCGGAGTCATTCGCGCGCTATTCATGCGCCCGGCGGCGTCGAATTCCATCAGCGCGCTCATCACGTGCGCACGTAATGCGCCACGTCCGCGATGTGCACCTGCAAATGCCAGCCGCCGTCCACGCGCCGCTCGACGTACACCGCATCGTCAAAATCGCGCGCGGTCTCGCCGTCGATGGTCACAATCGGCAAGCGCCGGAAATCTTGGCGCCCTGCTAGCTCCGCTTCGCTCACCGGCAGCGCGCGGTGTTCCGCTTCCTTCATCACTTCCACGGGAAACACGTGCGGCAAGTGATGCTTGCGAATAATGATTTCCGTATCGACGCCCAGCTCGCCGGGCCGCCCCAAAATCTCAATCACCCGCCCCGTCGCGGCCATTCCTCCGCGCGGATAACGCACCACCTCGACATTCACCACCGCGCCGTCCAGCTCTGCCATCCGCGGGACGCGCCGCCCGCGCACGCTCCGTTCATCCGCGCCGCTGAACCCCAGCTTCTTGGCCAGTCCCGGCGTCAATTCCATCCCCGGCGGAACCTCGATCTCGTGCTGCATGCGCGCGTCATACGGCAGCACTGAATTCCCGCGCGCGCCGTAGCGAAACAATCCCACCACCGTCGCATGCGCCCGCCCCAGCACACGCACGATCCGTCCTTCGGTTCGCTGCGATTCTCCCGCGCCGGTCACGCGCCGCATCCTCACCAGCACCTGATCGCCGTGCATCGCGTCTTCGACTGCGTCGCGCGGGATAAACACATCGCGATCCAGCCAGGCGACCGGCGGATCCGGCACCACGAATCCGTATCCGTCGTGGTGCAGCACCAGCCGGCCCTTGATTTCGTTGTGGCTCGCGACCCCACCGCTTGCGTGAGCCGTCACGGGACGCTCATCCGCAGCCGCCACCCTCGGGCGTCCGGCCTGTCTCGCGGCAGGCTGGCCGTCCGCGCTGCGCTTCTCTCGCCGATCCGCAAGTCGGTAGCGTCCCCCCGGCAATTCCTCGACGGCCCGCCGTTTTGTGAGCTTGGACAGCATTTTGTATAGGGCGCGCCGTTCGGTGTTGCGCATGTGAAGCGCCGCGGCAATTTCGTCCGTCGAGGCGGGAGCGCTCCTAACTTGCAGAAAACGCAGTATGTTATCTGGACTTAGCTGTGAAGGGCTTGGCATTGGAGGGCGGTCCAGCGGTCACGCGCTGGTTTATCCACACGATTCTACTCAATTTTTTTTGTCCCACATGAAACTTTTTTCACGCTTCCCGGGTTTCATACCCAGGCCAACACACGACCGGCTGGCCGCCCTCCGTCAGGCTAGCCGGCTTTCCCGGAAACGGGAAATCTTTTTCCTGTCTTCCTAACGCGCCACCGTACTCAAAAACGGATAGTGGCTGCTCGCCCCCATAAAAAACAGCATCGGAAACGAAAGCCACAAAGACGTCCTCGCGGTAAGAAATCCCCAACGCATCATGCGCTCAGCCTCCGCCGGCATCGGCGTCCCCTGCTCCGCCGCCGCGCGCGCCCACGCAATCAATCGCTTCTGCACCCGCCAGACCACGACCCAGGTATTCAGCAGCATAACGAAGCCAAGTCCGCCTCCGACACTGATCGCTAAATGTTGGTTCGACACATTCTCCCCGCCATTCAGCGCCATTACCATCCAGGAAGCCGCAATCACGACCACTCCAATCCCAATCGTCCGCACCCACACTGAGTCGCGAATTCCCTTTGCGGGAAACTGGAAGAAATAAATCCCCTCGAACGCCACCGTCCACACCAGCACCCACCAACCAAACCAGCGTAGCGCCAGCCCCGGATTCCCCGCATTGCGCGCATCCGTGACCAGCAACGAAAAGAAGTAGCGCATGCCCACAACCACCGTCACCAGCGCCGACCATCGGAACCACGCCATGGCCCGCGACATCAGCACCGGATACACCTTCACGCGCACTCCCGGTTCCAGCGCCTTCATCGAAGGTGTAAGCACAAGATTAAAAAAGTACAAGAGCCCAATCCAGATGATCCCGAAAATAAAATGCAGCCAGCGCAGCGCCATCAACTCATTCGCCGCCGCATTCGCAAGTAAACTGAAATGTGGTTTCCACCCCGGGAACGCCGCCAGCAGCCACAAGGCCATGCGCGAGCCTCCGCTAAACACTCGATGCATCATGGCTCCGCTCTAGACGTCTTGTCCATCCCAGAAGCACGCCTCGGACCGCGCCATGCAAGTTGCGAATTCATTGACACCACAGCCCGCCAGGCATATCGTTGGCGGAAATAAACAAGGAAATTCGAGCTCCCCGCGCTCGGAAGAGTCGTTACATACCAGAGGAGAACAAAAAATGAAACGCACAGTTCCGTCCTGTCTCTTGCCGATCGCCTTACTTAGTGCGGTCGCGCTCTTGATCTCTGCGTCCGCGCAGGCCCAATCCGGGTGCTACGCGCACCGCCCCAAGTACATCGAAGGCGTCTTTGAAGTGAAGTACGACTCCAATTGCACTGGGCACGACGAGCCCGAACTCGATCCAGTCTCCGGCGCCCCAGGCTCTGCGCGCGAATTGACCTGGACCGTTATTCTTCCGAGCGACGGCGCCTTCCCCGTCTCCGCCACCGGCCCCACCTTTTGGTTTGGCGGCACGGTCAACGATCCGAGGAGCATCTTCGGGCAGTCCTTCGTCGAGTTGCAGTTCTACCCCGACGCCATCGTGACCAGTTGCTCGCAAGATGGCGGATTTGTGGTGAAGTTCGCCCCAAACACCTATTCCGTTTGCTCGCCCGTCTGGCGGCTCACCTCCACCGGCCAGAAGGGCGTGTTTCACGAGAACGCCGCGTTCAACGCCATGCTCACCAATGGCACCGGTCCGAACAACCCGCTCATCATGCACGCCGGGGACAAAATTACGGTCCATTGGTTCACCACGCCAGCCCAGGACGGCTTTCACGTGACCGTCACCGACCTCACCACCAACGGCTCCGGCACCATCGTCCTCAATTCGTCCAACACTGGTCCCCTCATGCCTACCTTCGACACGCAAACCATCGGCAACGCTTTGGCATGGGGCGCTGTCTTCGATACGCCGAACTCGTTTGTCTGGGAGATCGGACACGAATCCGTTTTCACTGGCAAAGGAGCTTTTTGCGTGCCGGGCGAGGTCGGCTGCGAATCATATGACGCCCCGGCATGGGCTGGCACGTCGCCGATCCAAATCCTCTCCGTCACGTTCGGCGACGGCTCGCAAGCAAAAGAATTTGCGGCGGTCAGCGACTTGGGCGGCAAAACTGAGGTTGCGGCAACCTGTTCCGTCTACGGCGGGCCCTTCTGCATCTATCCGTGGTATTCGCTCGGCAAGACCGGTTTCCACTTCGGCGTCGATTTCCCCGACAACATCAAGGATTTCGGCCAAGCAGACCAATACCAGCAAGCGACCCTGTGCGGTGGCCCCTTCGGCGCCAACTCCACGTACTGCGACACGATTCTGAAATAATCGAGGCCGCTCAAGGCCGCGAGGCTTAGTGGGTGGCATGCCCCGAGCCGGCGCTCGTCTGCGGGCGTTCACCACGGAACGGTAGCCTGAATTTCGTGGAAATCTCCGGCCAGAATTCGCGCAAGACGTCGAAGCCCATGTCTTGCAGGATGCTGTAGCCCACTCGCTCCGCTGCTGGAGCGAACCCGCGTCGATTGTCGGGGTGATACGTGTTGCTCAGCACGACCGTGCTCGCCGTCCCCAGCCATTCGGAATAATTGAACATCTGCCTACCATTGTCGCGGTGCGCCACCACCGCGTGCTCTACCGCATGGAGCAAGCGCCTCCCGCCGCTGCCGCGCGCCAGGCGGTAGTAGCGCGGGTCTCGTCGAAAGCGGTGCCGAGAAACACCACCGGGTCCAGTGAGTCCTGGACGAACAGAGCGAATTTATCTGTGAACTTGAGCGTGCACAATTTCACACCGGGCTTGTAGTTCGGCGGGTGCACCGACTTGCGTTCCAACGGCCGCGCAAACGTGCCCACCACCTTCTTCAGCGGCCCGTCGTAGTCTTCGATGCGCACCATCGGAGCCGGCTGGACGCACGCCGCCGCAGCATTCGGTATCGCTTCCTCCTGCAATGGCGTAGCGGCCGGCTGCTGCGCAGGAGCAGGAGTTGGGACTTCCTGCGCGCAAGCAGCGCCGCCGTCCAGTCCAGCCAGCGCCGCCAAAGCGCACACTGCTGCCAGCCTGCGAGATAGAGTTCGGCGCTTCACGGTCTCGCCTGAAGCCTACCAAATTCAATCTCCACAGCCCATTCAATCCTCCCTATTCCCATTCAACCCCGAAATTCGACCGTTCGATGTAAAAGCCTTTACTCATCCGTATATCCCGCGCTACCATTCCTCATGTTCGACCAGATCTCACCCCAATCCTCGCCGTCCGCGCGGCCCTCGTTAGGTTGTTTCTCGTTGGCTTCAAAGTGTTTCGATGCGTCTGCAGCAATCGATTCTGTTCGTCCTTTGTTTTCATATTCTTACGAATTACTTTTCCCGCAAATCCTTTCTTTTGATAACCATCCGCATTGCCCGGGGGTGAGGGGTGCACATGGCTCTCGAGCCCTTCTCTGTGACTCTGTGTCTCGATGGCAAACCTCTTCTTTTCAAGGGGTTGCCGCCTCTTTGCCCACTTTTGTGAGTCCTCGTCCTTTGTTTTCAGTGGTTTGCAGCCTCTTTTTCAAAAACACCCGGGTGGGGGTATGCCCGCAAACTCGCCATTTGAAATCAATAAGATGCAGACTCTTTTTTCTGCTCCGCGCATCCTCTCCACAGTCTGTGCTAAATTCCTGGCTCTCCTGTCCGGAGGCAGGGCAGTCATGAAATATCTCGCATTGATTTTTTTGCTATTCGCCGCGCAAGCGGCTGCGGCGCAAGATTGGGCCAAGGCCAAGCTCGAGAAATCGCCGCGCCATCGCGAGTGGGTCACGATCAAACACGACGGCCGCTCCGTCGAGACCTTTGTCGTCTACCCGGAATCGAAGGCCAAGACGCCGGTTGTGCTCGTGATCCACGAAATTTTCGGCATGACCGATTGGGTCCAGGATCTCGCCGACCAGCTCGCCGAGGCCGGCTATATCGCCGTCGCTCCCGATCTGCTTTCTGGTATGGGACCGAACGGTGGCCGCAGCTCCGATTTTCCGCAGGGCAAAGCCACCGAGGCGGTGAGCCATCTCAATCCCGATCAGGTCACCGCCGATCTCAATGCCGCCGCCGATTACGGCAAGAAGCTGCCGGCCAGCAACGGCAAATTGTTTGTCACCGGATACTGCTGGGTCGCCACGAATCGCGGCGATTTAGCGGCCGCATTCGTTTTTTACGGGCCGCCGCCGGGTAAAGACGCGATGCCGCGCATTGCGGCTCCGGTTTACGGCTTCTACGCCGGAGACGACGCACGCATCGGTGCCACTCTTCCCGACGCAATTCAAAACATGAAAGCCGCCGGCAAAACTTTCGACCCGGTGACCTACGAAGGCGCCGGCCACGGCTTCATGCGTGCCGGAGAAGCGCCGGACGCGAACGAAGCAAACCGCAAAGCCCGCACCGAAGCCTGGGCCCGCTGGAAATCGCTGCTCGCAAAATGAAATTTAGGGGCGTCCGCCTTGTCGGACTGTGCCCCAGCTCGGCAAGGCGCTGACAATGCAGGGTACTGATTCGGACTTATGATTTATGCAGGCACATCAGGATGGGCGTATCCGAGCTGGAAGCCGGATTTTTATCCGGCGAAGCTCGCCTCCGCGAAATTCCTGAATCACTACGCCACGCGCTTGAACACCGTGGAAGTGAACTACACGTTTCGCCGCTTCCCGACCGAGAAGCTTCTGCGCGGCTGGATCGAAGCCACGCCGGCAGGATTTCAATTTGCCATCAAGGCGCACGAGAAAATTACGCACGTCGCCCGCTTGCGCAAAGTTTCGGATTTCACTTCCGATTTTGTTCGCTCGCTGCAACCGCTAGACGCGGAGAAAAAACTTGGGCCGGTGCTGTTTCAATTGCCGCCCTTCTTAAAGTGCGACGTTTCTTTGCTGAAGGATTTTCTGGCCGTACTGCCAAGATCGCTGCGCGCTACATTCGAGTTTCGCCATGCCTCCTGGTTCAGCGAGGAAGTCTATGGCGTGTTGCGCGACGCGAATGCCGCGTTGTGTAACGCGGAAAGCGAGAAGCTCGAGACGCCGGACGTGCAAACCGCCGCTTTCGCTTACCTGCGCTTGCGCAAGGAGGAATACTCAGCGAAGGAGCGCGAAGCACTGGAGCAAAGAATAGTGCGGCTTGGCGGCACCGGCGACGTCTACATCTATTTCAAGCATGAAGACACGCCGGAAGGCGCATTGCACGCGGAAAATGTTCTGTCAGCAGCGAAGCGATGAAAACTGGACTTGCAGAGATGAAAAAATTGGTGCCCGAGAGAGGACTCGAACCTCCACTCCCTTGCGAGAACTAGAACCTGAATCTAGCGCGTCTGCCAGTTCCGCCACTCGGGCACTTTTGCGGTGTGTTGAGCGGGCTCGACACGAGCCAGCCACACTGCGAGGCAAATTAATTTTGCCCGGCACGACAGGCTTTGTCAACGCGCGGCGGTTTGCGGCAACTAACTGTGTGATGTTCTAGGAGGCAAGCAATGACCAAGAAATCCATCCTGATGCTGATTGGCGATTACGTCGAGGACTACGAGGTGATGGTCCCGTTCCAGGCGCTGCTGATGGTCGGTCATACGGTTCACGCCGTGTGTCCAGGCAAGAAGTCCGGTGAATCTGTGCGCACCGCGATTCACGACTTTGAAGGCGACCAAACGTACTCGGAAAAACCCGGCCACAATTTTTCGCTGAATGCCACGTTCGATCAAATCAAGTCCGAAAACTACGATGCGCTGGTCATTCCCGGCGGCCGTGCCGTTGAATACATCCGCCTGAATCCGCGCGTTCTGGAAATCGTGCGCCACTTCGCGAACGCGAAGAAACCAATAGCAGCAATCTGCCACGCCGCGCAACTCTTGGCCGCCGCCGGCGTATTGAAAGGAAGAAAGTGCAGCGCCTATCCCGCTTCAGCGCCTGACGTCACCCTCGCCGGAGGCACCTACGCGGACATTGCGATGGACGAAGCAATCGTGGATGGCAACCTGGTCACGGCGCCTGCGTGGCCGGCGCTTCATGCGTGGCTCGCCAAGTTTCTTGTGGTCCTAGAGGCGAAGCTCGAGTTGTCAGCCGGCGTCTAGATCTCTACGCGTTGGCCGCGCGTACCAGCGGAACGTCGACGACGTGCTCGGCGACGAACCAGGCTTGCAGTTCGTTGGTGCGGATTACATCGCTGACCAGCAAGTCGTTTGTGCCGTCGTCGCCCGCCTCGCTGGCCTTCTTGGCCATGGTGCGAGCTTCCTTGAGGATGAACTCGTGAGCTTCCAGCAAGCGCGAAATCTGTACCGGCGCTTCCTCGCGGCCACGCGGCGGGCGGGGAATTATTGTGGTCTCGGCAACGTCCGCGGCCATTGCCAGGCTAATGCCGCCCAGAAGCTGGATGCGCTCGGCGATGGCGTCGACCAACTCATCCTGCTCGCCGTGGTGCTTGTCGAAAAGCAGGTGGAGTTGGTAAAAGGTGTGCCCCGCGACTTGCCAATGATGTTTCTTGTACATGTCGCGCAGCGTCATGGTGTCCGCCAGTATCTGGTTTAAGTTGCCTACGCTCTCGGCGCGCACATTTTCATCGAGGGCGATGGGCATGGGCGTCAATTTTCCGTACGGCTGAATCTCGCGGGCTTTCTGATGCAGGATGGGGCTTGCGCGGTCAGATCCGGCTTCCAGTTGCTCTTGGCTCTTGGCGTTGGAGCGATGATTTTTGGGACTCATAAATTTTCTCCTCGAACAGAAGCAGTACGTCTTCTGTCAGCCAGCGCGATCGCGGCCGACACAAGTGCGTACGGCGGGCATCAGGTTTGATTACTCCGCGGCGCAAAAGGATAGCATGCAAACTCACTAATTTCCGCAATCCGCGGGTTGCGATTTCGGCCCGACGTCAGGTGCGTAAGGAGATGACCCGGCGGCTAGGATTCCCGGGCGCCACCGCTGGCGCGCGCAATGTTTTCCGCAGTGCGGAACATGGCCACGAGGATCTCAAGAGCCACTCGCACGTACACTATCCACAGAAAATAGCCGACGACAGCGAGCAAGAGTGTCAGGAGCCCCTGGGACGTGCCGGCCTGGAAGCCGTTGAAAACGTACCAAGTGCCCACAATCAAGCCTAACAACAGGTGGATTCCATAGAGGAGCTTCGCGTACTTCTTGGTGATGAAGTGCTCAAACGAAAAATCCAGCAAGCGTTCGAAAAAACCCTTTTCTTCGCTCATGTGCCTCGCCTCTAAAACGTGAGAAGTTTCAGACATATTGGTCCTCCAAAAGTGTAGTTTCCGGCCAATCCGTTTGCTTTGCCTAAGTTTCGCACCAAAATGGCCCGCGCTGCCAGCGTCCGCGCGGGCGTTGCCGAATCAGCCAAGCTCCACACGGCAGGTCCGTAGCGAATGCTATGGTAGGCATGGGCTGCGATTCCCGCTCGCGTCGCCCGATCAAGGAGCATCGCGTGAACGCGGTAAGAGTCATGTTAGTGGCCGGCTTGCTCGCAGCAAGCGCTGGACAGGCCGAAGCGCAAACGGAGCCAGCGCAGAACCGCTCGAGGAGCTTTGGGCCTGAGGCGTGCGGGCCAGCGGATCCAACATACATTCACACCGCGAATGAAACGGGAGGAATCCCGATGTTTCTGCAGCGCTCCGAGGCAGGGAAAGCGTTCCAGCTAGTTCGCGAATCGACGCGCAACAATGTTTCCACGGTCTTCTGGGGCACGGGCTCACTTGCTGGAAAAACGGAAATCATTGACGTTCCCGTGGATTCGACGACGCAGCGGATTACGTTTGCATTTTCGACGGATACGAAAGGCAACAAAATAACGCTGAAGCAGCCTTCCGGAGGCGCGCTTACGGAGAGCACGGCGAGCACGGAAATCGCGGATTTGAATTGCGGGCGAATTGTAACCGTAAGCACGCCTGAGGCGGGGACGTGGAGAGCGGAAATCTCCGGGACAGGCAAGTTTTGGCTGGAAGCGCAGGCGCAGAGCGACATTCATTTTATCAAGGCGGAGTTTGTAAAGGAGGGCGGCCGGCCTGGGCACGAGGGATTCTTCCGGATACAGGGGCAGCCGCTGATGGGAAAACCGGCAATGTTACAAGTTGCCTTGTCAGCCCAAGAAACCAAGACTGCGGAGTTTCACTTGATGAGCGAGCGGGGAGAGGCAATTCAAGAGGTGAAACTGCACGGTTTGAATGCGGATCGCGAATTCCTGGAGCTCGCGGGGAAGGTGGAATTGCCCGCAGCGCCGTTTCGCGTCGCGGTAACGGGCTTGGACTCGCACGGACGCCCCTATCAACGCTTCTACTCGGGTTTATTTCACACGGAAAGCGTGGAGGTTGCCGCGTCGCTGGACTTCGACGAGCTGTCCGCCGGTGATACGAAGCAGGCGGCATTCATGGTGCGAAACATCGGCGCAGCGCGTAAGTTCAAGATGACGGTTACGGACGCACATCAATTCGTGAGCAGCGTGGAGCCCAGGGAACTCAACCTGGGCGCGGACGAGTCTGGAAAGGTGCTGGTGGAATTGCGCGTGCCGGCGGCAACCGCAGCGGGGGCAGGAGATGACCTAATAGTGGTGGCGGCGAGCACTGCTGGACCGCCGACCACAAATTCCTGCGTGGTGCATCTGTCCGTTCTGAAATCCAAGGACTAGCAGCAATTGCATTCACCGCGCTGAATCTGCGCTGAGTGAACTCTCCGATGACGGCAGCACGTGGGCCGCCAGCCTTTGGCCTTCTTTTTAGCTGCTTGGCGAGTTTTCGGTGAGCGGAGCCGCCGACACCTGGAAATTACCGGCGGTCGGCCTTTTTGCCGCCGGCGATGCGCGCGAGGGCTCGCGAGTACGCGGCGATGGTTTCGGGGACAGCGTGGTTGTGGACGAACTGGCCTCTGCGGCGGCATTCGATGAGGCCGGCGTCGGAGAGAATCTTGAGGTGGTGGGAGACAGTGGCGGGAGTGACGCCGCGGAGGGCGACGAGTTCCCCGCAGACCATCTCCTTTTTGGCGGAGATGGCTTCAAAAATCTTGAGGCGGGTGGCGTCTGCCAAAGCCTTTGAAATCTTCTCGATACGGGCGCGTTCCATGGTTATGGGATCCAGTTTAGCGGAGTCCGCGGGCGACGAGTAGAAATAACGCGGCAGGGGCCAGCTCCTACCGGTTAGATGCAACCGAATACTTAGATGTTCATCTAACTATCGAAGTTGGCCGAGCCAACGCAAAAAGCAATTGGGAAACTGGAGGGAACCAATGAAGAGACTCGAAGGAAAAGTGGCGGTGGTAACCGGAGGAAACAGCGGTATCGGGCTGGCGGCAGCGAAGCGGCTGCAGGAAGAGGGTGCACGAGTAGCGATTTCGGGGCGCAACGCCAAGACACTCGAAGAAGCAGTCAAGACGATCGGCAATGGTGTGCTGGCGGTGCAGTCCGACGTGGCCAAACCGGCCGATCTGGACAAGTTGTATGCGGCGGTTTCCAAGAAGTTAGGAAAGATCGACGTGCTGTTTGTCAATGCAGGGATTTACAAGTTTGCACCGCTGGCGGCGTCGACCGAAAGCTTTTACGACGAAATCTTTGATATCAACACCAAGGGAGCGTACTTCACGATTCAGAAGGCGCTGCCATTTCTGAATGATGGAGCATCAATTATCTTGAACACTTCTGTGGCCGGCGAATCAGGGGTCGTCAACGGCACGGTCTATGCAGCAACAAAGGCAGCACTGCGGTCTTTCACGCGCTCGATTGCGGCCGAGTTGGTGGGGCGCGGAATCCGCGTGAACGCCGTGAGCCCGGGACCGATCAACACGCCGGAAGGCTTTGCGCGCACGGGGCTGTCGAAAGAGGCGATGGAGGAATTTGCGAACGGCATCTTGAGCCAAGTGCCGATGAAGCGCATCGGGCAACCAGACGAAATCGCTGGCGCAGTCGCGTTTCTTGCGTCATCGGACGCCTC
>WNFO01005215.1_pt1 | contig 11322 bp, 7 predicted proteins | sample 5400251 | NCBI WGS metagenome assembly WNFO01 (sample SAMN13153354, study PRJNA577476) | soil metagenome | isolation source: 100 cm saprolite under Madrone tree | place: USA:California | collected 2016-06-14 | reverse complement strand
ATTTGCTCCCAGAGCGGGCGTAGCCGTGGCCCCATCTTGATAGAGACGGTACCCGCGACAATCATCAGGTCGGCCTGGCGTGGGCTGGAGCGAAAGACCTCCGAGCCAAAACGTGACAGGTCATAGTGAGCCTGTGCGCTTGCTATCATCTCGATGGCACAGCAGGCCAGGCCATACCCCAAGGGCCAGACGGACTTCGAACGTGCCCAGTTCTGCGCCCACTGCAGCATCTCTGCCACGCTGGTGAGTGCAACCGGTAGTTCCTGATCTCCTGGAACATACTCGTGGGGGCCGGAAGCCATAGCAATTGGCACCGCTTTCCGCCGTGTACCAGGAACCGACGCGTTCCCTTTATTCTCGCTGCTCATAACTAATTCTCCTCTGCAAAGGTTTAGCAGCACCTATTGCTCGGTTTGGATATGTGCGTGTTGCTTAGCTGTTGTGTTGATTTCGTCTTTGGCTGTTCATCCAGCCCAAGGCTAGATGTCACGATGAAAGGTGAGCAGTCGCTTCGCTTCTCGCCTTGTCCTTATTATAGCACGTTGTATTCAAATTGACCATGTGCTCAGAAGCGGCCTTAGCGCATTTCCGGCGTTCAGGAGTACCAGAGGCCCACCAGTCACCTGATGTGACTGCTATGATCATTGGTTCGGGCGGAGCTTTCGGGGCTACTCTGAGAAGCCCCCACCTGACACCCTACAAGCCTTGTCCTGCATGACATCAGATGATATACTCGTTCCAGTGCAGCATATTTTGCGAGGACTGCTCTGCTCTCTTCGAGACTCCTCACTGCCTTCGGCAGTTCGCAGGGGGTTGGTAGTGAGTGCGGGCATTGCCGCCTGTGGCGGCAATGCCCGCACTCACTACCAACCTGAGCGAGTCGCCGCAGGCGACGAGCAGTCTTGAAGAGTTACCATATTGTAAAATGAAAGGCAGCACATCCATTTATGCAAACCTACATCATCGCAGTATTGCCGGGCGACGGCATCGGTCCTGAAGTAACGGAGCAGGCGCTGCGCGTACTGCAAAACGTCGCCAAACGCTACGGGCATACGTTCAATACCACCAGGGCCCTGGTAGGCGTCTCAGCCATTGAAGCCGAAGGGAGCGCTATTTCTGACACGACCATGCAGCTTTGCCAGCGGAGCGACGCTATTCTATTTGGCGCAGTCGGCGGCTCAGCACACTACGAAGGACCAAACGCGCCGATACAACCGGAGCAGGCCCTCTTCCGTCTGCGCAAAGACCTGGAACTCTTCGCCAACCTGCGTCCAGTCCGACCACTGAACGCGCTACTCAACTCCTCCACGATCAAATCCGAAGTTTTGCAAGGGACCGATCTACTGGTGGTACGTGAACTGACCGGCGGCCTCTATTTCGGCAAACCGAGCGAAATTCGCGAGACGGCCCACGGTTACGATGCTATCGATACCCTGATCTATACTGAAGCAGAGATTGAGCGTATCCTCCGCACGGCGTTTGAACTGGCACGGGGTCGGCGCAAGAAAGTGACATCGGTCGACAAGGCGAATGTACTCAGCTCCTCACGACTCTGGCGGCGCACTGCCGATCGGGTTGCAGCCGATTTCCCCGATGTTGCCCTCGATCATCTGCTCGTGGATGCTTGCGCCATGCACCTTATCCGCCGTCCTGCCAACTTCGATGTGATCGTCACCGAGAACATGTTTGGCGACATCCTCACTGACGAGGCCTCTATGCTGGCTGGCTCCATGGGAATGCTTCCCTCAGCTAGCCTGGGGACACGACACACGGCCCATGGCGTATTCGGTCTGTACGAGCCCATTCACGGCTCTGCTCCCGATATCGCAGGGCAGGATAAGGCAAATCCTATCGCGGCCATCCTGACCGTTGCGATGATGCTACGCATCTCGTTCGGCTTGACAGAAGAGGCAACTGCCGTTGAAAAGGCCGTAGAACGTGTCATTGACGCCGGATACCGCACGGAGGACTTGCGCGAGGCAGGCAAGGAGATCGTGGGGACGCAGGAAATGGGGAGGCTCATAGTAGAGGCAATGGCATAATTTGACCAGGTGTCCACATGGGGCACCTGGCCAAAGGCCTATCCCATCATTGGCTTGGGACAAGGACCAACCGTTCGCAGTTTCGCTTGTAGGGCTGCAAGTCGTTTCTCAATATCTACGACACCGTCAGCGCTCTGCTGCTCGAGTTGAGCTTGTGTGAGTTTCGCCTCCAGCAGCGCAATTTCGTCAGTGATACGTTGACGCTGGACGTACCAGCGTGTTACTGCGCGTTCAACACCCATAGAACAGGTTCTTTCCGAGCTACGATGCAGCCGCCCCGTAGACCAGCGCATTGAGCGTATTGACCAGGTCTTCATCCTGATAAGGCTTGACAACGTAAGCACTCGCACCCAGTTGCATAGCACGCTGTTGATGCTTGGCAGCGGCACGCGAGGTTAAAACCACCAGCGGGAGAGTTCGATATTGCTCTTGAGCACGCACAGTGGCCATGAGTTCATAGCCATCCATGCGTGGCATCTCAATATCGAGCAGCACTGCCGCCGGTGTCTCGTTGGTAATCATTTCCAGCGCCTCCACGCCATCACGGGCCGTCTGCACCTGCCAACCACGTTGCTTGAGCATGCTGCTTACTACCCGACGCACACTGGGACTATCGTCCACCACCAGCAGATACTTGCCACGTTCCGCTACCGGCCTTGACGCCGCAGGAGGTGCAAATACGGCCACACCATACCGATCTACGGACACCACTGACTTTACAGGCGCTTGAGCCGTTACCTGGGGCGTTGCCACAACAACACCTTCACGCCACGTTGGTACAGCCATAGGGCCTATCAAGCTGGGACGGCTGGCGATCAACTCTAGCCACTCCAGAATCAAGACCACACGTCCATTCCCGAGTACGGTACCGCCAGCCACACCTCGCACATGGCGCAAATGCGGGCCCAGATTCTTCATCACCACATCCATCCTGCCTTTGATCTCATCGACCACCAGTGCTACTTTGTGACCCGCGGCGTTGACTAAAAGCAGTTGGGCCTTCTCGTCGATCGTGCCCACAGGCAACCCTAAAAATTGTGCCAGGATATTGAGGGGGTAGAATTCATTGCGCACCGTGATGGCAGGTCGCCCATTCAGCATTGAGCGTTTGAAGTTGTCCAGACGGCCAATCGACTCAACCATCACCATAGGAATAGCAAACTGCTGTGTGCCGACACGCACGATCATAGCACTCTGGATTGCTAAGCTCGTGGGGAATTTCATGGTAAATGCCGTCCCCCGCCCCGGCATAAATTCGATCTCCAGTGTTCCTTTCAGGCGTGCTACACTATCACGTACCACGTCCAGGCCAACACCTCGACCACTTTCCTCGCTTAGCACCTCGGCAGTCGAAAAGCCGGGTTGGAAGATGAGGCCGATTACATCATTATCATTGAGTACCTGGTCTGGTTTAATCAGGCCACGAGCAATAGCAGCCTGACGTACACGCTCAGGGTCTATGCCGGAGCCATCATCACGCACGGTGATGACCACCTGGTTTCCTTCATACGCAGCCGTCAACTTTATTCGTCCAACGGGGGGTTTCCCCTTCTGCCGACGAACTTCTGGCCTCTCAATGCCATGGTTCACTGCATTACGCATCAGGTGCAGCAATGGCCCGGCAATTTCTTCAGAAACGGTACGATCTATCTCCGTCGTCTCACCTTCCAGGAGGAAGTCAAACTCTTTGTGCTGTTTGAGTGCTACTGAACGAGCAGCACGGTAGAGACGTGGGGTCATCACTGAGAGGCGCACCAGGCGGGCTTTGAGCAGACGATCCTGGAAGGTTGTACTCAAACGGCCCTCACGAGCAAAAACACCTTCACACTCACGAATGATAGCCTCCATCTCAGTGCTGAGGGTCGTCATATCTGAGACGCCTTCGCTCAAACCACGGGTAAGCTGATGGAATTCGGTGTAGCGATCGAGTTCTAGTTCGTCGAACTCTGCTAAATGTGACGAGCCAACAAGGTCCCTTGAGTTGCCACTACGACGAGCGTTAAGCGTGTACAGAGCGCCTTGATTGCCATTGGCGGGCACTACTTGCAGAGAACGGCCACTCGGCAATGTCGCGGCTTCAAAATTGGTATCCAACTTCTGGCCCACATCTCGTAGACGTGCACTGCTGATACCGACATCTGCAACGAGGTGCACGAGACGCTCAACCCGCTCTTCCAGGACACTACGATTCACCAGTAGCTCACCAAAGAGGTTGACCAGCTCATCAAGCTTCTGAAGGCGCACACGTACGCTCAGATCGCCGCGTATAGGTCGTTGAGCATTGATTTCAGCAGCTTGAGTGCCAGGAACGACGCCAGCAACCAGAGAGGAGTCCAGCAGAGACTCCTCCTCAGTATCAAGTTCTTCTTCATCGACAGCACTCCTGAGTTCGCCGAGCAGTTCTATATGGCGAGAGCGTAGCGATTGTACCATAGCCTCACCATTGGCTTGCTCTGCCTCCCCGCCATTCACCAGTACATCCAGCGTTTCTGCTGTATCCAGGATGATGCTGAGAACGGCAGGGGAAATCGTCGTGGTCCCCTCCATCACGCTATCGAGGAGGTCCTCCGAAATGTGACAGAGGTCGGCAATCGCACGAAAACCCATCATGCCTGCTGCACCCTTGAGCGTGTGAGTAGCACGACGAATACCCTGGATGAGATCATGATCCGTAGGTGACTTTTCAAGGGCCGCCACACGTACGCTGATCGTCTGCAGGTGTTCTTCAGCCTCCAGGCGGAAAATCTCAGCCGCCTCTTCGCCAAGTTCACTCGCAAAAGTTGACATTGATGGGGCTGGCGAGATCGACGCGAAAGCAGCAGACGGCGTCGACTCTGGAACTGTTTTCGTAGGTGCGGGAGCAATTAATTCCACCGCCTCTCGCGCTCGATCGGCAAAATTGGAGGTCTGGGGTGCCGACAACTCAGGAGGGGTGGGAAACCGCGACGCTTCCCTTTCTGCTTCTGTTCCTATCAGCCTGTCAGTGAGATTGTTGAGGAACTCGCGGCGTACCTGAATCTCTATCTCATTGCGTAGTCGCGCCTCCATCTCCTGAAGTGTTTCTTGCTTCTCTGATCCGGACAGGTGCTCCTCTAACCGCCTCTTGGCCTCAAACTCTCGAAGCACTTCCTCGCGTACCTGCCGCTCTAACACAGTACGTGCAGCCAGAGTGAAAGGACGCGATTCGTATTCATGATGTAGTTCTTCACGCACTTGTGCTTCTACTTCGGCGCGCAAGCCTTGAAGATCACCGCGCCGCTCAAAGGTGACACGTTCTTGCACCGTTCCGCCATCACGAGCGACCTGCATCTCCCAGGGCGTCCAGCCCGGTTCTTGCGTGAGTACACGAGAAGACTTGTCCGCCTGTAACTGCTGAAAAGCCTGCCCACAAGCCTCTACGGATACTTGCAACTGTCGCAAAGCACTCTGCATCTGCTCATCTGCTGTCCCTGCATCATGAGTGATCTGGGTGAGCAGTTCGAGCGCCTTCTTCAATTTGCTATTGGCCACCCACATTACAGAGAGCGGAAGGTAGCGCCGCACGTGCTCAGGGCTATTGCGGAGATTCAGCCCCATAGCACGACCAGCCCACTCCTCCATACGATCAAGGGCGTCCTTTGAACCATCCAGGAAGCTTCTAAACTCCGTACGCTGCGTTTCAATAACCGAAGCTGCAGTCTGTAGTTGCGCCACTATGTTCTTTAAGGATGTGGACTGGGCTTCTAAAGCCTGCGCTTCCTCTCGCATTTCCTGGTAGACATGTGGAAGCGTGGACTCGGAAGCCCCAGACTGTGCACGCACAGGTACAAGTTCTGCCTGCCTACCTTCACTTGTGCCTGATGGCTTAGCAGTTGAGCTTTTTTCTTTTGATGATAGCGTGGGCGCGAGAGGCGCAGTAGTGGATTGGCTTGTTGGTGCAGCCAGCATCTCCAAGGTGCTCGGCTGTCTGTGCTGCTGGGATGGCCCAGCAGGTGTCAGGGCGACCGGTTGAGTAGGTTGTTCGGCCCGCTCCGCGAAATCGGAGACTGGGCCGGGTTCTTCTGGCCAGTCAATATCTTCTGCCGCCGTCGGAGTACGGAACGAGGCCAACATCTCATCAAGCGATGGCAGTGCGGACTCGGCAGGTGCTAGTTGCTGAGTCCCAACCGCTTGCTCATTTGTAACTACCTTCTGCTGCTCTACTTGTGTGGATGCTTCGAGCGCAGTGCGATATTCAGTATAATCAGCATCATCTTCTGCAATGACGGCATTTTCGTCAACCCGATCATGAATACCGCGTACAAGCTGACGCAAGCGCCCTAGAGAACGTTGTAAGAAGCCTAAGGCAAGCGGGTCAAGGAGAGTCACACCATCTAACACATCACCCAGGATATCTTCCATCCCATGGGCCACATGCGCCAAACCTGGGAAATCCATCATCGAAGCAGAGCCACCAATGGTGTGAGTGCGGCGATATGTCTCTTCCAGAGCATCCATGTCGTCAGGTGACTGAGCCAGGCGCTTAAAGTTCGTCTCAATCTCCGGCAAATAACTATTTACCTCTTCGATAAACGAGTCGAGGACCGATAGTTTGTCAAATGTGTTCGACATACTGCGCACACCCACTCATTCTAGTCTCGCATCACAGGTGAGACTCGTTTTGTTACTGACTGTTATTCGGGAAAGACCATTGGTCTTGGTCGTACGATGGCTGATTCTGTTGAGGGCCGCCCAGCCGCCGCTGGCGTGATGCTTGCCCCGCTTGCCCTGATTGTTGCTGTGACTGCTGAGGCGAGTTCGGTTGCTGTGAAAATGAAGGCTGGTTGGGCTGTGCATAGAGTGGCTGGCTTTGACTTGCAAGTCCTCCCCCTATATTGCCAAATTGTTGGCCAAATGGTGGTTGCCCATTAAAACGTTCAAAGTCACCAAATTCATCGAAGCCTGATAGCCCTCCAAACTGCTGTTGCCCACCAAAGCTCGGTTGGTTGCTGAATGACTGTTGCTCACCAAAGCTCGGTTGATTGCTGAATGACTGTTGCTCACCAAAGCTCGGTTGATTGCTGAATGGCTGTTGCCCACCAAAGTTCGGTTGGTTGCTGAATGGCTGTTGCTCACCAAAGCTCGGTTGGTTGCTGAATGGCTGTTGCCCACCAAAGTTCGGTTGGTTGCTGAATGACTGTTGCCCACCAAAGTTCGGTTGGTTGCTGAATGGCTGTTGCCCACCAAAGTTCGGTTGGCTGGCGAATGATTGCTGTCCAGCGAAGTCTGGTTGACTGTTGCCGAAAGGAAACTGCCCGGCATGCGCCGTTAAAGCCGCCACAGAAGGGGAATTTCTCGGCTCTGAAAGCGGAGGGAAGTTCATGGAGAAGCTTTGCCCCCAATCGTTATCCATGCCCACCCCTACACCGACGAGATCGGCATTACCGTCATGAAGTGCAGTGACAGAGGTCATTCCAGGGAATATATCCATCGTCTCGTCGCCACGGTCAGGCAAGCGGAAGGTGGAGACTGAGGCACGCAGCTGTTCCGACAGCTCAGAAAGGTAACTCACACTTGCTGCAGCTTCTTGTGTTCCAGCGTTGGTCTGGCGGGTAATCTCTGAGATCTGACCCATCGCCACAGCCACGGCTTCAGAAACCGTTGCTTGCTCATTTGCAGCGCGGGCAATACCATCAATCATCTGTGCCTGTCGCTCCACAGCAGTGTAGATAGAGTTCAAGGAGCGGCCGGCATCATCCGCCAGTTGCGATCCTCTCACCACCTCTTGCGTGCTATCTTCCATAGCAACCACTGCTTCATATGTATCGCCCTGGATGCTCTTGACCAGAGTGGCAATACGCTTGGTGGACTCGGTGGAGCGCTCCGCCAACAGCCGGATCTCGTCGGCAACCACGGCAAAGCCGCGCCCATGCTCACCCGCCATAGCGGATTGGATAGCAGCGTTCAGCGCCAGCAGGTTCGTCTGATCAGCAATGTCTTCGATGATACGCACGATTTCACCGATTTCGTTGGAACGCTCACCCAGACGCTTAATCTTCTTGGAAGTTTCCTGTACATTCTCGCGAATGAGCACCATACCTTCAATCGTCTGGCGCACAGCTTGCTGACCACTATTGGCGTTGTTGAGAGCTTCTTGTGCAGCCTCAGCGCTGAGCTGAGCGTTACGAGCAACGTTCTGAATGAAGATAGCCAACGCCTCCACCGCTTCAGTTGTACGTGCAATCTGGGCCACCTGCGTGTCAGACGCTTGTGCAAGTTCAGCAGAACGATCAAGGATACGGCGAGTGGCATTTGTCACTTGTACCGCCGTGGCTTGCACCCGTCCGACCACCTTGGCAAGTTCCTCAATCATGTAGTTGAATGAGTCGGCCAACACGCCCAGGGTGTCGGGCGTCACCTCCGCCTGGACACGCAAGTCACCGTCACCAACTGCACTCACTTCTTGCAGAAGCTTTTCGATTTGTGCCTGCAACGCTGCAGCATCATTGCCATTGCTTCCGACTGAGACGCCCCCCTGGTTGTCCAACAGGGTGTTGAGCGACATCGAAAGCATTGCAAACTCGTCTTCACCGCTAACGGGGGCCCGTATCGTGCGGTCACCCCCGCCATAGTCACGGCAGACATCGACGAGTGCCAGCAGCCGATCTCTGATCTGACGCTGGATAAAATAATTGATGGTCAGCACTCCTAGCAGCACAATAATCGCACACGCGACTACCACGAGCACAAAAGATGTTGCATCACTGGGAGCAAGCCGCTGAGAAGCATACCATCCCAGCACAGCAATAAAAACAACCGGGATAGTGGCTGAGGCAAATAACCCTACCTGCATCAGCAGATTAACGGTCCATCCACCCCTGTTACGATCAGGATTCATGCGCCAGGCCTCCTTGTTCAGGAAAATACATGTTGTATACTAAAGAAACGCATTGATGCCAGAGCTTCCACCCCTTGCCTAGAGTTCTGCCGCATAGCGCTGCATCTTGTCAGCGAAGAGCAGGTGTGCTACATCAAGCAACATCACCACACGTTTCCCGAGCACCGCATACCCAGAAACATAGGGAGTCGCCCATGGTGGAATAGTAGCCTGGCGTGTACTCGCACTGGTGATGGCAGTCTCAGAAATCGGGAGCATCTCACTGACACTATCTACGATCAAGCAGATCACCATGTCATTGTATTGCGCTGACAATAAACGCGTGAACGAATTGTAGGGAAGCTTCTCTATCTCAAGAAAAGCACGCAGGTCGACCACGGAGGCAATGGAACCACGCAGATTGATCACCCCATTAACCCACGAGGCGATATTGGGGACCGGGGTGATATCCGAGAGACGTTCTACTCCCTGGATATGTTCAGCCTTGAGGGCAAACTCGCGTTCAACGAGTGAGAAGATGAGGTACTGCTCACCAACAACGCCAGGCGGTGCCGCAGGGGGACCATCCGTCCGTAATTGCCCATTTCGTGTTGGCTGCGATGGCAATGCAGGTGCAGACGAGGCCAATTGAGCCCTCGTCTGCTGGATTAGTGCATTGCGTTGCAGCGTTTTTAGATCTTCGCTGGCCACAAGACCACTCCCTAACTCGTCTGTTGGACGTTGCAGAAGCGTCCCTATGGCATACTCGTTTCACAAACAGCATGCCATAAAGATCGCCTCCTACGATACGATCATTAACTATTACCTACACGAGGCGTCGGACACTTGCCACCAGTTCATCCGCGTTGAACGGTTTGGTTATGTACAGGTCCGCGCCTTGTCTCAGCCCCCAGGATTTGTCCAGTTGCGTATTTTTACTGGTCAACAAAATAATCGGTATGTGTTTGCTTGCTTCTAAACCCTTGAGTCTACGACAGAGTTGAAAGCCATTCTGTTTAGGCAAGACAACATCGAGCACAATACATTGTGGACGTTCCCTGAAAACCTTTTCCATGGCCTCGTCACCATCAACAGCGGTAATGACATCAAAACCGCTGTTGCGTAACGGTGCAACGATCATCGTCAACTCTGTCCAACTATCATCCACAACGAGTACTTTCTGCCCCGGCATCTTATTATACCTTCCTTACTCCAGAATATCAGCCGCAGTGGGAAATAAAGGCTACCTCATCGACTCATCCATACCTATTTTCTCACCAGGTATAGCATATGATCTAGCTACGGCGTCTTAGACGAGGACGCATGCGCCCATATTGCGGAAGCATACGCTCTTGCCAGTCGGCAAGATACTTCCTCACGGTCTGTACTAACTCTTCGGAGTCAAACGGCTTGGTTAAATACTCCGTAGAGCCAGCAAGTCGACCACGTATCTTGTCAAACAACCCATCTTTCCCACTGAGCATAATAATCGGTATTTCGCGAAACTGCAAGTTTTTTCGTATGATCTGGCAAATAGAGTACCCATCCATGCGGGGGAGCTGAATATCGAGGAGAATGAGAGCAGGCATTTCATCGGCAACCGCGCTGAGAGCGCTCAGGCCATCGGCAGCAGTTATTACCCTGATGTGCTCTCGCTGCAAGGTCATTTGGACGATTTTTCGCACCGTGGGACTGTCATCTACCACTAGTACTGTTGGTATATCCATTCAGATGCGCCTCCTTACTGTTCCATTCAGTGGCGAGAGAGCCGCGCCCCCCCACACTCTCTCTCGCGTTGCTATTTCCAATGCTGCACGATGCCTAGTTGCACTGCCTGTTGAGGTTGTGTCTGCCCACGACCACGTGCTACCTGCGTATGCTGGTATGCACGCTCGACCTGGTACTTTTGGATTTCTTGCTCGATTTCCATGAGGAAAGCTCGCCAGACGAGATCGAGTTGACGTCCCGTGTGGGAATTGCCCACCTCATCGCGCAGTAAGGTCGCGAAGATCTCACGCACGAACACCGTCAAGCCTTGTACAGCTTCCCAGTAAAACTCTACCAGTTTCTCTCCTTTGACCAGTTTATTTAACGTAAGAATATCAGTACAGTCAAGCCGGCCATCCACGAAGTTCGCCGTCTCCAGAATAGGATACTGGTGCTTGGCCATGAGCTGTAACGGCTGGGCAAAGCGGCGTTCCAGGTAGCGTACGATCTCTGCCGCAGGCATCTGCCCACGCCCACGCAAGCTTTTAGCATACCTACTATGATGGATAAGCAAGCCATTGATGCACTCAGCCAACGTGCTGATCAGACCCAGCAGATACTGCTCAGCATTGGCATTTTGCTGTCGCCGCGCCAGCATGTGCTGGCTCTTGATGATAACATTTGAGAGGTCCTGTTGCAACTCTCGCTCCAAAATTGGATCAACGACCTCGATCAAAC
>WNFO01009251.1_pt1 | contig 11323 bp, 7 predicted proteins | sample 5400251 | NCBI WGS metagenome assembly WNFO01 (sample SAMN13153354, study PRJNA577476) | soil metagenome | isolation source: 100 cm saprolite under Madrone tree | place: USA:California | collected 2016-06-14 | reverse complement strand
TCTGTTCCGTACCGCTGGTTCAACGCCACTGGATCGAGTCCCGTCCCTTTGGACTTGGACATTTTCTCGCCAGTCCCCGTGCGCACCAGCGAGTGCAGATAAACGGCACGGAACGGAACTTTGCCCGTAAAGTGAATTCCCAGCATGATCATCCGCGCCACCCAGAAGAACAGGATGTCGTATCCGGTGATCAGCAGGCTTGTCGGATAATAAGTCTTGAAATCCGGCGTGTTCTCCGGCCAGCCAAGCGTGGAAAATGGCCAAAGTCCCGAGCTGAACCACGTGTCGAGAACGTCGGGATCCTGCTCGAGATTCGTCGACTCGCACGTCGCACACTTCGCCGGCGCCTCTCGCGCCACTGTGACGTGCTTGTTCTCCTTGCAGTACCACGCAGGAATCCGGTGCCCCCACCAGAGTTGCCGCGACAGTGTCCAGTCGCGGATGTTCCTCATCCAGTTGAAATATTCCTCGCGACGGTTATCCGGCACGATCTGAATCTCGCCCCGCTCCACCGCCGCAATGGCAGGCTCTGCCAGCGGCTTCATCTTGCAAAACCACTGCGTCGAAGCGCGTGGCTCGACAATGGTCTTGCTCCGTTCGCACAAACCGATGGCGTTCGTGTGCTCGGTAATTTTCTCCAAAAGACCCAGCGCCTTCAAATCCTCAACAATCTTTTTTCGCGCCTCGAAACGGTCCATCCCCGCGTAGGCCCCGGCCGCCGCGTTCATTTTGCCATCGTCGGTCATCACATCAATTTCCGCCAATTTGTGACGCCGCCCCACTTCAAAGTCGTTCGGATCGTGCGCCGGCGTAATTTTCACAGCCCCGGTCCCAAACTCGCGGTCCACCATTGCGTCCGCGATGATCGGAATCTCCCGATTCATCAGCGGCAGCAGCGCTTTTTTGCCAATGAGGTGCAAGTACCGCTCGTCTTCCGGATTCACCGCCACGGCCGTGTCGCCCAGCATCGTTTCCGGACGCGTGGTGGCCACAACAAGGGACTCGTTCGATCCTGCCACCGGATACTTGATGTGCCACAAGTGTCCCTGGCGCTCCTCGTGCACCACTTCCAGATCGCTCAGCACCGTCAGGCACACGGGGCACCAGTTCAACAAGCGGTTCTCCCGGTAAATCAGTCCCTCTTCGTAAAGCCGCACAAAGGCTTCCCGCACCACGGGCGACAGTTCCGGCGACAAGGTGAACTTTTCGCGCGACCAATCGCAGCTATCCCCTATCTGCCGCATCTGCCGCTGAATCGTTCCGCCGCTCTCTTCCGTCCATTTCCATACACGCTTTTCAAATTCTTCGCGCCCCAGCTCCCGGTAGTTGATTCCTTGCTCCGCGAGTTGCCTCACCACCACCCGCTGCGTCGAAATTCCGGCATGGTCCGTTCCCGGCAAATAGAGCGTGTTGTATCGCCGCATGCGGTGCCAGCGCGTGAGGATGTCAATCTCCGTGTGGTCCAGCATGTGACCGATGTGCAGCGACCCCGTCACGTTGGGAGGCGGAATGACGATCGAAAACACCGGCCCGGGCGCATTCGCATCCGCTTTGAACAGCTCTTCCTTTACCCAGAACTCTGCCCAACGCGGTTCGATCTGCTGCGGTTCATACGCTTTTGCTATCTCGCGAGCCATGCGGTGCACTTCTCCCATGTGCGGACAGGTTTTTGCTCCGCCCCTTCTCGAACACTTTCATTCGTTCAGAGTAATCTTTGACTATACGAGGGGAAAAGCAACCGCGTCAATTCGGCCGTTCGGCCAGGCTTGGTACTCCAAAGAAAAATTCAATTCTGATGATACAACGTTGGATGGGTTCCTACGCGACAGGGCAGGGAATCACGGCTTCTTCGACTTCAACTCTTCTTTGACCATCGCTTCGACGACGGGTTTCAGAATCTCACGCGTGACGGCTTGTAGCACTTCTGGGCTCATCTGCGCCAGCACACGGGCGACGAGGTCGTCCATGTTGGGAGCCGCGGCTGGGGCAGCCGCTGGCGCCTCGACAAGTGCCTCAGGCGCGTAGAAGCTTGTCCCGTCCGCGTTCAGCTGCTCCGCTTCCTGGGTGGCGTGTTCGGTGACGTGCGCAGCTTCTTCGCGAATGGCCTCGACCGCTGCCGCTGGCAAAGCCGCTTCTTCGATTACCTTTTGCGTCTCTTCGCTCACAGCCTCGGCAGTTTTTTCCGTGCCATTGCTTGAGGCCGGAGGGGCGGCCGCCGGCACGGTAGCATCCCATGCCGATGCCAGCTTGTTGGCCTTCTCGATTTCAGCGTCCCAGGGATTTGACGGAACAGAAAACCACGCTTCCTTGCCCGTTTTCGTTTGCGGTTCGCTTGGCGTCGGTGCAGGTGCGCTTGGCGCCTCTGGTTCCGGAGCAGCTTGCTCGTGCTCTTTCACGCGCGCCACTTCTTCCACCGCCGTGGCTGCCTCGGTTGAACTCTTCGCAATCGCAACCGGTGAACTCGAAGTTGCCCACGCGTCGCTGGCAAATGGTGTACTCGAGATCGTCCCGCTGAGCGGCGCTGTTTCCGGGATAGTGGCCGGGGCCGCCGTCTCCGTTACCAGGGTGCTCGCGGCAGGCGCGGTCTCAACGGCTTCGGGCTTCTCCTCGACTGGTTCCCAGGACTCTACGGGAATCTTCTTGGCTTGAATCTGCTCGAAGCTGCCCGATCGCCAATCCTTTGCGGCGCTTGTTGTTCCGGCGCCGGCGTAACTCTCCGCGTCCTCACGCCGCCATGGCGGAGCCGGCTTTTCTTCTTCGTCGTCTTCTTCCGTTTCGTCCGCATTCGGATCGCGCCAGTCGCGCTCCGTCGCCAGTTCGGAAGGCACCGGCGGCATAAAGGCGAGATCGTCTTCCTTCTCCTCAGCGGGCGTTTCCAGCAGGCTGCCAAATGCCAGCGTTTGCGAACCACTGTCAATCCGCACCGGCTCGGGCCGCTCTGGCACTTCGTCCACAAAACTTTCCTGATCCAAGGGCGCTATGGCTGGAGCATGGGACGCAGCATGGGACGGCATCGGCGGCGGAGGGGTACTCATCCTCGACACACTCGCGCTGCTTGGCGTGAGAAGATCGGTGCCCTTCATTACTTCGGGTTCTGGAGCCTTCGCAGCGCTGACATTCCCGTGAGCCACTCCCGCGCGCTGCAGCGCGGACTTCACCATCGAAATTAGGGGATCCGGCGGAACAAACGGCTTCTTCAACACGCCATCGGCGCCTACTCGCTGCGCTTCCTGCTCATCCAGCGGATCAAACGCGCCTACCAGCAGGATCACCGGGATATGCGCTAACGTGGGATCCATCTTTACGTACTGGCAGACTTCATAGCCGTTCCTCACCGGCATGAATACGTCGGCGAGCACCAAGTCCGGCTTCAAATCAGAAATTTTGCGCACGGCGGCTTCGCCGTTGCCGACAGCAACGACGTCGATGCCCTGATCTTTCAGGGCCAGCCCCACCATCTTCTGGATGTTGCTGTTATCGTCCGCAACCAGAATCCTAGCCACCGAACGTCCTCCAACGATTCTCTACGCGCGTGGGCCACACTTAGCACGCGGCCATACCAAATGGCCTATACCAATGTATTGGAGCATCCGCCTGCTGGCGCGTCAATGTCAACGGGGCAAGTGTGTGTCGGAAGTGAATACTATGGTTTTGGCCTATCCCATGGCTCCCAAAGCAGCCAAAAACACAAAGGGCGCGGCTTCCTTCGGCCGCACCCCTCGGATTTCTCCTGTTCTTCGCCCTGCCGTCTAACTCACCAGGGAATGAGTTTTTTCAGGCCTTTCTTTTTTTTGCTGGTGGATTCCTTCGTGTTGGCATCGGTTGTCCCGTTGGCTCCGGATTGCGCCGTGGCGCCGTCCGTCTTGGTAGCTGTCTCCGCCGTTCCCGTCGTGGTGGCACCATTCGCGGAACTCTCCGCCGCTGGTGGAGCGTTAGGATCCGGTGGCGCGACAGGTTTTTCTTCGGTTCCTTCCGTTGTTGGAGCTACATTCTCCGCCGCCCCACCCGTTGTTGCGCCAGACCCTCCGGGTGTTATATCCCCGACGAGTCCCGAGCCAGGACCAGTGATTCGCGTTTGGTTCCCGCCCTTCAACACATCGATCCCTACTTCGCTCTCAGCCTCCGGCGTCATCGTCGGCTTTCCGCCTTGGGCGGCCGCACGCAGCTCCTGGTCCGGCCCGGTCTTAACAAGCCGCAGCGGTTTCTTGATGAGTGATTCACGCTGCCGCGGTGCATTCTGTTCCGCCGTCATCCAAGCTACCGCCTGCGGATCCGGCTGGGGCACCGGCGCTCCCAGCGCCTTCAGCCTGCTCTTGGCATTGGGAACCAGTGGCGACAACGGGTAATTGCGCACAATGCGTGCGTAATAGGGAGCGGCAAGCTCCCTCTTCTCTGTTCCTTGCCATATGTTTCCGAGCATCCATAGAGCCTGGTCCGATTTGCTGTAGAGCGGGTAGCGGTTTACGATGGATCGCAACCGCGATTCCGCGGCTTTCTTGTCTTCCTTTACGTAATAGTAGTAGCCGATTCGGAAATCGCCTTCTGCTAGCAGTTCCTGGACTTCGCGCAAATGCTGCTCCGCCTTCGGCGCCAGCTTGTCGCTCGGGTATTTTGAGAGGAAGGTCTGGAACTCATCTTCCGCCGCGCGAGCGTGCGTGCGGTCGCGGTCCGGTTTCTCCAGCTGCTTGTAGTGCGTCATTGCTACCTGCAGCTGTGCGTAGGCCGCTTCCTCTATCATGGGGAAGAAAATCCCGAAATCCTTGTACGCTTGGATAGCCTGTGTCAGATTCGCCGTTCCGCCCTCTTTGTAAAACGAATCGGCGATGGCCAGCTTGGCTTTGGCCAAGTACTCGCTGTCCGGGTACGTGTTGATCAGCGTCTGGAGGTTCAGCCGGCCGACTTCATGCCGCCCATGCTTGACGTCTTCGATGGCCTTGTTATACAGAATCTTGTCCGGCTCCGCGGTATTGTCCGCGCTCGTCGATTTGTTGACTTTTTTCTTCCTGTGGAGGATTTGTGCATCACTCTGCGTGGCGCTCAGCAGCAACAATCCGGTCATTACCAATAGAGCCGGCCGTCTTGCGGCCGCTAAGGAAGTACGAAGCAAACTTCACCTCTCTCTCGAATCTGGGGTTCCTCGCTGTGGTCTGCCGAAGCCTGTCGGCCGTCTTACGGCCGCCAAGAGCGACGCTGCTTCCTGGCTCCCTGTAGCTCGGAACGTCCGATTATACTCTTAACGAAAGGCAGGCCGAACAACAACTTTGCACCGCAGGCCAGGTTCCTCTCGCACTACCCCACACTGTGATGCCGTCTCGCTAGGCAAAGGGTTGCCTTGGGCCAGCCTCCGGCTCCTCTTGGCCCCTACTCCTTCAGCTTCTTGCTCGCCGTCGCTTGCTTGGCCCTCTGCAGTTCGATGACGTCCGCTCCAGTGTCAGAACTCCCCAGCAGCCATTTGCTGAAGAAATCCCCGCGCGCCACAACGACGTAGCTATTAATCGGCATGTAGCTATGCCGCATTCCCGGGAATACCAGCATTTCAAAGCGCTTGTTGGCCTTGATCAGGGTGTCCGCCAGCCTCATGGTGTTCACCATGCTCACGTTGTCGTCCATGTCTCCGGTGGTCAGCATCAAGTGCCCCTTCAGGTTTTTCGCCAGCTCCGAATTTTTGTCAATCTCGTAGAAAAACTTCTCCGTGCCATCCTTCTGCGTCTCTTCTCGCACCCCGTGGTACTTCTCGCTCCACGTATTGCCGTAGACGTTGTTGTCGTGATTCCCTGATTCCGACCAGCCTGCCCTGTAAAAATCTGGATACTGCAACATCGCCGCCGCCGTCATGAATCCGCCTCCGGAGTGGCCCCACATGCCCATCCGGCTTATATCCATATAAGGGTGAGTGGCCGCGAGTCGCTCGGCCGCCGCCTTCTTGTCCGCCAGTCCGTAGTCCCGCAAGTTCCCGTAGCCATAGCTGTCATACCATTTGTCCCGCTGTGGGCTTCCTCCACGGTTGCCCACCTCGATCACGATAAATCCCAGTTGCGCCAGCGGTACGTTCGGACTCTTCGGCGAAAACGCCTTCGTCACCTGTTCCACCTGCGGCCCAGGATATACATACTCAATCACCGGATACTTCCGGCTTGCATCGAAATCAAACGGCTTGTAAATCACTCCGTAAAGATCTGTAACGCCATCATCGGCCTTTACTTTAAACGTCTCCGGATACTTGAAGCCCGCGGCCATCAATTGCGAGACATCCGTCGTCTCCAGTTCCGCAAGTTGCGTTCCTTGCCCATCTAGCAACACTGACTTCGGCGCTGTGTCCACCTTCGAGTACGTATCCGCAAAAAACTTGCCCGAATCCGGCCAACTCACTGCATGCGTAAAGTTCCCCGGCGTCAGCAACTTCATTCCGCTACCGTCCAACCCCGCGCGGTACAAATGCGTGTAGTAGGGATCCTCCCCCGCTTCGCGCCCGTTTGCCGTGAAGTACAGTGTCCGCGTCTTCTCATCCATTGCCGCGATTTGGTCCGTCACGTATTCGCCGCTCGTGATCTGGTTCTTCAATCTCCCCTGCCCGTCATACAGATAAAAGTGTCCCCACCCATCCCGCTCCGACCACCACAACATCTCCTTCCCGTTTTCCACCAGCCGCAGCGGCTTTTGCGACATCCACACGTTCGATCGTTCCTCGATCAGCTTTTGCACTTTCCCCGTCGCACTGTCAGCTGTATCCACTTCTACCTTCCGGAAATCCCGGCTTCGGCTCGTGAAATACAATTTGTCCGACGTATCCGCCACCCACTTTGGATTCATACGGTTGAGGGGAGCGGGATTTAGCCGGTTCTCTTCCTGCTCGTCTCGCTGTTCCTCGCGGTCGCGCTCCGTCTGAGCAGCATCGGAAATGTTCAGCACTTCATCCACAAAGCTCTTCGGCTGCACCACCACCTGCTGTTTACTTGCCACGTCAAAAATGTCGATTTCGCTGACTGGCATGTTCGCTTCGCCCGGCAACGGATAGCTGCGCGCCTCCAGGATCGGCCGCGGATTCGTCAGCGAATGAATCACCCAATAGTCGCCCACCTTGCGGTTGTCCTCTCGTTCCAGTGCAAACTTCTTCGAATCCTTTGCCCAGTGAATCGTCACCGCCGGCGTCCGCGGTCCCGCCTTATTGGTGTCGCCCTTGCCCTCTTTCTTCAATTGTTCCGCCTGCTCCGGTAGGAGCACGCGCGCATAGCTATATTTTTCCACGCCATCCGTAGTCACTTGCGTTTCCACAACGCTCGCGTCGCCCGCCTTCTTCAGCGCTTTCGCATAATTCTCCCCATCCATCAGGTAGAGGTTGAATCCGCGGGCGAACACCACCGACTTCCCATCCGGCGAAATCGCCGCCCACATTGGCTTTTTCTTCGGCGCTTCAAAGTTATCAAGCCGCGTCACTTTCGCGGTCGCTATCTCATACTCAAAATAAATCGTTCGCGTGTCTTCGGGTTTCTCTCCCGCCTGTCCCGCAGGCTGCGCTGCCTGGCCCTGTTGTTCCCCCTGTTTCGACTCTCCTTCTTTCCCTTGTTCCTCGACGTCTTCCTGGCTTTTTTCCTTCTTCGGTTCGTTGGGCACCACCGCATTCTTTCGAATCTCCACCGCAAATCGCATTCGCGTATCTTTTTCCACCAGCTTCAGCCGTTTGATCGGCAAGTGCTGAGCGTCGTAAGGAAAATTTGTCAATGTCGAGAGTGCCGCCGCTACCTTGGCGTTGTCCCACAGCGGAGTCTTCGTCCTCTTCACTGGGTCCACAATGAAGTATCGCGTCCCCTCCGTCGTCTGGTAGCCGTACCAGAATCGGTCGGACTCGCTGAACCAGTGCGGCGTCACCGCCAGGTCAAACACCAGCTTGCTCACTTGATCCGGCAGGAATCGTTCCTCGAGCGCGTAGTTCGGCTCCACGCGCATCGCTGTGCCTTCGGAAGCGGTCTCCGTCTTTCCCGTCGTCCGTGCGCTCTCTGGTCCTGCCCACATCTGCGCGGCGAGGAAACTCGCCGCCGCTGCGCCGCACACCGCGAACCGCACCGTTCGATTCTCTTTACCCGGCCATAGCCGCTTCGAATCCGCCGCTCTCATCTTCATAATCCTTTCCACCCGTCTTCACTCGCCTTTGCCCATCACAAGCCGCACAGTATAGACCGACTCTCTGTAATTTTTAACGTTCGTTAACATTTGCTTGCCGCCTTTTCCCTACAATGCCATCATTCTTTCGGCACTGAAGGAAACACGCTCGCTCTCTCATGGACAAACGCAAATTCCTCTTCGTCTCGCTCTCCGGCCTCATCGGTGACATCGCTTGGCAGGTTCTCAAAGAAGGGCACGACGTCCGCTACTACATCGAAGCCGAAAAAGAGCGCGACATCGCCGACGGCTTCGTCCCCAAATCCAAAGACTGGGAAAAGGACGCCAACTGGTCCGACATCATCGTTTTTGACGACACCCTCGGCCAGGGCGCCAAAGCTCAGGCCCTTCGCGCCTCCGGCAAGCCTGTCATCGGCGGCACGCCTTACGGGGACCGCCTCGAAGACGATCGTTCCTTCGGCCAGGAACAGCTGAAATCCGCCGGAGTCACCATCATTCCCTACGAAGACTTCGATTCCTTCGATCCCGCCATAAGGTCTTCCAGCTCCAGCGCCGCATCAACGGCGTCGAAGTCGCCGTCGGCGCTTTCTTCAACGGCAAGAAATTCGTCACCCCCGTCAACATCAATTTCGAGCACAAAAAACTTTTCCCCGGCGAAGTCGGTCCGCCCACCGGTGAAATGGGCACCGCCATGTTCTGGAGCGAGCCCAACCTCCTCTTTAATCGCACCTTGTTAAAAATGGAGTCCAAGCTCGCCGAGGAAGGCTATGTCGGCTACATCGACCTCAACTGCATCGTCAACAACAACGGCATCTATCCACTCGAATTCACTTCCCGCTTTGGCTACCCCACCATCAGCATTCAGCAGGAAGGCATGCTCACACCCATCAGCGATTTTTTCTGGGAGCTGGCCACCGGCGCCGAGCCCAAGTGGCGCACCCGCAGCGGCTTTCAGATCGGCATTCGTATCGTCGTTCCGCCATTCCCATTCGACGACGACGCCACCTTCGAATCCTTCTCCAAAAACAACGCCATCGTTTTCAAGAAACCCAACATGGAAGGCATTCACATCGAGGACGTAAAAGAAGTCAACGGCCAGTGGCTCATCGCCGGCACTTCCGGCGTCGTGTTAGTCGTCGTCGGCCTCGGCCAAACCATGAAGCAAGCCCAGGCCCAGGTCTATTCCCGCATCAAAAACGTTCTCATCCCCAACATGTACTACCGCACCGACATCGGCGACCGCTGGGCCGAAGATTCCGACAAGCTTCACAATTGGGGCTATTTACGATGAACTCCGTTCAACGCGAAAAGTATCCCGTCTTCGTCCTTACCTTCACTCCCGCCTGCTTCGGCCGGATCACAATCTTCCGGAACGTTTCATCCTTGGCCGAATTCGTCGGGTAGTACCCCAGCTCATACGACGTTCTCAATTCCTCCGCGATCTGCCGGAAATACGTATGCGGGTCCGTGACCGCTGCGTCGATGTGCGCCCCGCCCGTCTCTTTCGCGATGCGGTCCATCACGCTTGTCCCATATTTATTCCGCGCCGTCAGTCTTCCATGTTCTTTTTCGGTGTAGCGAATCGCGTACACCACCACATTCTCAGCTTGCGCCTTCTCGATCGTGCTCATCATGTCGTGCGAACTGGAATTATCTTCTCCATCGCTGAACAGCAGCAGCGCCCGCCTCCCATTTTCCCGCGCCAACTTTTCCGTCACCGAATAGTAGATGGAGTCGTAAAACGCCGTTCCCAAATCCCGGTTTTCCGTTGGCCCCAGTTCCGGAAACACCGCGTGCTTCTTCTTATCCTTCCCTTTGTCCTTCCCCGCATACTCCTTCATCCGCTCAATGATTTCCGCTCCCGACGGCGAAAAATCGCTGATCAGCCGGATATGGTTCCCAAACGTCACAAGAAATGCCCGGTCCTTTGGCCCCAGCACTTCCTTCAGGAATACTTCCAGGTCCTGCTCGTGTTGCTTTGTAAAATGATCCTGGCTTCCGCTCACATCCACGATCAACCCCAGCGTTAGCGGTACGTCCGTGCTCCTGGCAAAAAATGAAATCTTCTGCGGAACCGCGTCCTCAAGAACCTCAACATCTTCCTTCGCGAGGTTCTCCAGCAGCGCGCCTTGCGTATCCCGCACCGAGAACGCCACGTTCACCAGATTTACCGCAACATGAATCGGCTCCTGACTGAACGCCAGCCCGCAACCCAGATTCACCAGCAGGGAACTAAGCAGAGACACACGAGCGCCACTCGATGGCCGCCACGCCTTTTTCACGAAATTCCTCTCCGCAGACAGCTCAATTCGCCTTCTTATCCTTATCGTCGCCTCGTGCTTCCACGTACACCAACTGAAAGAGGCTGCCCGCCCCATTCTGCTGGATCGCCACAACATGCTGCTTCTCCTTCGTTCCCGCTTTAAATACTAGCCCGCCCTTCTCCGGCTTATCATCATCGCAAGTCAGCTTGTTCGAAGATTCATCCTTGTCCTTACCGCCTGGCGCCTTCGACGTATCCGAGCAATTCAAAACCGTCCCATATTTCGCCAGCGCCTTCTTGTAAAACTCCGCAATCTTCTCCGGCGCGTCGTTCGATTCCATCTTCATCACCGCCAGCTTGAATCCGAAGGCGCCGCCCCACAGCCCCATCTGAACGGAGGAAGAGTCCTCTTTCTCGTCTTTGTGTGCTCTCGACCCCGGATATGTGGGCAGCCCGACATCCTTCGCGGTCGCCTGCTTGCTGAAGGTCACCCCCGCCCCGTCCTTATCCTGTGTGCCTCGATTTCCGCCTCCTGCCTGAGCAGAACTCGCTGAAATCAGAGCTGCCGCGCCCAGCACCGCGCAAAATGCCCCCAATCGCCGCACTCCCGCTAAACAACCGCCTCCAACGCGAGCCCCTTGCCAGTTTTGACGCTTCAAGTTTTGATTGTTCACAAGTCCCCCTCGTGCCTAGAGATACGCGGTCCGGCCCCTCGATGTTCCCCCCCATTGTCATTCCGCAGCGGTCAGGGAATATCCACGCCAGTCCTGTGGTACTACTAGAAGGGAGAGGTGTATTCTCCTGCTGTTAGTTGAATCCTATCTCTCATGAGAGGTTTTCGATGAAAAAATGGATTGCCCTCGGGCTTCTGGCTACAACCGTTCTCGCGGTTGCTCCGGCTGCCCCCCAAGGCGAAAAGTCCCAAGTCGCTAAGATGACGCT
>WNFO01005634.1_pt1 | contig 11328 bp, 8 predicted proteins | sample 5400251 | NCBI WGS metagenome assembly WNFO01 (sample SAMN13153354, study PRJNA577476) | soil metagenome | isolation source: 100 cm saprolite under Madrone tree | place: USA:California | collected 2016-06-14 | reverse complement strand
TTGGTTCCGAACTCGGGAGAGAGGGAGTCGCCGGACGGCTTGGGGGTGCGGAAGGCGCAGGCGCTGGAGCCGGGGGCTTCTGCGCCACTGTGTCTGGTACCAGAAGTGCCATTGCGATCGCCAGCACGACGAAAATGCGTTTGCGGTGGCTCATAGATCGATGCCTAGCGAAAGCATCTGAGGCCAAAATCCTAGGGTGCATGTCGGTTCAAGTCAAGGCTCCCGACTCGAATAACGGCATTGTCTGGATGTTGTGGTGCTTGGGTACGCTTTCGTAGGACAACTCTGAACGGTCTTCGACAATTCGGGAATCGCCGCGCCGGCGCCCTTGGTTTTTATAGAGGCGGGCGCTTGCCTATGATCTTCATGGCAAATCGCTCACCGGGGACGCACTTCTCGCTGTTCGGACGAGCGATCTGGAATTCGTGTGTCGAGCTCTTTTGGTTGGAAGCTCAGGTTGAAGTTGCATGTGTCTCCGAAGATCAGGGCATTGCTTTGGCAAAGGCCGGCGATCTCCTCCCGCGTCGGTCGGTTGTGCGTGTCGACCCAACCGAGGAGGGCCTGGAAGGAAGCCAGTTCTTCCGAGAAGGTGAATTGGCAGTGCCCGCTGGCATCGACATAGTTCTGCTGGAGGTTGCGAAGCCGGTGTGCGTCCTCGACCGTGTGGCGATACGTGTTTTCCTGTTCCACGAAGACGACGGGGTCGCCGATGGTATGCGCTGTCAGCGTGGGTATGCCGATGTGGCCGTTAGGGTCATAGGCGCTTTCGAGGAACTCCTCAGCCGCATCACTTGCGCCAGCTCGGAAGACACCCTGGTTTAGGGCCGCGTCATCAGTGGATCCGGAGTAATGCACACCGAGGTTGGTGACCGGGCTCAGTCCGTGGGTCCTCACCAAGACCAACTCCTGCAGGCCGAACGTATTACCCACTACATCGGCGAGAAAGGCGCTTTCAGGAATCTTCGTGACCCCAAGAATGTTGGCCAAGTTCTGCGTCTGTTGGGGCGTGCGCATGACCGACGGCTGGAGCACGCCAGTGCATTCATTGACGCGCGCAGCCACATCATTCGGTGTAAGCGTATTGTTCGGTGCGAGACCAAAATACAGCGGGTACTGCGGCTCGTTGGCGCTTGGCAGGTTCTGGCAATAATACTGATAGATCGCGCGCCGGTCGAAAGCACCATTCCAGTGGCGGCTCGCGCCAGCCACTACACCACAAACCGGTAAGGCACCATCGTAGTTCAGCCTCCCGTCCTCACCCCGGCCAAAGCGCTCTACCATCTCGGCGGTGATAAGGCCACCCAAGGAGGCGCCCACCACGAAGGTCTGCTCCGGGCGTCCGAAGATCTCGACGAACCGCTGCCGTAGATGCTCCGTGTCCTCCGCGCCATCTTTGGCCGCCCACCCTCCCAGACCGATAGCGTCGGGGCGATAGCTCGACGCGGCAACCGCGAAACCCAGCTGCAGCACTTCCGGAGCGCCGGGGAAAAGATCGGCCGCGGTGAGCGGTGCCGGTGGCGGCAACGAGTAGCCGTGATTCCAGAGCACCAGCCGACCGTTATAGCCTGTGGGCACGGCGATCAGGAAAAACGCGCCATGCGTGTCCCGTCCGGGCAGGCACGTTGTTCCGAGCGGAAGTCCTGGTGGGCACGCGTCCTGCGCTTGAAGAGCGGGCGCACCACTCAGCACGAGAAAAAGGAAACCAAACCCAAGGATCTTCATCCCGTGCTCCTTAAACCGAATTTTTCGTTTTGACTTTGCGACCGACCGAGAGCCTACACCTGACCGTCTCAGTGTGCAACAGCACTCCTCCCGCGCCACCTCAATGGGAACGCCCTCATCATGCAGGACGGTTGAAGGCAGGAAGCGACGCATGGCAGCTATTCGTTCAGGTGAAATCTTGGGGGAACGAGTTGGCGAACACAGGATGCCAGAGCAGACCGAAGGTATTCGGCATCAACACCCGCCTTTGCACGTGAGCAGAAAACTGTAGATTTCCTCTGTCCACTGGCCGCCGGACCCGGCCCTTCTGCCCACCCTTTTTATTTCGCGAGGTAGAGTAGCTACGCTTCTAGAAGCAAATTCAGTCTCCTACTCTTCGAGAAGCAGAAGACCTGTATGAAGCTAAAAGGTGTGTATTAGGTGCGCTCAATATTCTCAAGAATCAAGTAGATTCGTTGACTTAGCCCAAACACTCAACCTAAGATGACCGCACCAATGGCGGAGCCTCAGCCACTCCTCGGCAAGGCCGTCTCGCACTATCGGGTCGTTGAAAAGCTCGGCGGTGGAGGCATGGGAGTCGTGTACAAAGCGCAGGACACCAGGCTCGATCGGTTTGTGGCCCTCAAATTCCTGCCCGATGACGTAGCCCACGATCGGCATGCACTAGAGCGATTTCGACGTGAAGCCAAGGCCGCATCGGCGCTCAACCACCCCAACATCTGCACGATTTATGACATCGGCGAGGAAAATGGTAAGGCCTTTATCGCTATGGAGTATCTCGACGGTCAGACGCTGAAGCATCACATCGGGGACCGCCCTATGCAACTGGAGCCTCTCCTCGAGGTGGCCATCGAGATTGCCGATGCACTGGACGCGGCTCACTCCAAAGGCATCATCCACCGCGACATCAAACCCGCGAATCTGTTCGTGACCGACCGGGGGCACGCCAAGATCCTGGATTTCGGCCTCGCCAAGGTCGCTTTCCCGGATGCTTTCTCCCGCTCCACTGCTGAGGGCAATGCTCCCACTATGGACGATCCGCTCCTCACCAGCCCCGGGATCGCTCTCGGCACCGCCGCCTACATGTCTCCCGAGCAAGCCCGTGGCCTGGACCTTGACTCGCGCACCGACCTCTTCTCCTTCGGCGCCGTTCTCTACCAAATGGCCACCGGAACATTGCCTTTCCGCGGCGACACTTCGGCTAGCTTATTTGACGCCATTCTGCACCAAGCACCCTCCGCTCCCGTGCGCCTCAACCCCGACTTGCCCGCGAAGCTTGAAGACGTCATCAACAAAACCCTCGAAAAAGACCGCAACCTCCGCTACCAGGGAGCCGCGGAGATCCGGGCCGACTTGCAGCGGCTGAGACGGGATTTCGAGTCCACCCGCCATGTTGTCTCCCGCGCTACTGAATCGGCCTCCATCGCCATTTCTGGCGCGCAGGCAAGGAGTAGTTCAACAAAGCCTCCCGATAGCAGCGGTTCAGCGGTTGTGGCTGCTACGAAACAGCACAAATTGAGATTTGCGGGTGCGGCGATTGCTTCTGCGGCCGTCCTCGCCACGGCGGCGTATGGCGTTTACTCGCTCGCGCATCGTCCTCTCTCTGCCCCCTTCCAGAACTTCAGCGTCACTCAAGTCACCAATTCCAACAAAGCAGTGGGCACCGCGATATCTCCCGACGGGAGATATGTGTTGACAGTGATGGACGAAAACGGACGGAACAGCCTGTGGCTGCGCAACGTTCCGACCGCCAGCGACACGCAAGTCGTTCCCCCATCGGCCGCCACTATCCGCAGCGCCTCGTTCTCGCCCGACGGAAACTACGTTTATTTTCGCCAAGCTGAAAACGGACTCAATACCGATTTCAACCTTTATCGTTCAACCGTATTGGGAGGCACTCCACAAGTGGTGGTCCGCGACGTGGACAGTTCGATCACATTTTCCTCCGACGACCGTCGCATGGCCTACGTCCGTGGCAACGATCCCGAAGCTGGCAAGTACCGTTTGCTGACTGCAAACTTCGATGGCACGGATCAAAAGGTGCTCTACATTGCCCCCCTCACCATTCTCGCTCGTTCGCTGACATGGTCCCCCGACGGCAAAAAGATCGCCTATCCGGAGCTTCAACCCGAAAATGCGCTGGGCGGAATTAATTTGTTTGACTTGAATTCGGGAAAATTGCAAACCCTCACTTTTGCTGACAAGGCTATCTGGGAAATGGTCTGGTCGCCGGCGCCACATGGTCTATTCGTTATCTACCACCAGAAAGGACCCAACTACGGCCACGGCCAGATCGGATTCGTCTCCGTTTCGGACGGCCAAGTGCGTCCCATTTCTCGTGACATCAACAGCTATGAGACTTTGTCCCTCTCGGCCGATGGAAAGGCCCTGGCCACGGTGCAGCAGAAGGCGGTCAGCAATTTTTATGTGTTGCCGGGGCAGGGTGGCACGAACTCCAACGTCAGCCCGTTCTTTTCTGACGGAGAACAGATCCAGCATTTCCATTGGGCTCCCGATGGTGGCTTGCTTACCACAGACGGGACCCGGCTCGTGCGACGCGATGCCGATGGGAGAAACCGCAGCCGGCTGGTAAGCGATGCAGCAGCCGGTATTCTCAGTGTCTGTCCATGCGGCTCGCAATATGTCGTCTTTCCCTGGGCATTTGCTGGCGGCACGAACTCTATTGGTATTTGGCGAGTGAACGCGGACGGCTCTGCTCCCGCGAGGCTTGCCGATGGTCAATTTGAGGAGACTCCGGTGTGCTCGGCCCATCAGAACTGGGTTTATTATGAGTCCAACCGAAAGCAGATTTGGCGTGTTCCCTTGGATGCATCTGCAAAACCCGAACCGATTCCTGGCAGCGCTGTCCCTCATGCCATCTTGGTAGGCCGGGAGTTAGCCATTTCGCCCGATGGCAACACCTTGGCGTATCTGACCGAAATTCTGACTTCGGAGAAGCAAAGCGGCATCGAGAAGATCGCATTGCTGGACCTCGCCACACTGCATTCCCCGCGCCTACTGGATGTCGATCCTCGAATCTCGACTGCCGCGCAATTCACTGCAGATGGAAAGGCAGTCGCATACGGCATTCGCGAGAATGGCGTGGACAACATCTGGATTCAGCCAATTAACGGTTCTCCCGGCCGGCAGATCACCAAATTCGACCGGGAGCAGATCCTTTCGTTTCACTGGTCGCCGGACGGCCAGAGTCTTGGCATTCTGCGTGGCCATACCGATTCCGACGTCGTCCTTCTGCAAGAATCCAAACCATAGATTTCCCCGTCACGCTCGTTGCTTGATCCGCGCCGTAACGGCCTGACATCTGCATCCAGAAGGAAACCGAAAAAGAGTGCTGGAAGTGGCAGGCAGCTTGTGTTAACTATTCTGCTATCTGGAACAAGGGCTTTCCGGTGAGCTTGGCAAACCTCGGGCCGGGGAAACCTGCGGCCACCGCCGCCGACATGATTGACAGTTTGATCGCCGGGGGGCCAAGAGTGGCTATAGGTTCATCTATGTTTCCGGGGCGCCCACCCAAGGTAAGATTTCGCTAACCCGTCGGTCCCCAACCAAACGGGTGGGGGTTACTTCTTCACCGACCAATCCGGCGTCATTCGTTATAATATCGGTAGTGCTGCGACGGCCTCAAGTAAACCCATCGGTTAGGGGGGACCCTGGGTCGAATCTATGTGGTTCAGCCCTCCTCCCAATTTTGACAGGCTCATCCTCCTGATCCCCGGAATATCGTAGGTTCTCACTGATTCACCGTGGAACAAGAACTCCATCCGATCACTGCTCCCCGATGAAACTTTGCCGTCCAGGTATCACCCATAAGTAGTTTATCAATGGTCACACTCACCTATAGATCGCTGGATATCCTTACTCGCGATGATATCCTGTTGAGGTAGAGCAGCGCCTTCCTGAGAGTAAGGCATTCCTTTAGGTCGCGTAATATTCATCGGACCATCGGACGGAATGTATGCCAAAAAAAGCGGCAATCGGTGACCTACTGGTACGTGAAGGAATCATCGATTCTGCAGGACTCTCGCTCGCTCGAGAAGCTCAGGAGAAATACGCAATTTCTCTAAGCAAGGCCCTTACAACACTAGGACTAGCGGATGAACAACGCCAGGTTGGGGCCATCGCAAAGAGTCTTCACCTGGAGTCGCTCATCGGTGAGTTGCCTGAAGTCGCTGCCGAGGCGGCCATTCTTCTAGCGGCTGACTTTTGCCGCAAGCGATTGGTTGCACCACTGAGCTTGCAAGGAAAAACCCTCCGGCTGGCCCTTGTGGACCCGATGGACTATTCAACGATGCAGGATGTGGAATTTCGTACCGGCAAGCGAGTGGTCGCCGTCGTGTCCGGCGAGACGCAGATCCAAACCTTGATCCACAAGATTTATCCGGACGAAGTTCCCGCGCATCTGAGCGCTCTTGCCACGGGAGATGTCCAAGGCGAGGTGGAAACGGTTGGAGATGCTGAAATTGAGGTCGTCGACCCCGCTAAGCTGGCGAGGGACACCCAGATGCCGCCAGTCGTTCGCCTCGTGAATCTGATCTTGAGTGGGGCGGCGAAAAATGGCGCTAGCGATATCCATATGGAGCCGAAGGAAAATCACCTCCAGGTCCGGTACAGGGTGGATGGACTGCTTCGCGAGGTCCTCAAAGTTCCCAAGAACCAAACGGACGCTACCATTTCCCGGATGAAGATCATCTCCGGAATGGATATCGCGGATCGCCGCCGCCCTCAGGACGGTCGAAGTCGGTTAAGGTATGAGGGAAAACGGATCGACCTTCGCGTGTCGACTCTCCCAACACAATTTGGCGAGAAAGTAGTGATCCGGCTCTTGGATAGCAAGCGGGCGCAGGTAACCATGGAGCAGTTGGGACTAACCAGCGAAAACCAGCACGCATTTCAATCGATGTTGTCGCGGGCGCAAGGAATGATCTTGGTCACCGGACCAACCGGCAGCGGGAAAAGCTCGACGCTTTACACGGCCTTGAATTGGGTAAAGTCGCCGACGAAAAACATCATTACGGTCGAGGATCCGATTGAGTATCAACTCGACGGCGTAAACCAGGTCCAAATCAATAGCAAGGCGGGCGTCACCTTCGCGGCTGGGCTGCGATCTATTCTGCGGCAAGATCCAAACATTATCCTGGTGGGAGAAATTCGCGATCAGGAAACCGCTGGCATTGCGCTGGAGGCGGCGCAGACCGGACACTTACTCTTGAGCACGCTACACACGAACGATGCGCCCGGGACCATCACCCGCTTGCTGGACCTGGGGATTGAACCGTTTCTGATTTCTTCCGCAGTGATTGGCATTCTCGCCCAGCGATTGGTGCGCAGTCCTTGTCCTTGCTGCAGTGTTGCCCAGCCGCCCAGCGCAGAGGCGATTGAAAAATCGGGTGGAGCTTCGCGGTTGCCATCCGATGCCAAGTGGGTCGCGGGACGCGGGTGCGAGGTGTGCCAGCAGTCAGGAAGCAAGGGGCGCGTAGCGATCCATGAACTGCTCGTAGTCAACGATGAAGTGCGGGAGCTAATCTCTCGTCGGGCGCCGGAACACGCGATTCGCAAGGCCGCCCGAAACTCGGGCATGCGCACTCTTCTCGAAGATGGAATCCTCAAGGCTGCCCGAAGCCTCACAACGCTGGAAGATGTTGTTCGCGTCGTGGCGGCTGATGACGCGGCAACTCACAAAGAGGAGGCCACCAAACCGGAAGACTCTTGCTCCTCGGTTGCTCGTGACCATGGAGCGACACACCAGAACCAAGCCGAACTCGAGCCCGATGAAGCCACTCCGCCGGCGACGAGCGAAATGGGCGAGCCTGGCGATCCCCAAGGGAAAGAGCGGGTTCTGGTCGTCGAAGACAGCAGCACTATCGCTTCGGTGGTGAAATATTTCCTAGAGCTCGAAGGGTTCGAAGTTGTAGTGGCCAAGGATGGAAACTCGGGATTGGAAGCTGCCAGGCGCGGTCAACCGCATGTGATCGTGACGGATTACAACATGCCTGGCATGGATGGCATGGCCATGGTTAGAGCACTTCGGAGTGAGGCCGCGACCAGTGGCATCGCTGTGTTGATGCTGACTTCAGAGGACAGCATCGAGAAAGAGACGCAGGCACTTGAAGCCGGCGTCGATGACTACATCCTGAAGCCCGTTGAGCCCCGCCGCCTGGCGGCTCGCGTGAGGTCGGTCCTCGCGCGATCGCAGCGCCGGCACACAGCGGTTATCCAATAAGTATAAACGGATACCTGGAAGGTTGCGTCCGAGAGGGTCAAGCCATGATTAAGGATTAGGAGCATTCAATGCGTGAAATGAGCGCCATCGTCACGGAATTTGTCGAAGAAGGCAATGAAAAGGCAGACCTAGTGGAGCGGTACCTGCTTCAACTGGAAAAGAGTCCCAGCTCCCGGGAAGCACTGGCCGAAGTATTCCGCGCCATGCATACCATAAAAGGGGCCACCGGTTTCCTGGGCTTCACGAGACTCTGCACACTTGCACACACCGGGGAAAGTCTGCTGGTTCGTTTGCGTGACGGGGCCTTGGTGGCGAACCCACAAATCGTCAACGCGTTGCTGTCCCTTGTGGATGCGATCCGCGAAAGCTTGTCCGATATCGCGGCGACTGGTCAGGAAGGCAATAGAGAATACGAGGCTCTAATAAGTACGCTCGTGCGGCTCCAGAAAGCTGGGTAAACCCATTGTTTCCTAGCGCTTGCTGTTATGAGTACAACTCCGAGAGAATAGAACGCGTTGAATATCATTGCGCGGCGAGCTGCGAAGCGACCAACCTGAAGGCGATAATCGCGGTGGGAAATTCTAGGTGGAAAGAGGCTTCATGCGCGCTCTCGTCGTAGAAGATTCGACCACTATTCGAATGATCCTCTGTGAGTATTTGCGAACCATGAACATTCAGGTTGTGGAGGCTGCCGACGGGCGGCAAGCCCTGGATCGTTTAAAGGAGATGTCCCCGCCAGATGTGGTCCTGGTCGATTGGGACATGCCGGTGATGAGCGGCATTGATTTCATACGCGCCGTTCGCGAGCTGCACGTCTACGACCCTCTTCCACTAATCATGGTCACGACACACTCGGAATGTGATTATCTTGGCGCAGCCGTGGAAGCAGGTGCCAACGAATACATCCAGAAGCCATGCACGCTCGACGCGCTACGTAAAAAGCTCGATCTCCTTGGCCTCATCAAGACATGAATCCTTTGGAAAATGCACTGTTCCTATCCGCGTTTGCAGATCATCGCTATCTCTATGATTCCTTGATCTCGATTGCCATGTGAATTCTATCGTCACGCCGGAGCTTGTCCTCCTGTGAGAGCCCACCCGATCGTAGGACCCCATCAGCAACGCCAAAGACTATGTTTCCACTCAGCGCCTCCGCCGTTAGTTTCAAATTGAAGCATTTCTCCCATTTCGTTCCATCTCGGGTGTCCCAGCTCTGTTGAGGACCGAAAACCTTCCGTCGAACTCTTTTCTTTTCAATTACGTAGCTTGGTTCACAGATTTGAACGTGGAAACCGGCGTGCCCGTGGTCCTGCAATCCAGCCAGTATCGATGCTGCTCCCCCGAACGAATGGCCGAAGGCACCGATCTTGTTGAGATCTAATCGCCGAAAGAATACGCTGCTCGGGTCTCGGTTGAGTCGCTTGATCTGATCAAGCATGAACCGGAGGTCACCCGCCCAGAGGGGCAGCGCCGTTCCGGTAAACCATTTGTCATCGTCTGAAAGCCTGTCGGAAGCGGGGACTCTGTGCCCGTTTGGGAAAATTGTGTCGACCCATCCGGTTGGAACAATTCCGAAGACTGCATATCCATGACTCGCTAGATCCTCGGTAAAGGTGCTGTAGAAGGCAGGATTCACTCCAGCGCCGGGAGAAAACGACAGCAATGGCCAGAGGTTCCTAGTCTGCGTCGGGGGTGCTTCTCCTATTGAACTGCGTACAGATCCGTGAATAGCGCGCCAAGCCTCACCCAGCGTCAGGGGATTTGGAGAATCGAGCCGCTGATAATAAAGAAGCTTCGCCTCGCTGAGCGCCCATCTTTCTGGCATCCATGGGGCATGGGCCTCCGAGTATTCGTTTCCGCGGGGTACCAAGCAATGACCATGAACTCGCGCTTTGTACCTGTCCGCGCGGCGACGGGATCAGCTCGGTTCGGATCAGTCCAATAAAAGAAGGTACGGCCGACCGAATAGCTTCCAGTTGGTGTCAAGAGCGCAGACTGTTCGGCTCTGGCTAGCTGCGTCGCGCAGCACGCAAGAAATACTGAGCAGACTGCAACTCTCAGTGGTCCAGAACAATTAGGCATGAGGCATTCGCTCCTTCACCACGTCTCGAGCGTTCTTGTCCTCGCGAATTCCCACAAACTTCGAATGGCGGAGCCGATCAACTTACGCTTCATACTGCACCTCTCCATTGACTGGACGACCTGTAGATGAATAGTGATTACCCGAAACTCTTCGAGCGTGCTTCCTGGTCGGAACTTGACATGGTCATCCGTTTTTGCCGAGGCCGACGTCAGGTTGTAGCGAGCGTCGGAACACTGTTCATTCCGCGCACTGAACACCTGTGATACCTGCAAGCTGACCGTACGCCAGGGACCTGGAATCACACGCGATATTCGCGCCTCCATTGCCCAGGACCGCCACTGGCGCGGTTAGGCCGACTAGACTCATGTGCCTAAGCCGAATACCCGTGGATGTGTTATTTGTCACCGAGGCGGTGGGCCCAAGAACTATGCTGCTGTTTGCGTCTCCAGAGATACCAGTTCCGACGTTGCTGCTAACGGACGTGCCGCCTCCGATAGTCAGCGACGCACGTTGCAGCGAGACTCCGCCGCCAGAACCCGCGCTGCCGTTATTGCGAATGATGTGTGCGCCATAGATCTGCGCAGAGGACGATTGGCTAAGCATTAATCCCACAGTCGAATGGCCGTCTATGATCGTTACTGCATCATTTCCCTTGGAGTCAATTGTTGAGCTGGCGAGTCTGCTTCCCCGCCATAGAGCTGAAGTCGGCCACCTTCCATGCTGATGCCCGCGCCCTGATTTCCATCGACGGTCAGCACTCCGAAATTTACCTGCACGTTCGAGCCGTCGATATTCAGGCCGTCGGTTCCATTACCGAGGCCCCCAAATCCATTCCCCGTGATGAGGACGCGTTGAGTAGGGTAAGTCCCCATTGTCAGCTGTGACTGGTTCGAAATGAAGATGCCCGCTCCCGAATTGTTCTTGATGGTGGAGTTTTCGATGAGAAGCATAGATTCCATGTCAATGTCGAGTCCATCATTCAAGCTGTTCTGCACAGTGCAATTCTGCATGTGAATGTCGCCGGAGGAAGCGCTGACGTACATGGCCGGCGCTCCTCCCCCGATAATCAGGTGGTCGAGGAAAATATTGTGAGAGCCGGCTATGTACAATGTAGTGGCGGCTGGAGCAGCTGCGTTTTCGATTGTGGCATACTGTCCGGCAACGGCCTGGATAGTTAGTCGGTCTCGCTCCGTGACAGCAACGTTCTCGTGACAAGTCCCGCTCACGGTGATGGTGTGAGGACCTTGTAGATCCAGAGTGCTGAGCGCCGCATTGATGCTGG
>WNFO01005207.1_pt1 | contig 11330 bp, 9 predicted proteins | sample 5400251 | NCBI WGS metagenome assembly WNFO01 (sample SAMN13153354, study PRJNA577476) | soil metagenome | isolation source: 100 cm saprolite under Madrone tree | place: USA:California | collected 2016-06-14 | reverse complement strand
CGGTCTTTCAGTATGGGGCCTCCGATATCACCGCCAAACTGGTTTCGCTTCAGGGGCGGTACCTTATCCGCGAAGAAATCTTTGGCGTCCAGCTTGTCGTTTCTCAGAAATTCCCACAAGGCACCGTGAAAAGAATCCGTTCCGGACTTGATCACTGCATTGACGACAGCTCCGGAGTTACGTCCGTACTCCGCCGAAAACAGATTGGTCTGTATCTTGAATTCCGCCAGAGCATCAACGGCCGGCTTAATCTGCAGTGTATTGCCCTCCAGCTCGGAGTTTGCAACGCCATCCAACAGGAAATTGTTCATCGAATCGCGTGCGCCATTGACGTTGTAGGCGTTCTGCGTAAACCCGCGGCCTGGTTGAATCGGTGCTACACCGGTCTGCAATAGCCCTAGGTCGCTAAAATTCCGCCCATTCAGTGGAAGATCTTCAATCAGCTTCTCGGACATGACTTTTCCGAGTGTTGCCGTTGTGGACTGTACCTGGATGGCCTCTCCAGCAACTTCAGCCGTCTGGCTCATGACCCCGATTTGCAGTTCCACATCGACGCGAGATTCCTGGTTCACTTCCACCGTAACGGGTCGGCGGACATAGCGCTTGAAGCTCGCTAACACGGCGGAAAGCTCATATTGCCCTGGAGGCAACAGAAGAATTTCGTAAGTTCCGGCGCCGGAGGAGACCGTGTATCGCGCAATCTTCGTCTCGGTGTTCAGCGCTATTATGAGTACCTTCGGAACAACCGCGCCCGAACTGTCTTTCACGGTCCCGACGATCTTTCCCGTGGTTAGCTGCGCGGATGCTGGCTGCGCGCATACTACATAGATCGCCATCATCAGTAATGCGAAACAGCTTAGCCGCATCCTCGTTTTTTGCATGACCTCATGTCCTTGGATTCCCGATAGCGTCCTCGCCCGCTCGCATGTCCGTAACTTTTGAGAACCTCACCTTGTGTACTTTTCAAACCAATCCTCGACTCGCGTTAGCAGCGCGACGCGATGTGTTGGATCGCCCACCGAAAACATCACGCGGCCTTCGCCAGGTTGACCGCACCCGGGGGCAAAACGCGACGCCCTCAGCGACAGCGGCTCCGCACTTCGTGCAGGATGGCATCTCACCCTCCGATTTAAATATTTGGAAATTCTCCCTTGGCCTAGACCGCGTTACGCCTTACTTCTGGACCGCTGGAAGAGCAAAAGAGGGAAGTACTCGGGATGGGCAGAGCGCAAGAGGTGGTGAAACATGCACACCTCCCTTAGGTGGACGATTTCCGCGAATTCTACTGTCAGCGGCGAGCCGAGTCAAGAGGCTTCAATCCTCTTGTCGCAGGAACATGAGAAGTTCCTCTTGGAGCCAAGTAGAAAGTTCCGCTTTGATAAGGCATGGCGGAGCGACAAGAGGAGCTGTGGATGTCAAGGAAAGATCGCGATCGATTGAAGGTGCTGCATGAGGTGAGGAAGCAGCACATCACGCAAGTACAAGCGGGGAAAGAGTTGGCCATCAGTCCGCGCTGGGTACGGGAGTTGTTGCGGCGGATGAAAGCTCGGGGCGACCGGGCGGTGGTGCACGGGTTGCGGGGGAAGGCCTCGAACCGGCGTCTGCCGGAAGCGACGAAAGCACGGGCGGTGAAGCTGTTTGCGCAGCAGAAGCAAGCGCGGCAATGGCATGACTATGGGCCAACGCTGGCCGCGGAAGAACTCGCCGAGCACGGACTCAAGGTGGGGAAGGAGACGTTGCGAAAGTGGCTGCTGCAGGCCGGACTGTGGAAGGCGCGGCGAGCCCGGGTGGAGCGAGCGCACATGTGGCGCCGCCGCCGAGCACGCTGGGGAGAGCTGCTGCAGTGGGACACCAGTACGCACGACTGGCTGGAAGGACGAGGGAAGCCGTTGTATCTGATTGCCATGCTCGACGATGCTACCTCGCAGGCGACCGCGCGCTTCGTCGATCACGATTCGACGGAGGAGAACCTGGGGATGTTAGGCAGCTATGTGAAGACGAACGGACGGCCACTGGCGGTGTACACCGACAAAGCCAGTCTGTTTCAGACGGCTGCCAAGGGAGTACACACCCCCAGGCGCCAGCCGAGCAACCCACGCAGATCGACAAAAGGCACGCGGAGCCGACCGCGCCCGCTCCAATAATTCCGACCTTCATATCTGTCCTCCTACTTCATTGCTTCTAAATATGATTTGGCAGTTGTCTCCACATAGATTCTGGTATCGCGCGATGAGAGGGCGGTGATTCCTATCGGCTATTACAACGCAACATTCGGCGTTACGCTTTCCTTGCCAAGTGTCATTGGCCGCGAAGGCGTGCATCGGGTGCTCGAACCCGAGATGTCCGCCCAGTGGCGAGGATGGCTGCGGCGGCGGGAATTCCGCCACCGCCCACCCTCGAATTTTGAGGACGAGTATGGGACAAGGCTCGTCACTCTCCACGAGCGCTTTCCACCAGTCGCGCACTTCGCGCCCAATTGGCGTCGGCTCTCCCAGGATGCTCGGCAGGCGACCCAGCAGCCTCCAGCCACACCCGTTATCGTAGCGATGCACGATGCTGTCCTCTGTGATACCGAATTTGTGATTCATAGATTTTTTCTCCTCTGTATCCTTGACGGGAGGACCCTGCACCTTCCAACAGGAGTTATGAGGTTTTTCTTGGGTGTGACCACTCCGCGCCTCGTGGCACTTCCAGCGAGAGTCCCATTTAACGAAGTAGGTTGGAATGGAGGCGGGAAAGCTCGCTCGCAAATCGTGCCGCGACTCGATGGAGGGAGCGGCAGAAGCCTTACCATAGCCGGATGCGCATAAAAACTTCGTAAAGAAAACCTAAAGATTTCATAAATACCGGTCTCGCCAGCCGAAGGCCGAGTGTTATGCTCGATTTTCTTGCGGAGTTGGTTCACGAACGACCTCAGGCGCCCCAGACCGCTTGCAACAACTCGTGGTGGGTCAGAGCCTTATTGCGTTGTGTCACGAAAACGCGCATCAGGCGGAAACTCCTATTTTCAGCGCACCTAGACGACCCGATCATCTCTCGGCTAGGGCCGTCCGCAGCGCCGAGTCGTCAGCGGTCTGCGCCTCAGGCAGCCCCGTCGCGTGGTCGTTCCTCTCTCCGCCGACGAGGTCGCCCGTTTCTGGCGTGGCTTTCGCACCTTTCGCGATCTTGCCATCATCGCCCTCATGCTGCTGGATGGCCTGCGTTCCTGCGAGGTGCTCGACCTTCAACTCGAAGATCTCTGCCTGGCGGATGCACACCTCTGCGTCCTCGGCAAAGGCAACAAAGAGCGCGTCTTGCCCCTGCCGGCAGAAACCCTCGAGGTCCTGCAAAACTATTTGCGCTTGGAAAGACCTCGGACCAACTTGCCCTCTCTGTTCGTGTCGCTGAAGGGCCGCCAGCGCGGCCGCCCCATGACTGCAGCCGGGCTGCGCTCGCTGTTTCGCCATCACCGCCTGTGCAGCAAAGTTCCCCAAGCCAATCCCCATCGCTTTCGCCACACCTTCGGAGCCGACATGGCGCGGGCTGGAATCTCCTTGCCTGCCTTGATGCACCTGATGGGACACACCCAGATTCGCACCACCATGCTCTACGTCGAACTCGCCCCCCAAGATGTCTGGCGTGAATATGCCGAGCGGTTGCCCAGCGCGTCCGTTTGTCCTCTCCGGAGATTCCATGAGTCAACCTGTCCAGACTCTGGAGCAGATCTTTGACGCTCACCTCCGTGTCCTGGCCACCACTCTCCGTCCCAACACCGTGGCGCTCTATCGACACCCGGCCCGCCATTTCCTCAGCTATCTCCACACCGTTTTTCCCCAAGTGCGCAAGCTTTCTCAGTTACGCCGCGATCCCCATCTGCTCGGCTGGTTTCGCTGGCTGTGCGAGCAAGATCCTCCCTTGTGCAATAAACCCCGCGAGATTTATCTACTCGTGCTTCGCCGTCTGTTTCAAGACTTGATCGACAACGGCCATTCCCTCCAGCCCGGCCTCATTCGCCGAGAGGATTTTCCGCCCCCTGCCCGTTATCTGCCCCAACCGCTTTCCCCGGAGGACGATCAACGGCTGGATCAGGAACTCCGCCACATCGACGATCTGCCGTCCAACGCTCTGCTGCTCATCCGCGCCACCGGAGTCCGCATCGGCGAGTGTATCGATCTTCCGCTGGATTGCCTGCGGCAGGTGGGGAAAGAACTGGGGGCACTTCATGTCCCGCTCGGCAAGCTCCACACCGAACGCTTCGTGCCGGTTGACGACGACATCCGGCGCATCGTAGCGCGCATTCTGACTTTGCGCGCCCTGGATCCTACGTCCTGCTCGGTGCAGTCTAACGGCTTCTTACTCCCCCGCCGCTTCGAGCGTCACGCCTTGTACCGCGCTCTCCATCGCACCTTAGCCGACGCTGCCCGTCGCTCGGGTTGCTCCACCTCGGTTAACCCGCATCGTCTGAGACACAGCTACGCAACCTCGATGCTGCGCCTCGGTGTCAGCCTTCCTGCTCTGATGCAACTGCTGGGACACAAAGACATCCACATGACCCTGCGCTATGTACAAGTCACTCAGCAAGACTTGCAACGGGAATTTCGCCTTGCTCGCCAAAATGCCGTCCATCTTCACCACATTCCCCAACTCCTCCTCCCCCAAACTACAGTCCCGCTTCGCGCCGACCCTTCCACCATTCGCGATGCTATCTCCGCCACCCGTCACCTTCTGGAGATGTTTCGCCTTCAACTCGAAGATCACAACGCCCGTCGTAAACTTCGACGGCTTACCCAACGGCTCTTCAACATCAGCCGCGAACTCGATCACCTCACGGAAAAATGAGCGCACATTGGCCGGTCAATGGACCTTAATGGACGCTGATTTAACTACTCGCAAGTACGGTGGAGAACGGGAGAACGGGTGACTGTCACCGAAGAACAAGAGATCGAACGGCTCGGTCGCTACCTGTCGCTCCACTGAAAAATAGCGATACCACTCTATGGTTCCGTCAGGAAAGTGATTATCTGCTGCTTCGAAGGGAGGCTATAGGACTCACGCGACGGACCATCGGCCGAGAGCAAGCTCGACGCAAGCAATACAAACAGCAGTGCGTACCGAGCGGACATTTAGCGCTTGATCGAGCGATGGTTCACCTGACGGTTTCCCTGTCCGGATCGCCCGCTAAGGGATTTGGAAAAGCATCCGCATCGTCGGACGGGTTTCTCTCGTCGGAGTGAAGACACTGAAAGTCCTTCTCGATCAATAGGGTGGGACCGCTACCATCGGCGCGGTTGAGGGAAAGTGAGATCTGGTCAGAGCCCGCCCATTTCTGGGCCATCTCGATCGGCAGCAGAATACGGATGCAGTCCTGGCGATACTGGGCCTCCATCACTGTCAACCGCGAACAGATTTCCAGCGTGTAAATCAGCTGCGAACCCGAGCCAAATCGTAGCGATTCCGCGCAAATGCCCGTCTCCCGGAATTGCTCGACATCGGAACGGTTCAGTCGCAAACGCAGCGAGTCCTCGTGAATACGAAGTTTCACTCAATCCTCCAATTACCTGAATAGATGTTGAAACGTTGGCCGCGAAGGAAACCCACCAGGGTCATGCCAAAACGTTGCGCTACCTCCACGGCCAGACTCGATGGCGCCCCGACGGCCGCAAGAACCGGGATCGCCGCCATTACGGACTTCTGCACAAGTTCGAACCCTGCGCGTCCGCTGACCAGAATGAGTGAATCGCCAAGAGGCACCGTGCCGTCGCGCAGAGCAAAACCAATCAGCTTATCCACTGCGTTGTGCCTGCCGACATCTTCGCGAAGACCGAGCAGGGCCCCTTCGGGCGAGAAGAGCGCTGCGGCATGAATTCCACCTGTGCGGTCAAAGGACTCTTGGGCCCGCCGGAGCAAATCGGGGAGACGATAGATGAGGTCCGCGTGGAATTGCGGGCCAGACTGCCGCATTGGAAGCGCCGGGCGGATTTCAATCGCGCCAATGGCAAGCTTGCCACAAACGCCACAGCTCGAGCTTGTGTAGAAGTTGCGCCGGATGCGGCCGGGATCAATGGCAACCTCCGGCCTCAACCTGATTGTCACCCTATCGCCAGAGTTTCCGAAGGTGTCATCAGCGGATTCGGCGCGCATCGACAGAATCTGGCCCACGTCGTTGATAATCCCCTCGGTGAACAGAAGCCCGACGGCGAGGTCCAGATCGGAGCCGGGGGAGCGCATGGTAATCGAGAGCGGGGAGCCGTTCAGACAAAACTGCAGAGGCTCCTCGATCGCAAGCAAATCGGAGCGGGAAGAGGAAAAACCTCGCTCGATCGTCTGAACCGAAGCAGTCATCGTATCAGCGGACACAGTTCTCATCCCCCAGAACCATTCGACCTCGAAGAAGACCGCATTCGTGAGCCGTCAATTCGAATTACTGCTCACAAGCTTGCCGCAGCATTCGGGTCGCTCCGGCAAATTCGATCGCTCCCATCCGCCACCAAGGGCCTGAACCAGCAGCACTGTGTTGGCCATTCGCCGGCCCAGGATATTGACCGCTGTCACTTCATCCGCAAGCGCAGCGCTTTGCGCGGTGATCACCTCGAGGTAACTTGTGACTCCCCCCTTGTAACGAGTGATCGAAAGGTCGAGCGAGCGCTGGGCTGCAACCACTGCTTCGTCCTGGACCTTGGCCTCGTTTTCTAGAATTCTCACCGCCGCCAGATTGTCTTCCACCTGTTGGAATCCAGTCAGCACGTTCTGTCGGTAAGCAGCGACTTGAAGGTCATAGGCGGCACGCGCCTGGTCGGTGAGGGAGCGGCGTCTTCCCACATCGAAGACAGTTCCAACGGCAGACAATCCCACAGACCAGAGGCCGCTCGGCCCATTGAGAAGGGTGGTGATGCTAGAGCTTTCAAATCCTCCCGAGCCACCCAAACTGATCAGCGGGTAATAGGCCGACTTCGCAACTCCGATTTGGGCGTTGGCAGACGCTACCCGCCGCTCCGCGGCCGCGATATCCGGACGCCTTTCCAGCAGTTCTGACGGCACCGAGACCGGAACGTGTGGAGGTGGTGCGGTGAGCGGCAATGGGGGAAGGCTGAACTCCGCGGGAGGTTTTCCAATAAGAATCGCAACCGCGTGTTCGTACTGCGCGCGCAGCACGCCGACATCAATCGCCGCTGCCCGTGTAGTTTGCAGCTGAGTCTTCGCTTGCTCGACTTCCACTTCCGAAGCAATCCCTCCCTGGAAGCGACTTTCATTCAGTTCCAGGGCCTGCTCGTACTGCTTAACCGTTGAGTTTAGAAGTTGTTCCTCGGCATCCAAGCTGCGGGCCTGAAAGTAATCAACGGCCAGATCCGCGTGCATGCTCAGGTTAACCGTCGCCAGGTCCGCCGCACTCGCCTGCGCTTGCTCTCGATAAGACTCCACGTTGCGCCGCACTCGTCCCCAGACATCGGCCTGATAGGATACGTCGAACGGCAGCACAAAGTCGTTGTAGGTGATGCCGTTAAAGATCGAATTCGGGGGAGGGCGGTGGGCTGAATTGCGCGTTCGAGTCGCTGATGGCCCAGCCGTCACGGTTGGGTAGTAGTCAGCCCGATAGTAGTGCAGAACAGCTCGCGCTTGCCGATATTGCGCCTCTGCCGCCTTTAGATTCTGATTCGATACATTGACCTGAAGTTCCAGCGCATCCAGCTGCGGATCCTGGAATATCGTCCACCACGGGCCGCCAAGATTCTGGTCATTGGGTTGGGCAGGCTTCCAGTCCCCTAGCTCTTTATATGCTGGCGGAGCCTGCACCACGGGAGTGTGGTACTTTGGTCCAACCGCGCATCCAACCAACTGGAGCACGGCTACCGCGAGCAGAACTCCCAGCCAAGGTGCTTGCCGCGGGTTCTCAATCAAAATCATCTTTCGAGGGCGTTTCACTTGGTATCCCCCGGCAATGTTGCCTGAACAATTTGGACTCCTTGTCCGGAAACGATGGAGTCGGGTGGGTTGACAATGACTTGATCGTCCGCCTTGAGGCCGGAGACGATCTCTATCTGACTGCCGAAATCATGCCCGGGAGTCACGGCCGAGAGCGTGACTTTCCCATTTCTCACGATGCCGACGCGTAATCCCTCCGAGCGGAATAGCAGAGCGTTGACCGGAAGCAGGAAGGTTGAAGCCTGCGTCGGAACCGCCAAGTGGACCTCTGCGTAGGAGCCGGTGAGCAGGGTGCCCGCAGGGTTGTCCACGTCGATTTCGATTAGCAGGGTGCGCGTCGTCACATTGATGGCTTCGGCAGTGCGCACCAGTTTCCCCTGAAACTTGCGCCCGGGAAACTCAGCCAGACTGAGATCTGCTGTCATACCGGATTTGATCCCCTGCGAGTATTCCTCCGGGACGTTTACGTAAACACGCAATCTTCCCGGTTGAGCGATGTGAAAGAGGTCGGTTTTCACCCCGCCACCGCTTCCGGAATTAATGAGGTCGCCGATATCGGTGTTGCGCGCGGTGATCACGCCATCGAAGGGGGCGTAGATTTTTTCGAAAGATACCAGTGCTGAATACTGTTCTACGGCTGCCTTATCTGCTTCGACGATTGCCTTATTCGCATTGTAGGTGCCGACCGCGTTATCGACGTCCTGTTGTGCCACGGCGTTGCTCTTCAGAAGTCCTTGATATCGGGTCTTGGTAATGGAAGCGAGCTCGAGATTCGCCTGCGCGGTTAGCAGGTTGCTGCGAGCTTGTTGGAGTTGCTGATCGACTTCCGGCGTTTCGATGACAGCAAGGAGTTGCCCCTGCTTAACGTGCGCCCCAATATCGAAATACCACTTCTTCAGATAACCGTTGGTGCGGGCGTAAATGGGTGAGGTGATGAAAGGTTGCACGTTTCCAGGCAGGATGATTTCGTCGGCGGGCGCTGTTTGTTTCGGCGACACAACCGACACGGCGGGGAGGGCGGCTTGAGCTGTCTCCGCGCGTAGAGTTGTGCCGGCTTTGACGCGGGACCAGATTCCCGAAAACAAGAGGGCGGCAACCGCAATCACCGCAAGCGCGAGGACAAGCCAGGCTTTGCGCGAACGCTTCCCTGCTCCCACATGATTCAAGGGGAGTGTTTGCTCGCCCATATGTCGTCTATCTTCAGTTTGAGGCAACATAAAATAACTCCCCATGGCTTGGTGCCTAGTGTCCTTGTTCCGTCTGGGCTGAATGCCGGCGTGAACCTTGTAAAACGCTGAAAAATGCCGGAACAAAGAACAGCGTCGAAACCGTCGCGAAGATCAGTCCCCCTATCACCGCCCGGCCAAGGGGAGCATTTTGTTCACCGCCGTCGCCGAGTCCGAGAGCCATCGGCACCATGCCGATGATCATGGCCAGGGCAGTCATCAGCACCGGGCGGAAACGCGTGAATCCTGCTTCCAGTGCCGCGCTGACGGAATCACTTCCTTCCGTCATTTTTTCTGTGGCAAAACTCACGACCAAGATGCTGTTTGACGTTGCGACACCCATGCACATAATGGCTCCCATGAGGGCCGGTACGCTCAAAGTGGTGTGCGTGATAAACAAGAACCAGGCAATCCCGGCGAGCGCCGCGGGCAGCGCGGAAATCATGATGAAAGGATCCAGCCATGACTGAAAGTTGACTACGATCAGCAGGTATACAAGCACGATCGAGAACGCGAGGCCGCTCAGAAGGCCGATGTAGGAGGCTCGCATCGTCTGAACCTGCCCACGGACAACGACTCGAGAACCGCGCGGTAATTGCTGGCGAGTTGCCTCGATGATCTTATTGATGTCGCCGGCCACGCCACCCAGGTCGCGTCCCGTGGCAGCGCCAAAGATGTCAATCACTGGCGCTACGTTGTAATGCGAAACGACCGCCATTCCCGCCCCCCGTTGCACGGCTACCAGACTGGCCATGAGCGATGGAGCAGCGGTCGGATCGGTGCCCGTGATCGGAATGTTCTCCAAGCTCTGCAATGTGTCCGCGCGGTATTGTGGCGTCTGGGTCGCGATTTGATAGCTGACACGATTCTTTGGGTCTACCCAAAAGGTGGGCGAAGTTTGGAAGCTGCCGCTCAGCGATACAAGGAGATTTTGCGCGATGTCGTGAGCGGTAAATCCAAGTTGTTCTGCTTTGGTACGTTCGACCCTGAGGCGCAAATAGGGCTGATCGAAGGGTTGCTGGATTCGCAAATCCGATGTTCCTGAAACGTACCTCATTTTCGCGAGCAGGGCGTCTGCATACAGTCGGTTTCCCTCCAAATCGTTTCCTACAACCTGAACATCAATGGGGGCTGGCAGGCCAAAATTCAAAATTTGGCTGACCATGTCGGCGGGCAAGAAAGCGAACGTAACCCCCGGGAACTGTTTGGGAAGCGCCAGACGAAGCTGGTGAACGTAGTTGTCAGTGGGATGATGATCGGCGGAAAGAGTCACAAGAATGTCGGCGTCCGATGTGCCCACCGGCGCTGAATTACTGTAAGAGAGATTGATGCCGCTGTACGGCAGACCGATGTTGTCAATGACACTCTGGACTTCACCGGCAGGAATCTGCTGTCGAATCGACCGCTCGACCAAGTCGCAAAGGTTAGCAGTTTCTTCAATACGCATTCCGGTGGGAGCGCGCACATGGAGCTTGAACGTGCCGCTGTCAACGCTGGGGAAGAAATCCCGGCCCAGCCATGGAATGAGAATCGCCAGTGAGCCGAGACAACTCGCGAAGAAGGCAATCAGGAAAGCACGCCGGTGATGGAGACAAATTTCCAGCAGGCTGCGATAGCTGCCGCGAAATCTCTCGAAGGCCTCCTCAAAGCGTCTCTGGAATCGTACCAGCGGATTGCGGGTGACGAAATCTGCACTTTCCTTTTTCTCTCCCCGCAACAAGTACTTCGCCATCGTTGGAACAATAGTCCGCGAGAGGAAATACGAGGCCAACATAGCAAAAACCACCGATTCAGCGAGCGGCACGAAGAGGTATCGCGCCACACCGGACAGCAAGAACATCGGAGCGAAGACGATGCAGATGGAAAGCGTGGACACAAAGGCAGGGGTCGCGATTTGCGACGCACTGTCGAGAACAACTTCGTCCATGTCCTTGTCTGGTTCTGCTTCCCGGTTGCGATTTATGTTCTCGACCTCGACTGTGGCGTCGTCCACCAGAATGCCGACCGCCAAGGCGAGTCCACCGAGCGTCATAATGTTGATCGTTTGTCCGATCGCACTGAGCGCAATAATGGAGGTCAGGATCGCAAGCGGGATTGAGGTCGCAATGATCACGGTGCTTCGCCAACTGCCCAGAAAGGTGAGAATCATGAAAGCCGTCAGGCAGGCGGCAATCAGCGTTTCCCTAACCACTCCGCTGATCGCGC
>WNFO01035535.1_pt1 | contig 11338 bp, 15 predicted proteins | sample 5400251 | NCBI WGS metagenome assembly WNFO01 (sample SAMN13153354, study PRJNA577476) | soil metagenome | isolation source: 100 cm saprolite under Madrone tree | place: USA:California | collected 2016-06-14 | reverse complement strand
CAACCGCCGATTGCGTATCTTTGGCCTTCTTGCTGATGATGTTGATTACGCCATTTACTGCGTTAGCTCCCCACAACGTTGCGCCGGGGCCCCTGATCACTTCGATCCGATCGATATCCTCGAGCATAACGTCCTGAACATTCCAATACACACCGGAAAACAAAGGCGTATACACGCTTCGACCGTCGATAAGGACCAACAGCTTGTTGTCGAACCGCCCATTAAATCCGCGAGAAGCGATGGCCCACTTGTTCTGGTCGATGCGCGCCACTTCAAGCCCGGGCACAAGTCTCAACGCGTCGGGAATGCTCGTGGCCCCAGAACGCCGAATATCCTCCTGCGTAATCACAAAGACAGCGGCCGCGGCATCCGCCACCTTCTGCGTTCGCTTGGACACCGAAGTGACCTGCATGTTCATCAGATCTTCCATACTCAGCGTCGTCACGTCCGGTACTTTCTGTTGACCCTGCGCTCCCAAATTGGCAGCCAGCACCATTGCTGCAAAACCGGCAAGCATGGTTCGTCCGGCGGACCTTCCCGCGCCGAAACTAGGTTTGCGAATCAACCGCATGTTTAGCTTCCCTTCTATGAAGAACTCGTCAGCAAAGCTGGCGTGCGATCCCCACTGTGGAGTTGTTCTTTGTCCCGATTACTGATCTCGCCCCGACCTCTGTTTGGTCTCTATCCCCGCGCAATCTCGGCCGCTGATTCCGCTGCCCAGCTTTCTGGATTTCTCCTGAGCGGCACAATTCACGTCCTTCAAGACTTCTCACCAGTCACTGTAAATACCGTCGAGTAGGTCAGCGTGTCCGGCCGGCGCAGATACTCCAGGAATCTCCGCGTCTGCTCCCGCGCTTCACTTTCGCTCCCCAGCAACCGCGCCAGCTGCGGCCGAGCTATCTCTAACTTAAGCTCCCACTGCTGCAGGATCGCCGGCTCAATCTCCCCTGCGATTAAGTGATAGCATTCGACCTGCGCATCAATTTTTTTCAGACCTGCCTTATGCGCCAGCGAAAAAAGCTTCCGCCCGACGAATGGATCGAATCCTGTTGCGGCCAGTGCCCGCACCACCTTTTCGGCCGTGCCCTGCACCACAGGATCTTCGGGGTAGTGCCACAAAAGCTGCCCGTCGAGGTCTTGCAACAAAACCGTGCCTCCGCGCTTGCAGACTCTGGCCATTTCCCTGACGGCGCGTTCCTTGTCCTTCAGGTACTCCAGCAACATCCGCGAATACACCAAGTCGAAGCTGTTCGAAGCGAACTCGATTGCCTGCGCATCCCCGCGAACGAAATTCAACTGGGGAATCCCGCGATTTCTTTGCTTTGCTTCCTCCACACGGTCTGCGCTAACGTCAATTCCAGTTCCTCTAACTGACGCGTCTAATGCAGAAATCTCCCGCAAAATGACTCCCGGGCCGCAGCCAACCGAAAGGACTTCGGCGCCGGCTCGTACCCGATGCGCCATGTACCGTTTCACCCAGGCGGGCGCGTCTACCTTCAGCTCGAGGCGCATCGCCTCGCGCGGATCTTCCATGATGTAATCCGCCGTTGCCGTGCCTTTACTCATCACCGTTCCTGACCTGCCAGCGTAGCTTGCAGCTCATGCTTCTCCATGCGCGCCAATAGTCTTGTGTAGAAACCGTCGACGTGCCGATAGAACCGAGGGTGTCCATCCTTGAGCCAGATTCCTTGGCAATAGTGGCGGAGAAACTCCGCTCCCAACTTGTATAGGACGTGGGTCGCCATTTCCTCCGCAATTACGGGAATTTCTTCTAGTTCGAAATCGCAATAGGCTTCCGCAGACGCGGTTAGAAGGGCAGCTGCTGCCTCGGACACTTCCGCTTCAGGGAGCGTCGGGTGCAACAGCAGGTCGCAGCGATTTTCCAGGTAGCTGAAATTCACGCCCAAAGGTCCGCGATAAGCAATCGCCGCTCCAACGACTTCCTCTTTATGTGCCCGGTAGGCTAGCCACACGTGTCGCGTTCGCCGCAGCCCCACGCGACGATACAGCTCGTCTACGGCATTGAATTCGACATCTTGTTCCAATTCTTCGGCCGCGATATAAATGCTGCCGCGCGCCGCAGCGGCGATTTCCAAAAGCGCCTCTTGATGTGAAGCGTCGTAAGGCACAACGCGAATTCGGTCTTCCGTTGGCAGCGACAGCGTCTTCGGTAGTGCGAAATACGCATGCCTCTGCACAGACGAAAGAGACTCTCCAATCGTCTGCACCATCGAACCGAACACTCGTGCGGGACCAATCGTCTGCACCATCGAACCGAACACTCGTGCGGGAAATCGGTTCTCTGGTCGAAACCAATTCTGTGCGGATAGATCACGCCCCTTGCGAATCGTTGCGGCCGCCGCGGCAAGCATCACCGCGCGGGATGCGTGAGGATTGTTTTCGGAAACAAGGTGCTGCGACATCCAGCCGTGATGCGTCGTCCGCCAAACTGCCAGCGACGCGCGCCCGCGTTTCTTGTCTCCGGCGGTTAGGACATACAGGAGAGAGTCGTCGGCACGCAACATCCGCTGCCAGTTGTCCCGAACCTTCTCCAAATGTGGAAAAAGGCGCGCAGCTTTATCGGGATACAGGAAACCCGCGTGCTCGTAGAGGGCAAAGATTTCGCCAACCGACAGCGCATTGACCTGGACGCCATACGCTTCATAGACATCCCCCACGTGCGGAAGACTGTCCACGGTGGCCTGGTCAAGCGTGTCTAACGACATATCGTCGCCTCCGCGCGACTTCCATAGCAACGTCGATCCTGAGTACTCGCCGCTTTCCAGCGAGCGGGCAGTTTCGACACTTCAGGTTTAGAACTCTCAGTACTATCAATTTCTGACAAAATGCCATGTGTTTCAAAATGGGTCATTCGTACTTGTTTTGCAGGACGCCGCCGAGGGATTATTAGCCGGTTGTATACAAGGGCGTCGCTTGCGCTTGGGCCTTCTTAACAGGGGATGCATCGAGCCACAGAAGTATTTGCTGTCAACCTACACAATTCACGCACTTTAAGTCGGCCGCTCAACTCGGAATCTCGATGGGCACGCCATCCAGATGGGGAGCGTTATCTCTTTCGGCGATCAAGGAGCACAAACGTCTGGATGTGACGCGCTGCAGTTCTCTATTATGAATTCATATGAATTGCGACGTTGCATCTGCGATGGCATGAGCACATGCGAACTGCACGGCAAAGTGCTCTACATGCATTCTGGCGGCGGCTTCGGAATTTTCGGCATGGGCGTGCTGTTTGAAGAGATGGATGCAGAGCAGCACTCCGCAATCGATGCGTGGCTGCGCGGACTCGCCGGGCATCCTGGTCGGGCATCCTAGTAAAGTCTTGGGAAAGAACTCTTTCTCTCAAATCAGAAGCTAAATCACGGTCTTCGCCATGACAGCGCTGGTTTCGGTGCACGCAGATGTTCCTCTCAATCCTAATCATCTGCCTGGGAGGCAGGCGCCAGCCTTGATGGGAACACATCGATGGGGATCAAGTCGAACTATTTCGCACCAACAACATCATCATCAACACCATTTTGATATGCCGGAGCCCGGGATTGTGGACCCGTTAAGAGACTAATTTGACGGGATCACTGGGCGGCCCTTTGCGATGATCCCAGGATGTAACCCATAGCCTCTTCCCAGACAGCATCGGCGACGCGAACGTCCACGACCGATTGAGCGCCACTGATTTGGCATGAGATCGACTCTGCATTCAAGCAGGTTTTTTCTTTTCTCCGCGCGCCTCAACGTATAGCAGTTGAAATACTGCGCCGGACCCTTTTGGCTGGACTCCAACAATATGCTGCTTCTCGTTGGTGCCAGCTTTGAAGAGCATCCCTCCCGGTTCCGGCTTGTCGTCGCCGCAGGTGAGCTTTTCGGACTTCTCGTCCTTAGCTTGCTGAGTCCGGGCAGCATGCGTGCAATCGAGAACCGTCCCGTACTTGGCGAGTGCGTTCTGATAATAGTCGGCGACTTTTCTCGGTGTGTCCTTCGACTCCATCTTCAAGACGACGAGCTTGAACCCAAACGAGGTGCCCCACAGCCCGAGCTTCGCTGCTGGACTATCGTTGTTCTGATCCTGATCTTTGTGCGGTATCGATCCTGGGTAAATAGGCAGGCCCACTTCTTTGGCGGTGGCCCGGGCGCTGACAATCAATCCGGCATCGCTTTCTGGTCCCTGCACAGTGACCGAAAATTCCTTGTCCTTGCTTGTGTCCTTCTGCGGCTTTTCCTGTCCCCAGAGCGAACTCGCCGCGAGGGCCGTTATTCCAGCGAGCGCTATTCTCGCTAACGCGCTCGGGCGCAAGATGACCATGCTTTCGTATCGAAAACGTGCGTTTCGTTTGCTCATCTTGTCTCCTTATCCCATATGAGCTACGCGGTCTGCACGAGAAATGTTCCGCCATTCCACAAGCAGACGCTCCATCGCTTGCGTAACGGACGCCTGCTCAGAGGAGGCCCCGCTCTTTTCGACGAATGCCAGATAGTCTTCAGTCTCGGACATAGAGATAGAGTCCGTGAATTCACAACTGCTTTCAGACAGTGGTTTCACAGTCTAGTCCCAGGTCAGCTGCAGTTTGGTGCGCTCTTGTTGAGCGAACATGTCGGATAGCGAGACTAGCCGAGATACGGAGTTGAGCATTCAGTTCGATTTGCCCTCGACCGCGAACAAAGATGCTCATACAGCGCCGGTTTGGCAGGAGCGCTCGGCGGATTGGTTGTCCAATCGAGATCCTGCGACGGTTTCACGATGATCTCGCTCGGTTGTACTGGGAGCCGCAACCTGCAATCCGCTGCCGTTCCAACGAATTTCTTTCTCCGTCCACACCAGCGAGGAATGGCTGATGGTCGCGATGTACAGAGATTCGCGCAATGATCTGGAAAAATCTGCGGAACCCGAGGTTGGACGAAAAGGAATATCGTTAAGCCGCGGCGGGAAAGCCCAGGCCGTAAGAACCGGGCGATTGGCGAAAAAGAATCAAGAAGCAGGCACACCGCATCGCACAGAACTATCGGGAGGTGAGCGGGGCGGAAGAATTGAGCAGGGACAACACCGCTTGCGCCTGGGAGTTGGCGGGATCGAGGCGCAAGGTGGTTTGCGCGTCGGAGCGGGCCGAAGACAACTGGCCGTACTTGTAGCGAATCACGGCGCGGTTGGCCCAGGCGCGGGCGTAGGAAGGCGATTCGATGATGTTCTGGTCGAGAAGTTTCAGGGCGTTGTCCTTTTTGTCCGAGTTTTATGTACTGGGCCGCCAGGTTCACCAGGGCAAAGTCGTATTTGACGCTGCCTTTTTGCGCCAGCGAGAGAGCCCGTTCGAGGAGCTGGCGAGACTCCTGGTCGTGCCCCATGCTGGATTCGAGAAGGCCGAAAGACTCCAGCGCTTCGGGGTAGTTGGGAAGATACCGAGGGCCGTCTGGAACTCGAGGCGTGCGGTGTCTAATTCGCCGCGACCGGCATACTGGACGGCAATGCCGTTGTGCATTTTGGCGCTGTCCGGAACGACAAGGAGAGCGGCGGAACAGAGAGTGAAATCGTCGCGCCAGTCGCGGTTGCGTGCGACCGTGCGCACGGAGAGAGCCGCCAGGGCGATTATCAGCACCGCCCAGGCGAGGGCTGGCCGGCATTTTTTCAGTGGTGTCCAGATCAGGGCGACCAGCAGGAAAAAAACCGATCGAGGGTAGATATGCCAGGCGTTCACCCATAATGGTTCCGATAGGGAAAAGCAGGTTGGCGGTGACGGCGAAGCCGACGAGGTAGATAGCGCCAGCGACCGCCCACGCAACCCGACGCGTGTAGAGGGCCCAAATCCAAAGGGCCAAGACGAAGGCTGTGGCCACGACCCCGAGCGTGCGCCCATTCGAGTAGAGGGTGATCGCCGCGTAGGAGTAGTCGCTGGAGAGTGCGGCGGGATAGACGTGCAGGCCGAGATATTTCCAGCCGACGCGTAGCGCGTTCAAAATGCGCAAGCCGGCAGGCAATCCGGCCAGCGGATTGTCGAGGAACGGGATGACGGTGCCGAAGCGGCTGCCCTGGAGTCTCCAGAACGTGGCCAGATACAGCGTGGTCATGCCGGCAATCGAGACATAGAGAAGCCTCGGTTTGAGGCGGCCACGCGCATAATCGCAGATGAGTACTAGAGGAAGAAAGACTACCGCAGATTCTTTTGCAAGCAGGGCCAGGGCGAAACAGAGCAGGGTCAGAAGATGGCGGTCGCGCAGATGCAGTAGCCAGGCCGTGAGAAGAAATCCGGCCGCAAGCAATTCGGAGCGGCCCACGATGCCGGCGACCGCTTCGGTGTGAATGGGATGTACGGCAAACAGCAGAGCCGCAGTAAAAGCAAGCGTAGAGGCCTGGGGTGACGATTCAAGGAGGTATTGCAGGAGCAGATAAACCAGCACAGTCACCACTGCGTGGAGCAAAAGGTTGACCAGGTGATAGCCAACGGGACGAGCGCCTCTTCCAGCCAGTTGCGGGAAAAAGTGACAAACGAGAGCGGTCGAAACACGTGGCTGAAATAGTTCGGCGCGAAGAGTTCACGAAGGGCACGCCTGGTGACCGCGTGGTTTTGCAGGATGCACGAGATTTCAGAAATCGGATTGGCGATAGGCAAACCCCCGCGCAGCAGGATGAAGGCTGCGGCACTCGCGGTTCTTTTCCTAATTGGCATTGCGCTACGCCACTAAGGAGGTCGGTGGTCCACTCGTATGACAACGATGGCCGCCTCACTCGCATCGGCCAGGGTGCGGGGAATGTATTCTTCGCATACGATGCTGCCAACCGGCGCAGTTCGTTGACTCTTCGCAAGGGTATTTTCGTGAACTAGAATTATGACTCGGCGTCTGAGCTCACGGTGATCCGCTACCCGCATCGACGAACTGCTGCCGTGGAATCTCGGTGCAGACCTCGCTGAGGTGTAGAGGTCAGTTCGCCTGTGGGCGTTCGAAACGCTTTCTGATTCAACCAAGGCAGGCTCCAACCCGACCGATGGTTGCCATACCAGCCCAAAAAAACCAATGCTCTTCAACATATTCGTCAGGACCAAGTACGCCGTAGCGAGTGAAGAAGTGAATCTTCGCACCGTAGAGCAGACCGATGATGACCAACAGGAAGAGGCCTACTCTCTCAAACCACTTTTCCAATCCTAAATTATTTGTTCGTCGAGGTTGCCGGCAGTTTGTGGATTTCTTTGATTTCGATGGCATGTCCGCCGTTTCGTTCAAAAACCTTACCTTTCGCTTCAACCATCTCGCCAACGTACGCCTTTAACTGTTCCTGCCCCATGTCCGGCATGGTCGTGGTGACCGGCAGATAGGTAGCACCGTCTGCGGTTAGAATTCCCAACGGCGAACCCGCTTTCGCACATTGCACGATGCAGTCTTTGCTATAACTTGTGGTCGTTGATTTCGTGTTCTGCAACGGGCAGGCGATATCTCGAACGAGACCTATGACCTGCTTGGTTTCCTCCGAGGACTGCGCTCTCCCCGGCTCCAGGGTTACACTCACGATTGCCGATGCCGCGGCTGCAACAAAGGCTAAGCTCATCATTCTTCCATTCATCTTGTTCCTCCTCATCAGCCTTTAGAGTGACTCAAAGATCTGGACTGACAGGGACCGATGGTGCGATTTTGAGAGTCGCTGCACCAGTAGCGAAAGGCACTGGAAAGGCCCATGACTTTCGACACATTTGTTCGTTCCGCGGGTCGTGCTTCCTGTTTGGCATCGCGTACTATTTCGGTTCCACTGAACGCTCTCTCGCGGCAGCTTTTCGAACCAATGCCATGGTGTTGCAGAGCCTCTGTGTCCTGGGCATGATTCTCTCCTTCCAGAATTACTTCACAGGTTTTTTGATGGTCATCGTCGCCTGGCAGGTGGCCGTTTACTTCCCCGTTCGTGTCGCAGTGATCTGGACGGTGCTGCAGACAACCGCCGCGATTGTCGCGCTTGAGCCGCACTGGCATATGGGTTGGCGTTGGGCTGTGACGAGCTCCGTAGTCGGCCTAGAAGCGTTTGCCATAGTAGCCGGGATGTTGCTTGCCAAGGAAGTCGCCGCTCGCGATGAACTGCTCCTGCTCAACATCGAATTGAGTTCCACACGCGAGTTGCTGAAAGAAAGCAGCCGCGTCGACGAACGCATGCGCATCGCCCGCGAATTGCACGATGTTCTGGGGCATCATCTCGCCGCACTCAGCATTCAACTCGAGCACGCCGTACATGTTGCAACGGATTCGGTGCGCCCCGACATCCAGGCTGCGCAGAGCTCAACGCGGCAGATGTTGAGTGAGGTCCGGTCCGTTGTCAGCAGCATGCGCACGGGCGAGCAATTGGATTTAGCTCCGATATTGAATTCGCTCGCGAAGCACTTGCTATTACCCAAGATATCTTTGGATCTTCCCCCATGTTTGGCCCTAGCCGATAGTGCGCGGACGCACGCAGTGTTGCGATGTGTGCAGGAGATCATCACGAATACGGTCAAACACTCCGGTGCGACTCATCTATGGATCACCATCGCCGTTATTGATGGAACCATCGAAGTCTCGGCCCGAGACGATGGCCGCGCCGCCGGGCCGACTCTCCCGGGAGCTGGCCTTACGGGAATGAAGGAGCGCTTTGAATCATTCGGGGGCCGCGTCGAGTTCCGATCGCAACCTGACGCCGGCTTTCTACTTCGCGCACAATTGCCGGTACATGCGCAGGACAAACTCGCATGATTCGCGTTTGCGTCGTCGAAGATCAAACGCTTGTGCGGAAAGGCCTGGTGCGGTTGCTTTCACTTGCTTCCGGTATCGAGGTAGTCGGAGAAGCGGGCGACGGAGAAGAGGCCCGCGACGTGATCCGCAGCACCGCGCCAGACGTGGTCCTGCTGGATGTCCGCATGCCCAAGGCCAATGGGCTAGACCTCCTCGAATATCTTGAGAAACAGCAATCGTCCCCCGCCTGCATACTCCTGACCACTTTCGATGATGACGACGCGGTCCTCCGCGGCATCCGTTTGGGTGCGCGAGGATATCTCTTGAAGGATGTTACGTTGGAGCTCCTTACAGAGCCGTGTCTCAATAGGTGAAACTCTGTTCAATCCCGCGCTTACCGTCCGGCTCATCCGCGAATTGAATCCGACCTCGCGACGAGCGGATTTGAACCCTGAAGAAAGCCTCACTGATCGCGAATCGGAAATTCTCCGCTTAATGACTGGCGGATATTCCAATCGAGAAATCGCGGAGGCCCTGGACATTTCAGAAGGAACAGTAAAGAACCACGTTTCAAGTATCCTCTCGAAACTAGGCGTGCGTGACCGAACTCGAGCAGTGCTCAAAGGCCATCCAGCACGGTTACGTATAATCAGATTCAACGCGTCTTTTATCCGCGACTTTGCCTTCCTGTCACGACTGAAATTCGGGCAAGCTCCGCACCAATGTGAACCTTGCACAGATGCAACTGCGTCGCAGAATTTTTCCGTAGACCCGCCCTTACTAGAGGCTCTGTGTTAATACGGAAGGCGACGAGCGAGAATGCGAGCGGCATTCTTGCGTACCTATCCGCTGCATTCGACGAGTACCGCGCTAGCACACCCTTTCGTGCCCATACGTTGCTGCCACGCTACGGTCCGCAAAGGCTGCTATGCGGATGGGGTAGCTCTTGGATGCTCTGCTTTACTCGCCATATCGCATACGGGCATCACTTGTCACAATTGGACGCGTCGCAGATCATCTCAATTTCGACGTCCCCAGTTTTCTCGACCACGCCTTGATGACCAGTCGCGCGAAAACCGGCGCGTTCGTAGCATCGCCTGGCACGACCGTTGCTCTCGACGACGTTGAGACGGACTTGCTTCGCGCCGACTTCGGCTGCCCAGGTTCTGACCGACAACACCAACGCATGCGCTGCGCCTCTGCCCCGGAGATCCGGGTGCACCCACATAGCCATCAAGTGAACTACCGAGAAGTCATGTGGATCACGGCTGCCGGCCACGAGCCCACGCGGTTCGCCACCTGCTTCAAGAAGGAACGTCACACCGGGAGCCAGCCACCGCCGCCAATCCTCCGTCGTCCTGGCAAACTCCCGCTCATAGGTCGAACTAAAGGCCTTCGGCGAATCGGTGAGCGCCTGTAGACGCAATGCCCTCAACACTGGTTCGTCCCCGACCACTGCACGCCTGACCTCAAATCGCATATCACTCTCCATCAGCTTCGCGATGCCTTGCAGTAGAGACCGTTGGTTTTCATGACTTTCACGCTGCAGCGGCGCACTCACGAGTTCAAAGACCATTGTGGCCTCGCGATCCCTGCCGAGCTAGTCGTACCCCCTTGCCGATTCAGGCCGCCCCGCGATGACTTCCGCCTGGTTGACGATCCTGAAGTTGGAAACAAAACCGCCGCTAAGTTCCGGAATCTGCGGTGATCCGACTTCGGCCGACTCCGGCCTGACTCCTGACTATGCGTAACGGTTTCCAAGACCGTTGTAAGCTCTGCGAAAGTAGCTAGAGAATAATGCATCGTCGGACCCACTCAGAAGTGCCTTCCGGCGTCGCGCAGTGCGCTAGAAAGCCTCTGAGTGCTCTGGGTTATGCAGTACGTGGAGCTCTGCTTGGGTTGCCTGCTTATTGATGGCTTCGATCAGAATTGGACGGCTCTGGCGGCGATATCTATGTGATGGCAAATCGGGATGGCGGGGATTACCCATACGCCGACCATGGATTTGTAGTTTAATTATGACGATTATCACAGTTATTAATTTATCGCCGGCAAATCGGTGCTGGCATAACTTCTGTGTAGACATACGATACACTCGTAGAGATCGAGTACGGTCCGGGGGTGTAAATCGCGACGGAACGCCGGCTAGCGAATAATTTCCTTAGGAACTACTTCAACCTTTGCGACGTCATTAAGTCACATACTCCAGAATCCATCGAGGAGGCCCTCCCATGTCGATCTTTCAGGACATCCGCTACGCCCTACGCCAGCTCGCCAAAAGTCGCGTGTCCACGACCGTAGCAATCCTCTCGCTGGCTCTAGGCATCGGTGCGACAACTGCAATTTTCAGCGTTGTTTATGCCGTTTTGGTCGATCCGTATCCTTACGCAGGGGCGGAACGCATTGGCGGTGCGCACGTCCTGAATGCCAAGGGCGACCATTACACCGGCTACACCATGGCAGAATATCTCGAGATGAAGGCTCGCGCTAAGGGCGTCGAAAGCATGATTCTCAACAATCGGCGCAGCGTGGTGATGACCGAGGCGGGCCTCCCGGAAGCCGTCATTCAAGAGGACTTCTCTCCGAATGCGTTCCAGTTTTTCGGCGTTCCGCCTCTGTTCGGCCGCACGTTCTCGCCACAGGATGC
>WNFO01007802.1_pt1 | contig 11338 bp, 8 predicted proteins | sample 5400251 | NCBI WGS metagenome assembly WNFO01 (sample SAMN13153354, study PRJNA577476) | soil metagenome | isolation source: 100 cm saprolite under Madrone tree | place: USA:California | collected 2016-06-14 | reverse complement strand
GGCGTAGGGCCGAATGATCTGTTTTTCTTTTTCGTGGATTCGAACAAGGCGGCGTTTGGCCACCGGCAACTGCTGGAGAAGCTGATTGCGGTGCGGTATGGAGAAGAGGACAGCCTGCTGCGGAACGACAAGATGTACAACCTGATCAATGAAGTGAATGGCAGCGGCGTGGTTTGGGCGGTGCTGGATCCGGCTTACACGAAACTGGCAATGGGGCAACTGGCGCCGGAAGTGCAGCAGTTCCCGGAAGCGGCGAAGCTGGTGGCGCGGATGCAGGCGATGATCATTACGGCGACGTCGAGCAGCGGCATGGACGCGAAGTTTCAGGCGGTTTGCGGATCGACGGAAGATGCGAATACGCTGAGCCAGTTGATGGCGGCGGGGCTGCTTTATAAGAAATATCAGACGGCGAAGGATAATCCGGAGTTGGGAGCGTTGCTGGACCAGACGAACGTGGTGCCGTCGGGGGATCGCGTGGTGATCCGGATGTCGGTTAGCGACGATCAGATGACGACGTTGATTAAGAAAAATACGTTTGCGTTTAAGATGTAGTGGGTTGGAACGAAAAGAACCCCAGGTGCAACGACGGCACCTGGGCACCCCGTTGTAATCCCGATTTAAAATTTTGAGAGAGTTTGACGTTGAGGTTCTTCGGGCATCCTTGTCGGATGCCCTCAGAATGACAGTCGGTGGTGTGCGTGGAGGCTGGGTGGTGGCGTTGCAGCCGCAAAAGCGGTGGTAGAGCTACCGCACTCCAAATGTGGATTAGGAGACGGGGGAGAGGAATTTGGTTAGGCGGAGCACGCCGGAGTTTTCGCGGGATTCGCATTGGATGTCGTCGACGCCGGCCCAGTGCGGTTTGGGTTTTTCGGCGGGGGCCTGGACGCCGGGGACGGTGACTTCGACTTGGATGCGATCGTTGAGTCGGAGGAAAGTAACCTGGCAGGGCGTGGTGCAATCGTTGTGAAAGTCGAAGCAGAGTTTGCAGGCGGAGACTACGGCGGTCTTGAGCTGCTCGATAATGTCGTTGGGGAGGCCGGCGGCGTCGGCGAAGACGCGCATGGCGCCACCCGCAGCGGCGGCGAGGCGTTCGTCGTGATCGAGGGAGAGGCGGAGGTGGAGAGGATTTTTCGGCACGGCTATAAGCTGCTGGCCCAGGCAACGTCGCAAGCTTCGCGGCAGTCGGGACAATAGTACAAGCCGTCGACGGCGAGGCGCACAGGCGCACTCTATCCAGGCTCTTGCAGATGGTGCAGTATTTATCGCAGGTGCAGTATTCCTCGGATTTGTCGCATTGCATGCAGAGAACTTGTTGGCGGGCGGCCATCGGTGCCTCCGGAAAAAACTGTACCTGAGGGAAAGGCGGGCAGCAAGGGGCGGGTGGGGTTGGCGATGCTTGATTGCCAAGAGGTTGCGAAACGATCGCGTTTTGACCGGGTGTGGGGTGCGTGCTAACATCGGTTTTTGCCTGAGCAAACGGAATGGACTCCGGAAACTCTCCTGCCAATTCAAGTCTTCGCAAAACGGCACTGAATGCGCTGCATAAGCGCCTGGGCGCCAAGATGGTTAATTTTGGCGGCTGGGACATGCCGGTGGAGTATCCGTGCAGCGGCAACTTGATGTGCGAGCATCGGGCGGTGCGCGGCGGCGTGGGCGTGTTTGACGTGAGCCACATGGGCGACATCCGGATTCACGGCGCGAAGAAGGCGGGCGGTGCGCTGGCAGCGGTGCAGCACCTGACGATGAATGACGCGTCGAAGCTGTCGATCGGGCAGGCGCAGTATTCGGCGATGCTATTTGAGCGACGCGTACACGCAACTGGCGATTCAGGGGCCGCGGGCTGCGGAAGTGCTGCAGAAGCTGACGGACGCGAAGCTGGAGACGATCAAGAATTACTGGTTCACGCATGGAACGGTTTGCGGGTTGCCGAACACGTTGATTGCACGGACGGGGTACACGGGCGAGGACGGGTTTGAGATTTATGTGCCGTCGGACGTGGCGACGAGCGAGCGCGTGTGGAAGGAAGTGTTTGCGGCGGGGAAAGAGTTTGGGATTCTGGCTTGCGGGCTGGGGGCGCGGAATACCTTGCGGCTCGAATCGAAGATGGCGTTGTATGAGCACGAGATCAGCGACAAGATTAACGTTTGGGAAGCGGGGCTGGACCGGTATTGCCATTTGGAGAAGGGCGAGTTTATCGGGCGCTCGGCGCTGGAGAAGTTGAAGGCGGAAGGGTTGAAGCGGGCGCTGGTAGGGCTGGAAATGGTGGAGCGCGGGATTGCGCGGGATGGGTATCGCTGCCTGGATGAAAATGGGAATGAGATTGGGGTGGTGACTAGCGGGTCGCCTTCGCCGACGTTGGGGAAAAATATTGCGCTGGCGTATGTGCCGCCTTCGATGACAGCGTTGGGGACATTTGTGTTTGTGGAGATTCGTGGGCAGAGGTGTAAGGCGGTGGTGGTGGCTACGCCGTTTTATAAGAGGATTAGAACCCCAAGAGCACAGGCAGGAGTGCCTGTGCCACGTTGAGGGCGGTGCCGGTCGAGTTCGTCGGGGCCTCGTCGAAAAGCGCCCGCCTCGGAAGGCGGCCGCTACAAAGGCAAGAGTACCCCAAGAGGGCGGGGCAAGCCCCGCCCCTACAAAGGCAAGATTTGTTTGGTTGTACATACGCAGATGAAGGAGTGGAACAATGGGATATCCAACGCAATTCAAATATTCGAAGGATCATGAATGGATTGATGTGAAGGGCGACGTGGCCACCGTCGGGATTACCGATTATGCGCAGCATGAGCTGGGCGATGTGGTGTTTGTGGAGTTGCCGAAAGTGGGCGCTAAGGTGGCGACCGGGAAGACGTTTGGGTCGGTGGAATCTGTAAAGGCGGTTAGCGAGATTTATGCGCCTGCGAGCGGCGAAGTAACGGAAGCAAATGGCACGCTGGTGCAGAAGCCGGAAGCGATCAATACGGATCCGCACACGGCGGGATGGCTGATCAAGGTGAAGCTGGCGAATCCGGCGGAAGTTAACGTGCTGATGGACGCGGCGGCGTATGAAGCGTACATCGCGGAGAAGCAGAAGGAAGCGTCGGCCTGATGCGCTACCTTCCGAAGAGCCCGGCGGAGCGCCAGGAGATGCTGGCGGCCATCGGGGTGAAGAACGTTGAAGAGTTGTTTTCGTCGATTCCCGAAAAATACCGGTTGAAGAAGCCGTTGAACCTGCCGGGACCATTTTCCGAGCAGGAAGTGATTCGCTATTTTCAGGAGCGCGCGGCGGAGAACTCCGGCGGGTACACAAGCTTTCTGGGAGCGGGCGTGTATAACCACCTGCGCTCGGTGGTGACGGACACGATTATCCAGCGCGGAGAGTTTTTGACGTCGTACACGCCGTACCAGGCGGAGATTACGCAAGGGACGCTGCAGGCGATTTTCGAGTTTCAGACGCTGATGTGCCAGCTGACGGGGCAGGAAGTGGCGAACGCGTCGATGTATGACGGCTCGACGGCGACCACGGAAGCGGTGTTGATGGCGGAGCGGCTGACGGGCCGGACGCGGGTGTTGGTGGCGCGGTCGGTGCATCCGGAGTACCGCGAAGTGCTGCGGACGTATGCGAAGAATTCCGGGCTGCACGTGGAAGAGATTTCCTACACGATGGCGGGGACGCTGGACGCGAAAGCATTAAAGGCGGCGATTAACGAGGATGTTTGCGCGGTGGTGGTGCAGTCGCCAAACTTTTTCGGAACGATTGAGACGCTGGGGCCGCTGGCGGAGATTACGCGGGCCGCGGGAGCGATGCTGGTGGTGGCCGTGGCGGAAGCGGTGTCGCTGGGCGCGGTGAAGCCGCCGGCGGAAGCGGACATTGTTGCGATGGAGGCGCAGAGTTTTGGACTGGCGCCGAGCTACGGCGGGCCTTATGCGGGCGTGATTGCTTCGCGGGAGAAATATGTGCGGCAGATGCCGGGGCGGCTTTCGGGGCAGACTACAGACAGCGAGGGGCAGCGGGGATTTGTGCTGACGCTGGCTACGCGGGAGCAACACATTCGGAGAGAGAAGGCTACTTCGAATATCTGCACGAACCAGGCGCTCTGCGCGCTGGCGGCTACGGTTCATTTGACGCTGCTGGGCAAAGAGGGATTGCGGGAGCAGGCGGAGCAGAATCTGTCGAAGGCGCATTTTGCGTTGACGGAGCTGGAGAAGATTCCGGGAGTGAAGCGGGCATTTTCGGGAGCGTTTTTTAATGAGTTTACGGTGGCGTTTCCGAAGTCGGTGAAGTTGGTGAATGCGGAGTTGTTGCGAGAAAAGATTATCGGGCCGTTTGTGCTGGGGACGGCTTATCCGGAGTTGTCGAAGAATGCGGTGGTTTGCGTTACGGAGACTACTTCGCGGGGGGAGATTGAGAGGTTGGTGGCTGGGGTGAGGAAGGCTTTGGCGGCGTAAGAGAAGAGACGGACTAACGCAGAGTTCGCTGAGGACGCAGAGATCGCTGAGAAGAGGAAGATGAGCGAGAAGATTAAGAAGGCTACGCGACATACGAATCAGAATGAAGGATTGATATTTGAGAAGTCGTCGCCGGGGAAGCGGGCGTTTGAGTTGCCGCCACTGGATGTGCCAGCGGTGGATCCTGCGAAGGCGCTGGGTGACGCCTACCGGCGCGGGGGTGTGGACGGGTTTCCTGAGGTTAGCGAAATCGAGGTGATCCGGCACTTCACGCGGCTTTCGACTTGGAATTACGCGATTGATCTGGGGATGTATCCGCTGGGTTCGTGCACGATGAAATACAACCCGCGGGTGAATGAGTTTGTGGCGCGACTGGATGGGATTGCGACGGAGCATCCGTACCAGCCGCAGGAACTTTCGCAGGGATGCCTGAAGGTGCTGCAACTGCTGGAAAAGTGTTTGCTGGAAATTACCGGGATGGATGCGATCACGCTGCAACCGGCGGCTGGTGCGCAGGGCGAACTGACCGGATTGCTGCTGATTCGCGCGCATCACGAAAAGAATGGGAATCCGCGGAAGAAGGTGCTGATTCCGGATTCCGCGCACGGGACGAATCCTGCGACGGCTGTGATTGCCGGCTATGAAGTGGAAAACATCAAGTCGAACGCCGAGGGTCAGGTGGATTTGGAGCATTTGCGCGAGCAGGTGACGGAAGATGTGGCGGCGCTGATGCTGACGAATCCGAGCACGCTGGGAATCTTTGAGCAGCAGGTGCCGCAGATCGCGGAGATTCTGCACGCGAAGGGCGCGCTGCTGTACATGGACGGCGCGAACATGAACGCGCTGACGGGTGTGACGCGGCCGGGCGATTTGGGCGTGGACGTGATGCACCTGAATTTGCACAAGACATTTTCGACGCCGCATGGAGGCGGTGGTCCGGGAGCGGGTCCGGTGGCGATGAAGAAAGTGCTGGAGCCATATCTGCCGACGCCAGTGCTGGTGGAAAAGGAAGGCGGCAGGTTGGCGCTGGATTTTAACCGCAAGCAGAGTGTTGGACGGGTGAAGGCGTTCGTGGGAAATTTTGGCGTGCTGGTGCGGGCGCTGGCGTACATTCTGGCGTACGGGCCGGGGGTGCGGCAGGCGACGGAAGATGCGGTGGTGAACGCGAATTACATCCGCAAGGGGCTTGAGGGCGTGTTTGATTTGCCGTACACGAAGCCGTCGATGCATGAAGTGGTGTTCAGCGACGCGATTCAGAAGAAGAACGGCGTGAACACGATGGATATCGCGAAGCGGCTGATTGATTATGGATTTCACCCATATACGACGGCGTTTCCGTTGATTGTGCCGGGGGCGCTGATGATCGAGCCGACGGAGTCGGAGTCGAAGGAAGAACTGGATTTGTTTGTGGAGGCGATGAAGTCGATCGCGAAAGAGGCGGCAGCTACGCCGGAACTTGTGAAGACGGCGCCGCATACGACGCGGGTGCGGAGATTGGATGAGGTGGGGGCGGCGCGGAAGCCAGTGCTGCGGTGGAAGGCGGGGGCGAAGAGGAGCGAGGCGGCGGATTAGGGAGTTAGGTTTGTAGGTACGCGGGAAGAAATTGCGAATTGGCAGTTTTGGGAAAGTTTGAGGTTGAGGTTCTTCGGGCATCTCCGGTTTCACCGGAGTCCAAACACCGGACCTTGTCGGATGCCCTCAGCATGACACGTTTTAGTTTTGCGCTTGCAGAGAAGCGAAGAACGGCCCGCCTCAGAAGACCAGCCCTACGAAAATAAACTCCTTTTAGACAAGCTAGCGTGGAGGTGACGTTGGGTGCACAGGTGTGCCCAGGTCACACAATTCCCTGCCCTGGTACTGATAGAATTGCAGGAGTTGGACGAAAACAGGTTGCACGAACATGCATGCTACGATAGACGCGTGGTTGCCGAAATCGGTTCTTCTACTTCGCGAATATAATTTCGAAAAATTTACAGCGGATTTGATCGCCGGCGTTACGGTGGGGCTGGTGGCGCTGCCGTTGGCGATGGCGTTTGCTATTGCGTCGGGGGTTTCACCGCAAGCGGGGATTTACTGCGCGATCGTGACGGGATTTTTGATTTCGGCTTTGGGGGGATCCAAAACACAGATTGGCGGGCCAACTGGCGCGTTCGTGGTGGTGGTGCTGGGGATTATTTCGAAGTACGGGCTGGACGGCTTGTTTACGTGCACGATGCTGGCCGGGCTGATTCTGGTGATTATGGGCGCAACGGGCCTCGGCGGCATGGTGAAATATTTTCCGAGGCCGGTGGTGGTGGGATTCACAAATGGAATCGCCATCCTGATTGCGAGCACGCAGATCCGGGATTTGTTCGGGCTGCGGATGGAGCACGTGCCCGGGGACTTTTTCCGCCGCATGGGCGCGATTGCGGAAAATTTCCACACGCTGAACTGGACCGCTACGGTGGTGGGATTTACTTCGCTGGCGGTGATGATTATTTGCGCGAAGTTTTTCAAACGGATTCCGGGAGCCATCCTGGTGTGCTTTGGGGCGACGGCGGCGGTTGCGATCTTTCATTTACCCATTGAGACGATTGGAACGCGGTTCGGCGGGATTCCGAGCGGATTACCGCATATGGCGATGCCTCGGCTACAGCCGCAATTGCTGCTGCATTTGCTGTCACCGGCGATTACGGTGGCGATGCTGGGGGCAATCGAGTCTTTGTTTTCGGCGGTGGTTTCGGACCGGATGAGCGGCGACAAGCACAATCCAAACGTGGAGTTGATTGCCCAGGGCATGGCGAATATTGCTTCGCCTTTGTTTGGCGGATTGCCGGCGACGGGCGCGATTGCGCGAACGGCGACGAATGTGCGGGCCGGCGCGAGAACGCCGGTGGCGGGGATGATTCACGCGCTGACGCTGCTGGCGGTGATTTTATTTGCAGCGCCGTTGGTGAAGAACGTGCCGTTGGCGGCTTTGGCGGGAATACTGCTCATGGTCGCCTACAACATGGGAGACTGGGGAGAAATTCCCGAAATTTTGAAGCTGAGTACTGCGGATATCATCGTGTGGCTGCTGACGTTGACGCTGACGGTGGTGGCGGACCTGACGCTGGCGGTGGAAGTGGGCATGATCCTGGCGGCGTTCAGCTTTATCCGGAAGATTTCGATGACGACGACGGTTTCGAAGGTTACGGACGATTACATCGAGGACGGGCGGGCGCACATCCTGCAGGACAAGGATATTCCGGAGTATGCGGCGGTGTACCGGATTCATGGGCCGTTTCTGTTCGGAGTGACCGACAAGATCGCGGAGGTTACGCAGAATATTGCGGCGTTGCCACCGATTGTGATTCTGCGGTTACGCAACATGACGGCGATTGATGCGACGGGAATTGCGGCACTGGAAGAACTGGCGGAGATTTTGCGGGCGAACGGAAGGGCGATGCTGGTTTGCGGAGCGCGGCCGCAGCCCGAGGCGCTGATGCGCGAGGCCGGATTTGAGCGGCACATTGGTGCGGAGAATATTTGCGCGAACATTGAGGAAGCGTTGAAGCGCGCGGAGGAAATACACAAAACGGGAATAGTTGCGGCCTCCACGGAAGCATGACTAATAGTACCCGGTGCGTATTATTAACGTAATTTCAGGTAATCCTCGCTTTTTTGCACATCGAAGCCATCCCCTCAAAGTGATTCCATTCTCACACTGAAAATTTGGCGCTTTTCACCTGCCGGACATCCAGCATTCTCCGTTCCGTAACACGGCCTCTTTAGGCTCCCTGTGGGATTCATTTCAGTTCCCGAATCGCGCAGACAGGAATTGCAATCCAAGGAGAAATTTATGAAGAAGCAGTTAGTTGCGGCTGCCCTTTCGCTCGGCCTGCTCGGACCGGCTTTGACAGTTCCGGCGAGCGCGAACGATGGATGGGGTGGAAAAAAGAAGATCAAGCACGTCCTGCTGATCAGCGTGGACGGCATGCATGCGCTGGATGTGGCGAACTATGTGAAGAACAACAAGGGATCGGCACTGGCCGAGTTGGCGGGACACGGGATTACTTATTCGAACGCACGGACGCCGGCGAATTCAGATTCGTTTCCGGGATTGCTGGCGCTGGTGACGGGCGGATCTCCGCTGAGTCACGGATTGTTTTATGACGTGAGCTACAACCGGGGAATTTTCGATCCGACAAACACTTCGTGCCAGGGGCAGCCGGGAAACATGCAGGTGTTTGACGAGAGCATTGACGTGTATGACTCGAACAATGTTTCGGAAAACGTGATCGATCCAACAAAGTTGCCGCATTACATCAATGCGGAAGGCAAATGCGCGTTGTTTTTTCCGCATAACGCGATGCAGAGCAACACGATATTCGAAGTGGTCAAAGCGGAGGGAGGGCGCACAGCGTGGGCGGATAAGCACCCGGCTTATGACATCGTAAACGGGCCTTCGGGCAAGGGCGTGGATGATCTTTTCACGCCGGAGCTGACCAACGCGCCGGGGTTTGACAACACCGTGAGCGTGGTATGCACTGCGAACAATGACGAATTGAAAGTGCAGGCGATTCTGAACGAGATCAAGGGGCTCACTCACGACGGTTCGAAGAAGGTGGGCGTGCCGGAAGTATTTGGAATGAACTTCCAGGCGGTGAGCGTTGGGCAGAAGCTGTCGATTGACAACAAGGCCGGCGGGTGCGCGGCGGATACGGATTCGACGATCAATGGGCAACCGGGCGGGTATCTGGATGGCGGCGGAGCGCCGACGGCGGTGCTGAGCTACGGGCTGAACTACGTGGACGGAGCGCTGCGGAGAATGATCAATGGGTTGAAGGCGGCGGGAATTTATGACTCGACGCTGTTCATCGTGAGCTCAAAGCATGGGCAGTCGCCGATCAATCCGGTGAAAACGAACAAACCGGGGCACTTCGCAGACCTGGTGGCGGCACTTCCGGGGGCGGGCACCGATCCGGGCGCATTGGCGATTGCTAGCGCGAGCAACTGCTCCACAGGCCCTTGCGGGTTTGTGCAGGACGACGACATCGCGCTGATCTGGTTGGGAGACCAAAGCAAGACAGCGGCGGCCGCAGCGTTTTTGAACGCGAATGCCAATGCCCTGTTCATTGATGAAGTCATGGCGGGCGAGGAGATCAAGCTGAAGTTCCGCGACCCACTGTCGGACACGAGGACGCCGGACATTCTGGTGCAGCCGATCTACGGAACGATCTATACGGGATCGACGGCGAAGAACGCGGAGCATGGCGGGTTCAGCTTCGGCGACACAAACGTTGGGCTGATTGTGTCGAATCCGGAGTTCGGGGCGCAGGTGGTGAAGACGCCGGTGGCGACGTCCCAGGTGGCAGCAACACTTCTGCAGGCGCTGGGGATTGATCCCAGCGGGCTGGATGCGGTGCGGAAGGAAGGGACGGAAGTGCTGCCGTTTGCGTTCGAAGGGGAATAAAGAGAATAAAACAAGAAGAAAGGGCGCCGCGAGATTTTGCGGCGCTCTTTTCATTTCTGCGTCGTAAAGCGATGGCAATCGAAGAACACAAGCTGAAGCCTGTCCCACAGAAAGGCGCCCGCCTCGGAAGGCGGCCGCTACAGATGCAAAAAAAACCGCACCCCGGGAAAACGGGGGTGCGGCTCGGAGTTGGAGCTGGACCGAAACTTTTAGCGAGCTAGACGGGGCGTTGGCTCGGGTGGGAGCGTGACGCCGGGTGCTTCGACGGGGCGGCCACCGCGGGCTTGCGTGGCCTTCGGAGCGATTGCCGGGTCGGGACGACGGACGGGAATGGCGACGTTTTCGCCTTCACGGACAAAGTGAAGATGATCGGCGGATGGTTCCCAATCAATGCAGATCATGTCGCCGAGGCGAACCTGCTCGGTGGCGAGAAGATTGGCCATCGGATAGACGACGTGGCGTTCGATGGAGCGCTTCAGGTGGCGAGCGCCGTAACGCTGGTCGGTCCCTTCCTGCAACAAGAAATCGCGGCCATTGGTGGTGACGCGGAAAAGGAACTGGCCCTTGGCGGTTTCGAGGACGCGCTGCTGAACCATGGCGAGTTCGATGTCGAGAACCTGCTCGAGCTGCTTGCGGTGCAGGGGATGGAAAACGACGATCTTGTCGAGGCGGTTCATGAATTCGGGGGAGAACTTGCGGCGAGCAGCTTCTACCGCAGTGCGCTGGACTTTTTCATCAAGCTTGTCGGCTGGTTTGTCGCCGGACTCGATGAAGCCGTAGCCGCCGCCCATGAGTTCGGTGATTTCGCCGCCGCCGAGGTTTGAGGTGAGGAAGATGACGGTCTGGGAGAGGTCTACGCGGCGGTTGTCGCCGAGGGTCAGCGTGGCCTTGTCCAACATGCCGAGGAGCAATTGCCAGAGGGCATCGCTGGCCTTTTCGATTTCGTCGAAAAGCAGGAAAGAGAGCTTCAGCTTTTCGGAGTGAGAAGCGGCCAGGGCTTCCTGGGTGATCAAAGGATGAGTTTCGCGGTGGCCGAGATAGCCCGGGGGCGAGCCGATGAGCTTGGCAATTTCGTGAGAATGCTGGAATTCGGCGCAGTCGACCTTGATAACCAGGCGCGGGTCGCCAAACAGGATTTCCGCAGCGGCTTCCACGATGCGGGTCTTGCCGGAGCCGGTGGGACCAAGAAAGAGCAGATTGCCTACGGGGCGTCCAGGGGAGTTAAGGCCGGCGCAGAAGACCTGATACAGGTCCACGAGCGCCTGGACACCCTCTTCCTGGCCAACGATCCGGGCGCGGAGCGACTGGTGAAAATCGCGGGTATCGTTGCTGCGGATTGTCGGGTCGAGTTGTTGCCTGGCTGCTGCTTTCATGGCGCCTTCCTCGAACGATGATGGCCCCTTGCCTCACCGCTCTGGCTGCGAGTGCTGAGATTTGAAAATCTCAACATTGCAGATATTGGGGGAAGAGCATGGG
>WNFO01005200.1_pt1 | contig 11340 bp, 8 predicted proteins | sample 5400251 | NCBI WGS metagenome assembly WNFO01 (sample SAMN13153354, study PRJNA577476) | soil metagenome | isolation source: 100 cm saprolite under Madrone tree | place: USA:California | collected 2016-06-14 | reverse complement strand
TCTCGTCTTGGTCATACTTCTTCGGTTTCTTCTTCACAGGTTTCGGAACGTCGGAGCGATACAGGAGGCCGGGGTCAGATATGCTCTGGCCGTTGCCCTTCTTGTTTAACTGGATGCCATGCCGTGACAGAAAAGTCCTGAGATAGCCCAGCTTGTTTTTGTAGGTCCGATTTTCTGAACCTTGAACGCGTACTTGCAGATTGTCGCGCATCCAACTAACGAAAGAGAGGATGTCCTTCCGATCAATCTGGTCCATGAACTCTTTCCGGCAGGACGATTGAAAGTCACGAAGGGTGTTCTCGTACATCGCAACTGAATACTTCTTCCGGTCCAGTGTCCGCAGTTCGCTTACAAACTCCACCACAGCTTCGGATACACGAACGCGCCCCGGCGCTTCATTTTTCACCACGGGCAGCGCGACGTTCACAGCTTCCACTCGACTTATGCCCTCAGCGAGGCGTGCTTGCTCCTGTCGCAAGCGGGTCACCGCCATCGTGAAGCTGTCGCCAGCTTCCGCGTCAATGAACTTCCCGGCTACGCGAATCTGGTAGGTGGTGACGTGGCCGCTCCTCGGTTTTGGCTCTATCGGCCTTCCCTTGCGGTCATACGCAACAGCCACGCGGGAGTATTGGCCGTCTGCTGCGATCCTGGCGTAGAGTTTGGCACGACGGATCATCATCACCTCCACACACAGTGTCCCAGAAAGAAGTGTGCCAGTCAAGCATAAAAGTGTGCCATATCACTATAAGTCCTGTATTTTCAATTGTAGTATCCAAGTCCTCTCTCCCGCACCAATGCCAGCTGTTTCTGCTTTTTCAAAACTCCATTTTTCACCCTTGAATTGCACGGGGAAATATAGGATTACATTCGTTGCCGCGTGCAAGAACGCAAAGGAGCGCCCATGGAGCGCAGCGTTGAATCACTGCTGAAACTTTATCGTCCGGAAAATCCATTGGAGAAGGCGTCTACAATTCCGTCGCCGTGGTATTTCGATGCGCGGATTGCGCGCATCGAGAATGAACAAGTGTTCGCGCACACCTGGCAGGTGGCTGGAAGAGTCGACCAGGTTCGCGAGAAGGGACAATTTTTCACAGCGCAACTTGGTGACGAACCAATCGTAGTAGCGCGGGGAGAAGATGGCGTGTTGCGCGCATTTTACAATGTGTGCCGGCATCACGCGGCTGCAGTGGTGACAGAATCGCAAGGTTGCGCCAAACAATTTCGTTGCCCGTATCACGGATGGACGTACGGAAATGATGGCGCGCTGAAAGGGGTGGTGGAATTCGAAGGGGTGTGCGATTTCGAACGCGCGAAAAATGGATTGGTACCGGTGGCGGTGGACACCTGGGAAAATTTTGTTTTTGTGAATCTGGATGGAGCCGCGGGACCGCTGAAGGATTTCCTGGCGAATGTTCCGGAGCTGGTTGCACCGTTGCGGCTGACGGAGAAACAGAAATTTTTCGATCGCCGCGTTTACCCGCTGAACTGCAACTGGAAAGTGTACGTGGACAATTATCTGGATGGCGGTTATCACGTGCCGCACGCGCACAAAGGGCTAAGCAGCGTGATCGAGTACACCAGTTACACCATTGAGAATTTCGCTCGCGCCTGTTTGCAGTCGAGCCCGCTCAGCTCGGATGCAAAATCCGAAAAGGGTGTTGCGGCTACCCGGCAGGGTCGGGCGTTTTATTTGTGGATATATCCAAATTTCATGATCAACGCCTACGAAGGCGTGATGGACACGAATCTTGTTCTGCCGCTGGCGGTGGACAAGTGCGCTGTGGTGTTCGACTACTATTTCAGCGACGTCAGCAAGAAAACGCTGAAGCGCAATCAAGCGAGTATCAGAGTCAGTGAAAAAGTGCAGGACGAAGACATGGCCATTTGTGACGCCGTACAAAAAGGACTCGCGTCGCGCGCTTACTTGGCTGGGCGATTATCAGTGCGACGCGAGGCGGGCGAGCATCTCTTTCATCGTTTGTTGCACGCGGATTTAACGCGTGGAATGGCGCACGGAGAGAACGCAGCAGCAGACTGAACAGGTGAAGAGGCTAAACCCGAGCCAATTTGGCAAGATGGCCTTACCATGACGACGAAGCTATCGACAACGGGACAGATTGTGCTACCGAAGGGAATACGTCGGCGCATGGACCTGCGGCCAGGTGATCAGTTTGAAACGCGAATCGAGGGCGGACGAATTGTACTCGTCCAAAAAAAGAAGCGTGCCAAGATCGCGCGGCTGGTGAAGGATCCGCTCACTGGACTGCCGATGTTAAGCGCCGGCAAGAACGCTCCTATTCTCACGAGCGAACAAGTAGCCGAGATTCTCTCTGATTTTCCATGAAATATCTCCTGGACGTAAACGTCTGGTAGCTCTATGCGTGGAGACTCATGAATTCCATAGCTGGGTGTCCCAATGGATGGACAAGAACATTCATTCTGCTGACATGGAATTTCTAACCTGCTCGATCACGAATTGGGTTACCTCAGAGTGCTCGCGCACATACCGATGTATAGTTTTACGATTGAGCACGCCAAGCAGTTTCTTGCTGAACTGAAATCGAGCGCCCTCGTTCGCTGCGAGTTTCTGGACGACACCCATGGCGCTGCGGAATTGCCGGGATGGGTCAAAGGTCCAAAGCAAATTTCAGACGGGCATTTGTGGAACTCGCGAAAGTCTACGGCGCAAAACTGGCGACGCTCGACGAAAATATTCCAGGCGCGATGCTGATCCCCCACAGCAGGTAAGGAGGACGAATTGACCGCGTTTGGAGCGTCCCTTATACTTGGGATTCGATTGCAGGGTAACTTCTCGCCCGTCATACCTGATTTGCCCTGAACGGAATCAAGCGTCCCAAAGATGTCCCCGAGAAAAGCACGGCATGCCGTGCCCGTACGGAAAATTAGAAAAGAGGAAAGTGGCATGGCTGAAGCGAGTTGTCGGCGTGAGTTGGACCTGGAAATCCCCGCGGAAGAGGTAACCAAGGCGACGGAGCGCGTAGCGAAAGAGCTGGCGCGAGTGGCTCGTGTGCCGGGATTCCGTCCGGGGAAAGCACCCGTTTCGCTAATCAAGCGACGGTTTGCCGACGATATCAAGGGCGAAGTGCTGCAATCACTGGTACCGGAGCGTGTGGAAAAGGCTGTCGCGGAGCAGAAATTAAGCCCCGTGTCGCAGCCGCAAGTGGACAAATTGGATTTTAATGAAGGACAGCCGCTGAAGTTTCGCGCGGTGTTTGAGGTTCTGCCGGAGTTTGAGCTGGGCACATATAAAGGTCTTGAGATCGAAATGCCGCCGATGGATGTTACTGACGAGGACGTCAATAAAGCGCTGGAAGAGACGCGGGAACGCGCTGCCACGTTTGCTCCGGTGGAGGGACGTGCGGTTGAGAATGGCGACTTTACGCAATTGAAACTAGTGGGAACGCCGCAGGATGGCGGCGAACCAATCAACGCGGACAGCGTGTTGTGTCACGTTGGCGCCGAAGAGACCATGGAACCGTTCAACGAGAGTCTGCGCGGAGCAAACATCGGGGATCATAAGGAATTTGACGTGGAATATCCGGCGGATTATCCGGACGAAAAGCTGGCCGGAAAGAAATTTCATTACGCAGCGGACATAACCGGCATCAAAACAAAGAAGCTGCCCGAGCTTAACGATGAATTTGCCAAGGATGTGAGCGACGCGGCTACGCTGGAAGAGTTAAAAACCAAGATTCGCGAGAGCCTGGTGCACCAGCGGGATCACCGGCAAAAGGATTTGCAACGTGAACGGGTGATCACGGAATTGGTGAAGCTGCACGATTTCCCGGTACCGGAATCGCTGGTGGAATCGCAGATGGATGTGCGGCTGGAGCGCATGGTGCGATCGCTTGCGCAGCAGGGCGTGGATCCGCGAGCGGTAAATCTGGACTGGTCGGCGCTGCGCGGACGCCAGCAAGACCGCGCGAAGGACGATGTGAAAGCGGAATTGATTATTGATCGCATCGCTTCGACGGAAAAGATCGATGTGACCGACGAAGAAGTCGAACACGAACTGGAACACTTGGCCGGCCACAGTGGCGAATCGGTGGAAGCGATTCGCGCTCGTTTGACAAAGCAGGGAGCGCTGGATAGGATGAAAGCTAAGTTGCGGAGCGATAAAACTCTCGATTGGCTCGCACAAAATGCCAATGTTCGAACCGCGGCTGCGGCAGCAAGCGGCGTTTAGCTGCGACAGCGTTAGCAAACCACTTCCAGAAATAGCGGACACCCGAGAAAAATGAAAAACCACGAAGAACCCGTATATTACGGCACGACGCTGGTACCGATGGTGGTGGAGCAGACGAGCCGGGGCGAGCGCGCTTATGACATTTATTCGCGGCTGCTGAAGGAACACATCATCTTTATCGGAACACCGATTGACGACCACGTGGCCAATCTGGCCACAGCGCAAATGCTTTTTTTGCAGGCGGAAGATCCGGAAAGAGATATTCAGCTGTACATCAATTCGCCGGGCGGCTCAATCACGGCGGGATTTGCTATTTATGACACTATGCAGTTTGTGAAGCCGGACGTGGTCACGACTTGCGTGGGGCAAGCGGCTTCGATCGCGGCAGTCTTATTGGCTGGCGGCGCAGCGAAGAAGCGGTTTGCGCTGCCGAACGCGCGCGTGCTGATTCATCAGCCGTGGATGTCTGGTTTGGGCGGGCAGGCGACGGACATTGATCTGCACGCAAAAGAGATTTTGCGCATGCGGACGACGATCAATCAGATCCTCTCGAAACACAGCGGCCAGCCGGTTGAAAAAATCGAGAAGGATGTTGAGCGCGACTACATCATGAATCCCGATCAGGCGAAGGAGTATGGGATGATTGATGAGATTATTTTCAAGCATAAGTAACGCTGGGTTCGAAGAGAGATCTCACCCGGAATGACCGATTTTTGTGGTTTGATAGGCGTTAAGATAAGGCACGCGGACGTTCCTAACGGTTAGTAGTGAGTGCAGATAATTTTTTGGCACGGAGGCAGATTCGGCCTAGAATGAGATGGAAGTGCTCCACCGCAGCCGTGGCGGAGCGGAGGCCTTCACACCTGTGAAACAAAAGTACAATCCCGACGAGCCGCTGCGCTGTTCCTTCTGTCATAAAACGCAGGAGCAGGTTGAGAAGTTGATCAGTTCGCCTTCGGACTATCCGCGCGCGTACATCTGCAACGAGTGTGTCAGCGTCTGCGAGACCATTCTTGAAGACGAAAAACGCGAGCAGGCGGCAGCTCCCGCGAAACGGCTTCCCCGCCCTCCCGAGATCAAACAATTTCTAGATGGGTATGTGATTGGCCAGGACCGCTCAAAGAAAAAATTAGCGGTGGCGGTCTATAACCATTACAAGCGGATTTTTCTGAACAAGCAGCCCGGCGACGTGGAGCTTAGCAAATCGAACATTCTGCTGATCGGACCGACTGGTACCGGCAAGACGCTGCTGGCGCAAACATTGTCGCGGATGCTGGAAGTTCCGTTTGCGATCGTGGACGCGACAACGCTGACCGAAGCGGGCTACGTCGGTGAGGATGTTGAAAATATTATTTTAAAACTGCTGCAAGCCGCCGACGGCGATGTACAGAAAGCGCAGCAAGGCATCATCTATATAGACGAGATCGACAAGATCGCGAAGAAGGACGAAAATCCGTCCATTACGCGGGACGTTTCCGGCGAGGGCGTACAACAGGCGCTGCTGAAGATTCTGGAAGGCACGGTTGCCAATGTGCCGCCACAAGGCGGGCGCAAGCATCCGCATCAGGAATTTACACCGGTGGATACCACGAACATCCTGTTCATTTGTGGCGGAGCGTTCGTGGGCCTGGAAAAAATCATCGAGAAGCGGGCGGGAACGCGAGCGTTGGGATTCCATACCGATACCGCGCCAGCTACGGTGCAGCGCCGCAACACGGAATTGCTGGAACAAGTGCAGCCCGGCGATTTGATTCGCTATGGATTGATTCCGGAATTCGTAGGGCGCTTGCCGGTGGCAGGGGTAATGAACGACCTGGACAAAGGCGCGCTGATGAAGATTTTGACGGAGCCGAAAAACGCGCTGCTTAAGCAGTACCAGCGGCTGTTTGAATTCGAAAATGTGCGGCTCAGGTTCACGGACGATGCGCTGGACACGGTGGCGGAGTTGGCGCTTCAGCGCAAAGTGGGAGCGCGAGGCTTGCGAATGATTCTCGAAGACCTCATGCTGGAGTTGATGTATCACCTGCCGATGCAGCGGAAAGTGCGCGACTTCGTGGTGACCGCGGAAATGGTGCGCGGGCACGAAATCAACTGGAGTTTGCTGGAGAAAGCTGGCTGATCACTGCGACTGCGTGATCGCCAAAAAGATAAGTCTGAGTCGGGATGCGTTTTGCCGGCCCAAGCTGAGCCGCTTCCAAGGGGAATCCAAAGGCACTAAATGTTTAACCGCGAAAAACAAGAAATGAAGCGCGTACCGATGATGCCGGTGCGGGACATGGTCATCTTCCCTCAGCAGATGACGCCGTTTATTGTGGGACGGGAAGCGAGCGTGCGCGCTCTGGAAGAAGCGCTGGCGGGCGACAAAAAGATTTTTCTTTCCACCCAACATGACGCTTCGGTGGATGATCCAAAGCCGGAAGAAATTTACGCGGTCGGGACGCTGGCGAATATCGTGCAGAGCGTGAAACTGCCCGATGGAAATATCAAAGTGCTGGTGGAAGGTGTCGAACGTGCGAGAGCGCTATCGATTACCGGCGAAGAAGGATTTTTCCGCGCTACCGTTCGTTTGCTCGGCGCTCGCGTGGAACCATCTCCGCAAGTCGAGCAGTTGGTGCAGAAAGTTACCGGCCTGTACGAGCAGTTCATCAAGCTGTCGCAGAGCCTGAATTACGACACCATGATTGCGGCGGCGCGGGTGGATGATCCGGCGCGGCTTTCCGACACAATTGCGGCGAACTTGCAACTTCCGGTGGATGAAAAACAGGATTTGCTCGAGACCACCGATCCGCTGGAGCGTTTGACTCGGATTTGCGACATTCTGGAAATCGAACTGGAAAAGCTGAACGTCGATCGCAACATCAACACTCGCGTGAAGCGCCAGATGGAGCGAGCGCAAAAAGAGTACTACCTTAACGAAAAACTGAAAGCCATCCAGAAGGAACTTGGCCGCGGCGAAAAAAGCGAGTTGGATGAGCTGAAGAAAAAGATCGAAAGCGCCGGGATGTCTCCGGACGTACAGGAAAAGGCGCTGACCGAATTGAAGCGGTTGGAACTGATGCCGCCGATGTCCGCAGAATCCACGGTAAGCCGAAATTATCTGGATTGGCTGTTGGCGGTGCCGTGGAAGAAGCGTTCGAAGGAAATCCGCGACATCAAGGCCGCCGAAGAAATATTGAATAAAGAGCATTTTGGGCTGGAAAAAATCAAAGATCGCATCCTGGAATTTCTAGCGGTGCGGCAGTTGGTGAAAAACCCCAAGGGGTCGATTCTGTGCTTTGTCGGACCTCCTGGCGTGGGAAAAACTTCTCTGGCGATGTCCATCGGACACGCGACCGGGCGCAAGTTTGTGCGTGTCTCGCTGGGTGGAGTTCGTGATGAAGCGGAAATCCGCGGGCACCGGCGGACCTACATTGGGGCGCTGCCGGGTCAAATCATCCAGATGATGAAGAAGGCCGGCACGGTGAATCCGATTTTCGTGCTGGACGAAGTGGACAAGATGTCCACGGATTTCAGAGGCGATCCTTCCGCGGCGCTGATGGAAGTGCTGGATCCAGAATTGAATCATGCGTTCACGGATCACTATCTGGACGTGGAATACGATTTGTCGAAGGTAATGTTCGTGTGCACGGCCAACGTGCTGCACACAATTCCTCAGCCGTTGCAGGATCGCATGGAAATTCTGCGGCTGGCGGGATATACCGAGCAGGAAAAGCTGGAAATTGCGAAACGGTTCTTGGTAAAGCGCGGCCGCGAAGCGACCGGGCTCAGCGATGAGAATTTAAGCTTCGCGGACGATGGGCTGCTGCATATCATCCGTCACTACACGCACGAGGCCGGTGTGCGCAACCTGGAACGCGAAATCCAGAACATCGCACGCAAGGTGGCGCGTAGGGTTGTTACCGATGGCGCCGAGACCGTTAAAGTTGAAATAACAGCGGCAAATGTCGGCGAGTATCTGGGCATTTTGAAATATCGCGAATTCTGGCTGGAGAAACACAACGAGATCGGGCTGACGACCGGACTGGCGTGGACGGAAGTTGGCGGATCGGTGCTGGCGACGGAAGCGACGCTGATGGAAGGCAAAGGGCGCTTGACGCTGACCGGGAAACTTGGCGAAGTAATGCAGGAATCGGCACAGGCCGCGATGAGCTATGTGCGTTCGCGCTCCGCGCACTTGGGTTTGCCCAAGGATTTCTACCGTACGCTGGACATTCACTTGCACGTTCCGGAAGGCGCGATACCTAAGGACGGCCCATCGGCGGGCATCACGATTTGCACGTCGATTGTCAGCGCGCTGACGCGAATCCCGGTGCGCTGCGACGTGGCCATGACCGGCGAAATCACGCTGCGCGGCAAGGTTTTGCCCATCGGCGGCATTAAAGAAAAATTACTGGCCGCCCACCGAATGGGCTTGCGTACGATACTGGTTCCGAAGGACAATGAGAAGGACCTGCCGGACATCCCGCAGGAGATCCTCGCAAGCCTGACAGTGCACCCGGTTGAGACCATGGATGAGGTTTTGCAGATTGCGCTTGAGCGGCCGATTGTGCCCATAGAGCACGCCGCGGTTGCGCCGGTTGCAGAAGGGTTTGTCGGCGGCGCTGAAAAAGACTCGAGTTTGACCAACTGACGTTTCCCGCATCGCCCACGGTTCCCATCAGGGGTGTTCTGGAGAATTCCACGCGGGACACGAAAGTTGCCAATCACACGGTTTGCCCATTTTGGCGGGCAGGGTTCAGGGTTTAAGGGTTGTTTTACAACCCTTAGATAAACAAGTTGGACTTACAGACCCTGAGATAAAACGCTGCGCTGCCAGACGCGGTAATCCATTCCGAGAAATAATCTCTGTTACAGGAACTCTTCAACACTCAAACACTACGAAGTTAAGGACATATGCCTAAAGAAACTGCAGAAACCAACAATCAAATCAGCATCAGCCTTGCGGAACTCAAAGAAAAAAACATCACCGACCTGGCAAAGATCGCGAAGGAGCTCAACGTTCCCGGCGCCAGCGGCATGCGCAAGCAGGAGTTGATCTTTCAGATCCTGCGCGCACAAACCGAGAAGAGCGGGCTTATCTTCTCTGAGGGCGTACTGGAATGCCTGCCCGACGGATTCGGATTTCTCCGCGCGCCGGAATACAACTACTTGCCCGGGCCGGACGACATCTATGTTTCGCCGTCGCAGATTCGCAAGTTCGACCTGCGTACTGGAGACACTGTTTCTGGCCAGGTTCGGCCGCCGAAAGATGGCGAACGCTACTTCGCGCTGATCAAGGTGGAAGCGGTCAACTTTGAAGATCCGGAAGTCGCACGCAACAAGATTTTCTTCGACAACCTGACGCCACTGTATCCGCAGGGCCGCTTGAAGATGGAAACGTCGAAAGAAAACATGACTGGCCGGGTGCTAGATCTACTGAATCCTATCGGCAAAGGCCAGCGCGGACTAATCAATGCGCCGCCTCGCACCGGTAAGACCATGATGCTGCAATCCATCGCCAATTCCGTTACCACCAACCATCCGGAAGTTGCGCTAATCGTGTTGTTAATCGATGAGCGCCCGGAAGAAGTCACTGACATGCAACGCACTGTGAAGGGTGAAGTGATCAGCTCAACGTTCGACGAAGCTCCGCAGCGCCACATTCAAGTGGCGGAAATGGTGCTGGAAAAGGCTAAACGCCTGGTCGAGCACAAGCGCGACGTGGTAGTGCTGCTGGACTCCATCACACGCCTGGCACGCGCATACAACGCGGTCACTCCCCCATCGGGCAAGGTTCTTTCTGGCGGCATTGACGCTAACGCGCTGCAACGTCCGCGGCGATTTTTTGCCGCCGCGCGCAATGTGGAAGAAGGCGGTTCGCTCACTATCATCGCGACCGCGTTGATCGATACCGGCAGCCGCATGGATGACGTCATCTTTGAAGAATTCAAAGGCACCGGCAACATGGAAATTTATCTCGATCGCCGACTCGCCGATAAGCGCGTATTTCCCGCGATCGACATCCAACGTTCCGGTACCCGTAAGGATGAATTGCTTCTGCCACCCGATGAACTCAGCCGCGTGTGGGTGCTGCGCAAGGTCTTGAGTCCACTTTCGACCGTGGAAGCGATGGAACTGTTGCTCAGCCGTCTGACGAAAACGAAGTCCAACGGAGAATTTCTAGCGTCGATGTCCACGCCAGCCTGAGTGCTGTAGGGTCGTAAGACGAGTTCACGCCTCCCGTTCGCTCACCTCTCGAGTTACGTAAATTCGCATCGTCCGCGCCTCTCCGCGAGAAAAAGAGAGGCTGTGTGTTCGAACGGTTCATTGCAAGGCAAGCAAAGGTGATGGACGCGGTGCTGGACCGCCCCATGAAAGAAATCGTGGGCGAACTGGCACTTTCGGCGGAAGTCCGTAGCGCTCTGCTGGGACAGCCGGGCGATCTGCATGACGCTCTCGATGCGGCAAAGAACTACGAGCAAGGCCGTTGGCAATCCTTCCAGGAAGCGATGGAGCGGCTGTGGCTTCCGGAAGCTTGCGCACCGGAATGTTTTCAGATAGCGGACAGATCGATGAATGCAATTCTTTTATAGCGGCAGTTTGCTTTCGAATTCATCGTTGAAAACACATTCACGAAATCTGCAAACGCAGCTAGAGCCTCGCGAATTCTGATGCGTCAAACAAAAAGCGCGGGAGCAACTTGCTTCCCGCGCTTCCTGCCATTGAGCGCAGTACTTGCGCGTTTTATCCGGCATTCTCGCGTTCGATTGCGGCGATATAGTCGAGCACTCGCTCGCTCCAGCCGTCAACGTGCGTCCAGCCATTTCCGTAGCTGATGCCGCTCTTGTAGGGTGCGACGTTGACCACGTACGACTGTTTGGTCCACGCGGGAAGAATTCCGTCGTGCGACTGTTCGTCCGTGATCACGATCACGCGGTACACGCTGCTCCAGTCGTTCCAGGCCTGCAGCGTCGTCAGTGCACGCTTCAGGTAGGTTCCGGAGTGCGCCTGCGAACCTACGATCGCGTCTCGCAGCGCGAATCCCCGACGCGAAGGAAGTGCAACGCACGTGTCGGAAAACGTGGCGATGCGGAACTCTTCCGCCTTCTCGCGAAGCAGGATTGCCAGACCTGCGGCAGCATCCATCCGCGTGG